>Ga0182015_10001454_pt1 | contig 31207 bp, 27 predicted proteins | sample 712P3MmetaG_FD_120478 | JGI IMG/M metagenome (GOLD analysis project Ga0182015, IMG submission 120478) | Permafrost microbial communities from Stordalen Mire, Sweden - 712P3M metaG | ecosystem: Environmental > Terrestrial > Soil > Wetlands > Permafrost | place: Sweden: Stordalen | collected... | reverse complement strand
CCGCCATTCGGGAGTGTTGTTTACTGCTCGAACTTACCGCAATCGCAGATGCCCTGTCCGCTGCCCAAAAGAACAGCTGAGAAGTAGCATTCCGCGGTCAAGGTGGCGTACTCGCTCGGGTTCAAGAAAGCTGGCGAGTTTTCGGTTTCGGTCACAGCATAACCAGCTGCGGTCGCGCCCGTACCTTTGTTCTGGATGTGAGTCGTCCAGCTGCGAAGATCCGGGAACGGAATTACTGGCAGAGTCGCGCCAGTGGTTCCGGTGAAACCAGCGAAGAAGCTGTTGGTTGGATCGCACAGAGGGCTGTTGTCAGCGCCGATTGCCGTCGGTGAAGCGGTGGAGTTCGGCAGAGCGGTGATGACCTGAATCACGCCATCTGTGGGTACGTGGCCAGTCAACGGGTTCGACGTCAGGTTCGTCTTGACGTCTGCGGTTTGCAGACCGTTGGGGGTGACCAAGCAACCGCAGCAGCTAACCTGTTGCTGATCGGCTGCGTAGACGTAAACCATCGCGCAGAGATCGCCACCAGGCTGAATGCCGCCGAGGGCGCCATCGTTGGTGATACGGAGAGTTGCATCCGGAGCAGCAGCGATGTTGTTGGAGAAGTAGTTGGTTTTGAAAGGTGCACCCGCGTCTTGCGCGATGGCCAGACCAGACGCCATAGCGATGACAAGGGCGATAGCTAATACGGGCAGAATACGACACATAACTTTCTTCATTGAGGATCCTCCTATTTGAGGCGCTGCCGGCTGGGGGGAGGGGACAATTCAGCTGAGGACGCGCAGACAGAAATGTAACTTGAATCTAAATCTTTGCAATTACCCGTGTGGCTTAGTCTTAATCACTAGTTGATAAAGCTAGTCCACTTGGATTAGTTGAGCAATCCCCTAATCGGATTAGCCAAAAGGACTAACCCTGCGGAGTAACACTTTCGTGCCACTAAAGTGCTGCGGGCCGTTTCCTAATAGTAGTCGAAAGAGAGGCGAGTGATATAGGGAATTATTATGGGGCGGGCTGCGCTGTCGCAGGGGCGCTCCCCGGAGCGGGTTCAGATGCCTGGCCGGCGCCAGCGGGAGCCTGAGGCTGCTGGCCTGATTGAGCCCCGCCTTGTTGTATCTGTTCCTGATGTTCTGCCACGAGTCTCTGCAATACTTCCTGGCGGGCCATCTCGATATCCTGTTCCACGGCGGCGGAGGGTGCCTCATCCGGGCGAATCGGGGCCGCTGCTGCCACGGGCGGCGGAGCCTGGGATTGAACGCTGGGCGAGTTTTCGGCTACCTCGTTAGTTTGGTCCGCAGGAGTTAAAACAATTTTCTGGAGTTTGTCGGCGGTGTTCTCCGCGCCCAACATTACGTAGTTGAATCTCGTGCCATTTAGAAGCGAGACCAAGGCATCGCGGACCGAACTCGGTCCGATGTTCACAAATACCCGCTCACTCGCAGTGCCCCCGGGAATATCGAGCGCGGCTCCGGTCTTGCGGCTAATCTCACTTAAAACATCGCTCAAAGGCACGTTTTCCGCGGTAATCGTCAACTTACCGTTCATGTATGTAACGTGCGGCACGGCTGGCGCAGGGAGCGCGACAGGAACGACCGGTGGCGGGGCGGCGTTTGTATCTACCAAAGTGCATACTTCAATGATTCCGTCTGGCGAGCAATTCATAGGCGGATTCTGGGCGCGGAGAGAAGGTGCCAGATAGAGTCCCGCCGTTATTGCCAATATCGGAATGATCTTGAAATTCGCCATGATCGTCTAACCCACACTCGAAAACACCATTCTTCGCATACTAATCTGCATACTACTCTGGTTTACAAATCGGCGCAGCCTCGAGACCGTCCGTTTGAGGCGTAATCGATAATTGAAGTTTGTCCTTCGCCAGACTTGAATTCGAATCTTGCGAGTCCACTTTTTCTTTTTCTTGCAATTCCTCGGCGGGGACGACTTGCGTCGTTAGCGAACTTGCCGCCGCTGGTTTGTCATCTGTGAACTTCACATCATTGCGCGGTGCGGCCACGCTGTTTTTCAATTCGGGTTCCGCTACAGCGGCCCGTTCTCTTGGAGCGCACTTCGTCTCAGAAGAAGACGATCCCACGGGGATAGCTATCGTATTGGCCGCGATCTCCTGATTTGGGCTTGGGTCTGTGCCACCAAAGGCCTGCCCCGCAACGAAAAACATCGGCAGGGCAATCAGAAATACACAGCCGCTATGCGTCAAACCTGTCGATTTTCGACGGATTGCAAGTTTCAATTTGTCCCCAGAAGGTAACGGCGCGTACCGAACCAGTTCACAGTAAACCACTCTCCCCAGAGACCAACAATAGCGCCGTTGAACTAGCCTTCCGGGCTAACCAATTGGGTTAATCCGAACGAATTAGTCCTACCGAAGTAGGCCGTAATATTTCAATTCCCAACCCACTGGATTTATTCGTCCGCGCGAACAGAACCTAGTCTTTTCTTAATTTGCCTCTTGACACGAAAACGTCGGAATGCAAAGCTGGCTTCTCCCTCCCCCAAAAGCGTAGTCCAACCGCGGTTATTGTAATGCGCCGCGGTAATAATATTAAATCCATCGACGAATGGATTCCTCCCCCGCCAGGTTCTTAGTTTAAGAGCCAGGAGCAACTCTGACTCTCAAGGTGTGAAGGAGTATCTGTGGCTATTGGAATATCAGAACCGGGATTCCTGCTTATGGATCCCACGCTGACACCTCTGGCTTGTAATGCGGAGGCTGTGCAAATCCTGACGTTCCCCAGCGTTCCTGAAAAAATAAAGAGGCTGGACGTGTTCTTGTCCGACAAGGTCCGTTCCGGGCTGGTAGACCGCCAGTCGCGGCAATCATTCGATTTCGTGAAAGAATTCAAATCTGGCCGGCGCCGGTATATTTGCCGCACATTCCGGCTGGATTGCAACAATCCAGGGAACCAGCCTGCTTTAGGGGTTCTGCTGGAACGCTACTCTTCAAGTACCGCCGCGCTTTCGCAACTCAGCAAGCAGTTCGATTTGACAATCCGTGAGCGAGAAACCGTGGAGCTATTGCTGCAAGGCCTTACCAGTAAGGAAATCGCCATACGAATGAACATCAGCCCCAATACAGTGAAGGCATTTCTCAGGTTGGTTATGGTAAAAATGGGCGTATCGACCCGGTCCGGAATCGTGGGCCGGGTAATTGGCGCTCAAGCTTGATTTTCTTGCTAATCTATAGAACTAATCCATTCGAGGAATTTACCTTACAAAAAGTTCGAGTGATTATCGTAGACGATGAAACCCTCCTCCGAACGTGAACGCCGCCGCTATCCCAGATTTCCGCAAATTCTGGAAATTCAATCCTGCGATGTCCCATCGCTGAAACAAAAAGAAACGAGCAAAACCTCACTGCCTGGACGCGCTCAGAACGTCAGTAAGGGCGGGTTCTGTCTCCTGACCAATAAACCCATCGACCGCACTTCGGTGATGCTTTGTCATGTGGGAGTTTCAGAAGGGGTGACCACGATCCCGACGCTGGTGCAGGTGCGCTGGACACGAAAGCAGAATGTGGAAGATGAGAGCTATCTCACTGGCGTACAATTCCTTTTCTAATCAATAAGATACGTTATACTACCCAAATGGGTTAGCCCGCAGGTATTAATCTGCCTGCATTAATCCCGTCTATCTAGACTGTTAGGGCCATTCCCCAACCATTTGCCTAACCCTAAAGTATGAGTCTATTTAGGTAGTCGTGTCTTTCCCCGAGACCGGCAGCTTTTCTATGGAACAAGTGCCAGCCAGGGGCGAAGAACGACGATTTAAAGCGACGACCCATTCGTTGCTTTGGGTGCTTATTGCAACCCTGTTGGCGGGAACTGGCTGCGGTGGTCTTTTTCCAAGTTCTTCAAGCGGGCGAGGCAATCACAAATCACTGTCGTCGCTGGTGATCTCTCCAGCCAATCCGGTTGTTCCGATCGGCGACAGCGAACGTTTCGTCGTCACCGGAATTCTCAACGACGGCAGCACGCAGGACATCACAGACGCAGTCGCGTGGAGCGTTGACAATCCCGCTATCGCTACGATTGACGGCTCAGGGTTGGCAGTAGCCAAACAGCAGGGGATGGCCGAGATTACGGCTACGTCAGGTTTGGAAAGCGCCACGGCCAAGCTGACGGTTCCGGCGCCGACCCTGATTTCGATTTCCATTTCTGCTGCGACTTTCTCCGTTTCCAAGGGCGGTACGCAGCAACTCACGGCAACCGGAAGTTTCACGGACGGGTCCACCAAGGATTTAACCGCGACTTCAACCTGGGCGTCTTCGGCTTCGGGAATAGCCACCGTGAGCAGCACCGGCATGGTATCCGGAGTGGCGGCGGGAACCGACACCATAACCGCCACATCAGGGAAAATTATCGGCGCGCAACAAGTGACTGTCGCTCAGGCGACATTGCTTTCGCTGACCGTAGCGCCTTCCGCATTCAGTCTAGCGAAAGGGCGCACGCAGCAGTTCGCGGTCACGGGAAAGTTTGCCGATGGCACAACTCAAGATGAAACCGGCAGTGTCGCATGGACGGTGGCGCCGGCCAGCGTAGTCTCGATTAGCAATGGCGGGTTGGCCACGGCGCTCGCGACCGGCACCGCGACGCTGACGGCCATTTCGGGGTCGATCAGCGGGTCTGCGACATTGACCGTCATTCCCGCAACTTTGGCATCCCTGGCAATTACGCCAGCCAGTCCAATGGTCGCGAAGGGTGGTACCCAACAACTCAGCGTAACCGGCACCTTCAGCGATGGCAGCACGCAGAATATTACGAGCACCGTGGCCTGGACCGTTGCGCCAGCGAGCGTAGCATCTGTCAGCAACGCGGGATTGGTCAGCACGATCGCGAATGGCACGGCAACCGTCACGGCGACGTCTGGCTCCATCAGCGGTTCGGATTTGATCACCGTTTCCGGGGCGAATTTAACCTCGATCGCCGTAACGCCGCCCAATCCAACTCTCAGTAATGGCGCGACTCAGCAAATGACTGCTACGGGGACTTACAGCGACGGCAGCACGCAGGACATCACCAGCAAAGTAACGTGGAGCGGAGCCAAGACGGGCATTTTGAATCTGAGCACCACTGGACTGGTAACCGCTCAAGGCCCAGGGTCGGCGACCATTACCGCGGCCTCCGGTTCGGTGAGCGGGTCCGACACTGTCACAGTTTCGCCGTCCTTGGTTTCGATTGCAGTTACTCCCGCCAGTGCTTCTGTCCCGAAGGGCGAAACCCAGCAAATGACCGCGACCGGAACATATAACGATGGCAGCACGCAGGACATCAGCAATAAAGTTACGTGGACCGGCGCCGTTTCTGGAGTAGTGCAATTAAGCGCCACCGGGCTTGTCACCGCTCAGGGTCTTGGCACGGCGACGATTACCGCAACCTTAGGTCCGATCAGCGGCGCGACCAGCCTGACGGTATCTGCCGCCGTGCCGGTTTCGATAGCAGTATCCCCGGCTGGCCAGACGATTACCGTTGGCGCCGCATTGCAAATGCACGCGGTCGAAACTCTCAGTGATGGGACAACTAGGAATATCACTAACGCTGCGGATTGGACTTCCGCGACGCCAGACATCGCGAAGGTCAGCGTTTCTGGTCTGGCGATAGCCGCGGCGGCGGGTACGGCGACTATCGATGTCAGCTACCGGTCAGTTAATGGCTCGGGCACAATTACTGTCATCCCGGTGCAATATGTGATTACCGAAAGTACGACTAAGCAACGGAAATTGTTCGACTCCTATTTCGACAATGGCAACGTGCCGGGAGTTGATGCTGCGTACCGCATGACCTATCGCGGAGCGAATGAAGATATTTGCGCCATGGTGTACGTTTTCGCGGCCGATCAGCAAATGGCCGAGTGTTGCGGATGCAAAGTTTCTCGAAACGGGCTTCGCACATTGTCTTTGAATACTGACCTGACATCCAATCCGCTTACGGGAAAAATCCCAACGAGTGGCACAGTGCAGGTGATTGCCTCGGACGAAGCGAGCAACCCTACGTGCAATCCGGCATCGTTTAGCCCCTCAGAAAGGTTGGATATTTGGGCGACACATATCCAAACCCTCACGTCAGGTTCGCCTACACCCAATTCAGGGCAGGCAACGCCGCAACATGAAAAACCCTCAACGGCCTTGACGAGCCAATGCCAGGCAATACAGGAACTCGGAAGTGGACAGGGAATTTGCAGTTGCGGCAAAGGCGATTGACGCCGCGACTCCCTGCGGTGCGATCCGATCGCAGGTTCCGGCTTGACGACGGACCCACTTTCCAGCAATGATCACCTCCTTGTCTTTAATTCGGAGGATTGGATGATCCGTATTCGCCGCGCCGTGTTGGCGATGTTTTTTTTGCTTGCTTCCTGCTCGTTTATTTTTTGCCAGACTCCACTTGATCCTGCCGTCGAACATCGCATTGACGATCTTCTGAAGCGCATGACACTGGAAGAGAAAGTCGGCCAGCTTGCGCAATACGATACCGACGCGCCGCAAAATCTCGATTTGGTGCGACAGGGAAGAGCGGGTTCTTTATTTAACGTTTCCGGCGCCGACCGTACGAACGCCGCGCAACGAATTGCCATGGAGCAATCGCGGCTGAAGATTCCGCTGCTTTTTGGTTTGGACATTATTCACGGCTACCGCACTATTTTCCCCGTGCCGTTGGCCAGCGCATGCAGTTTTGATCTCAATCTCATTCAAGAGGCCGAGTCCGTTGCAGCTAGAGAAGGCACGTCTGAGGGAATCAAGTGGGCATTCGCTCCGATGGTCGATATTGCCCGCGATCCGCGCTGGGGACGCATTGTGGAAGGCGCCGGCGAAGATCCCTATCTGGGATCAATGATTGCCGTGGCTAGAGTCCGGGGATTTCAGGGCGCAAAAATTGATGATCCCCGTGGCCAGGTGCATATTGCCGATCCGCAAAGCCTGATTGCTTCCGTAAAACACTTCGCGGCTTATGGAGCCGTCGAAGGCGGTCGTGATTACAACACGGTGGACATATCAGAAGAGCTGTTGCGCGAAGTTTATTTGCCGCCCTTCCACGCCGCAGTTGATGCCGGAGCCGCCACCATCATGTCTGGCTTTAATGACTTGAATGGCGTGCCCGCTACCGCCAATCATCACACCCTCACCGACATTCTGCGCGGTGAGTGGGGATTCAACGGATTCGTCGTCAGCGACTATACGTCGGTGAAAGAGCTTATTCCGCATGGCATCGCCCGGGACAGCCGGGAAGCTGCGATGAAAGCCATCCTCGCCGGAGTAGATATGGATATGGCCGGAGGCGACTTTGGCACGCAATTGCCATCGCTGGTAAAAACCGGCGTGGTGCCGATGAGCGTGCTTGATGAAGCGGTTCGCCGTGTGTTGCGAATCAAGATCGAGGCCGGATTATTCGAGAATCCGTACACTGATCCTCGTCGCGCGCATAACGTAATCCTTTCGCCCGCGAATATACAACTCGCTCGGTACATGGCCCAGGAATCGGTGGTGCTGCTCAAGAACCAAAACAATTTGCTGCCGCTCGATCCGAATACAAAGACCATTGCCGTGATCGGCCAATTGGCGGATTCGAAAGCCGATCAACTGGGACCGTGGGCGGGAAACGGAAAAGCTGAGGATGCAGTCACGCCGCTCGAGGGGATCAAAGCCCGAGTTCCTAATGCCAATATCATTTATGTCAAAGGCGCTGACATTCATTCGATGGAAAAGGTCTACCTGGGACCCAATGGCGAAGCGCCCGCGCCCACTACTGCGACCGGCGCCGCGCCCGTCGGCGGCGAGAGCGGGCCGGCAAGTATTGAAGACGCGGTCAGCGCCGCCAACAAAGCCGATGTCGTAGTGATGGTCCTGGGAGAGCTGGCGCAGATGACCGGCGAAGCCAGCGCTCGAGCCAGCCTCGATCTGCCGGACAAGCAACAGCAATTGCTGGAGGCAATTGTCGCTACCGGAAAACCAGTCGTGCTGATTCTAGAAAGCGGTCGCCCGCTGCACATTACGTGGGCTAAAGATAACGTGCCCGCAATCATGCAGGCTTGGTTCCTGGGAGTGCAGTCCGGCAACGCGATTGCCGACTTGCTATTCGGCGACGCGTCTCCCAGTGCCAGACTTCCGCTTAGCTGGCCCCGGTCTGTTGGGCAGATTCCTATTTATTACGACCACAAAAATACCGGCCGTCCCAGTTCGGACAGCCGCTGGCATACCGGCTATCTCGACGAAAGTAAGGATCCGCTTTTCCCGTTCGGATACGGGCTGACTTACACGAATTTCAAGTACAGCGATTTGCACGTGGCCACACCGACGATAACTCCGGTGGGAACGCTGCGCGTGACGGCTGAAATAGAAAACACGGGGCAACGTGCGGGCACGGAAGTGGTTCAACTATACGTGCATGATCGCATTGCCCAGACTTCGCGTCCCGTTCGCGAGCTAAAGGGCTTTCAGCGGGTAACGCTGGCTCCGGGGGAACACAAGACTGTCGAATTCAGCGTGAGAGCCGTCGACATGGGATCATATGATCCGGGCATGAAATGGGTAGTACCACAAAGCACTTACGACGTATGGGTCGCGCCGAACGCGGAGGAAGGAATCAGCGGCACCTTCGACGTCGCAGCGAAATGAGCTAGCGCGAATGAACGCTATTTGGCGGCGATTTTTGGAGTTTGCAGATCTTGCGCTTGGGCGACCAGCTTCTTAAGTTTCCCTTCCATCGATGCGTCTCCGATGTGCTGATCTTGTAACACTCCGTCGGCGTCGATGGTAAAAGTCTGGGGGATTGAGTGCACTGAAAATAAAGCGGCTACGTGTCCGGAGAAGTCCCCGTCGCGATACTGAATCCATGTCATCTCGTTCTTGGTGACAAAATCTTTCCATTTTTGTTCGTCGGAATCCAAACTCACGCTCAGCACAACGAGAGGTTGGCCGGCAAAGGTCCTGGCAATTTTTTGGATGTGCGGCAGCGGCCTCCCGGCACGACGGACACCAGGCGGCCCAGAAATCGATTAAGACCACCTTGCCCTTCAGATCGTCCAGTGTGAGATGTTGCCCATCGATGGTGGTGATCGCAAAAGCGGGCGCCATGCGCGCGCTGGCGATCGGTGTCTCCCTCGGGCTTTATTCTTACGAACTGCTCGAAGCGGAGTTTAGCCGCGTCATCCTGCTTCAAGTGCGCTAGGGTTATGCCATCCGCATACATCGCATTGGGAAAATTCGCGGCAGACGCCAACGCTCTGCTGAATTCATCGTGGGCTTGGGAAAAGAATTCATCTTTCCGTTTGGCCATCCCTTCGCGCATTTTGACTACTCCGAGACCGTAGTGCGCAATTGCGATCGCCTTGTCGCCCTGCGCTTCGGAGACGATTTCGCTGGCAGCCGCTTCGGCCGTGTTCCATTCTTGAAACTCGATGCCGTCCTCGACCATTTCGTTTTGGCAGGGCAGGCAATGGCCGCCATCCTGCTTGTCGGCCTTTTTGAAAGAATCGAAGGCGAGCCTGGTGGCATGCTTGTGCTGATACTCCAAGGCTTCGTTGTAGGTCTTTTGAGCCTTCGGATCGGCCGGGGCCTGTGCGTTAGCGTTGACTGCCGGCAGTACCGAAATAATCGATGCCAGTCCGAGTACCGAAACAACTCTCATAGCGTTCCTCCTCAATTCACGACAAGAAAATAGCATGCTTTCGTGAATTTGGAAGAATGAAATTTGAGTCGCGGGTTGGTTCGGCGGGGCGAATTATCCTGAGCTGCTTTTAGTCCCCTATGGCGTAACCACAGACAGCCGGACACTTCGCGAGCTCAGGACAAGTCTCTGAACATGAGGGCCAACTGGACTATGACGGTGCCGCTACAGTCGTTCCCGGCCATCTCGGGTTTAGCACTGATCGAATCGCTCCCAGCAATTCCATATTGTCGGCCGGTTTTTGGAAAAAGGCGGTAGCGCCGGCGCGCAAAATGCGATCTTTGTTGTATTGAGGGTCTCGTGCGGTCAGCACAATCACCGGAATGGCCGACAACGATGCGTTTTCCTGCAAGCGATCGAGCACAACGTAGCCGTCGCCCGCCGGCAGGCCAATATCCAAAATTATGAGGTCGGGTTTTTCTTTCTGCGCCATGGCCATGGCCGAAACTCCGTCCGTGGCGTAAGCGGTATCATAGTGGTTGGCTCGCAAGCGCAAATTTAAGCCGCGCCGCAATTCAGGATCATCATCAACGATCAATATTTTCGACGGTTCCATTGTTCCTCTTTTCATGGTGTGAGTAATTTGAAAGGTTCAGAATTTACATCCGACTCGGGGTTTATCGTTTCGGGCGCCACAAGCTTCGACAGAATCTGTTCAAACTCATGTTTTGTGGTTGGGAACGGTTGACCGGATGGTTTGAGCGCAACGCGATCAATAACCTCGGCAAGCTGGCGTTCTAACTGCGCCAGCGGTGGCACATTTGCATCTGGGAGAAAAGCCTGGAGAGGAGTGGCAAAAATCTTTACCTCGCTGCGGGATAATTCATGAGACCGCTCAAATTGTCCCGAAACCCGCTTGAGCAGTATGTTGACGCCTCGCTCGTCAGCGGCCGCTAATACCAGGAAGATTTCGCTTCCGTTGGCTCCGGAAAGCGACGGCAAAACAATATCTTTGTCAGGACTGATGCAGTTGCGCAGAATATCCATGCACTCCTGGCGAAAATTATTGGCGTGAGGCAGCCCTTGCCGAGGTTTGGGTGTGAGCTCGACCGTCAACAACGCCAGAGAAGTGGGCAGCGTCCCGCCGGCCGTCACCAGTGGAGCAAGCAGTTTTGAGAGGGAGAAAAGAGGGAGGGTAAAAGAAAATGTGCTTCCGTGTCCTACCTGGCTTTCCAGCCAAATTCGGCCGCCGTGCAGCTTGACCAGCTCTTGCACGATATAGAGGCCCAGACCGAGACCTTTGCGGCTCATGATGCTGGCGTTGGGATCCTGATAGAGGCGCTCGAAGATCAGGTGTTTGGATTCCGGACTTACGCCCCGTCCGGTGTCGGCCATCGAGATGCAGACATACTCCGGATCCTTGGGTGATAGTCCGGCGGTAACCGTGACCGATCCACCCGCCGGGGTGAACTTCAGCGCGTTGTCGAGGAGATTTATGAGGATCTGAAGGATGCGTTCTGGATCGGCAGACACTAACGGGATGGCATTGTCCACGCTTACCGTCAAGCCGATATTTTTCTCTTTGGCGGTTGCGCTTAACATAGCCGCCGCTTGATGAACCACGTCTCCTACGCCGATGCAGCGCACTTCTACACGGAGCTTTCCGGATTCCGCACGCGTGGCTTCCAGCAAATCATCAATCATGGTTCGAAGTTGATTTGCACTTCCCAGAACCGTGGTCAGATGCTCCCGCTGTTCATCCGAAATATTTCCGGCCAGGCCGTCGAGCAGGATGGTCACGAACTGATGAATAGACGTCAGCGGCGTGCGCAGTTCATGCGAAACATGGGAGAGAAACTCGTCCTTGAATTGCAGTTGCTGCTTGCGGCTCATGTCGAGCGAGATCAGCAGCGCCTGGCGCTCGATTGCATAACGAATGGCGCGGGTAAGTTGCTTACTGTCGAACTTGCCCTTTACCAGATAATCTTGCACTCCCTGATGCACGGCTTTAGTGGCCAGCAGTTCATCTTCGAGACCGGAGAGCACCACGATCGGCACGGTGGGAGCCTTTTTTAGGATGCTGCGGTAAGTGTCGGCTCCGTGGCTGTCAGGAAGATTCAGATCCAACAGTACTACCGCCGGGGTTTTGTCGGTCAATGCCTGAAGGCCAGAAGAGAGGCGATTCACGCACGAAACTTCGAGATCGGAACTGGCTTCGACCAGACGTAGACGCACCAGATCGGCATCGCCGGGATTATCCTCGATCAGCAGAACATGAGCGGCCGTTTTTGGATCCATCACTGCTCCTTTCCCGGAAGCATCGCGCAACAAAACCAGAAATTCGCCAGCGCGCTGACGGTTGCGACAAAGCCCTGGAGGTCCCCCGGTTTAGTGACATAGCAATTCGCGCCCAATTCGTAGCTTCGGTCAATGTCTTTATCCGCGCGCGACGTGCTGAAGACGATGATCGGAATTCCCTGCAAAGCTGGGTCCGATTTCACTTGCGCTAATACCGCTCGGCCGTCCTTGCCGGGTAAATTGAGGTCCAGCAGAACCACGTCTGGCCTTATCGCGTCGTTATATTTACCGGTGCGCTGGAGGAATGCGATGGCTTCGATTCCATCTCCGACGGCGTGCACATTACTGCGACAGGCGCTGCGCCCCAGAGTATCCTTAGTGAGGTCGATGTCAGCAGGATTGTCATCCACCAACAGCACCTCTCTGGTTTTCGTCATTTTTGCGCTCCGTTTCATTCTCTATGGCGGGAATGCTGAAATTAAAAAAATCCAGGGCCGCGGTCAATAGCATGGCGCCCACAAATCCGAGCGCGACCTTTCTTTGAAGTGTGTGTCCGATCACGAGGTTTGGTTGCGTTGCTAATTTCGTCACCGCGATCTTCGAATCGGCATCCGCGCAGTGTTTCTTCCTCCAACAGCTCCCTGCGGATAAAAGCGCAGGGTTTTTCGTTCAGAGATTCACATCGGCGTGGAAAACTTCATCCTTGAGCGCAGTCGGTCTCTTTAAACGCCCAAAGGAATTACGGTGCGGGAATCAGGTCATTGCACTTTGGTGTGATGAAGCGGCAATCGATCCAGCGACACGTGTCTTCTGTACGAAGGGACGGGTAAAGAACCGACCTGCGTGGCCGATGGAAATTAGGTATTGGTATGCGTGCTGCAATCCAGAACGAGCTCGACCTAAATCTATGAGGTGGCGGGAATGATTCCGATTCTTCCGATCATTACTCCATGGGATCAAGCGGCCACTCTTGATCGACTGGGAGGCGACGAAGAATTACTGGCGGAGCTTGCGCAAATTTTCGCGCACGAGTCTCCGCAACAAATGGAAAAATTGCGGGATGCCGTTTCGCGGGAGGATGCGGACGCGATTATGCGGGGAGCCCACACCATCAAAGGCGAAGTCAGTTGCCTGGGCGCGGTTCTTGCCGCCAGCACCGCTCAGGAACTTGAACGCATGGGACGAGATAAGCGGCTGGATGGTGCCGCGCAAACGTTCCTGACCCTGGAGCGGGAGCTACAGGTGTTTAGCCGGTTATTGCTGGCCGCGGTCGCAACTCATCCATGAATATCTCTTCTACGACCGATTTTCTGAATCCGACAGTCACATCGTCGTCGGAGCTGAATAGCATTCTTGTCGCAGAAGACGATCCCATTTTTTGCCATCTGATTAAAACCTGGTTGAAACGATGGAATTATCAGGCTGTGACCGTCGACAATGGGATGGACGCCTGGAAAATTCTGCAACAACCAGATTCCCCAAAAATGGCAATTCTGGATTGGATGATGCCGGGGATGGATGGCATTGAAGTATGCAGGAGAATTCGACAAAGCGAAGCGGGGCGTTATCTGTACGTTCTGCTGGTGACGGCGAAAGATAAAAAGCACGATGTCGTGGCAGGATTGGATGCAGGCGCGGACGACTATTTAACCAAACCATTCGACATAGAGGAATTAGGGGCGCGGGTGCGCGCAGGCAAGCGGGTGCTGGATCTCCAGTACGCCCTACTACATGCCCATCAGGCGTTACAATTTCAGGCCGAGCACGATCCGCTGACCAGCTTGTGGAACCGGGGCGCAATTTTCAAAGTCATGGAGAAAGAAGCGCATCGCAGCCGCCGTACCGGAAAATCGCTTGGAATCGTGATGGCCGACCTCGACCACTTCAAGGAGATAAACGATTCTTATGGTCATCTGATCGGCGATGCCATACTCAAGGAAACCGGCAGCCGGCTGGCTGGGGCGGTAAGAAGCTACGACTGGGTTGGACGATACGGTGGTGAAGAATTTTTGATCATCGTGCCCGATTGCAATGCCACGGGGCTGGCGGCGGGGGCCGAGAGGTTAAGGAATTCTGTCAGTGGCCGCCCTTTTGAAACCAAGGTTGGCAACCTATCGGTTACCGTGAGCCTTGGCGCTGTGGTGGCGGAATCAAGCAAAATGGAGACGCTCGACTGCGAGACTTTGCTGCGCGCGGCAGACGAAGCCTTATACGCCGCCAAGGCTAACGGCCGAAACCGAATCGAGAGCGGCGGACGTTCCCTGTCACGAACCGCAATCGCCAATTTCAGCCTATAGACCGGTGTGCCGCAAGCCTTCCCAATGTTACCGCAACATGAATGAATGGCCCGTCCGTGGCTCGTTCTGGCACCAGAGTGCCATTCATAGGGTGACCACTTCAGAGTATCTTGTTTTTGAGCAGTTCTGGGGGAGGGCTGCCCGGGCCTCCTGACTTAAACGAGTCAGGAGGCCCGTTAAATTTGCGCCCTATCCCGCCGCTACATCAGCTTTTTCCTCAACATATCCAAAGCCTGCTGGGATGCGAACTGGCGAATCCGTTTGCGATCTCCCGGAAAAGTGCGCTTTACAACTTCAGAGCCGCTGTCGCTGGCGACCGCATGAAACACAAGGCCTACTGGTTTTTCGGGGGTGCCACCGGTTGGACCCGCAACGCCAGTGATGCCGACTCCATAGGTGGAATTGCATCGTTTACTGATTCCCTCAGCCAGGGCCAAAGCGACTTCGCCGCTCACAGCTCCATATTTCAAGAGCAGTTCCTGCGGAACGTCCGCGAAGGCAGTTTTCAACTCGTTGGAATAAACTACGGCGCCACCGAGAAAATATCGGGAACTGCCGGCGACTGAAGTCATTCTCTCGGATAACAAGCCGCCAGTACAAGATTCCGCGACCGCGACCGTGGCAGCTCGCATTTGCAGGTAATATCCGACGATTTGTTCAAGCGAATCGCCATTGTCAGAGAAAACCAGGTCGGCAAGCTCGGTCTCCAGTTCCTCCACAAGTTGGTCAACTTTCCGTTGGCCTTCTCCGAGGGTTGCAGCCAAAGTTTTCAAATGCAGTTGGATTTCTCCGGGACCGGCAAGGATTGTAGTTTGAATGTCAGTATGCTTCCGGTAAACCGGGGCGACTCGCGCGTCGCAGTTCGACTCCCCAATGCCGGTGATTTTTAGAACCCGGCTGGTTATAAATGTCGTCGGCAGCTTCACGCGCAGCCGTTCCTCGCAGGCTTCAAAAACCGCGGTCATTTCGTGTGGGGGGCCCGGCAAGAGAAGAACAATTACTTCGCTGCCGTCATATTTGCCCATAATCAATTGACCCGGAGCGGTGCCGTTCGGATTGGGCAAAATTGTCGCGCCCGAAATTACATCGGCCTGCTTGTTATTATTGGCGGTCATTTTCCAGCCGCGCTCGGAGAAGCGCCGCTCCAGGGACGCAACGATATCGGGATCGCGGCGAAGCTCCAGCCCCAACGCTTGCGCCACGGACTCGCGGGTCAGATCGTCTTCGGTCGGCCCCAGGCCGCCGGTGAGAATAACGATGTCAGCGCGCGACACCGCGAGGCTGGCGGCCGCAATCAAGTGCGCGGCATTATCGCCCACGATGGTTTTGAAAATAACTTCTACGCCCAGTTGGTTGAGCTTTTCGGTGAGATAAAGAGAATTGGTATCTTGCCGGAACGGAGTTAACAGTTCCGAGCCGATGGCGATAATTTCGGCGTTCACGAATAGGAGTGTAAACGATGCGGATTTATGCTGGTAACTCGGAAACCAGGGAGAGCCCGCGAATATTCCAGGAGAGATGATGCACGCCGCTCGTCGTCGCGAGAACGGCAGAGCGACCGGGGGCGAACGCCAGGCCAACTAAACCGGGGCCGGCAACTTCGAGCGATGCTGTTCCATCGGGCGTGATCTTCACAATTCCGCGTTTGCCGGAGAAGGATGCGGCGACATAGAGATTTCCATCTGCGTCGAAAGCCAAGCCTTGCGGCCTTCCCAAGCCGCGGAAGTAAACCGATACGGCGCCGTGGGGATCGACCCGGTAAACCGAATCAAAACTGGATGTTGTGGGACCGGTTACGAAAAGATCGCCGTTTGGGCCGACGGCGAGATGGTAAGCCGAGACGCTCGCTTCCAGCGTGGCGAAAACAAATATCTGGCGATCACGCGCAATCTTGAAAATCGTTCCACTGCGATCCCCCACATACAAGTTTTCGTTGCGGTCGAAAGCGATGCCAGTTGCCACGCCCATGCCTTCCGCATACGAAGAAACCGTTCCGTTGGGCGCTACGCGGTACACCGTGCCATCGAAACGAGAGGACACGTACATTTGTCCGGCGCGATCAAATGCGATCGCCGTCGCATTCATCATCTCGGACAAAAATGGTTTCACATGGTAGCCGGTGTCAATTTTGTAAATCGCTACCGGCACCTTTTGCCCGCGCGATCCCGAAAACGTTACATAGATGTTGCCCTCGGCGTCGATCGCGGGACTGGTTACGGGATGCAGATTCTCCGCAATCGGCATGGCAATTCTCAACTGCTGGGGATTGCTGGAATGTCCGTTCGTCGAAACTATGACCGGCCCGGAAGATGCCCCTTGAGGCACCCGAGCTACCAGAAAATCGTCTGAGCTAATGACGATGGAACCGTCTACTTCGCCGATCCGTACGCGCGGCTGGCGAAGGTCCTGTGGTCGCAGGCTGCTGCCCACAATTCGCACCTCGCCGCCGGGCAGCGCTGCGCTGGGATGAAGCGCCTCGATGTGAGGATGTCCGTTGGTATTCTTCTTGCCAGCCAAACGATCAGAAATTGCCATAACTTCTCATGCCCCAGACTAGTTTACCAATGCGTTAGTATCCCGAAATGTAGAAGCAGTTGCATGGCGGCCAAAGCATAAAGCCCGGCGCCGACGTCATCCATCACAATTCCGGAGCCGTCGGGCAACCGCTCCAGGCCTTTTAGCGGAGGAGGTTTCAAAATATCGAACCCTCGAAAAAGTATAAATGCCGTGAGAACACATTTCCACGTAAGAGGAGCGGCAATCAAGGCAATTAATTGTCCGGCGACTTCGTCAATCACAATGAATTGGGGGTCTTTTGAGGAAGTGGCGCGGGCCACGCGAGTTGCCGCAGGAATTCCGATGGCGATCACAAAGAGCGCTATCCCAATGACTACAAATGGCTGCCCGCGCGCCGGAATTTGTCTTGCAACCAGCCACCAGAGAACCACTGTGACGGCTGACCCCCAAGTCCCGGGGCCGGGACGTAAATTGCCGATTCCGCAGACGGTTGCAGTTAGCGTGGCCCACAACGGCGGGGACTGGCTGGCTTCGACTCGCCCGGTCAGCGCGGCCTCACTCTTCGGGATCATTGGACTCGGAGTCGTCAGGGTCTTCAGAAGTATCGTGCACCAGCGAATGGATTACGTACGCCCCGCTGGCCCACTTACCGAGATCGATGGTGCGGCAACGTTCACTGCAAAAAGGGAATTCGGGATCTTTGCTGTCTACCACCGTTCTACAGGTGGGACAATGAAGCTCAATTGTTCGCTTGCGAACCATGAAAATATTATGAGCGGGCAGTGGCGCTCTCGTTGGATGCCCATTTCTCACTTCAAAAATGCGCAACCTACAAAATCTTCGCCACTAAATCATAGTGATGCGCTTCTACGATTTGGGCGCGATAAAACTTTCCAGCCTCGGGTACCGTGCCTTCAGGCACATCATTTATAAAAACTTTGCCGTCGATTTCGGGAGCATGCATAACGGTGCGTCCTTCGAGTAGCAAATCGCTTTCTTCGGATGTCCCTTCCAACAGCAAGTCGACCTCCGTGCCGATAAGAGCCTTTTTCTTGCGTTTGCTGATGCCCCGTTGAAGTTGCATGAGATGCTTGCGGCGTTTTTCGATTTCGCGGTCGGATATTTTACCTTCCAATCCGAAAGCGCTCGCTCCTTCCTGATCGGAGTATCCGAAGGTTCCCATCCAATCGAATTGAGCTTCCCTCACAAATGAGCAGAGATCTTCAAAATCTTTTCCGGTCTCTCCGGGGAATCCGACTATGAACGAAGTTCGCAGCGTGAGATTTGGGATCGTGGCGCGCATCTTCTGTATGGATCGAAGAAAGATGTCGGCGCTGCCGCCGCGTTTCATGCGTTTGAGTACCGGCGCGGCGGCATGTTGCAAAGGAACGTCCATGTAGGAACAAATTTTGTCGTGCCGCGCAATGGTATCAAGCAGGCGCCCGGTAATTTTGTTCGGATAGGCGTAAAGAAAACGGATCCAGCGCAGATCTTCGATTCCGGCGAGGCGCTCCAGCAATAACGCGAGTCCGTCTTTCAATCCGAAATCTTCTCCATAGCATGTGGTGTCCTGGCCAATTAAGGTAACTTCGCGCACTCCCGATTTTGCCAGGCGCTCCGCTTCGGCGACCACGGATTCAAAACGACGCGAGCGGAACTTGCCACGCAGTTGAGGAATAATGCAGAAGCCGCAAGGATGGTCACAGCCCTCAGCAATCTTTATATATGCGGTGTATTTGGGCGTTGCCAGCACTCGCGGAGTGCCTTCGTCGTAGAGATAATTTGGCAGGTCAGCGATCGCGCCATCCCACCTCTCGCGCGAGAAACGCCCTTGAGCGGCGCGGGCATCGCCCTCGGGCCGTGAAGTCAGAATATTGAATGGGGAATTATGGACTGAAGATGGTGGCGCAGTTATACCCGCGGCTGCGAGGATGCTCTCAAGCTCTCCCGTGCCCACGACGGCATCCACTTCCGGAATGTTTTTACGGATGTCGTCGCGAAAACGCTCCACCAGACAGCCTGCCACGATCAGTTTGCGAGCTTTTCCGTCGGCTTTATGCCGAGCCATCTCCAGGATGGTGTCCACCGATTCCTGCTGCGCGCTGGCGATGAATGAGCACGTATTTACTACGATCACGTCGGCGTCTTCAGCGTTCCGAACTAACTCGGCCCCGGCGTGCGCGAGCATTCCCATCATCACTTCGCTATCCACCAGATTCTTGGGACATCCCAGGCTGACAAATCCCACGGTCGTCGGGCTAACCGGGGTTATTCCCGCAGATTCGGGGACGTCCAAAACGGCAACGGGATATGCAATTTTTGTCAAGGTTGCCATGATTCTAGCATCGGTTCGAGGCGTGTCTTGGCTCCGATTTCACGCGAAGCTTCCCTTTGCCGGACGAGGGCGTCCGTCCCTACGTATGTCGCGAGCGAAGTTAGCAAGCGAGTTGATCGCGGGTAAGTTTCAGGCCGTTAAGATTTCCGAGGACGGTCACGGCAATCAAATCAGTTTGGAAGAATTGATTTGCGAGTACCTTCAATTCTTCAGCAGTAACGCTTTCGATTTTCTCGATTAGCTCGTCAAGGCCGTAGAAATGATCGAAATACATTTCCTGACGGGCCAAATTTGACATTCGAGCCGTCGATGACTCAAGCGACAGCATGAGGCTGCCTTTTAATTGGTCCTTGGCGCGACGCAGTTCCTCGGCGGGTACTTCCTCCACCTTCAGCTTCCGAAATTCCGAAACGATCGACTGCACAACTTTGGGCGCCGATTCGCGCGACGTTCCCGCATATACCGACAAGCAACCGGTATCGCGATAGGGAGTCAGATCGCTATAGATGGCGTAGGCCAAACCCTGCCGCTCACGAATGTTCTGGAACAGACGGGAACTCATTCCACCCCCCAGCAACGTATTCAAGATATAGGAGGCATGACGGCGTTCGTGCGTAATGGGATGCGAAGGCACGCCCACACAAATCTGTACCTGCTCCAAAGCCTTTTTGTTTCGCATGATAATTCGTGGAACGATCTTGGGCTGAGGACTATGAAAGCCATTTTTCATCGGCTTCATCTGCTCGAAGTGCTTGGCCACCAGGTCGACGAAGTGTTGATGCTTCAAATGACCGGCGGCGCAGATAATAAGGTTGCTGGGCGCAAAACGCTGGCCGTAGAAATCGATCACCGGGTCCCGCTCAAACTTCTTCACCGTATCTTTAGTGCCTAATATCGGCTTGCCTAAAGGGTGGTCCTTCCAGAAATTCTGCGTGAAAATTTCATGAACGAGATAATCCGGGCTATCCTCGTCCATCTTGATTTCTTCGAGAATTACTCCACGTTCCCGACCAATATCGTTGGCATCAAACACAGGATGAAGCACAAGATCGCTCAAGACATCCATGGCAATAGGCAGATGTTCGTCGAGCACTTTGACGTTGAAGCTGATACATTCTTTGGCGGTGAAGGCGTCCATGTTGCCGCCAATGGAGTCGACCTGGCGAGCGATATCCTCGGCGGTGCGGTGCTTGGTTCCTTTGAAGACCATATGCTCGACGAAATGGGATATGCCATTCCATTGCAGGTCTTCATCCCGCGAGCCGGTCTTGATCCATATGCCGATGGAAACGGAGCGAATGTGCTCCATCTCTTCGGTGATAATGGAAAGTCCGTTAGGCAGGACTTCGCGGTGTATGTTTCGAACTTCCTCAACCATGAAATTTCACCAAAGGAGGCTTTTGCGAGGAAACCGCCAAAGCCAGGAGCACTTCTATTGTTACACAATGCCGAAGCAGGCGCTAATTAACAGTTAAAATCTTTGTTTTAAGTGTATTACGTACAATTATTGCAGATTTACGTTTAATATTTCCGCGCTTCAGCCGACAGGCATTAGATGCATGAGCCAATCTCTACAGACCACGATTTTAGGCCTGAGTATTCAAGAGCTTGCCGCCCTTATGGAAGGTTGTGGCGAACCTGGCTTCCGGGCGCGGCAGCTCTTTGAAGCCATCTATCGCCAGCGGTTATCCTCCCTCCAAGAGATCTCGACTTTGCCGCTGAGTCTGCGGTCATTGTTACAGCAATCGGGATTTTCGGTCGGGCTTCCTGCAATCGAGAAGAAATTTGTATCCGCTGATGGAACGATTCGGTATCTGATCCGGTGCGGCGATGGACAGACGGTCGAAACCGTCTGGATGCCCGAAGGGGATGATGGCGAAAACGGAGATGGCAGCGAAGCGGGTGACACGCCGCGCTACGGACGCGCGACTATCTGCATTTCCAGCCAGGTTGGTTGCGCCGTGGCATGTCAGTTCTGCATGACCGCTTTGCTGGGAGTCAAACGCAACCTTACCGCCGGGGAAATCGTCGGACAAGTGTGTGTGGTGCTCAACGACCAGCACGCTTCTCCGCCGAACGATCGCGTGAACCTGGTTTTTATGGGAATGGGTGAGCCTTTCCTCAACTATGAGAATTTCATGAAGGCCGTGCGGCTGCTGGTGGAAGGTGTGGGAATCCCGGAATCTCGCATGACGGTTTCCACGGCGGGAATCGTGCCTCGCATCCATGATCTGGGCCTGGAAGAGGTTCGCCCCAAGCTGGCAATTTCATTGAACGCCTCGAATGACGATATGCGCGAAAGGCTAATGCCGATTAACCGGAAATGGAATCTGGAAAAGCTAATTGCCGCTGCCCGGGATTTCCCCCTGCGCCCCCGTGAAAAACTCACGTTCGAGTATGTCTTGCTGAATGAGACGAACGATTCGGCGGAAAATGCTCGCGACGTAGTCGAACTGATTCGCGGTTTACGCGCCAAGGTAAATTTGATTGCGCTAAATCCCGGCCCTGGCATCGCGTTCGAAACGCCGTCGGATTCGCGCGTGCTTCGCTTTCAGGAGATTCTGGGCGCGGCCGGAATTCCAACTTTTATTCGGCGCCCGAGGGGTCGGGACATCTATGCGGCCTGCGGCCAATTGAAAAGAACAGTAGAAATGCCGTTACGATGCATGGCTCGCGAGGATTGACCAATTTGATCAGCGCTGTCAATATAATGGCGATTTCCATCGCTACACGTAAGGGGTCCATTGATGACAAGATTATTTAATCCAGCCCTCGTAACAATTCTCTGCTGCGGCCTATTTTTGCTGTCGTTCCCGTCCCATGTGAGCGCCAATCCACAGGGAACCACGCCATCTCCACCGCCAGCCGCTACAAACGCTTCCACCGCTGCCCCATCGAGTAACTCAAAATCACCTTCCACGAAAAATGGAGGAGCTTCCGCTTCAGACATAGCCGCCGCCAAAGCCAGCGGTAAAGTTTGGGTCAACACCGACACCGGTGTCTATCACAAGAGCGGCCGTTGGTACGGGAAGACCAAGACAGGCAGGTTCATGACCGCAGCCGAAGCTAAGGCTGCCGGATATAAAGAAGCCAAGAATCAATAGAAAACGGTGCTGTCTTCATTCTCGTGATCTGGCCGTCCCTTTGTGGCTGTATTCCCGCGTGGTGTTCCAACCGGACGCCAGTCATTCTCTAATTATTTAATTCATCTTCGTCGTGTAGTTTAATTCGAACAGGTATGCCGCACCTCAGTCCGCATGATGTGATGACGATGTTCCTGGCCCTGGCTGTGCTCCTGGGCGGGGCTAAATTGGCCGGGGAGTTGATGCAGAAGCTGGGACAGCCGTCCATCCTGGGCGAAATCTCAGTCGGCATCCTGTTAGGTCCCACGGTGTTGGGACACTTTCGTCCCAAAATTTACTCTGCGGTATTTCCCGCCACGGGTTCTGTACCCATCGCGATTGAGACCATTTCTACGCTTGGCGTCGTATTCTTTCTGCTTACCGCCGGTCTTGAAATTGATTTGAGAAGCATCTTCCGCCAGGGTAAGAGCGCATTGTTCGTCAGTTTTTTTGGAGTGATTTTTCCTTTCGCAGTCGGCTCCATGGTCGCCGGATTCTTCCCTCGCTACCTGGGCGCGCAGGAAGGCGCCGACATACTCATTTTTGCGTTATTCGTCGGTACCGCCCTCTCGATTTCGGCTTTGCCCGTAATCGCGAGGATATTGATGGACCTGAATCTACTGCGCAGCGAAATGGGCACGGTAATCATGTCGTCGGCGATGTTCGACGATCTGGTGGGATGGATTCTCTTTTCGATGGTTCTCGGAATGATGAATCCGGAAGCCCATTCCGGCGGGGGAGTGAAACACACGATCTTGCTGGTATTTCTATTCGCCGGCCTGACATTAACCGTGGGCAGATGGCTCATCGACAAGATGCTCCCTTTTATCCAGGCGCACACCTCGTGGCCAGGCGGGGTGCTGGGATTTATTTTCACTCTTACTCTTAGCGGCGCCGCGTTTACGGAATATGCCGGAATCCATGCCGTATTTGGAGCCTTCATTGTTGGTATCGCCATAGGAGAGTCCACTCACCTGCGAAAACGGACTTCCCAGCACATTCATGAAATTGTTACCAATGTTTTCGCGCCCTTCTTTTTTGCCAGCATCGGCCTGCGCACCAACTTCGTTTCGAATTTCAATCTGGGGTTGACCCTGACGGTGATTGCAGTCGCATGCGTGGGGAAGATCTTCGGTGCTGCTTGGGGCGCACGACTGGGTGGGATGGATTCCCGTTCGTCTTGGGCCGTCGGACTGGCCATGAATGCGCGCGGCGCCATGGAAATGATTCTGGGCATCCTCGCGCTGCAAGCCGGGCTGATTCGCGAGCAGATGTTTGTGGCGCTGGTGATCATGGCGTTATTCACATCTTTGGTTTCTGCGCCGTCCATTCATGCTCTGGTGAGCAGACGCCGCTCCATTACGTTGAAGGATGTGGTCACCAGTAAATTGTTTATTCCGAATCTTGAAGTGAATACCCGGCACGGCGTACTGAAGCAAATGTGCGAACTCGCAGCCGATGAAGTCAGTAATTCTCCCGACAGGTTTATGCGAATACTGTTGGAGCGCGAAAGAATTGTCGCCAGCGGATGGGACAACCAGTTGGCAATCCCGCAAGCGCGCATTAACGGACTGACGCGTCCTCTTGTCGTGGTCGGCAGATCTCAGGCGGGAATTGATTTCGATGCCCGCGATGGAAAACCAGCGCGTTTGATCATCATGATCCTCACTGGCGATAATCAGTCACAACATGGCCTGCTGGCTGACGCCAGTTCGTTGTTCAGCAACAGAGAGGCTATCGATCAGGCGCTTGAGGCGAACAGCTTCGTGGAACTGGTCGCAGCGTTGAACGCCCCGGTTGGTTAACTAGAGCGGCATTGCGGCGGGAACTTCGAGATTGGGCATCGGAGTGCCTGCGAATAAACGGCGGCATGGCTTTGCCAGCCATCTCGCCCAGCGTCCCGACCAGGTGACGCGGGCACTATCCGTTGCTATACCAGTATCTGCATACATCTGCCGGTAGATTTTGGAAATCAAAACGAACGCCAGCCGTCCCCGACTCGACCGGATGAAACTCGACCGCTTCCAGATCGATTTCAGGCTATAAAAGTTATCCCATACCTTTTGCGTGCGGAAACGAATTTCCTCCGCCGACATTACGGGATGATCCCAATAAAGTTTGGGACGAAGCGCTTGCGGAATAAGCCATCGCCGGGTCAAAGGAATCCCGGCAATCATTGGTGGATTTGCGCCTAAAGTTTTTTCCCAACGAATGAAATCGACAGTGCCCGGATACGGACTGAGCGTGACGAATTGAGCGAATGTCAGGCTTGCACTGATCGCCGCCGCGGCTGTCGCATCAAACGTAGCCGGCACATCGCTAGGAAGCCCGAAGATGAAAGAACCCAGCACATGTACTCCGCGTTCGCGAAAGGTGCGCAAGCGCTCGATCAGAGCATCGCCGGCAAGATTGAAATCCTTATAAACATCTTTGAGCCCGCTGGGCGTCACCGACTCAACCCCCACCAGCGCGCCTTTGATACGTGCGGCTTTCATTGCATCCAGGAATTCGAGGTCCTCTGCGGCTTCCATTGTGATCTGGGTGAAGAACACCATATCGTCCGGGAGCTGCGCCAGCCGGGACATCAATGTAAATCTCTCCGCGCGGATGCTGTTAAGTTCCGCCACGCGGGCTGTGTTTTCCTGTTGAGCGGCAAGTTTGATATCGGTGAGCGTGACGGGATAAAAGTTGTCGTCAGCCAGCGCAATGAACCGAAATCCCAAGCGACGCAGTTGCACGATCTCTTCGATCACTACATCGGACGAGCGCTGCCGTGGCCGTTGGCCGTCGGTGCGCCAGACGGAGCAAAATGAGCAATGTTTGGGACATCCGCGAACGGTTTGCACCGAAGCCCACATGTAGCGATTTCGAGGGACTAAATCCCAGCGTGCCGGCACAAACTGGGAAGCTTCGATTCGGCCACCTTCGTAAACGGCTTGCGGAGAGCCGTCGCGACAATCGGTCAACGCCTTCGACCAGATCACATCGCCATCACCCTTGACTACGGCGTGAGCGCCGCCTAGTTCGTGCGCCTCCTGGGGATAGAGCGTAGCGTGAATGCCGCCGAAAATTACATAGGCGCCACGTTCTCGCGCCATCTTGCCGATTTCATATCCGCGCAAGGCATTTGCAGTATGGATGCCTATTCCAACCGCATCGCCTTGGTTGATCTGATTGGGATCAATTTGAGCGAGCGTCTCATCGACCAGGATGGGATCGCCAAAGCTTCTGGGAGTAGCTGCTGCGAGCACGTATTGCCAGCGTGGAGTGATGACCGCGGTTCCAAAAGACACACTACTGGGGTTGACTAGATGCACATTCACGAGAAGCACTCCCTTTACGGATAAGCGTTGCCGTATCTAGTGCATGCCTGATGGCGAAGCGAGACTTCTACCTTTCACTCAGGAGCAGGATTGAATCTCCCCGATGGTCGTAATTTCATCGAGAGACAGGCGAGAGTCAATTCATGTTGGAAAGCACTGCGCGAAGGGTAGGCCAAATTGGGACGGTTGTCAAATATAGTTACCGAAAACTGGCATCGAAAATGCCAATGTTACTTCGGAGACCCTAATCGGAGGCGCGACGGCTGAAGTTGCGGTTATTCGAACCTTGCTCCTGCGGGGTTCCCGCCAAATGTGATCCGAAAAGCTTTCCCACTACCGCGGAGCGAGTCGTCACGCCCATCTTTACCATCACCAGGCGCACAAACGCCTTTACTGTATTTGGGCTGATTTTCAGGCGTTCGGCGATTTCTTTACTGGTCAAACCCTGCATCAGAAGCTCAACGGTTTCTTTTTCGCGGGGAGTAAAGTCAAACATCTCAGAAGCCTGTGACAATGCGCTCCCAATCGACGTATTTCTTTCCAACAGAAGTGCAGCGGTTTGCTGATATGAAGAACTTACGTTGGGCTGGAGAGCAAAAGTCCGGCAGACGTATCGGCGATTCCCAGATTTGAATTGCTTCGAGAAGGTGAGCAAATCACCCGAGCGGCCTTCAATCAGATTGAGTTTCACCCGGTCGGCCAGAAATATGTCAAGTTGCTTGATGTTTTCTGGAGCGGTTGGATAAGCCAGAATTTTCACCGCTTCCGAGTTAAACATCACCAACTTAAGCTTGCTGTCCAACAGAAGAAAGCCCTTTTCTGATACCTCTTCATGCATGCAAGACACTCCGGTCACGAATTTGTAGAATCGAAACTTTAGGGGGCTTTGAGCGGCTGATGTTTCAGTGATCAGTCCGCGAACTTCACTGGGGGGTGGGCTTAGTAAGTCTCTGATGCCGTACTACAGATGTCAAGGAGCAATCGAAATACCAATCATGAATCCTCGAAATCGGACAATGTTATTGCAAAATCGTGCAGCTTAAGAGGAATTATTTTTCTCAATTACTTCCAGATCCTTCCAAAGCCAGGATGAAATCAATAGGGATTCTGGTCTCGAACTTTACCGCTTTCCCGTGCTTCATAATCGGTTGAAACCGCCATTGCTTGACCGCCTGCGCCGCGGCCGCCATCAGTTGCGACTCGCCGCTCACCATGCTCAACCCGTCAACTGTGCCGTCGGGATTCACCACTACGTCGAGGAGAACTGTTCCCTGAATATGTTGTTGCCGCGCCGCGTTTGGATATTCCGGTTCGATTCGTTGGATCAATCGCGCCATCGCAGTTTGCGTCGGAACCACCTCGATTGCGGAACGCCCGCCCTCCGAACTTGGCTTTATATTGGGCAGCACGCTGGCGGCAAGATCTCGATCCGCGGATTTTGGAGCCGGTTTGTGATTCTCGGGTAAGGCGCTGTCGTGAGAAGAAGTCGCTTCCTCCGTGCTCTTTTCCCGCGAATTAATTTTTCGAAGTGGATGGCGCTGAATGGTTATGGAAGAAGTCGCTTGCACACTCGAAGATTCCCGGAGTGGCCACGCTGATGGGTCCGCGTCTGCCGCCGCCGCTTGCGGGGAGGTGTTCGATGCAACGGGAATCGACGCTGGGGACGGGGAGTGCTTCAATCCCGAAACCGATCCTTTGATAGTCTGTGTGAACTGTTCATTCGCTCCGCGCTGCCAACAAGTGCGTGCCAGTATAGTGCCGGCGACCAGGATCAGGCCCATGGCAGTTTTGGCAAGGACCGGGATCCAATCCACGGATGCGAGCCTGGCTCCCAGATGCCCCATGAATCTTGGGACTTGCAGTCTCGGTTGTCGCCTGGCCGGGCATGCTTTTGTCGCAGCTTCTAACGACCGTTCCTGAGCCGTTAAAACTTTGGAGCCCATCTCGGATGCATCACCGTGGTGAACCTTATTCTGGTGCACCAGTTCCACGTTGGCCGCAATCCGTCGCGCCAGGGCCTGGAGGGTAAGCACGTCGCGATCGCAAAAAGCGCTGGCTCGCGGGGAGAAAATCTGAAGAATGCCCAGAATAGGGCCTTTTTCTCCTTGCACAGGAACGACAAGGATGGATCGCACTCCGCTACGGTGATAGGCTCCCGAGTCGGGATTGATATCGGGCCCGAGATCATCCACGCGACGGGGGGCGCCGGTGGCGAAACATGTTGCAGAAATGCCCGATTTTGTATTCAGGAACGTAGCCACATCCGAAGCAGTCGATCCGGTGGTGCCGCGGCAGATAAGTTCCCCGGAACACTCTAAGGCGAAGACTGCCCCAGTCGCGTTTGTGGTGAGCCGCGCCTGTAAAACGAGTTCATTCAGGACTAGATCAAGCGCAATATCCGAGACCGGACGAGAACCATTTTTTTCGGATAGCGGAATTGCCGTCGCGAATGTTTCGGGCGCTAAATCTCTCGATACCGATGTCGATTCCACTTCCATCGGACATGGAATCTCATGCACGACCGAAGCGATAGCGGACTTCGATTCGGTTTTTTCAGGAACGGCTATTTTTGGCGTGATAGCTTCGAGAACGACATTGAGTGAGCATGGAATTTCGGCAAGGACCGCGGCGAGAGTCAAGACCGACGGTCCCGCTTCTTTTTCCTTTTCTTTGGGAGCAGGAATTCCGGCCAGGGCCGCAGCAAGTTTCAGGTCCGGCTTCGCTTCTTTGATTTCGGGACATGGAATCTCGGGCACCGTTGCCAGGATTGGAACGGCTTCCGGTTCGGATATGTATTGTTCCGCAAAGTCGGGCGACGCCATGGGAGCTTCTCCGCTTACTGCCGGAGGATAAATCCTTCTTCTGTGTTCGCGAGATCGGTACTTAACTGGAGCCATAGTTACGCCGTAGCACTCAACGAAGATGCAAGTGTATGGCCATACTTTTCCGAGCCAACCTTGTATTTCAATGAGTTACGGCAGCAATAAAGAGCCTCGGACGGCAGCAAAGCGCAAAAAACCTGCGTGAGTCAATTCTGGGAGGGAAAAACATTCTACACCCAGTGAGGATGTGGAAAAGTGTCGATTGTGGCAGTGCGGGAAGGGACGAAAAGAAAGGCGGGTTTAACCGCCCTCTCATTAATCATTGAAATCGCTTCTCGATGGCTTATTCGCTGGTGATTTACTCATCGACCATGGAATTGGGCAGCGCCAGTTGATCTTGTGCTGCCGAAAAATCAATGGATGCCATATCGTCCTCTACGCCCTCTGGTTTTTCCTGTTTTCGTTGAACCCTCTTTTCGGCTTTCTCGCGCTGTTTTTCCTGTCGTGAGCGCTCTTTCAAACGTTTATTAAAGCTTGAGCGACTTCTACCAGCCATAAAAACCTCCTGAGGGTCAATTTTGTCTTAAATAAAACCTTTCAATAGAACGATAGGATGTGCTACCAGCGCGGCTCGCGTGGCTGGCGTGCATGTCCTTGATAGTCGTCGCGTCCGCCGCCACCACTGGAACGCCCACCGCCGCCGGAGCGTCCACCACCACCGCCGCCAGGACGACCTCCGCCCCCGCCGCGAGGCCCACTGCTGCTCCGCTCCGTCTTCGGCCGAGCTTCATTGATGTTTAGCGCGCGCCCGCCCAGTTCCTTGCCGTTCAGCGCTGCGATGGCCTTTTCGGCCTCCGCCGGATCCGCCATCTCGACAAATGCAAATCCGCGGGAGCGGCCGGTTTCGCGGTCGGTTACGACGCTGACTTGATCGATCTTTCCATGTGGTTCAAATAGTGTCCGCAGCTCTGCTTCTGTTGTGCTGTGGGGGATGTTGCCAACAAAAAGCTTCTTCATGATGTTTCCTCTTATTCCCGGTTCGCAGAGCTTCGTGGTCCGTGACCGTCTATTTAGTGGGCGCGGTCGTCTTCTTATTATTAGATGCAGCCGCGGGCGTTTTTTGACCCGCCGCCTCCAGCAATTGCCTGGTCCTAAGCCGACGCTTGATATTCTGCTTCCGTTCCCGGTGAAATCGGGATTTGTCTCCGTTAATTTGTGACATTATTTCCTGTCTGGTTGAACCTGAAAGAGCGTTCGCCGGCAAAGTATTACAGCAATTAGACAATCCGCAACAATTCTGAGGAAGAGTTACAGGAAGTCTAGGACTTAAAGGCTCGGAAAGATTATACGCGCTTAGCGGCGCATTGAGAAATCAGGAATCAAGGGTACAAATGAAAATCCATCGTTATGTGCAGCTGCACCGGGACCGGTTCCCCGTCCTTTGTTCCGGGCTCCCATGTCCACATCGCCACGGCCTCCATCGCTTTTTCATCCAGCCCGTGCCCTAGTTTTCTGACCACATGGATGTTGTGAGGTTTCCCATCCAGGCCCACGATTAAACTTAGCTCGACAGTCCCTTGCGCTCTTTTGTCCCGCGCCTCGTCTGAGTAATCTGGGAAGGGGCTATTGATCGCGTGCGGCATCGTCGCGCAGGGCGGTTGCTGTGTCTCGCTGCAAACCTTATAAACAGTCGGGGAAGTAGTAGGAGTGTCCTGAACGAAAGCGCAAACTGACGCTAAGGAGAGCGCTATTGGGATCGTCTTGACAATTTGATTCATAGCCGCCCAGAAAACATCTAGCGCCGTTCTTCCACGGTTTCCATTGAACTTCGCTTTCGCTTGTTCGCCTGGAGGACTTTTTTTCTAAGGCGCAATGACTTCGGCGTGACTTCGACAAACTCGTCGTCGGCGATGAACTCAATTGCCTGTTCGAGATTGAGTTGGCGGAAGGGAACCAGCCGCACCGCAATATCCGCAGTCGACGAACGCATGTTCGTCAGCTTTTTCTCACGTACGACGTTCACGTCAAGATCGGTATCTTTGGCGTTTTCGCCAATGATCATGCCTTCGTAAACGTCGATGGTCGGACCGACAAAAAGCTCGCCTCGCTCCTGCAAATTGTAAAGAGAATAAGGAGTGGTCACGCCGTCGCGGTCCGAGACCAGAGCGCCTGTCAACCGATGCGGAATTTCTCCCTGCCACTCGGTGTATCCGTCAAAAAGGGAATTCATGACGATGGTGCCGCGCGTATCCGTCAGCAGTTGGCTACGCAGGCCAATGAGTCCGCGGCTAGGTACGCGAAATTCTATGCGCACCCGGCCATAGCCGTGATTGTGCATGTTCTGCACTTCGCTTTTGCGCGAACCGAGTTGCTCCATCACGACGCCAACGAATTCTTCTGGGACGTCGACCGTCAACCGTTCCACCGGCTCCATCAATCTTCCGTCCACGCGCTTGGTGACGATCTCAGGTTTGCCGACCATGAGTTCGTATCCTTCGCGGCGCATCATCTCGATAAGAATCGAAAGCTGCAACTCGCCGCGGCCGGCCACGATAAAGGAGTCGGTCGTGTCTGTGTCTTGAACCCGCAGTGAGACGTTAGTCAGCAATTCTTTCTGCAATCGGTCACGCAAATTGCGCGAAGTCACGTACTGCCCCTCGCGTCCTGCAAACGGCGATGTATTGACCGTGAACAACATGGCAATTGTCGGCTCATCGATGGTGATTGGAGGGAGCGGCGATGGGTTCTCCGCATCGGTAATCGTCTCTCCAATGGTGATGCCTTCCACGCCGGCGACGGCGATGATGTCGCCCAGCGTTGTCTCGGTGATGTCAGTGCGCTTCAATCCGGAAAAAGAGAAGAGTTTGGTGATCTTCGTT
>Ga0182015_10001453_pt1 | contig 31207 bp, 30 predicted proteins | sample 712P3MmetaG_FD_120478 | JGI IMG/M metagenome (GOLD analysis project Ga0182015, IMG submission 120478) | Permafrost microbial communities from Stordalen Mire, Sweden - 712P3M metaG | ecosystem: Environmental > Terrestrial > Soil > Wetlands > Permafrost | place: Sweden: Stordalen | collected... | reverse complement strand
CGAATTTCTTCTCGGCCGGAGGTGGTGGATGCTCAGGGTGGTCCCATGACTGGCAACGGGGGTGGTCCCATGCCGCTGGCAAAACCGGCGGCTAGGTGGTCCCATGTCGCTGGCAAACGACAACAAGGGAGCATAGAAGCTCGCCGAGCCTGCCACCTCGGAGTTCATCGCGCCCCGCTCAAATCCGAAGTGCCTGAAATTCGGACGTGCTCACGGCACGCATGGCCGGGTGCATTCGTGTTGCCCGAGTGGGCTGCTTTGAGGTGAAGGAGGCATCCACCACTCGGTTGGGACACCGGACACCGGAGTGATTCTCGTTGCGCCGGCGCCGCCGAGCACACCGAGGCCAGGCGCTATGAGCGCTCCGGGCGAGGACGACCGAGCGCACCTTGGCACCGCCGGACGGCGACCCCGGTGATTGTCAAGTCACCAGGCGGCCCTCTCGTTGCCGACGAGACGGCGGAAGTGGCTCGGAGTACCCGGGTGGCACGCGCACCGGCAGGAGCCTCCTGGGGGAGATGCTGGCCTTCTCTCTATGGACACTGAAGCGACGAGCCCTCGCACCATGTCGTAGTCGTGCGCCACCTCGTGCGGATCCGCGGTGCGCCCGCCTGAGCATCGTGACCGGACTGTGGGCGACTGCCCCGAGCAGGGCGCACGGGGACAAGAACACACAAGAACAAGAGAGCCCCCTGCTACCCGAAGGCATCAGAGGGCTCTCTTGTTAGTCCTTGTGCATCTGGACCAATCGGATTTGCAGTTTCCTGCCCGGATTAGGCCCAGCCGTTGTCGAGCTGACTAGCCGGATGGGAAGCCGCTCGTCTGCGGAGTCGTGTGGCCGGTAAGGGATCCAAACGTTGTAGTCCCCGCTACGCAGGTGGATGAAGTGTTCTGGCTTCTCAGAACCTCGTAGTAGGTCCCGGGAGCAGTTGCTCCGTAGACGCCGGGTGACGCGATAGACGACTTGAGGTCGATGACAATCCAGCAGTCCTTCGTGCCCTTGGCATATGCGGTCAGCACGAGAGCGCCGTTGTTGCCGTTCGTCGCTGTGGACAACGAGATTACGTTCGGTCCGGTCGAAGCAGTACCGGAGACAAACGTAAGTCCGACGTCGATCGCCGACAGGTCCGACACCGTCGCCGAAGCCACATAGATCCCTGAGTAGGTCTGGTTGGCGTTCGTGTAGTAGGTGTCGGCACCCGTAAGCGCCGTCTGCAGGTTGGCCTGAGCGGCGGTGTTGTTCGCGCTCTTGGTCACCGACAGGAACGTCGGGATCGCGATTGCGAGCAGGATACCGATGATGAGGAGGACAACGAGGAGCTCGATAAGCGTGAAGCCTTCGTCTCCTCCCGCCTCAATCCTGAGGCGCCGCGCGCGGAGCCTCTCTGGAATGTTTGACATGTAACTTTCCTTCCTCGGGTCAATGGAAACTGCTGCCTAACGTTGTATCGGCCGCAGCTCTTCGAACTTTAGTCGAATTCGCGCAGGATTCAAAACGAAACTCTTGCTGCCAGATATCAACCACGGCCCTTCCGGGGAGCGTCGGGCCGGATGAAAAAATCGTCGGTCGTCGGCACCGACTCAGCGGTTGGAGGATCCGATTCCTCCTGAGGAGTTGCTGGATCGAGAGCCGTGGCCATTGCGGTAGGTGGCTCGTTCTGTTGCCGCTCGAAGGGGCTTTGCTGGCGGTCTCGGGACCCGACCGCCTGCTGAATGAGAGCATCTATGTCGCTCGTCTGTCGGCCTGAGATGACCTCTGCTCGATCGTCGATCCGCGCGCCTCCAAAATCACGTCGCGCGCTGTGCAGACCAATGCGCGAGCTATCGGTCTCCGTGAAGGCCACGGGAGGCTGGGTTGGGCTCGGCGGGTCCGTTGGGGCCTCTGAGTTCGAAGATGTCTCTACGCTCGGGGAGAGCGGCGAGGCGATCGGTGAATCCGGAAGCCGCGCAACACCGGTTGGGTCGCGCGTCTCGCCGTTAAATGCCGGCGCTGAATCCGATCCTGCTGATCGCAGGTCCGGTGCTATCGAGCAGGGAGCGAACTCCCCGACATCTGAATCACGAAGTTCTGCAGCCTGGCTGTGCGTGACCGCAATGAGCGACTCGGCTAGCTCCGTGCCCTCGGTGTGTGCCTCAGAAGTCAATGAGGAATCGAAGGTCGGGATTGACACCGCATCGGGTGTCCCGAGCACGGGCTCGAACTGTGGTTCGACACCATCAGAGACCGCGGTCTCGAGAGGTTCGGCGCTACCCAGCCCTATCCTGAGCTGCACGAGGTCTGCGCGCAAGCTCGCTAGCTCGGCATTCAAAGCATGTTCCCGGTCCTCGAGAACGGCGATCCTGCCGAGCAACTCTGTCGTTCGGTCCTCGTCTGTCGCATCGACTCTCGCGGCGGGACGATGAACGGTATCGACCTCGACTTGAGCGCCACTGCCAGCGCCGCGCCACTTCATCGCCTCTGCCCTCCTCATTGTGACCTGTCGATTCCGATGAGGTCAGAAGGTCGCGCGACCTCCGAACGTACCGTCGACATACAAGCGCGACGACTTGAGCCGGATCTTGGCCGAGATTTCAATTCATAGCCGCTGACCCGCCACTTCGTTGAACTCGTGCGTCAATCCGAGTGGGAAGAGGCGTGCTTTCGAGCCGCTTTGACGAGACTTCGGAGCGAGGTCGCGATCGGCGGGTCCTCGACGGCGGTCTCGAGAGCGAGCCCGTACCAATGCACGGCGCTCTTCCAGTCGTGAGTTTCCGCCGCAACGCTTCCGAGACCTTGAAGAGCCTGCGTAAACCAGCGATCGCGAGACAGCGCGCCCAGATAGTTGCTTCGCGCCTGAGCGAGGGACTTGAGCTCGAGATCCGCGTTTCCGAGCATCGTCCAGATCTCCGGGTTACCTTCATCGCGGCCGAGAGCAACGAGCGTCCAATGGCGCGAATCGGCGAGGATGACCGGATTAGGCGGCCCATGGGCGAGTGCATTGAATGCCTCGATACTGGCGACGGCTAAGGCAGAATCCGGCCAGTAGGGCAAGAGTGTGTTTGCCTCCTTGGCGGAGGCGACGTGGAAGGGCTGACCCGGCTTGAAATTCATTGCGTTGAATAGCAACGCGTCTCCAGCGACCATCGTCACACCCAGTGCGAGCGCCGCCACGACGGCTACGACCGTCACGAGCATCGCGCCCCGAGAGCGTCCGCCATCAGGTCGGACAGAGCCCTGTCTGCGCGGCTCGCTCTCGAACCGTTCCGGCCTTGCTCGGGCCGCGGTAGCGGCGCCCAATCCCAGGAACGCGAGCGGAAGAATTGCGATGTTCAAAGGCTCGACCAGTTCGACAGCGAACATCGCGAACGCGAACCCAAGAAATGCCCCGCCGCGGGCGACGCGCGCCCCACCGAAGAGCCACGTCAGAAAGCAAACGAGCCCGAGCAGGCCTGTGGTGACTGCAACCTCGACGAAGATGTCGTGGCCATCGGTTAGGGCGCGAGTCGGCTCGACGTGCTGGGCGTACGCGAGGGTGGCGATCGAGTCGAGGGCTGTTCTCAGTTGGCCTGGTCCCCCACCGAAAAATGGGTGATGCAGGACGTAGTGCGCGCCTTGGACCCACACTCGGATCCGGAAACCGAAGGTCGTCTGACCCGTCCCCGATGTGACCCTCGAGCCCAACCCTGAGCCGCCTCCGATGTAGCCGATCCCGTATCCAGCGAGGACGATGGCCGTGAAGGTGCCTCCTCTGCGGAAGCCGTAAGCGAAGACCGCGTAGCAGACAAGAACCGCGAGGATCGGCAAAGCGAGGCGCTCAGCAGTGAACTCGAGCCCCACAGCGAGGAGCAGGACGGCAGGCGCCCATCGCAGCGGCGACCGGCAGGTCCGACCGAGCACAAGCGCCAGCCCGCCGAGCATGAGCGCCTCTAGGTGGACCGGGTTGCCGAGCAACGCATCCGCCTGGGTGCCGTTGTAGAGCCCCAGACCTGGCGTTGTTGGGTTCTTCACCACCTGCCACACCGCGACCACGGCATTTCCTAGGGCTCCAATGAGCAACCCACCAAAGAGCCATCGGCGGTCCTCGATGCTCAAGGACGCTCCAATGGCGAATGCCCCGACCGCGCCGAGCCACAGCAGCCAGCCGGTTCCCCACAGGTAGAGGCCGAAGAAGCCGATGTTCGGTGAAGGCGAGATGACCGCCGATATAAGCGCGACGGCCAAGAACGCGACCGCAGCCGCAACTACTCCGCGCATCGGAGACCTGCTCCTGAGCAAGCGGACTGTGGGCACCAATCCGGCCGCTGCGAAGAGGAGAACGACGGCGAACTTGGGAGTGAAGGTGACTCCGTTGGTCTTCGGCGACGCAGCCAGGCAGAGCCCCGCCGCGCCGATCGCAGCGAAGATTCCGAGAGCACTTGCCCCACCCAACTGCAGAGGCAACGGTGAGGCTCTGACCCGGACGGATTCGCTCGACGACTCCTCAGTGAGGGTCATTGGCACCGTCGGCAGTCGCGGCTCGGCTTGAATAGTCGTTAATGGCTCGCCCGGTCAAGTGGCTCATACCTGCGTTCACGGTAGTCGTTGTTCTGACCACGGCCGTGATTCACTCGCAGTATGTCGCGCCGAGGCCCTATCCCTTGGCTCAGGAACCGCGGTTCAAGTGGGTCTTGATCTTCATCGCACTGATCTGGTTGACGAGCTACGCGGCAGGCTTGCCAGATGCGGCCGGCACTCCAGTTCGGCGCGGCGGCCGCGCGCTAGCCGCGCTCGCCGCCGCGGACGGGATTATCTCGGTGCTGCAGTTGTTCACCGGCGCGCAGTTGCTCCCCCGGTTCGTCGTGTTCGTGGGCTCGGGAATCCTGCTCCCGACTTTCGTGCTTGTCTCGAGCCTCGCAGGAGCAACGGAGCGGCGCCAAGCCGGCCAGGACAGGATGATCGCCGTCGTCGCAAGGGAGGAGGCGGATCGCCTCGGGCAGGAGACGGCCGGACGGACCGAACGACCCGTCCAACTCGTCACGATGGTACGACCTGACGAGATGATGCCTAGATCCGGTCAACCCGAGCCGCTAGTGGCTCTCTTCGAGGCGAGCGGCGCCAACCTCCTGGTACTCGACCGGGAGGCTCAGGAGTGCGAAGGCGTGGTAGCTCAGGCGGCGATACTGCACTCGCAGGGCGTACGGATTCGTACCTTGTCGCTCTTCTATGACGAATGGTTGGGCAAGCTGCCAATTTCTGAGCTCGAACGCATCTCGCTCCTGTTCGACATCAACGAGATCCATCGCCCTCTCTACGCGAGAAGCAAGCGATTCCTCGACTTTCTGATCGCGGTGATCGGGCTGGCATCGATGCTCGTCGTGGCTCCTGCTGTCGCCATTGTCGATCTCTTCGGCAACCGCGGACCGCTCTTCTACCGACAACCGCGTGTTGGCAAGGACGGGGCCATTTTCACGATGCACAAGTTCAGAACGATGCGCCCCGACGACTCCTCAGCCTCCACCTGGACCTTGGATGAGGATCCCCGACTTGGACGGGTCGGGCGGACTCTGCGCAGGCTTCACATCGATGAGCTTCCGCAGATGTGGAACGTGCTTCGCCGCGACCTATCGATCGTCGGTCCGCGCCCCGAGCAACCGCACTACGTCGAGACCCTGGCCAAGACCATCCCCTTCTACGACGTGCGGCACCTCGTTCGCCCGGGAATCACGGGCTGGGCACAAGTCAACTATGACTACGGATCGAGCGACATCGATGCTCTCGAGAAACTGCAGTACGAGTTCTTCTACCTCCGCCATCAGAATCTGAGCTTGGATCTGCGGATCATCGGCCGAACGTTGCGAACCGTGTTCGAGGATCAAGGACGCTGAACGGGGCTCACCTTGCGGCGCGCGTGAGCTCGACCACACCGGCTGCGAACTTGCGGTGCGCACGCTCCACGGAGTTGCGCGCCTCGAGGGCAAGACGACCTCTCTCGTGCGGATCGCGCAGCTCGATCAGCACGTCCCTCCAGTCCTCGACATCGGCGCCAGAGGAAAGGAGCCGGCCCGTCACGCCGTTCTCGACCTGCTCCGGGATGCCGCCGACGCTCGTCGCGACGACGACGGCGCCGACCGCTTGGGCCAGAACGACCGCCGCGCTCTGGGACGCTCGTCGATATGGCAGCAGCGTCGCAGCCGAACACGAGACGGTTGCCACGAGCTCGCCTGCCTCCAGAAAGCGCGGGACGGTCGTGGTCGCAGGGACTGACTCGGGCGCTCCCTTTCCCACCAGCGCGAACCGCCACCCCTCGACCCCGCGGGTCGCGAGTTGCTCCACCATGAGCGACCCTTTGTAAGCACGGTGAAGGTTGCCGAACGACAGAGCCAAGGGAATCGGCGACGATTCGACGACCGGAGTTGCCCCCGATCCCGCCGCAAGCAATCCGATCGGAAGCGGTAGCGGCAACAGAACCAGGTCGCGGCGATGGGCCATCTCGCGGAGGGCGTCGCCGACGAAGTTTGTGTGGGTGACGACGACGTCGGACTCCCGAACGAGCCGCACGAAGGCTGACCGGGACCCAGGTGGGTCATGAGGTGGGGCCGGCTCGTGAGCCACGAGAATCACCGTGGTCCCCCTACGCTGAGCAGCCCGAAGCAGCCCGATCTCGACTTGTGGGAGGACGGTCCCGTGCAACACGAGGGCTCGCGGATCGAGCTCGCGGATGAGGCGCCGCGCCGCGGCGACGACGGCCAGATACTCGGGCAACGCCCCCCCTCGCCGTCCAGCTCCGCGAGCGCCGGGAACGGCCAGCGCGAGCTCCCGCCCGAATCTCGTCACGAGCTCGACGGATTCGCCTACCGCGCGCAGCTCGTGTGCCCACGCTTCGGTGCAGTGCGCGATTCCCCCTCGGCCGAGCCAGTCGACCATCAGCACGGGTCCGCTCGCGCGGCGCCTGTTAATCAAGGTTCCTGCGCAGAATCCATCCGCCTTTGACTCGTGATCAGATCATCCCGGTGAGTGCGGACCCAGAATACCCAGGGTCGACCGCTGAAATGAACCTCGGGCCCAGCACTCGGTAGAACTTCAGCACTCCTCAGCCGACACTCACCGGTTTGTCGCTCCGGTCGTGTCACGATATCCCGCGGTGAGCGATTCTCGGAGGCAGACACGTCGTATCGCATACGGCACTTCTGCCCGCTTCGCCGGGAGAGCGCTCGGAGCGATTATCTCGCTCGTGGCCCTACGCGAGGCCACACGCTACTTCGGTCCAACTCAATGGGGACCGATAACCGTCGCCCTCGCTTGGGTGACGGTGTTCGCCTATCTTGGCAGTCCAGGTATCGCGACACTCACGATGCGCGAGATCGCACGCCCGGGGGCTGACGCCGGCTCCGCCTTCGGGCGTGCCCTGGCAGCAACGCTCGTCGTCTCCGTAGGTGCCGGGCTTGCCGCGGTGATTCTTGGTCTTCCGATCTACTGGGACAAGGGCGGGACTCTTGGCCTGGTGCTCATCCTGACACCAGGGATTCCGCTGTTGGCTCTCTTCATGTCGAGCGGATCAGCTCTGATCGGACGGGGGCGTAACGACGCGCGAGCGGCGCTTGATCCGATCTCGAGCGCGCTTCTCCTCGTCGCAACCTTCGTCGTTATCGACGCTCACCTGCGAAGCCGCGGCTATGCGCTTGCCTACCTTGGGTATCTGAGTGCGAGCGGACTACTGGCCGCCGCATTGGCGACATTTTTCGTGCGGCCAAAGTTCCGGGGCATTCGTCGCGGCGTGACGAGCACGCTTCGGGCGTCTCTACCGCTCGGCCAGTTCGACCTGTTCGCGATCGCCTACGCGCGCGCGGACAGCATCATGCTCTTTCTCATTCGCGGCAACCGTCCCGTGGCGCTTTACGGCGTCGCATATCAGATCGCGAACTTCCTCTTCGCGATGCCTGCAATGCTGTCCAACGCCCTCCTGCCTGAATTCATGAGTGCAGATGACGACCGGCAGCACTTTCTCGCCCGGCGCGCACTTGACGTGATCCTGACCGTGGCGCTTCCGCTGCCGCTGTTCGGCGGGCTTTTCGCTCGACCCTTCGTGATCTGGATCGCGGGGCCTCGGTTCGCCGGCGCGGGACCGCCGCTCGCACTCCTGACTGGCGCGGCGGCAATCGCGCTGGTGAACGGATACTTGTTTCAAATGGCGATCTTCGCAGGGGCGGAGAAGGGATTGTGGCGAGTGATCGGCACCGTGACCGTTGCCAACCTCGCGGCCAACGCAGTCGCGGTCAGCCTGTGGGGCGCGAGCGGTGCCGCCTCGGTCATGATCCTGACCGAGGCGATTGGGCTCGCGATGTATTGGAAGATCTATCGCTCCCGGATGCGGAGTCCGCTGGGCCGCCGGTATCCTCTGTCGGTCGTGGTCGCGCTGTTGGGAACCCTCGCGCTCTGGTGGACCATGCATGCGGCTCTTGGCTTGGAGCCCGGAACAGGCCTCGTAATGTTCCCTAGAGCGCTAGCGCTCGCGGTCGCATATGCCGCCTTGCTGTGGACCATCACGAGCGCTGCCCGAAAGCTCTCGCAGCGACAACACTGATTCCCGAAGCGTTGAGCCCCAACGGATGGAAACGAGCAGCTACGATGCATGCTGGAGGACCTCGAGGACGTGAAAGACCCAGTTCACTCGATGCCGGCGCTGATCATGCGCGAGTGGCCCGGATGACGCAAGCTGAGGAATCGTCAAACGACCCCGGCAACTCGCACCCCCGGGTGAGCATCGGCCTGCCGGTGTTCAATGGCATGCCTTACCTTCCGGAGGCAATCGCCTCGTTGTTGGACCAGGACGAGCCCGACATCGAGGTCATCATCAGCGACAATGCCTCGGAGGATGGCACTGAAGCGCACTGCCGAGCAGTTGCTGCACGCGACGCAAGAGTTCGCTACTTTCGCAATGACGTCAATCGCGGCGCGGCGGCGAATTTCCAGCAGGTGCTCTCACTCAGCTCGGCGCCGTACTTCGCCTGGGCGGCCCACGACGACGTGTACGCGCGAAACTTTGTCTCCGCCTGTCTGAATGTGTTGCAGGCCCGTCCACGGTCAGCGCTCTGCGTTCCGGCGCACCGAAGAGTCGATGAGACGGGGACTCTGATCTCGGTGCGCCAGGAACCGCCCGGGTTGGCCTCGTCGGATCTGAAGACACGCCTTCAGGCGCATCTCTCGCGAAGAGCCTGGCTGACCATTTACGGCTTGTGGCGCAAGGAGATCCTGACGCGCGTCGGGCCCCCCCTTCCTATCTGGGGAAGTGACGTGATCTTGGTGTGGCGAGCACTTCTCTTGGCGCCCGTCGAAACGATCGCCGAACCGCTCGGCGATTACCGGGTTTTTCGCGAAAAGACAGCGGATGCAACAATCCTGGGACTGACAGCAGTGGAATCCCGTCTTCATTTCCCCAACACCCGGATGCTCCGCGAACTGAAGCGAGCCTCGAAAGGGCTGGGGATCTCAGTCGAGAACCAGGCCGTCGCCGCCAATGTCCTTCGGCGCTGGGTTCTCACTCACCACTACCGCGAGCTGGCCTTTTCGGATCTCTGGCTGGAGGCCAAGAGGTGCTGGTCGGAGGGTGCACGCCTTCGTGCCCTGGCTCTGGTTCCTCCGCTCGTCATCTTGAGTCCGCGCATGAGCTTAAAGGGCCTTCGGAGAGGTTGGTGCGAATTTCGACAAAGGCGCCTGACTTGGTAAGGTCAGTGAGGTCCACGCGGGGCTGCGTGCATTCACCGTACCGGCTCGTCACAGAGCTAGCATTGCTAGCGGCCATGACCCCTCACCGTGACCAAACCGTCGCTCGAAGCGAGCGCACCCCACGCGATGCGGCGAGTGTCCGGGCGATGGCCGCCGATCCCGAGTCAACTACCATACGACGCGATTGGATGACGTTCGCGACCCGGCACGGCTACTCCTACAACTTTAGCTGGCTCGGCGTACCGATCATTCAACACCCCGAGGATGTCGTGATCATCCAAGAGCTGCTTTGGAACACTCGACCTGACCTCGTGATTGAGACAGGAATCGCTCATGGCGGGTCGCTTATACTGTCGGCCAGCATCCTCAAGCTCCTCGGCGGAGACCGTGAGGTCCTTGGTATCGACATCGATATTCGCGCCCACGCTCGGTCCACTCTCGCCACCCACCCGCTCGCTTCAGCGATAACGACTATCGAGGGCGACTCGATCGCTCCAAGCGTGATCGAACAGGTCAGCCAGGTCTGCTCGAGGCATGAGCGCGTCCTCGTTATCTTGGATTCGAATCACACGTGCGACCACGTGGCTACGGAGCTTTCCCTCTATGGCCAGTTCGTCAGCGTCGGAAGCTACCTCGTCGTCATGGACACCATAATCAGAGATCTTCCGGCGGAGGTGCTTAATGACCGGCCGTGGGATGCGGTGAACAGTCCTTGGACCGCGGTGAGCAACTTCCTGAGCGCCGACGATCGTTACGTCGCCGCAACGGAAATCAACGAGCGCCTCCTAGCCACAGCTGCACCAGGCGGCTACTTGCGCCGGGTTTCTTGAAACTAGGCCCGCGGATCGGCGATCATGTCCAAGCCCTCTGGCGAGCGCCCGGGTGACCCTTCTAATCACGGGCACGTCTGGTTTCATCGGACGGCGGCTCAAGCGCGCTGTAAGCACACAGTTGCCAATTGGCGAGATTGTCGGACTCGAACATCGATGGGATGGGATCGACTGTCTCCGGAGGCTTATTCCCGACAGAGTTGAGGCGTGCGTTCATCTTGCCTGGGCTGCCTCGAGCACCAATTATCTCAATGATGTGCGATCCAACCGGGAGAGCTTCATTGCGTCTATCGAACTCGCACACGTGCTCGTCGAGCGAGAATGCCAACATCTTGTGATCGCGGGCAGCTGTGCCGAATATGCTCAGTCCGATCGTCCCGTATACGAAGAATCGTCACTTCGGGCTGATTCTCCTTACGCCGAATACAAGATCCGCCTCCACGAATCTCTCCCTGAGTTCGGCATTCCATTCGCTTGGACCCGGCTCTTCGGCGTCGTGGGTCCCGGGGAGTCCGCGAGTCGGTTGATGTCCTCTGTGGTCCGATCTTTGCTGACCCGGACGGATGTTCCGCTTTCGCCCGGTGAGCAGGTACGGGACCTGATCGATGTAGATGACGTTGCCCGGGCACTGCTTGCGCTTTCGAATACACGCGAGGTTGGCGTGTTCAATGTCTGTCGTGGCGAACCTGTCGTGCTCCGAGACTTTTTGTTTCTTCTGGCCGATGTCATGCACGCTGATCGGGCACTTCTGAACTTCGGCCGCCGCCCTTACGGTCTCGTCGATCCGATGTACGTCGTCGGCGACCCGACCCATCTGCAAGCTTCCATCGGAGATTGGTACCCAGAGTTCGATACACTCGACATGGCACGGCGAATCGTCACAGATGTGACCGGGACTGACGTGTCACCAGCTTCCAGCCCTGATCACTGATCGATCCGGGACCAGCCGTAGGGGACGATGCTCGAGTGCGGATCGATGCGTTCGCTTCGCCGTGAGTCGTGCTCGTGGGTACAGCAGTTGGCCACAAGCGAGACGTCAGCCATGCCCTTGAAGCCGTTCCACAGTCCCGGCGGGATGACGACGAGCGAGTAGTCGTCCGGCCCGAGGAAGATCTCCTCGACCTCTCCACGTGTGGCAGAGTGCTCACGGTCGTCGAAGACAACGAGCTTCACGCGTCCCCAGACGCAAGCGTAATTGAGCGTCATATCGGCGTGACGGTGCCATCCTTTGATCGCGTCGCGATAGACGGAGCTGAAATAGATCTCACCGAACTCGCGAAAATGAGGATCGCTGGCGCGCAGCATATGAAAGACGGTTCCGCGCTCATCGGGAATGCGACGGAGTGGCACGACTTGCAGCCCCTCGATCAAGACTTCTCCTCTCCTCGAGCGGTACGATCAGCTCGCCGCCGGCTTCCGTATACCACTGCAGCTGCGAACGCACCTCATCGGCGAGGTTCCAGACGAGGACCGCGACCACATCAGGTGGGTCTTCCTGCAAGCGTTCGACAGGTGCCACAGCGATGCCGGTCCCGGGAATGGTGCGGCCCTGCTTGGACGGGTTCTTGTCCACGACGTAGTCGATGGTACGGGCGTCGATACGGGCGAAGTTGAGCAGGACGGTTGCCTTGGCGGCGGCCCCATAGCCAGCAAGAGACTTTCCGGAGGCTCTGATCCGATGAAGCTGTTCGGCTACCTCAACTCGCTCCTGCGAGACCTCGGCAACGAACCCGGAGAAGGCGGACTCCGACTGCAGCGCCCGCGACGCCTCGGTCTCGAATGCCTTCACCGCCCGAGGCGTCGGCGCAATCCCGAAGCCCTTGCGAACGGTCACGCGCAGCGATCCACCGTGCACCTCGAGGTGCTCGCAGTCGTAAATCGACATGCCGTGCTTGGTGAAGAGCTGCTGCAGCGCGCCGAGCGAGTAGTAGAAGACGTGCTCGTGATAGATCGTCTCGAACAAACCCTTGTCGAGGAGATCGATCAGGTACGGAGTCTCGATGATCGCCGCGCCGTCGTCATCGAGCAAGATGCCTATGCCTTCGACGAGGTTGTGGATGTCGGGGACGTGAGCAAGCACGTTGTTCGCATGGATGACGCGGGGCACCCAGCCGGCCTGGCGCATTTCGGACGCCAGCTCTGAGGTGAAGTAGTCGACGCGGGTATCGATCCCCGCCTCCTGTGCCACGCGCGCCACGTTCGCCGCCGGCTCGATGCCCAGCACGCGGACTCCGAGGTTGTGATAGCGACCGAGGAGATAACCGTCGTTGCTCGCGATCTCCATCACGAGGTCGCGGGGGCCGAGACCGAACCGGTCGACCGTCTCGGCAGCCAGCACGCGCATCGCGCCCACCATCGACGTCGAGTAGGACGAGAAGTACAAGTAGTCGTCGAACATCTCGCGTGGGTCCACCGAGCCGCTCAGTTGCATGACGCCGCAGCCGCTGCAACCGATCACCGACAGGGGGTAGGTCGCAGGCTCGGGACGTCCGGGAGCCGTGAGGTTGTTGGCCAGCGGTTGCCGCCCCAGGTCCAAGACGGGAAAGATCGAGCTGGATCCGCAGAGTCGACAGGCGTAGACCGGGGTGAAGTCGGCTTCAGCCATGGGCTCGGTACCACTCCACGGTGCGCTCGATCCCCTCGCGCAAGGAGACCTCCGGATGCCAGCCCAGGCGCGTATGTGCAGCGGTCGCGTCCAGGTACTGCTCCTGCAGCTCCCGATCGGCGCGGGCCTGAACATCTGGTGAGAGGTCGGAGTTCATGACCTCGAGGATCACTTTCACGACCTCGAGGGCACTGACCGGGGACTCGAGGGAGAAATTGAACGGGCTACCTCGAAGCGACGAGTCGGCTCGCATCGCCCCGGCCAGGGAGAGATACGCCCGTACGGCGTCTTCTGCGTAGATGTAGTCGCGCACCGGGCTGCCGTCGGAACGCAGGATCGGACGGCGGCCGGACATGACGTCGCGGATGACACCCGGGACGAGCCGGCTGAAGTTGCGATCACCGCCGCCAAAGAGATTGCCGCATCGAACGACGCAGACGTTGGTCGACCACGTCGCGGCGTACGCCTGGGCGATCAGGTCAGCGCAGCTCTTGCTCACGTCGTAGGGACTGCGCCCTTGAAGGGGATGGTCCTCGCGGTAGGGAAGCTGTGTGCTCAGCCCATATGCCTTGTCCGAAGAGGCGACGACCACTTCCCCGCCGGACCCGCTCAACCGAACCGCCTCGAGGACGGTCCAGGTGCCGGCAATGTTGGTCTCGAAAGTGGAGACCGGGCTCTGGTTGGCAATGGGCACGATCGTCTGGGCTGCGAGATGGAACACCGTCTGGACCTCGTATTCAGCAAGCACCCGACGTACGAGCGACTCGTCATTGACGTCCCCTCGACAGACGGTGATTTGCTCCCACAGACCTTCCACCTCGATAAAGGTGCGGGGGACCGAGTCCCGCACGATCGCCACCACGTGCGCCCCTCGCTGCACGAGCTCGCGCACGACCCAGCCGCCGAGCAGACCTGTTGCCCCGGTCACAAGGACCCGGCGCTGGTCCCAAGCCGGGTCTAATTCCAAAGCCGCCATGGGGCTGCCCCCTCGTCCCACAGGGCACGGAGCACCCTCACGTCCTTGAGGGTGTCCATCGGATGCCAGAAGTCCGTGTGCGGCATCGCCATCACCTCGCCGGCTGCAGCGAGCGGCCCGATCACGTCGAGCTCGAGACTCTGGTCATCGGACACGATATGGTCCAGCACTTCTCGACGCAGCACCATGAAGCCACCGTTGACCCACCCCTCGCCCAGGTTCGGCTTCTCGACAAAGTTGACGACCCGGCTGCCCTCCATCTCGATCCACCCGAATCGAGCGGGCGGGCGGACCGCCGTCAAGGTGACCATGCGACCGTGCTTGCGGTGAAACTCGACGGCCTCTCCGAGATCGGCATTGCTCAAGCAGTCGCCATAAGCGAGGCAGAAGCTCTCGTCGGGGAGGTGCGCCGCCAGCCTGCGCACGCGCCCACCGGTATTGGTCACGTCGCCGGTATCGATGAGATCGACCGTCCAGTCGTCAGCCACGGTGCCGAGCAAGGTGGTCGTGCCGGTAGCGATGCTGACGGAAAGGTCGCTCGAGAGCTCCCGGTAGTTGAGGAAGTACGACTTGATGACGTCACCTTTGTATCCCAAAGCAATTACGAAGTGGGAGAGATCGAACGAGCCATAGAGCTTCATGATGTGCCAGAGGATCGGCCGACCGCCGATCTCCACCATGGGTTTTGGCCGCGTCTCGGTCTCTTCCTGGAGCCTGGTACCCAATCCGCCGGCGAGGACTACGACACGCATCGGAGCCTCGCTTGGTCATACGTCCCGGAAACCGCTCTCCTGAGGGCCGTCATCGGGTTGCGCTCGGAGCCAGCGGTGACACGTCCCGACCCGTCCTTCCCAGGATCCCCCGTAGAAAACCAAGGCCCCACGCGGCGTGCATCGTGGGCAACGCTGCGACCAACGTCGGCACCGATGCCGGATCGCGGGCGAGCTCGACGGCGCCTCGCCCGAGCACCATCGAGACGTAGGCCGCCAGCACCTGTCGGCGCCAAGGGCTCGCCAGCCCGACGAACAGGCCAGGAACTGCCAACTGGCGATAGGAGAGCGAGCCGGGGTGCTTGCGAATTGTCCGGGCGCGGTTGGTGCCGTAGCGGTAGAACTGTCTCGCGAGCGGGCGCAGGCCCTCGCGCCCGAGGTAGATGGATTTGATCGACGGGTCGAGGTAGACGCCGCCGACTTGTTGGGCTCGCCACGCGAGCTCGGCGTCCTCGTTGCCACCTGACCACTCGTCGTAGCCACCGATGCGACGGATCGTCTCGGCACGAAACGCGCCCAGGTAGACCGTGTCGACGTGCCGAGGGTCTCCTCCCTCCCGCCGGAACGCCGCCGGGCCGGCGCCGAGGCGCGAGGTCATGGCGGCCACGATGCCGCGCTGGCCCGCGCCGTGAGCCTCGTAGCCCATCTGCCCGCCGACGATGGCGGCGCCGGACCGCTCGAGGGCTTCGACGCAGCGCTCGACGTAGTCCGGCGCCAGCGCCGTTCGAGCGTCGACCCGTACGATGACCTCGCCCGATGCGGCGCAGATAGCGGCATTGAGGCCCGAGGGGCGGATGTGCCTCGGATTGTCGACCACCTGCACCTTCGCGAAGCTTGCCGCGACCGACCGCGTCTCGTCCGCCGAGCCGCCGTCGGCGACGATGATCTCGACGACCTCCGGATAGGTCTGCCGGGCCACGGCGCCAAGGCAGCGCTCGAGCTGGTCCGCCTCGTTGAGCACCGGAAGAATGATCGAGACCGTCGGGGCGGCGACGAAGGAGGCGACCTCCTGCGGCTTGATCCGGACCGCTGACTCCGTCGACACTCCTCACCTCCTCCTTCGCCGCACAAGCTTGCCAGGTGGATGAGCCGCTGCTAGCGATGTGTGGCGCCTCGGCGGATGCCGGCGCGCGAGCAGGACCCCGGGTCAGGCGTGCGACACCCGGGTCGGCTCGCAACTCGCCCCGGCCGGCGCCTCCGGTGCGATGAGCCCCTCGATGAGTCTTCCCGCGACGCCCTCCAGCGCGAAGGCCGTGGCGTAGCGGTGCCGGGCGTGGAAGACCTCGGCGAGGCCGAGGAGCTCCGCGGCAAAATCGAGCACCACCTCCTTGCCGAGGCCGACCAGCCCTTGCAGGGGGGCGCGGGCAAGCTCGGACGCGATGCGGTAGGCGAGGAGCTCGAAGTCGGGCGCTGCCACCCATCGAGCGATCTCCGGCTCGAGCTGCCCGATCGCCCCGACAAGCTGCCTGGCCTCATCCTTGGGGAGCCACGCCGTCTCGGCGAATGCCCCCTTGGCGCCACGCTCGCCCACCAGCAGCGGCTTCAGCAACGAGCCCCAGTCCCTGGACATAGGGCGAAGGATGGCAGGCGCTCTTCCCAAGCCACCTACCGTTCCGGCGATGTTTCATTGCTTGGCTACTCTGCGAGCGTGCGCTTCGGAATCATGCTCGACACGGCCCAGCCACTCGAGGCCCTGGTCGAAGATACCCGGTCACTTGCGGCGGCAGGCTTTGACGCCGCATGGTGCTCGCAGATATTCGCCTACGACGCCCTGACGCTCCTCGCCCTACTCGGCCGGGAGGTACCCGGGATTCGCCTTGGCACGTTCGTCGTCCCGATCTACCCCCGACATCCGGTCATGCTGGCTGCGCAAGCTCTCACCGTGCAGACCGCCACCGAGGGCCGGCTTCAGCTCGGTATCGGCCTGTCACATCAAGTCCTCATCGAGAACGTGTTCGGGCAGAGCTTCGACCGGCCGCTCCGCTACATGAGCGAGTACCTCGAGATCTTGATGCCACTGCTGCATGGCCAGCGGGCGGGGTTCCAAGGCGAGGTGCTGAGTGGCGCAACGCTCGGCCCGCTCGAGATCCCTGAGACGTCGCCACCGCCCGTGCTGCTCGCCGCGCTGGGATCGCGCATGCTCGAGCTCGCCGGCCGGAAGGCGGACGGGACGGCGACCTGGATGACCGGGCCGGCGACGATCGCCGACCACATCGTGCCCAAGATCCGGGCATCTGCCGAAGCGGCCGGCCGGCCGGCGCCGCGGGTCGCGGTCGGGTTGCCCGTCTGCGCCACCTCCGACGTCGCCGCCGCCCGCGAGCACGCCGCGCGCCGGTTCGCTCTCTACGGCCAGCTTCCCTCCTACCGGGCGATGCTCGACCGCGAGCAGGCGGCCGGGCCGGCGGACGTCGCCATCGTGGGCGACGAGGCCGAGATCGAACGCTCCGTCAGCCGGCTGGCCGACGCCGGTGCGACGGAGTTCGTCGGCGCCCCCTACGGGAGCGAGGACGAACGGTCCCGGACCATGGCCTGCCTGTCAGCCCTCGCCCGGGGCTCTGCTCACACGAGCGGCCAGGGATAAGCCCGGTAATCGTCGCGCGGCGAGGGGAAACGGGGCTTGCGGAGCAGGGTGCGCGCCCGGCGGCTGAGCGCCTCGCACTCGTCGGGCTCGAGCACCGCCGCCACCCGGTCGGGGACCGCGTCGGCGACGAGCTCGCAGCCCGAGAGCATCTCGGCCGGCAGCTCCTCACCGGCGAAGTCCCACATCACGGTCCGGAGCTTGCCCTCGGCGTGGAAGCACAGACCATGGTCGATCCCCCAGATCCGGCCCTCGCAGTCGACGAGAAGATGCCCACCCTTGCGGTCACCGTTGTTCGCGAGAAGGTCGAACGCCGCGATCCGCCGAAGCTGCGGGTGGTGTTCGGGCTCGCTCAGCAACGTGAAGTAGTGCTCGGCGAAGTCCGCGTCGACGAAACGCTGCGCCGAGCCCTCCCCATGCGGCCCGTCCATGCGCAGCACCGTCTCGGGCACGATATCGAAGCCAAGCGCGGCGGACAGCTCATAGGCGGCGACCTCGCGCCGGAAGAGGCCACCGGGGTAGTCCCACAGCGGGCGCTCGCCTCGGCCGGGCTTGTACACCGCACGCCGCTCGGTCCCGTCGAGGCGAACCTTCGCAAGGAACGAGAAGTTCGAGCTCCAGGGCAGCCGGCCTTCGAGTTCGAGCTCTCCGGCGGCCAGAAGCTCCAGCCAGGCGGGTTCGCTCAGGTGAGCGGCGGCCGGTGGCCGTTCGTCCTCGGGCACACGTGGCCTCTCGTGTCGAGCGGATACCCGCAGAGCGGGCAGGGGGGTCGACCGGCCTCGACGAGCTCCGTCCCGCGGATGGCGAGCGCGGCGGCCTGCTCCCGGGACATCGTGAGCCGAACGCTGCCTCCGGCGTCGGCTTGCGGGTCCAGGTCGTCGTCGAGGCCGAACAGCTCGTCGGGCTCCTCATCGGCTTCGGTGCGATCGATCTCGTCTGCGACGAGGATGATGCGGTCCGAATCCTCGTCGTAGGTGACGCCGAGGGAGCGGACCACGAAGTCGGGCTCCGTGAACGGCTCGAGGGCGAGCTCGTCGCCGGAGGGCAGCTCGCCCGGCCGCTCCAGCTCGCCGAGCATCCGACCGAGGAAACGCGCCAGGGCGGATACCTGGGCCTTCTCGAGCTTGAGCGTCATGAGGGTCGTCCCCTCCCTCACTTGGAGCAGGAATATGCGCTCCCCCACCGGACCGACAGTCCCGACCGTGACCCGGTCGGGATTCGGCAGCTCGAAGTCCTCGGTCACCGCGACGCCTCGGGTGAGGGCAGGCCGGGCGGGAGGCCCGGCGAGCCCATGGCGAGCACTGCCGGCCCGTCGGAGCCGTACACGACGGTGCTGATCGAGCACGGGGAGACGACAATGCGCTGGAAGAGATCGAGTGGCACGCCGAGCGCGCTCGCGAGCACGGCCTTGATGCAGTCGGCGTGCGACACCGCGACGACGACCTCGCCGGGATGGGCCCTGCAGATCCGCTCGACGGCGTCGGTCAGGCGTGACTGGAGCTCGAGAAACGACTCTCCGCCGGGAAAACGGAAGCCGGAGGGCCAACGTTGCACGGCCTGCCACTCGGGGAGCTTGCGCAACCGGGACAGTGCTTCGCCGGTCCAGGTGCCGAAGTCGCACTCGACGAGCCCGCGCTCGACCACGACCGCCTTGCCCACCCGCCCGGAGATCGCCGCGGCGGTCTCCCGGGTCCGCTCCAGCGGCGACGAGTAGAGGGCCGACACGGCCACGCTCCCAAGGGCTTCGCCGGCCCTCGCTGCTTCAGCCCGTCCCTGGTCGGACAGGTGCAGGCCCCGTGCGCGACCAGGGAGCACCTTGCCGGTCGTTGCGGTCGTGCCGTGGCGCACGAAGCACACCACCGTCGGGCGCGGCGGCTTGCGGCGGGATGTCGGCACGACGGACACCGTAGCCTTTCGCCTCGTGCGATCGGCCGTCTGGCTACCGTGAGGCGATGGTGATGCCGCAGAGCTTCGACCCGGTTGGGTACCTGGCGCCCGGACGGCAAGGTCTAGCTCCATCACATGTTCGAGCACACCTGGTTCAGCGAGGAGCAAGAGGCTCCGAGGTGGCCGGCCATCTGAGGTGACACCTCGACCTCGACCTCGCCCGGTGCGATCGGCCGGCTGGCGCCTCGAGCAGATCGGCCGTGAGGTGGCGAGCTGCACCCGTTGCCCACGACTGGTGGCGTGGCGCGAGGAGGCAGCCGCCAACGCGCCGGCCTCGCACGCCGGGGAGCGTTACTGGGCGCGGCCCCTGCCGGGTTGGGGCGACCCCGCCGCCCGGCTCGTGGTCGTCGGCCTCGCCCCGGCGGCGCACGGCGGCAACAGGACTGGGCGCATGTTCACCGGCGACCGCTCCGGCGACTTCCTCTTCGCCGCCCTGCACCGTGCGGGCTACGCCAGCCAACCGCTCTCCCGCTCGATCGACGACGGGCTCGAGCTGTCGGGCGCCTGGGTGACCGCCGCCGTCCGCTGCGCCCCGCCCGAGAACAAGCCGACTCCGAACGAACGGGCGACGTGCGCCCCCTACCTGTCGGCCGAGCTTCGGATTCTCACCGACGCCCGCGTCGTGCTCGCCCTCGGAGGCTTCGCCTACGAAGCGCTGTGGCAGCTGGCGGAGGTGAGTGGGGGACGTGGCACGCGACGGGCACGTTTCGCTCATGGACTCGAGCTCGGACTGCCGCCTCTCGCGCCGCCCGCTCCAGAGCGACGCGCCGGCGCGGGCGCTGGTCGTGCCCGGACGCTGTTGTGCTCGTACCACCCGAGCCAGCGCAACGTCTTCACCGGACTGCTCACCGCGGAGATGTTCGACGAGGTGCTCGCTCGGGCGCGCGAGCTCGGCGCCTGAGCCGGCTCAGCCGCTGACGACCGGAATCCTTCTCGGCGCTTGCTCGGCGTCCTCGGGCCAGCGGCGCCGGCTCACCCGCGAGAGCTTCCGGAGGAGGGCGACGGCGTCGGGGTCGTCGTCGATCGCGGAGCGCACCTCGATCGCCCCGGCCGCCTGCATGGACGAGATCAACTCGCGGCCCCGGTCGGTGCGGACCAGGGTGAGCGTCCAGTCCGAGAATGCGCCGATGCCGCCCGTCGAGATGTCGGCGTGCTCGGCCGCGAAGTCGGGGCAGCGCTTGCAACCCTCGCGGGTCCACTGCTGGGCCTCTTTGAGCGAGATCTCGTGGTACGCCCCGTCGCGGGTCCAAACCTGGAAGATCCCCTTGATGTTCATCTTCACGATGTCCTCGCGGCGCAGGCCGTAGCGGGCCTCGAACAACTCGGGGAAGATGGCGTCGTCGAAGGTCTTCGAGCAGAGCAGGCCGATCGTGAGCACGAAGCGCCTGGCGACCTTCCCCGCCCTGCGGGCCGACATCACCGCCGGCGCTGAGGCCTGACAGCCCATGCCGACCAGTGCGATCCGCTCGGCGCCATCCGCGATGGCGGCGGCATAGGCGAGCGGGTTGGCGGAGTAGGTGTAGCGCGAGCCCGCCGCCGCGAGCACTTCGGCGCGATTGTGGGCGACCGCGGGCACCGCCTTCCAGGTCGTCGCGTCACCTTCGAGGTTCGACACGAGCGCCGCGTCGATGAAGTCGTGCTCGAGCGCCCAGATCAACAGCGCCGAGACGAGCCCGCCGTCCTGGCCGGCCGCCAACAGTTCCGGGTCGGTCGCCCGGGCGAGGATCACGTCCTGGGCGACGCCGTACACCTCGCTCACGTCGCGCTCACGCCCGAAGAGGAACGTGTCCACCTCGGGCTCCCAGGACCGAAAGCGCGGGCAGGCTCTCGTGCAGAGCGTGCAGCCCTTCTCCCCATGGGTGCAGTTGTCCGTCCCGCCCATCTCGGCGACGTGGAACGGGCGGTACCTGCCGTTGCTGTCGTCGTAGCCGAGCACGTCATACGGGCAGACGATGATGCAGGCGGAACAACCCGTGCAGAGACCGGAAGTCACGATCTCCCGATACAGGTGAGACCAGTGCAGCTTCTCCGGAGGCATGGACAGCCATCGTACTTGGAGGCGTCGGCGCGGCAACCCTGTTGCCTCACGTCAAATCCTCCGGGAACGCTGATTCGTTGCCTCACGTAAAACCTCCGGATGATTCGACGCGTTGAAGGCGCGGTTGACGCCGCGTTGTGGCGCCGGCGCCTTGGACAACGCAAGGCGCTCGAGACGGTCACAGAGCCGTGCGATCTCGCGCTGGAGCTTGCCGGGACGGAGCGCATTTCGGGCTCGGGTGAGCGCGCCGCGCTGTAGGGGTGAGCACTCCTGAGCGGATTGCTCGCTCGAAGGGGGTCACCGCGGCGTCGTGGCGCTTGATGACCTTGGCGCCGACGCGGGTCCTGCTGAGCAGCTTCTGCTGGGTGAGGAGGAGGTTCGTATAGCCCCGGTCGAGCTCCCAGATGCGGTTCAAGGCCGCGAGCTCGGCCTCGGTGTCGAAGCGGAGATAGCCGACGAGCTCTCTCACGTGCGTCCAGTTCTTCTGCTCGACGTGCGCCCCGTCGTTCTTGTTTCCCGGCCGCGAGCGGGTGAAGGTGATCTTGCGGGCGATGCAGTACTCGAAAAGGTGCACGTTGATGAATTCCGAGCCGTTATCGGAGTCGATTCCCCGGATCGGGAAGGGAAAGCACCGTGAGGCTTGATCGATCGCTGCGGTGACCCAGATCGCCGCCTTGTTTCGGGACCGAGCGGTTCACCGTCCAGCCCGTGGCGATGTCGGTCATCGTGAGGGTGAAGCAGAACTCGCCAAAGGAGTTCCCGCCCTCATGTCCGACGAGGTCGATCTCGACAAAGCCCGGGACACCCTCGTCCCACTCCGACCAGGTCCGGATCGGTATCTGAGACTTGAGCAGGCTCCCGGGCTTGGTATGCGAGCGCCCCCGGAGCTCGGCGAGGAGCTTCGCGCCCTTTAACCTGCGGTCGATCGTCGCCGCGCTCATCTCGCAGAGGAGCTCTGCCTCGTCGTCGGTGAGGTCGAGCTCGCCGTCTCGTCGCAGCAGCGGGACGAGAACCGGGAGCATCGGGGCGAGGCGCTTGCCCGCGGGAGCCCGTGCGGCCCGCCAGCACAGCTCGAGGGCCGAGACCACCCGAGAGGAGTAGACGGGGGTCCGAGCCGCCCGCGCACGAACGACGCGGATCTCGCCGGCGTCGCGAAGCCGAGCCCTCGCGTGATCCCTGTGCCACCCGGTGAGCTCACAGAGCTGATCGAGGATGGCTGCCTTCTCGGACCTTGATCCGCGTCGATAGGCCGCGGCCATCTTGTTCGTGACTGCCCTGCGCACGCCCATCGAAAGCTCCATGGATCTGGCGTAGCTGCAGCCGCCGCCAGGCGGAGGTTTTTACGTGAGGCAACGACCCGCGCTACGCGGAGGTTTCTGATGAGTCAACGCGCAACGACTCGCGGGCTCGAGTTGCCGTAGTAACCTACTTTCGATTACCAATCCATCCCTTTCATCCGTCCAGCGGCACCGGTGGAGCTGTTGGACTGCTCGACAGTGACGTTTGCGAGGGGGTCGCTGGAAGTGGGACACACAGCTGTCGAAATAGCCGGCCAATACGGGGCTTCGCGCCCCGCCTGTCAGGCCGTCCGGTCACCGGTCCTCCGAGGGAACGGGGATACGTGATGGAACTCGCGATCATCGGCCTGGGCTCGTGGGGCCTCAGCGTCCTCGAGCGCCTTGTGACCGGCTCGCGCACCCAATGGGGACCGGTGCGCGTCCACGTGATCGAGCCCGACACGCCCGGCTCGGGCGTCTATGCCGTGGACCAGCCCGACTATCTGCTCCTCAACACCCCTTGCGGGCAGATCTCGCTCTATCCATGGCACGACGAAGGGCCGTCGCCCGAGTACGCCGTCGGCATGTACGAGTGGGTCACCGCCGCCGGCTACCGGTGGGTGGGCGAGGAGTGCCGGATCGACCCCTCCGGACGCGAGATCACGCCCGACGACTACCTGCCTCGCCGCGTGATGGGCGAGTACCTGCAATGGTTCTACGCGACCCTCGTCGCCTCGGCACCGGCCAAGGTGGAGATCGTGCACCATCGCGTCGAAGCGATCGACGTCGAGGCGCAGAGAGGCGGACGGGAACGGGTCATCTTCGCGGACGGGCAGTTCGTGGACGTCGACTACGTCATCTTGACCTCGGGCCACACCGACAACACCCAACCGGACGCAAACCCGGCCCACTTCCCGAGGCCGTACCCGGTTGGCCGTTACGCGGGGACGATCCCGGCCGGATCCGCGGTTGCGGTCGAGGGCCTGGGACTCATCGCGCTCGACGTCCTCATGGCGCTGACAGTGGGAAGGGGTGGCACGTTCGTCGACAAGGGCGACCGGCTCCGCTACGTCGCCTCCGGGCAGGAACCGACGGTCCGGCTCTTCTCCCGCAGCGGGTTTCCGTACTGTGCGAAGGCGGTGGCAACCGTCGACGAGAGCGACGCCTTCGAAGCTGTCCTCTGCACAGAAGAGGCGATGGCGGCGATTCAGGGCGGCCGGGGGACCGGTCTGCCGCGGCGGCAGATCGACTTTCGCTCCACGGTCCTTCCGCTCATCTTGGGAGAGATGCAGATCAGGTATTACTCCCAGTCGGCCTTTCTCGCCGGCGGCCAGTCTGCCGCGAACGCGGTCCGCCAGCAGCTCGGCCGGGCTTGGCATGGAGGAACCTACGAAGCTGACGTGGCCGCCCTCGCCGGCGAGTACGGCGAGTTCGACCCCGCGCTCCACTTCTTCGGCCCCGAGAGCAGCTATGTGTCCTCGAAGGACTACGAGTCGCAGATCTACGCCATGGTCGAGGCCGATCTCGACGAATCGCTTCGCGGTGGCTCGTCACCGGTCAAGTCCGCCTACGAGGTGTTCCGCCATCTCCGCGACCTCATGCGCACCGTGATCGAGTTCCGCGGCCTCACGCTCGAGTCCTATCTGGACTTCCGCGAGAACATCAAGACCAGGGTCAACCGCCTCGTGGCCGGACCGCCGGTCGTGCGCTCCAAGCAGCTTCTCGCGCTCATCGACGCCGGCGTCGTCACCGTGCCGTTCGGTCCGTTGCCGGCGATCCAGCTGGCAGAGTCGACCGGCTTCGTGCTGCGGTCCAAGCATCTCGAGCGGCCCTATTTCGAGCGGGTGGACTGGCTCATCCACGGGCACCTCGAGAACCCGCTGCTGTGTCGATCCACCTCGACCCTGCTGACGAACCTCTGGCAAGGCAGCCGGCTCCAGCCCTTCACCTACGGGGCAACCGAGGTTGCCAGCGTCGCCTTGGACGAGGAGTTCCACCCGATCAACCTCTGGGGACGTCCGACACAGAAGATCTTCCTGCTCGGCTCCCTGGCCGAGGGTGTGCGCTATTTCACACATTACGTCCCGTCTCCGAAGAGCCGGCTACGGGCGTTCCTCGACGCGCAGCAGTGTGTCGAGCGAATTATGGGCTGATCCGATCCCGCTGGTTCTCTCCTCCGCCGGTCGCAACACCGGCGCTACGAGTGAAGACCAGCTGGTCGCGCCGTTCGGGCGCGATGGCGACGAGTCGACGGTCGAGATCGCCTTTGTCAACAACATGCCCGATTCGGCCTTCGAGGCGACCGAACAGCAGTTCATAGGACTGTTGGAGCGCGCAACTACAGAGATCGGTGACACGACGGTGGTTCTCCACCGCTACGGGCTCCCGGGCCTCTCCCGCTCCGAGGAGATCGAAAAGCGCCTCGCGGACGACTACCGTCCCCTCGAGGACCTCTACCGCACCCGGCCGGACGGCCTCATCGTCACCGGGACCGAGCCTCGCGCCGACGATCTCAGGAACGAGCCGTACTGGGAACCTCTGGCGGGGCTCATCGCCTGGGCCGAACGAGGGACTGCCTCGGCCGTGGTCTCGTGCCTTTCGGCACACGCGGCAGCGCTGCTGTTCGACGGCGTCGATCGCCGTACCCTGCCCGCGAAATGCTCCGGCGTCCTATCTCAACAGGTCATGGCTGATCACCCGCTCACCGAGGGACTCGGCGATCTCGTGCGCATCCCCCATTCTCGCCTCAATGACCTGCCGGCAGATGACCTCCGGTCACGCGGGTACGCCAATCTGATCGAGTCGCCCGGGCGGACCTGGACCGTGGCCGTGAAGGAAAGGGGCGCCTGCCTGTTCGTCCTTGTGCAGGGCCACCCGGAGTACTCGACCACCAGCTTGTTGCGCGAGTACCGTCGAGACCTCCAGCGGTTCCTCCGCGGCGAGCGTGACGTCGCCCCGGCGATCCCGACCGGATACCTCGAAGGGGAGGGACTCCGTCTTCTCGAGTGCTTCGAGGCTCAGGCACTCGCCCATCCGAGGTGCCCGGAGCTCATGAAGGACTTCCCTTTCGAAAAGGTGGCGGAAAGCTTGGTCAACACCTGGCAGGTCCCAGGGACGAGGCTGTATGCCAACTGGCTGACACAGATCAAGCTCAGGAGGCACTCCATTGCGTGACGAGACGGTGGCGATCCACGGTGGCTACACACCCGACACGACACGCGCGGTCGCGGTGCCGATCTATCAGACGATCGCTCACGAGTTCGACGACGCCGCCCACGCGGGAGCAGTCTTCGACCTCGAGACCCCCGGCTTTCACTACAACCGGCTCAACAACCCGACCAACGACGTGCTCGAGCAGCGCATCGCCGCGCTGGAGAACGGCACCGGAGCGGTCGTGCTGAGCTCGGGAGCGGCTGCGGTCAATTACTCGATCCTGAACCTCGTGTCGGCCGGCGACAACGTCGTCACCGCGCCTCAGCTCTACGGATCCACCTACACGCTCTTCGCCTACGTGCTGCCGGGTCAGGGGATCGAGGTGCGCTTCGCAGAGAACGACCGCCCCGAGTCCATCGAGCCACTGATCGACGCCAGCACCAAGGCCGTCTTCTGTGAGTCCGTCGGCAACCCCGCCCTCAACGTCGTCGACCTCGAGGCGGTGAGCGACCTCGCGCACCGCCACGGCATCCCCCTCATCGTCGACAACACGATCGCGACGCCGATGTACTTGAAGCCGATCGACCACGGTGCGGATGTCGTCGTGCACTCGCTTACGAAGTTCGTCGGCGGGCACGGGACCACCCTCGGCGGAGCGATCGTCGACGCCGGCCGCTTCCCGTGGCCCGAGCATGCGGACCGCTTCCCGATGTTCAACCAGCCCGAGCCGGCTTTCCATGGCGTCGTCTACGCCAGGGACTTCCCGGAAGCGCCCTATGCCGTTCGCTGCCGCACGATCAGCCTCCGCAACACCGGGTCGACCCTTTCCCCGCTCGGCGCGTTCCTCCTCCTGCAAGGACTCGAGACTCTCGCCGTCCGGCTCGAGCGCCACGAATCGAACACGCTGGCGATCGCGCGCTACCTGGCCGACGACCCCCGCGTCGGGTGGCTGAGCTATCTCGGCGACCCCGCATTCCCCTACTACGACCTCGCCCAGCGCTACCTCGGAGGTCACTGCCCGTCGATCGTCACCTTCGGCGTCGCCGGCGGCTACGACGCCGGTATCCGCTTCTTCGACTCGGTCAAGCTCTTCAAGCGGCTCGTCAACATGGGCGATGCCAAGTCGCTCGTCGCCCACCCCGCATCGACGACCCACCGCCAGCTGTCGCCTGAAGCGCTCGCGATCGTGGGTGTGGCGCCCGAGACGATCCGGCTCTCGATCGGCATCGAGCACGTCGACGATCTCATCGAGGACATCGACCAGGCGCTGAGCGCGGCGGTGTGAGTCGCATGGGTCACGACGGGCACGGCAGCGACGAAGCGACCGATCGGCCGGCCATGGCCGTCGGCGTCGATCTCGTGGCCGTGGACGAAGTGCAGGACGCGTTGTCGCGTTTCGGCGACCGCTATCTCCGTCGCGTGTTCACCGACCACGAGGTCGCCTGCGCGACGGGCGAGGGGGAGGTGCGGGCTCGTCACCTCGCGGCCCGTTTTGCGGCGAAGGAGGCGGCGATGAAGGCGCTCGGGCCGAGCGACTTCCTGCCCGCTTGGCGCTCGATCGAGGTTCGACAGGAGGACGGCGGCCGGTGCACGCTCCGGCTCAGCGGTCATGCAGCCGAGCTCGCCGGTCGAGCCAACTTGAGCGACTTCGCGGTGAGCATGAGCCACGAGGGCAACCTCGCGGCGGCGGTCGTCTTCGCCGTCGGTCAGCGCGGCGTCACGTCGCCGGCGCCCGGCGAAAGCGAGCAAAGACGTGGTCCTCGATCAGCTCGCTGACGACGTCCCGGTCCTTCGAAGCCAGTAGCGCGTGCCCGAGAGTGGGAATCACCTCGATCTGCAGTCGTCCCTCCTGCTCTGCTCGACTTATCGCGCCGAGCCCGGTCTCCAAGAACGGCTGGATCTCGTCAGGGCCACAGATCAAGAGCACGTCAGTGCCGGCACCGACCAGATCGCCAAGTCGCTCACCGGGTCTGTTCCTCACGGGTGCGGCGCCTCTCCGCAAGCGCCAGACCACCTTCCGCAGGGGCTTCGGCAATCTCGAGCTCAGTGTTCTCAATCGCTTGTCGAGCCATTGGACGTGCGACTTCTCCCGAGCGGCGGTCGCGAAGGCAAACGCAAGAGCAGTCCGCGGCAGGCAGAACTGGCGGCGATCATCCATCGGACCACCGGCGGCCATCTCCGGCGCCCGGAACACCAGCATCGGGTTCACCAGGCAAATTCCCCGCGGAGAGAGAACCAACGCTGCTTCCAGTATGTGGTAGCCGCTGGCGGAGAGCCCGAACAGCACGACGTCGCCCGGATCGTCCGGCGAGACGGCTCGAGCGGCGTCGAGAACATCGTCGATACCGAGCACCGATAACACGGCCGGCACCTGGCCCTCGGAACGGGCAGTGCTGTCACCGAATCCGTTGACGTCGAACCGGACACATCGGAATCCGCTGGCCGCCAGGCGACGGCTCAGTTGCACCCAAAGCCGGCCGGGCCCGATCCGGTGATCGTTTGCGACGCTCACGAAAATGCACGCGGGGCCGCGTCCGCCGGTCTCCGGCTCCGTCTCGATCGCGAAGAGCCCCACGGGCCCGAGCGAGACCGCGCTCTCTCGGATGGTCGCGACCCCATCACCCTCGGCTTCACTCGAGCTCGGACCGCCGGGGCAGATCCGGACCTTGACCTCGCCCCGGGCCGGCAGCGTGACGGGTCGGCCGCTGCGGGGCATCACCTCGTCGAGCCAGAGTGCGACCGTTGCAAGCGCTTCGGCAGGGACCGCCCGTTCCAGCGGATGCACGTCCAAGAGCGCCGGCTGGCCGGCAACCTCCCTGTGCTCGACAGGAGATCGACCAAGGCGCTCGGCGATCTTGGGATCGGCGACGCGCCCGGCTCGCGTGAGGAGGAGGACGTTGCCGGCGAGCTCTGCCTCGTGCAGAGGTCCGGGCGGCGCGGTCAGAAGGTCCACACCGAGGATCTCGCTCGTCATCTCAGCTGACAACCTGAATCCCGGCAGCTCGAAGTCGCCGCCACTCTCTTCAGGGGTACGCACGCCCGCGACCAGGCCGAGCGTCCGCTGCTCGCGCAAGAACGCCCGGCCGGATGCGCAGGGGTCCCACAGGACGAGGGCGTCAACCGGGTCCAGGCTGCACTCGACGGCAGCGAAGTTGGCGCCGAGCCGCATCCCGAGGATCCCGACGTGGACGACCCCCAGCGTTCGCACGAAGTCGACGGCGAAACCGATGTCCTGCACGAAGCCGCCAGCGCCCGAACCGTCACCGCCCGGACCGTCGCCCGTTCGGTCGAAGGAATCGCCCGTCGAGCGGTAGTCCATCCTGAGCGCGGCGAAGCCCAACTGCGTCAGACGGACTGCGAGCCGGAGGAACGTCGAGTGGGCGCTCAGGTACTCGCGACCAAGCGGTGGGCATAAGACGATCAACGCCCGCGTCGGGGCGTCGGGGACGTGCAGGGCGCCGAAGAGCGGTGACTCCTCGGGGCCGAACCAGACGGGCACCGCTCGCTCGGAGGCCATCGTTGGCCCGATGATACCGACCGGCTCGAAGTCGGGCGCGGAGGCTTGTTCGCGCGACCCTCGGCGGCACCGTGCACGCGGCGGGACGCCTCGTAGAGTGTTGAGGGTGCAATGGTCCCCGAGCGCGGGCAGCGGGACCCCGACGAAGGACCCGACCGGTCGGCCGGCGAGGCTGACTCTCGGGATCGGGGTCGTGGGCCTGCTCGTCCTGCTCGCGGTCGTCGGTGCTTCCGCCGAGCACGGGGCCGGAACGGCGGAGCTTCGTCGAGGTCCGGCGTCAGTCGTGGCGAGCTCGCTGATCACCCTCGCCGGCCTTGCCGGCGTCGGCTCGCTCGTGTTGCTGGTCTGGGGTCTCGTGACGAGAAACCGCAGGACCCTCGACAGCTCGGCGCCGAAACGGCACTCCCCGATCCTCGTGTCGGGCGTTCTGCTGGCCATCCTCGCCTGCTTCGCCGCGCTGCTCGCCCTGGCGGCCCGCAACCGGCACGTCGCTCCCTTGGCGCTGGCCGGGAGACCGCTCTCCCGAGCCGGCTCGACCGGGAGCTCGCTCCCGTTCAACACGGCTGCGTCGGTCACGACCTCGGGCATCGTCGTCGGCATCATCGCCCTCCTCGTTCTCGCGAAGATGGTGCGCTCGATCGGTTGGAGGCGGGTGCTCCGCAGGCTGCACGCGCTTCCCGCCCTCGCGGACACCGAGCCGGACGATTCACACGGTGCCCGAGCCGAGCTGGAAGCGCTCGGAAGAGAGCTAGCAGAGCTGACCGTGGCGGACCCCGCGACCGAGCCGGACCCGCGCCGCGCCGTGATCGCCTGCTACCTGTCCATGCTGGAAGTGGCGTCTCGGCACGGTCCCGAGCGCCGGCACAGCGAGACGCCGACGGAGTACCTGCAGAGGATCTTCGTGATGAGTGGGGCCGCCGCGCCACCCGCTCGCGCCCTCACCGGGTTGTTCGAGCGAGCCCGCTACAGCGATCGGCCGGTCGACGAGGCGATGCGATCGGAGGCGATCGCCGCGTTGGGCTCCCTCCGCCAAGGTCTGCTCGCAGGAGCGGTCGGTTGACACGCGCCCTCTGGGCCTCCGTGATCACGCTGGCGGTGTTCGTGGTGATCGGCCTCGGCATCGCGATCGGCGTCGGCGCACCCGATCCCGGAGCTTTTGAGCGCGCCGCGGCTGGAATGCTCGGTGGCCTCGGGCTTGCAACGGCGCTGATCGCGCTCTCGGCAGCGGTCGACGCCGGCCTCCCCCCGCGCCGGCGACCGCGTCGGCCCGTCGAGCTCAGCGACGCCGGCACCTCTGGCCTGCTCGCACTCGAGCTCTTGCTCCGGTTCGGGGCCTCGACCGCCGGCGACTTCCACGCGCAGGTCCGCCCGCGGCTCGTCCCGCTCGCGAGCTCGTGCCTGGCCCGTCACGGCGTCATGTTGTCCGACAGGGAACGATCAACCGAGCTGCTCGGCGCCGACGGCTACGCGCTCGTGGATCCGGCCGCCGCGCCGCCCGAGGACCGGTTCGGGCCCGGCATCCCCGAAGAGCGGATACGCCGCCTCGTCGACCGGCTCGAGGGCCTCGGAGACCCGCTGTGAGCGTGCACCCCGAAGCGTCGGAGGCGGCACTCACGACCAACGACGTCGCCCGCATCGTCCGAGAAGTCGTCTCGGAGGTTGAGCGGGCCGTCGTCGGCAAGCGGGAGGCCGTCGTGCTCGTCCTGATCGGCGTGCTCGCCGGGGGCCATGTGCTGTTGGAGGATGTGCCCGGACTTGCCAAGACCCTCATCGTGCGCTCCCTCGCTCGTGTGCTCGGTCTCGAGACCTCCCGCATCCAGTTCACCCCTGACCT
>Ga0182015_10001452_pt1 | contig 31216 bp, 23 predicted proteins | sample 712P3MmetaG_FD_120478 | JGI IMG/M metagenome (GOLD analysis project Ga0182015, IMG submission 120478) | Permafrost microbial communities from Stordalen Mire, Sweden - 712P3M metaG | ecosystem: Environmental > Terrestrial > Soil > Wetlands > Permafrost | place: Sweden: Stordalen | collected... | reverse complement strand
GAAACTTGAAATCTCCACGCCGGTAGAGAATGGCGCCGGTTGCAAGAGGATCGAGCATGTGCTCAGCTCGGTTACGTGCGGGATCAAATAGCCTGCCGCCGTCGTCATCGCCCATGCTCGGTGGAACTCCGGCTCGACTCAATAACAACAGAGCATTCAACATGCGTTGCAGAATTTGTTCAAACTCGCGGGAATTGGGAACTCCATTGAGCGCGGCGAGAATTCGAGCATGCAATAAAATGTCCACTGCATAGACATGGTAATAAGTGGATTGCTCAAAGTAGAATCCGTCTTCCCTGGTTTGCTTGGCGGCCTCGTGTTGCAGAATTTCCCAGCCTTTTCGCTGCCACCGCGCGGCTCCGCGGTGGCCTGGAAACAGGGTTCCGAGAAAAAATAGAGCCAGAGCTTCGCCCAGAAGGTGCGTATTCGGAGAAAAATACGTGGAAAGATAAGTCACGATGTGCCGCCCGTTCAGGCTCAGGGCAGCCTGCCATTGCCGGCGCAGTTCAGGCGTGAAAAGCGGACACTCCTGCAGCAGAAAGAAGGTCCAGGTCCAAGACAATGTGCGGAAGGCTACCTCCAGGCTGCTCGCCCAATTGATTCCCGTGGCATAGGGATTTTCCTGGTGCCAGTGCGTCCACTGAGCGAAAATTTCTGCCGCAAACCGGTCGTCACCGGTCAGCCGGTAAGCCTTCGCGAGAGTTACAAAATGCTGATGACGGTTCAGCTCCCAAGTAATCTTTGAATCTCCAACCTCTTCAAAGTCGAGATACTTTACCTTGAACCAGGGCTTGCGTGGTGCCCGCTTGCCGTGAACCACATCAAGGTGCCAGTCTATTTCTGCACCGTAATCAAGATTCTCATAGCCGAGGAGATCGAACCGGTGGCAGCAGATCTTTTCCGCCCGTAATACGATGTCATCGGCCTGCGCAGGAAAAACCTGCTTCAGTTCGGCGCATACTGCCGGAACCTCTGCCGGTGTGAAGAAAAAGTTCCCGATGGGTCCGAACCCCGCAACCTGCGATGCGGTCGGAAAATCCGGACCACGTCGATAGCGCAGCACATCTGTGCGGGCGCTCACGTACTGTCTTAACCGGTCAAAAAGCTCGTGGGGATCCATGGTGGTGAGGCGAGCGAGCCGGCCTTTTCGTTTGGAAGTATTTGCCATCCCTTACTGACGTCCTCCGCTTCGTAGCAAGAGTTCGCTGTAGAGTTCGTCCACCTGGCGCACCAGCCTGGGGAAGCTGAAATTTCGGATAACGAATTCGCGCCCGCTCTGCCCGACCTGCCGGGACCAACCCGGATCACGTAAGAGTTTCAGCAATGCGGCCGAAAGAGGCGGCGAATCCTCAGGCGGCACGAGCAAGCCCGTAACCTGATCCTCGATGAGTTCAGCGTTTCCACCTACTTTGGTCGCGATGGTCGGCAATCCCGCAGCCATATATTCCAACACGGCATTGGGTAGCCCTTCAACCCGGGAAGGCAGCACCGCAATATCACAGCAGGCCAGAATCTCTGCGATATCGTCGCGACGGCCGAGAAATAAAAAGGATCGCTTCAGACCCAACCGTTCCACTTGATCCTCGAAGGTGGACCGCTGTTCGCCATCTCCAACCAACACAAAGCGGGTTGATGGGAATTCGCCAACGACCGCGGTCGCTGCTGCAATGAGCCACGGATGCCCTTTCACATCCGTATGCATGTTTCCGACCACTACGACGAGCTTGCCCTGGCCAGCGCCGGGGAAAAGACGACCGCGGCCATCCCCGCCCAACTGGAACTTCTCGGTGTCAACTCCATTATGAATTACGTGCAACTTCTCCGGCGCAAATCCGTCTTCTGCTATCAGCGCATCACGGATCGGCGTAGCGTTGGTCAGTATCGCGCCTCCCAGATTCTGAATGCGCCGAAGCCAGAGTCGGCGCCTGCCCTGGTACCAGTCGAAGTGGGAGAGGTCGCGTCGGCTGGAGACAATCGCTCGTACTCCCGCCAACCGTGCCGCGGGAACCCCCAGCAGGTTCGACCACAAATCATGAGTGTGCACGATGTCGAACTTCCCTCTCCTGAGGAACCAGCTCAGCCGTAGCAACTGGTAAAGACCTGCCGCACTGTCGAGACCTCCGGTGGGATGAAATTCCCGTACGACAACTGACGAGTCGTGCAGACGCTGCAATAACGGTCCCTGAGCGCGCAAGCAGCCGAGCGTTACATCGTACCCAGCCATCGGAATTCGCAGCGCTAATTCCACCGCCTGGGTTTCGGTCCCGCCAACGTTGAGCGAATCCACCAGATAAAAGACCTTGCGCCGTGGATGTGGCGAATGACGAGCCCCCGGCGCGCCAGGTTCTGCCAACACTTCGGCCGAGGTTCTGTTATTTGCGGTCACGCTCATCCCAGCATTATCCTATCGAAACGAAGACTGTGGCCATCCGTTACCTCCGTGTTTCCTTCCGGCGTCTGCGAATCTCACTGACGTGCTTAAATACTATCTGTGGTTTGGTTTGCTGGGTATGAAAATGGGTGGTGCGGGCGCTCACCTTTCAACCGAACCGAAGAGGCCCGCTTCCGCAGCTTTACAGTTTGAGGAGAATCACGATCAAGCCTTATTTCAATCATGGCAAAAAAAAGAAATAGCGGGTCCGCATGAGTTCATCAATCAGCGTATTCGGTCTTGGTTATGTGGGCACAGTGACGGCGGCCTGCCTCGCCCACAAAGGACATCATGTTATCGGCGTTGATTTGAGCCCGGCCAAGGTCGAAGCCATGCAAGCCGGCCGAAGTCCGATCGTCGAACCGAAGGTGAGCGATCTTATCTCGGAGAGCCATGCCGCGGGACACCTGCATGCCACTTCGGATTCCGCACATGCCGTGCTGAACAGCGAGATTTCATTTCTCTGCGTGGGAACCCCGAGTCTCCGAAATGGAAAACTCGATCTTGGTCACATCGAACCAGCCTGCCGGGATATCGGTCAGGTTCTGAAAAAGAAAGACAAGTTTCATTTGGTGGTGCTGCGCAGCACTGTCTTACCCGGAACTGCGGAGACCATCGTTGTCCCGGCTCTGGAAAAGTCCAGTGGAAAAAAGCTCGGCCAGGATTTTGGGGTTTGCGTCAATCCTGAGTTCATGCGGGAGGGCACGGCAGTCGCCGATTTCCTGGAACCTGCCCTGACTGTGATCGGCGCCGCCGACTCGAAACACAGCCGCATTTTACGCGAGGTCTATCAGTGGGTGCCCGGACGGATTTTCGAGACCTCCTTCCGCTCCGCCGAAATGCTCAAGTACGTTTGTAACGCGTGGCATGCCGTTAAAGTTTCTTTTGCGAATGAAATCGGCACGTTGGCGAAGGAGTTGGGCGTCGATGCCGAAGCCGTGGTCGACATGTTCACTGCCGACACCAAGCTCAATATATCTCCGACATATCTGAAACCTGGTTTCGCTTTTGGGGGTTCGTGTCTGCCCAAGGACGTGCGCGCATTGAGTTACCGGGCGAAAGAACTGGACCTGAATCTGCCTTTATTTCATTCCATCCTGGCGAGCAATGACGAGCACCTCAATCGTGCAGTTGAGATGGTGATCGAGACCGGCAAAAAGAAAATAGCCATGCTCGGATTGAGCTTTAAGGCCGCCACCGACGATCTGCGCGAGAGTCCCCAGGTGCAACTCGTGAAACGTCTTCTCGGCGAGGGCCGTCAGGTTCGCATCTGGGATGATAACGTTTCGCTGGGGCACTTGATCGGTTCGAACCGCCAGTACATTGAAGAAGTGATTCCCCACGTTGGTTCTCTGCTTTCGACCAGTCTTTCCGAGGTGGTTAAGGACGCCGAGGTCGTCGTCATCGCGACCCGTGGATTGGATAAGGACGAACTTTGCCGGCACCTTCGGCCCGACCAGTTTGTCATCGACCTGGTGAACCTAGAACGGAAGTCGCGACCCGCAACCTCAGGCAACTACGAAGGGATTTGCTGGTAACGCACTCGTGCCATGAAGATCTTGTGGGTAAAAGCTGGCGGCCTGGTCCCTCCTGATACTGGCGGAAAAATTCGCAGCTACAACATCCTGCGGCAGCTGGCGCGTCAGAATTCGGTCACTTTCTTTTCTTTCTATGCCGAGCACCATCCCGACATGCATGCAGAGTTGAAGCACATGTTTGACCGGGTGGTCACGATGCCCCTCCGCATCTCAGCACCCAAGAGTGTCGCGGAGATGCGCGACTATGGCATTCGTCTTTTCTCTTCGGAGCCCTATGGCATTACAAAATATTGCCGTCCCGAAGTGCGCCGCGGATTGCGCGCGTTGCTTGACCAGCAAAGTTATGACGTGATTCTGTGCGATTTCATCGCAGCGGCGGGAGTGATCCCGTGGAATTGTTCTACCCCCAAGGTAATCTTCACTCACAACGTGGAAGCCACCATTTGGCGGCGTCACTATGAAGTCGCTACCAATATCATCTGGAAGACAATATCGTGGCTGGAATGGCGAAAAATGGAAGGCGCCGAGCGACGGTACTTGCGTCTTGCCGATTTCGTTCTAACCGTATCCGGGACCGATCGCGATGCGTTTGCGTCTTTTCTTGATCCTGAAAAACTAACCGTGATCCCCACCGGCGTCGACGTGGATTACTTCCAGCCCACGCCGGGGGAAGAGCCTGAGAATTCTTTGGTGTTCACAGGTTCGATGGATTGGCTTCCGAATGAAGATGCGATTTTCTATTTTGCAGATGCCATTCTCCCCTTGATCAAGCACCGCTTCCCCGACGTGTCTCTCAAGGTGGTCGGCCGCAACCCATCTCGCAAACTACAAGCGTTAGCCGGATCGGAAAACAGTATCGAACTCACCGGCTGGGTCAAGGACATCCGGCCATTTTTGGTACGAGGCGCGGTTTGTATTGTTCCTCTGCGCATCGGCGGCGGCACTCGCCTCAAGATTTTCGAAGCCATGGCCATGGGGAAAGCGGTGGTTTCCACTTCGGTGGGAGCCGAGGGCCTGGCGGTCCAGCCCGGTGAGAACATCCTTCTGGCGGACACGCCCAACGATTTTGCCGACTCGGTGATTTCTCTGCTCACGAATCCGAAGCGGCGGCAGCAATTGGGAACTGCCGCGAGAACCATGGTCCAGGAAAACTACAGCTGGACGAGGGTGGCCGAGGACTTTGCCTGCGCTCTGCGAGGCGTTATATCGCGAACGCCCACGGCTCCGCTCGGTTGAGCGATTCAGTTCTATCGCACTTCCGTCGTGTTCCTTCCCGCATCATCGCGAGATTAGAATTTCGTTGCCGCGATTTTATTCAATCTCGCGCACAGCCGCCACATTCCGGGGAAGACACGAACTTCGGTCCCTCCGTGGCAGTTCGGCATAAGCTCCGCTCCTTCACCAACAGTCACTTGTACCTTCGGGTCACTGAAGGGGCACGGTCTTCGGGCATCTTTTGACACCCCCCACTTCTCTTTAAAGTCGCTCCAAGGGCTGCCCTCTTGGTCCCCCAAACAATTTATCCCGAGGGAAGTGAATGTCGTTGATGAAGTTGTTTTTTCTTTTCAAGGAACTGGCTCCGAAGCGACACCGCAAGCTAGTCTTTTGTCTGTCACTGAGTGCCTATACTATTTTGTGGGCGGGATGCGGGTCGACTGGGCAAACTGCCGCTCCTTCCTCGCCATCGGCGCAATCCCTCTCTCTTTCCGGCAGCTTGACGAAAGGTAGTGTCGGCAGTAACTATCAGGAAGTCCTGTCGGTCACCGGGGGACACAAGCCATATCATTTTGCGGTTGGCCAAGGCGAGCTCCCTCCAGGCCTGAATCTGAACGCACAGACAGGAAGTATTTCGGGAGTTCCGACGCAGCCCGGAACTTTTTCGTTCACGATCTCCGTAAAGGCGAACCTGCTTCACGCTACAGCCTCACACTCCTTTACACTCCCGGTCGATCCTTGCCCCAAGTGTGACGCCATGCGGATTTCTCCGTCGGAGCCATCCGTAGCGCCGGGCGGGAAAGTGCAGTTCTCGGCAACAGGAAGCAACGGCGGCAGTCCAGCAGTTACGTGGTCAGCCAGCGCCGGAACGATCACGCCGGGAGGCGTGTTCACGGCACCCACCGGCGGCAGCGTCCAGAAAATTAGCGTCACCGCCAGCAGCGCAGCCTTGAACAGCCTCCAGGCCACCACCTCCGTGACGATTACCGGCGGCCCCTTCACCATCACTACTGCGAGTGTGCCTTCCGCCGAGGCGTCCGTTCCCTATTCAGCATCCCTGACCGCGAGTGGCGGAGTGCCACCTTATACATGGAGCATTGTTTGGGGATCCCTGCCCGCTGGCCTTCAGCTTGGTGCAAGCACCGGAGCGCTATCAGGATCACCGACCCAAACCGGAACTTTCGCTTTTCGCGTCCAGGGAATGGATGCAGCGTCGCACACCGCGCAACAGAGTTTCTCGCTGATTTCAACGTCATCCACAGCTTGCGGGCCACCAGCGTATTGTTCGCGTACCGATCAGGAGATCGCTCAGTTGCCGTCAACTCCGCCCAACGTGGGCAATTTGTCCGGGGCGAACACGATTGTCTCCGACCCACAGTTCGGCAACCAGATCGTGCGAATCACCGATGCGAATTCCAATCCCGAAAGTACCTTTAAGAACCGCACATACATTACCACCGAGAGCGGAAGTGCAGACGATAATCTCTGGAACGTCGACTCCACACTGATCGTGGTTCAGGACACTGGCGGAAATGCTCTTCCCTTCACCTTCGATCCGAGCACATTGCAATCGGCCCGAATGTACGCTTCAAGTTTTCCCGCGACGAACGGGCTCATGTTGACGGAGGGCGGAACCTGGAGCCGGGTCAACCCGAACCTTCTTTACACCAACTCCGGGACCAAGATTAGCGCATACGACTTCACCGATCGAACGAATCCTCCATCTCCACAAGCCGTCTATGACTTTACCAGCAGTCCCAATTGTCTTCCGGCGGGGTTTAAGCAGACGTGGAGCACCAAGGGTGGCGTAAGCGGCGATGACACAGTCTTCGCCATGGCCTACTCCAACACCGGGGACCAGGGATCTGGGATCTATGCCGTCGTATACAAAGTTGGCGGCGGATGTAGCGTGCTGAACACACAGACAGGCCAAGTCAGTGGCGATTGGGGAACCACCGGGACGATCAGCATCCCTGACCGATGGACGATCCACAATGTGAAGCTGTCCAAGGATGGGAATTGGCTGGTAATCGCACCCACAGACTGCCTATCCTATAACTGCTCTAAGGGACCATACTTCTGGCAGGTTGGAAGCCAATACGTGGACTCGTGCGGGGACGGCGGATCCTGCAGCGGTCACTGGACCGAAGGCTACAGCCATTGGGTAAACAACGACAATTCGCCGATGTCCAACCAGGTGATCAGACCGTTCTTGCTGGCCGGTCCGGTTAAAAACCTTACCAGCAGCTTTCCTCCGGGCATCACTGTTCCGTTCGACCAGCACCAGTCATGGAATGACGCTGATCCCGCGGACTCGGTACCGTTCCTCTCTTCCACCTGGAGCACGACAAGCCCCTTCCCCGCCCCGTGGTACAACGAAATCATTGCAGTTGCAACGGACGGCAGCAGCAAGACCTGGCGCTTCGCGCACACTTTTATTACAGCCCGCTCACAACGATTTTGCACGAAGTACGCGATTGGCAGTGTTTCTCAGGACGGAAGGTTCTTCATCTTCTCATCCGACTGGATGGGTACGCTCGGTTCTGAATCGGGAGCCTCGAGCTGCACCGTCGGTGCAAATTGTCGCGGAGACGTTTTCGTCGCTGAACTGAAGTAGATTGCGATCTTTCGTCGTCTGAAAGCGATCTGTCGATTTTCGAACGCTGCCATCTTGCAGCACGCCGGAGCTTTTAAGCACACTTCGAGGGATCAGGCTGCTCGCGCCAGGGCCAACGGCTTGCTCAGCCGGCAGCGGACAATCGCGGTCAAGAACTCGCGGGTAATCCGGTGATGCAGCGGCTTCAGCCTAGAGATCGGGACGAGTTCCAATCGTTCGACCGTAAACTGATTCCTCTTAAGAATGGATTCGAACCCGCGAATCGTCATCTGGTTCAGCCCTCCCTCGACCTCGCCAAACTTTCTGGCTCCATCGCTCTTGAATTGAGCCCGCCAACGAATGAGCGCCTCCTCCTTCAGCAGAACATGGGCCCAGGGGAAAACAGAGAACAAATGGCCCCCGAGCGGGTGATACCACGTCGGACCAAAACTGATAAAGACGCTGCCGCCGGGTTCGAGCACCGAGTACATCGTACGCAGGACGGCGTCCGGGTCCGCAAAATGCTCGAAAGAGTCTAGAGAAATGATGACGTCTACGGGATTCGCGACCGAAGTAACGAAGTCACACTTGGCGCCGACTCCGGCCTTCTGCGCCTTGCTCTGTGCAACGTGTAGCCACTTCTCAGAGATGTCGAGGCCGATTACGCGTTTGGCCCCAAGCACCGCCATCTCCTTCACTTCGTCCCCCGGACCGCACCCAAAATCCAGAACGACCTTGTCCTTGATGTCAGCCTGGATGCCGGGCAGCAAAACCTGTAGCTTGCTTTTCGCCTCGTAAGCTTCGCCACCCATGGTGGAAGGGAGCCGGGGGGCGACCAGACGCAGGAACCGATATTGAATCTCAGCCAGCAAGAGGTATTCCCCGGCGTCAAAGTCGGGGCAGCGCTGTGAGAAAGCGCGCCCGCCACAACTCGAATATTCCTTGACGTGAATTCTACAGTAAAGGTATACAGCTCGCAATCAACGTCCGCGCAGCGTTGCCTCAAGCTTTTCCTGGTAGTAGGCAAATCCATCCAGGTATTTAGCGAACTGCGGGACGTCGGGCTTGCGGGCCACGCCGATGCGTGGCAGCCGGTAGCGGTCGCCGGCTTGGGTGACCATGCCGAACTCTGCAGTCACGGAGCAAGCGTATCCCGCCTGCTCCACCTGCAGGACTTGAATGGGACGATAGTCGCCGGGCATGCCGTTCGGGTAGCAGAAACACTTCACCGTGCGCCCCATCCCTTCTTCGATTTGAGAGCGAGAACGGCTTAACTCATCCCACGATTCTTCATCCGTGACCGTCGAGAGAATAGGATGGGTCACGGTATGCGAACCGATCTCCATCCAGCCCGAAGCCGCCATTTCCTGGAGCTCGCTCCAGGAACAAGGGGCGAATTTCGCGGGAGGAACCTTGGGACAAGCGAGGCCCATGCTTGCTGCCATCGCTTCAATCCAAGCGTTCCGCTTCTCCGGGCGCATTCGATTCAGCAATCGAAAAATGCCTTCGATCTTGTCCGCCCCGAGCTCGGGGGGGGCGTTCGGCTGCTCACTCAGCCAGACGACCTTGTCCGTCCAGATCCAGTCCTCGCCCCGGATGAATGAACTGACGACGAAAAATGTAGCCGGCATTGCAAATTCCTTCAAGAGCGGAAACAGGAACTCATAACAGCTGCGCCGCCCGTCATCGATCGTCAGTGCCACCATGTGCCGGTCCAATTTGCGGCGGCCGGCCAAGCGCTCAGCCAATTCCAATAACGTCACAACCTGAAAGTGCTGGCGCAGGTAGGTGAACTGACGGCGTATCCCTTCGACATTCAGAGCGTAGGGATCGGTCCCGTGCGGTCCGGAGAAGTTGTGATACATCAGGATTCGGGGCATCCCCGATGAGAGCGCTCGGGTCACGGAAAAAACGCCACTGCTTCGCAGGGCACGGAGCACGAACTTACTCATTCACCACCCCGGAGGCGGTCTCTCGAACCCACCCCACGCGGTTTGGAATGGATGAGGGATCCGGAACGAGACGGTTCGAAAGGAATTCTCAGCCCCGATTGGCGCATTCGACACGATGATAACACCGGCTGCGCGAAGCGCCTGCGTCCCGAACACGTCCCGAACGCGTCGTCAGGCCCCAGGATTGAGATTACTTTTGTGTCCCTGCGCACATCGCGCGGCGTGCGCTTATGCGGTAATCTAGAAAAACGCCGCAAAGTTTACGAGTCTCGGTTCACCAAGGAGTAAGTCGTTGTCCGAGAGACCCGCGTTGACTAAATCTCCGGTTCCTCCCGATATCTTAACGCTGCTGCGTTGCCCCGTTTGCCATGCCTCGCTGGCTGGCTCGGGTAGCGGCCTGCAGTGTTCCTCTTGTGGCAAGGTCTTCCCTGAGGTTCGAGGGATACTTCGCTTTGTCGATGAAGGAAACTACGCCGATAGCTTCGGATACCAGTGGAAGCGATTTCAGCGGACCCAGTTGGACGACGCCGAAAGGAATTTGTCCGAGGCGGATTTTGTCAGGAAAACTGGTGTGAAGCCTCAAGACTTCGAAGGAAAGCTTGTACTGGACGTTGGATGTGGGATGGGTCGGTTCGCCGAAGTGGCAACGCGGTGGGGAGCTCGCGTGGTGGGCATCGATTTCAGCGAGGCCGCCGAGGTTGCCGCAAAAAACCTGTCCGACCGGGAATTTGTCGCATTCCAGGCCGACGTATTTTCTCTGCCTTTCGGGCCTGAATCCTTCGATTGCATTTACAGCATGGGAGTGCTCCATCACACCCCCGACTGCGAGCAGGCCGTGAAGTTGCTGCCGCAGTATTTGAAGCCAGGGGGCACGCTGGCAGTTTGGTTATACAGTGGTTACAACAAATGGTATCGCTTCAGCGATCAATACCGGAAGGTCACTCACCGCTTGTCCCCTCGCGTCTTGCATGGTTTTTTCCGAGTGGCGGTACCTTTTTTTTATTGGCTGGACCGGGGACTCCGCGTAATTCCAGTGATCGGGCCGCCTGTGGCCGGCGCGATTCATCACGTCTTCCCGATCAACCGCCATGGCATTGCGGAGATCCGGGTGTTGGACACGCTGGACTGGTATTCCCCGAAGTATCAGTCGAAACACACCTATGAGCAGGTGTTTCGTTGGTTTGAGAGTTGCGGACTCGAAGGGCTAAGCATTGGCGACGATCCGGTCGGCGTCAGAGGCCGAAAGCCTTTGAGCAACGGACGTGCGGGGACCTAAGCTGCCTTGTTGGAACAGACTCTCTCCCGCGTCAGATCGCAATCATTTCTCCGTGAAACCGCTACTGCCGCTTCCCGATCATGCTCTTGATACGATTCCAGACTCCCGCTGGTAAATGATTTCGCAGCCAATCTTTACCTTGGGCGCTCGTATTTTTGAAATTGAGGTGAAAACTTCCGCGGGTCAGGGGACGCGCGAAATGCAAGTTGTAATAACTTCTTACCTCAGCGCCCCATCGCATCTTGGATTCATCGGTACCGCCGAGAAAATCGTAGCGGCGAACGCCATCGACAATCAGCTGTTTCAAAACCTGGCTGCGAAGCACATAGCCGACGCTGTCCGCTCGGTAGTCAGGATCGAATCCCTCCTGCAGCGAGAAGACGCTCTCTCCGTGCCGCAATCCAAACTGCGCAGCCACGACTCTCCCTTCTAATTCGAGCACCCAAAACTCCAGCCGCTGGCGCGCCAGCAGAAGTCGTGCAAGTTCTGCATAAAACTGGCGGCGGGCGGGAACATGCAGAGTTCCCGGCAACCCCCGCAGTTTCCAGTGCTTCCCGTGCAACTCGTAAAGCGCTTCGAGCAGGGAGTCGATCTCACCTTCTTCTTTGCACTTGCGGATTTGAATCTGGTATTTGTTCTCCAACCGCCGGGTTCGCAACCCAATCTTGCCGCGCTCTTTGCTCGAGATCCTCTTTAAGTGAGCTTCCCAAGTCTCTCCGAATTCCACTACTGTCTGCGGCCGGTTCGAAGTGACGCATGGCCATTTGCGCTGATGCAAATCCTGCGAGATTGTGGTGCCCATCGTGGAACACGACGGCAAAGTGTTCAATTCGCAAATGTCCCACAGCACCGCATTCTGTTGCATCCAGCCCAACAGACTTCGAGTGATGGCCCGCTCCCAGCCGGCGCGCACCGGCAGGTCCAGATTATCCGAATCATGGCTACCATCGCCCATGAGGCGCAACAAACGTAACGGAAGAGGTAACGCGCGCTGAACGGTAACCGCCATCGCTGCCAGACCCACAAGTATGGAATTGGCATCGCGAAAGGCGAGCACGAGTAAGTGGTCCTCGGAGCCAAAGGCCCGCCACCAGGGCACCAGCCATTCATACGTGGAAAATGTTGTGGAGTACGGATATTCAGCCAGCAGAGTGTCCCACTCTGGGCGCAAGGGAGCGAGACTTTCTAGATTTTCGTGCAGGCTGATTGTAAGGTTCTGGTCCGGAGCCATCTCTATCGTCTATCCCAGGGTTCCAGCAAGGTTCGCGAGGCTTCTGCCAGAGCCGATCAAAAATCCTATCATCCTCCGAAGATCGCCCAAACCAGCTTCGAGGATTCAAGGAGCCAGACCGTCGCAGACTGACGATGGCGCCACCACGGCGGTTGAAACTCCGGGTCTGCGACGCCTTCTACCCAGACGTGAAGGTTCGGGTCAGCCTTCGTAATCCTTCTCCATAGCATTCCAGCTCGCCGGGTGTGGTAGTTCGAGGTCACGATCACGATCGACTGCCAGTGATGGCCCCGAATGCAAGAACTGAGAGCCTCAGCCTCCTGCAACGTGGAATCCACCCCCCCCGGCATCTCACAGAATTCGAAGCGGGAGGCCAGATCGACGCCGTAATTGCGCTCCAGATAGGAACGCGCAACCGGCGGAATCGACTGGCCCCAGTACGACTCCCTCGGAACACCGAGCACAGCCTTATCGGCGACACCCCGCTGCAATAAGTTCATGGCTCCCGCGATGCGAATTTTTTCCGCGGCAATCGACCCTTGCAGCACGATGGCCGCATTCACCCGTGGGGGCGCCGGATCGTCCGCGATCAAGATATCACCGCCAAATCGCAGCAAACCGAGAAGGATGACCACCGCCGCAGCCAGCAGCCAGCGAAGTATGCGGAACAAGGACGTAGCCTGCGATGGCATCCGAGGGACTCCGCAAATACCCATGTAATGCTAATGATGAGCGCAGCTAGTACGCGCGGAATGGTGATTCTAGCACGCGCCCCGCGCGCCCCGCCGGTCATCTGGACAGCGGCTACACTTTGTGCCAACCTAAAAGCAAAGGCCGCTGATCGCCCTTCAGAAAGCGTTTGCGCCGTCCTGCCAGAGATTGGATCGAAGTGCAATGAGTCTAAAAACCCGAGCCCTGAAGAACGTCGCCTCGAGTTGGGGAGGTCTGGCGGTCAACGTGGCCGTCGGCTTTTTTCTTTCTCCATTTATCCTGCATCATCTGGGGGACGAAGCTTTTGGCCTGTGGATTCTGATCTTCTCCCTGACCGGATACTATGGCATCTTCGATTTCGGGATTCGGTCCTCCCTGGTGCGCTATGTTTCCAAGTTCCAAGCTACCGGCGATAAGGACCAACTCACGCGGCTCGTGAATACCAGCCTTTTCACCTACACCTGTCTCGGCCTGATGCTGGTCATTCCCACGGTGCTGGGCGGCTCCTATGTTGACCGGCTATTTCATGTCTCGCCCAGCTTTCTCAAGGACGCCAGGATTCTGTTTCTGATGGTGGGGTACTCCGTGGCCCTCAGCTTCCCGTTAGGGGTGTCGGGAGGCATCCTCGAGGGGCTGCAAAGGTTCTACTTGATGAACTGGACCAACATCGTCGCCACTTTGACACGAGCGGTTCTGATCGTCTATGTCCTGCGGCACGGATTCGGACTTCTCAGCGTGGCTCTGATTACGGTGTCGTTGCCTCTCATCACGTCGGCGGTTCGGACGGTGATCGCGCAACGGCTGTTGCACATTTCCTATGGATGGAAATATGTAGACCGGGATTCGCTGCGGCAGGTTGCCAACTACGGTTCCGTCACTTTTATGATCATCGTGGCCGGAAGGCTGCGGTTTAAGACGGACGCAGTGATCATTGGAACCTTCCTTTCAGCGGCCGCCATCACTCATTTTTCGATTGGAGCGCGCCTGGTCGATTACGCCGGCGAGGTGGTGAGCAGTCTGGCGCAGATTTTCACGCCCATGTCCAGCCACTTTCATGCCACCGGCGACTACAACCAGCTCCGCAAAATATTCCTTTCCGGAAATCGCGCTTGTGCGTTGGTGATGTTGCCCATGACGGTCGCTCTGGTAGTGATGGGCAAATCGGTCATCGAGGCCTGGGTCGGGCAACGTTACGTGTCGAGCTACACCGTGCTTTTGATTGTTCTGATCCCGTCCACGGTCTACCAGATGCAGTCGACTTCGAACCGGATCCTGTTCGGAATGAGTTTGCATAAATCCCTGGCCTATGTAGTGCTCATGGAAGGAATTGCGAACGTCATCCTCAGCATCGTGCTGGTTCGACCCCTGGGGATCGTGGGGGACGCCCTGGGAACTGCGATCCCGCTATTGTGCACGTCGCTGTTTTTCTTGCCCCGCCACATGTGCCGTCAGCTGGGAATTCCCGTCCGCAGATTTCTTTTGGAAGCCTACTTGTACCCATTGGTCCTCTGTATTCCCATGATTTTTGTGCTGTTGCTGATGCAGCGATCGTTCTACGCGCACCGCTACCCGCAACTCGTTCTGAACCTGGCGACGGGCCTCGCCGTGTATGGCGTTGGCCTGGCTTGGTTTGTGCTGACGCGGGAACCGCTGGGGATTCAATTCAAAAACCGAATGTTCCGCTATTTCGGAGGACAGATGGGAGCTTCCGAGTTGTGACGAATAGGGTTGTAGACAGGTGCAAGAATTGACCGAATCGTATAATCGTGACGCGTTAAGGGCATGACAGGAACAGCTGAGAGCAGCACTCCCATTCAAGACAGCCGTAACCTTGCGGAGACCGCGAGGAAGCGGCGCCCGGTTTTCGTAATGGGTTGTCACCGGTCTGGGACGAATCTTCTTTACGACACCTTGCTGTCGGCCGGCGGTTTTGCCGTCTATCGCGGCTACCTTCCCATCCACGAAACTCTGATACCTCGTTTCGGCTCTATGTCGAAACCCGGCAACCGGAAAAAAATTGTGGACACCTGGATGCGGAGCAAGGGCTTCGCGCGGGCGGGTTTGGAAGCTGAACCACTCTATTTCAAACTGCAGTCGGAGTGCCAAAACGGCGGCGACTTCATTCGCATCGTCATGGACCAGATCGCACAGAAGCAGGGTGCCCGACGATGGGCGGTGTATGACCCCGACAGCGTTCTCCACATGGATAAAATCAGAAGAGAGCTGGGAAATCCGATGTTCGTCCACATCATTCGGGATGGACGTGACATCGCCCTTTCGCTCATGAAAATGGGGGGATTCCGGCCCTTTCCCTGGAACCGAGGACAACGCGGATTGCTCGAGACGGCGCTTTTCTGGCAGTGGACGGTGCGTAGAGGCCGGGAATACGGGCGCCGCATTCCCGACGATTACATCGAAGTCCACTACGAAGACCTTGTCACCCAGCCCCGTGATGCTTTGGCTCGCCTGGGAAATTTTCTTGATCACGACCTGGATTACGATCGCATTCGTGAAATGGGCTTGGGCCGGCTCCGCGAATCCAATTCGTCGTTCCTCGGCAACGAGGAGGATACGAAAAATCCGGTCAACCGCTGGAAGGAAAAACTCTCTCATCAGCAAGTGGTCGAGCTCGAAACTATCATCGGGCCCACCCTCCAAGAGTTCGCCTATCCCTTGACCATCGAAACGGAACACCGTCGAACCGGGTTTCGGCGGAAATGTCTCGCGTCAATCTATCCGCGCTTCCTTAGCCTCAAACATTGGCTCAAAGTGAGCACCCCCATCGGCCGAATCGCCAGCCTTTCCGCCCTGGAACTTCAAGGCGAACCCGCCGACGACGACCGATAAAAACTCCGCAGATTTCGATGTCGATCGAAGTCCGGAATCCGTAAGCCTTCGTCGGCCAGGGTTTGAAGTCATCTCATAAGTGATTAGAATGAATCTATGCATATCAGGCGTGTGGGCTCGCGGTCATTACCTTACCCGACGATGAGACTGCTCGCTCTCTGGTTCGCGTTTTTGTGGCTGAGCATGGCTGCCGGCTGGGCTCAAACACCAGCCAACGCCGGTCCGGATTCACGCCCAGGCGATCCCTGCGAAGCGCAGCGATATTGCGCGCCCACGGACCGGCGGGTCGAACCATATCCGGACACTCCACCGCCGATCGGACCCGCAGGATCAATCATCAGCGATCCGACTTTCGGATCGCGCATTCTGCGCGTAACCGATGGCCGCTCGGATCCGAAGCAGGCTGGCCGGCCGCTGTTCACCGCTTCTTCGGCGGAACAGAATACATGGAACAAGGACTCGACCCTGTTCTATGTGACTACCGCCGGAGGATCGTTTTTGCTCTATCATTTCGACCCCGCGAACATGAAAGCTGAGGCGGCGGGTAGCCCGAATCTGGACTTGGGCGCAGAACCCGAATTTAGCTTCCAGCAGCCCAACATCCTCTATGGAATGAATCGTCGCGACCGGGCGCTGGAGCAGTACGACGTGTCGAGCAAGCGGGGAAGCCAGGTAAACGACCCGGCCAAATGCGTCAAACTCGACTCCCGCGATGGCCTAAATTTTATGTCGGTGAGCGCGGATGACGATCGGCTGATGGCCATGTTAGGCCCCCAGCAGGACAAGGATTACATGATTTATGTCTACGACCGAGCCCAGGGCTGCCGATGGTATAACACGCAGACCGGTGAAATCGGTGGCGCGTGGGGTCCGAAGGGTACGATTTCCGTCCCCGACCGTTTCTCGCTTCATAACGCCCGCATGGCGAAGTCCGGAAAGTTTGTATATATGACACGCGGCGGGGGTGGCATCGGCCATGGCTGGGTGGTTTGGGAGATTGACACGATGAACATCGGCGTCTGCTCCCGAGGCTGCGACGCCCATCACGTACTCGGCTACTCTCACATCATCGGGCCCTCCGGCATGATCCATCCCCTGGATCTGTGGTTAAGACCGCTCAGCCGTCTGGACGACTCCACCCCCCTGATCGCAGGATTGGAGCCTGCCAAAGGCTTCTGGTTCGACTCGCATTTTTCATGGAACAACGTGGATCCGGAGGATTCCGCTCCCATCTGTTTTTCGACTTACAGGCCGAACAATCCGGATACGCCCGGAACTGCGCCGCTCGTGACTGGACCATGGGAGAATGAGATCGACTGTGCCGAAACAGATGGAAGGGCTTCGAAGGTTTGGCGGTTTGCACACACCTACAGCACCGCCAGAAACGGCTTCTGGTCGACTCCGCGAGGAAATGTCTCGCAAGACGGACGATTCTTCATGTTCACTTCCGATTGGGAAGACCAGCTTGGAAAGACGCCGAACGGCGGAAAATACCGGACCGATGTTTTCATTGTCGGGCTGAAATGATGCGCACGAGGCGCAACCCATTTCCCCATGGAGTGCCTCGTTCTCGATCCTTTGCCATCAAACGAGCGCAGTAGCGTTATCGCGCTTCGAGCGAACGGTAAGCTGCGAGCCACTGCTCTCGCACTGCGGGCCAACGGTAAGCCTGCGATTGGCGGTTCGCGTTCGTCGCTAGCCTGGCTGCGAGATCAGGATCTCGCAAAAGCCGTATCACGTTCGCGGCGAGGGCTTGGGCATCTCCGACTGCGGACAGTAACCCGGTACGTTCGTGCTCGACGAAATAAGAAATACTCTCTGGTGCGGTGCTGGCAACGGGTGTGCCGCAGGCAAACGCTTCCTCAATGGAAACCGGCATATTGTCCAGCCACGATGCGTTGATGAAGATATCCGCCTGGTCGTAGAAGCGTCCGATCTCTTCTCTCGATGCGACTCCGGTGAAGTGGACTCCCGCGAGATTCAAATCACGGACCAGAGCTCGAATCTCGCCCTCCGATGGCCCTTGGCCCACCAGATCGAGGCGCGCTTCCGGGAATTGTTTTTGAACCTCTGCAAAGGCTCGCACGACCACGTCAAGGCCATAATAAGGATGAAATCCTCGCGTGCAGATCAGGTGGGGACCGAGCGGCTTGCGGTCGCGGAACGAGAACCGGCTCGCGTCCACAATATTTGGTATGGCGTGTGCTCGAAGGCCAAATTCCTGAAAAACACGAACCAGATACTCCGAGGGCACAATGAGCCGGTCCGCCTTCGGCAAAATCGCACGCGCACTGCGAAAACGTTGCAAATGATCCCGCGCCTCACCGCTGTGATAGTGGATGATCGCCTTCTTCCCTCTGCGGTGGGCAATCCATAAAGCGGGTGCAGGCGCGAGGAGGAACGACCAGTAGCCGGCAGAAAAAATGTGCGCGATATCCGCATCGCCGAGAGCTCGCCAGAGCATGAACAGGTAGAGAGGCTGGCGAAGCACCGTGCGCAGAAACGGAACCGGCTCCGCCCAACGCAGCAGCGAAGGAAGGACCGGATCGATGGGGAGAAATCGCGCCTCCACCGCCGGATCATCCTTCCAATGGCGCCAGAGAAGCTCCGCCTGCACCGACTGGCCTCCAACATATTTTAGCGAGGCCGCCACGATGGTCACTTTCAGTCGATCTGTGTTGTCGTTGCCCTGCGATTCCGAGCCAGGTCTTGCCGGAGGGCTCATCCGGCCCCTCCACTCAAACCGATCGAAGCAACGGGCGCCGGCTCAATTCTCCCGACTTTTTCCAGGAAGTTCCGGTGCCACAATTCGAAAATAAGTAACCGCCAGAGGCGGGCGGAGTGATCCCTGCGGCCCTGGAAATGCTCGTCCAGCATCCGCCGTACGCCGTTCGCGTTGAAGTATCCCCGGTGAAGAGTCTGCGTATCCAGCAAAATCGAGAGCACCAGATCCTTCAACTCTCCACGCATCCATTGGCCCAGCGGCAGCGCAAAGCCTCGCTTGGGCCGATTGAGAACCTCGCTCGGCACTCCCACCCGCTCCGCCAGTTTCTTCAAAATAAACTTCTGCGCACCGTTGCGCATTTTCCAATGCGCGCCCCATGAAGTGACCCACTCCAAGAACAGGTGATCCAGCATTGGAACCCTGGCCTCGAGCGAGGTTGCCATGCTCATGCGGTCTAGTTTGGTGAGAATGTCGCCAGGCAAATAAGTTTTGCTGTCCAGATACAAGACCTTGCTCAGCGGATCGTCGGCCGGAGCCTGATCCAGGTATCCCCTGAAACTCGTCAGTGGAGATCGGTCCGAAGACACAAAGTCGTGAGAAAGAACTCCGAATTCCCTCTGGAATGGCTGCAAGGAAACGCCTTCGGTATACCGCTCTTCCCAGGGCAAGGAAATGCTGTAGGCCAGGTTCCGGCCGGGCACACGGGAAGGAATCAAGGGATGAAGATAGTCCCGATACCAGAGTCCCACCCACTTGGGAATCCATCTGTAAGATCGGTCTTCCAGATGAATTCGATACCGATCGTAACCGCCAAAGGCTTCATCGCCGCCATCGCCCGACAACGCCACTTTCACGTGCTTCCTCGCCAGACACGATATGAAGTACGTCGGCAGCATCGAAGAGTCGCCGAACGGCTCTTCTAAGTGGCGGGTCAACATTTCAACCGTCTCCATGAGATCGGGCTCCAGAATCAACTCATGGTGGTCGGTCCCAAATTTTTGCGCCACCAGGCGCGCGTAGGGTGCTTCGTCGAAATCGGCGTGACGAAATCCAACGGAAAAAGTCTTGACCGGCTGCGATGTTGCCCGCGCCATCAATGCAACCACAGTTGAGGAATCGGCGCCACCACTCAACATCGCGCCCAAGGGAACGTCGGCAATCAGCCGGATTCGGACCGCTTCCGCCAGACGAAATTCGAGTTCTTCCAGCAGCTCTTCTTCGGATGCGGGCTCGTAGGTGCCGTAGCGGGGGAAATCCCAGTACTGACGAATGTGCACTTCTCCCTTTTCGAACTCCAGCAGATGTCCAGGAGGCAACTTGTGAATCGCCTGAAACGCCGTCGCCGGGTCGGGGATATACCCGAAGTACATGTATTGCAGAAGCGACGATTGGTTAATCTTGGCAAGTTCAGGCCGAACCGCCAGAATTGCCTTCATCTCCGATGCAAACAGCAAAGTTCCATTGTGCAGCGCGTAGTGCAGTGGCTTTTTCCCGACCCGGTCACGCACCAACAGAAGGCGATTCACTCGCTCGTCGTAAAGCGCGAATGCAAACATGCCCCGCAGTTTGTGAACGCACTCGGCGCCATACTCTTCGTAAAGATGAACGATGACTTCGGTATCGGAGTGAGTGGCGAAGACATGACCGCGAGCCTGCAATTGGGAACGCAGCTCGGGAAAGTTATAAATCTCGCCGTTGAAGACAATCCACACCGTCTTGTCTTCATTGAATACCGGCTGCTGCCCACCCTCCAGATCGATGATGCTGAGCCGACGCATGCCCAGACCAACGCCAGTCTTTACAAAGATCCCCTCGTCGTCGGGCCCGCGGTGCACGATGGCCTCACACATCCGGTGGATCGCGGCCCTATCCACCGCGCCGTCGGGATGAGCTTGTACCATGCCTGCGATGCCGCACATTGCACTATCCTTTCGCCATCGCGGAAGAGCGCGCCTGTGTGCCGGTAAGCGGAGGATGCCGGTGCACTCGCCTGAGTCGGTAATCCCGATACTCTCCGGGATTTCCTTCCTTGCCGTCACAGGCGGCGAAAATGATGTTCACCATTTCTCGCGCGGAAACGAAGTGCAGAACCTCGTTTCGTTTTTCCGCGCCACCGATGAGTTGATCGAGAAATCTCTGCATGGATGCGCCGAGCATGGCCTCTTCGTGTCTCGGGTCCATCCCATGACAGTGCAGCTTGATAAATAACCAATCCGGCCTGCCCTTCACGGAGATCGCGGCTCGCTTCCATAAATCCAGTCGATGGAGGCTTGGCAGATTCGTGCCATTCAGCGCCGCGTTATCGATACGCCACCGCCGAGGACCATTGTCGGAATCGAAGTCCAGCATCAGAGGACCTTGCACAATCACCGGAAAGACATGCGGAGCCCTTCCCCGCACCAGATCTCGCCCCTTACGGTGGGGAGCCCGCTCCGCCAGCGGCAACCCACACTCGTAAATAGAATTGATCTTGCTGGTTTGTGCCGGGTGAAAAGCTCCGGTCGGCAGCGTCAAGTCGGCATAGCAGCCCGTATCCGCCAGAAGCTGCATCTCGCTGTCGACTCCGCAGGCACGCCCCTGATAAGAATTCGCCAGCGCAAAGTTGCCGTGGACGAAGGCATATCGAGGCTGGGGCGAATCATCCCAATAAGAAAGACAGCCGTGCTCTCTTGCCAGTCGGTCCCGGAATTCGATCAGCTGGCGGCGGGTATTTTCGGCTGAGTCTGGAACCCCAACCCCGTGGTGCAGATGAATTTCGATCTCGCCCCATCCTGCGCGGCAATGCTCGGCGAGTTGCGCAACCAGAGGCTGGTCGTATTGCTCGGCCGGATAGAAATAAGTGTGAACGAACGGGCATCCTTCCGCATCGCGGTAGCTGGTGAACCTTCGGGGGTATTCTTGGCACCATCGCTCCAGTCGACGCTCTTGCTCGAGATAAGAGGCGCGGGCCGCACCGTTTTCGGGGACGATCGCCGGCTCGAAGTGGTCAGCCGCGGCAAAGATGAGATGGGTTCTATGGGGAGACCGCCGACCCGCGATCTGTTTCCAGACATAAGCAGGCGCCCAGCGGCTCAAGTAAGAGAGCTTTTGTTTGAGACTCACGCCGCTGCGCCCCGCACGAGCCCGCCCCCGGGACTGCGTAGCTGATTCTTGCGTTATGTTTGTCATCGTCGATTTCGAAGCGCGTCGGCGGGCGTCGCCGAATACTCAGTTCGCCCTGCGCGCCCGGAGGCGTATCCGCCGATTCGCGATTGCGCCTCCCACCGTCCTTGCGCTCGATTCGCCAAATCGGAGCGCGGAGCTTTACCCCCGGTCATATCTTTGTCCTTGGCAATTGCCAACAACACCGAGGTGTAAGCCACGGCAAAATAGGGGAAGTACTGGTAGGCCTCCGGTGCAAAGAAAGCACCCACGACAAATCCGATCAGCGTGGCGTACAACGCTCCCGAAAATAGCTCGATCTCAGGGTCGGAGATGGGCAACCGGCGTAAGCGCTTGAGATTATCGAAACCGCGCGCAAAGAACAGAACATAGAGCACAAAAGTGCCGATCCCACCCTCGGCTGCGATCTGCAGATACGACACGTGAACTTCTCTCCAGGTTCCGTTGTAGCTTACAAAGTTGCCTAAGCCCAGGCCAAGAGGATAGTGCGCCGCCGCCTTGATACTCTCTACAATCAAGCGCCGGCGTTGTTCGTAAGAACCGTGGGCGCTCACTTCAATGCCCGAATCGAGGTCGTTCCCGGATATGGCGACGAAGCGATCTTTCAGCCGCCCACCGGCTGCGAATCCAACGATGCAGACGAACACCCCGGCAGCCGCGACTAGATACAGGCGCTTGCCCTTGATGCCGAACAGCCACAAGCAGACCGCGCCTGTGACCACCAGGTCGATAAATCCAGCGCGCGAGGCGGTCATAAACAAGGCTGTACACATGGCCAGCATCGCAGCCGCCCATGCGGCTTTGCGAGGAAGGCTGCGAGTGCTCAACAAAAAAGCGAAGCAGAATGGAAGGGAAAGCACGATGGCGAACGCCAGATCATTGGGATTGGAATAAATTCCTCCAATCACACCTTCCAGCCTGGGATGGGAGTGCCCTTTCGCGATCGAGACCAGGGCGATTAACGCAACCGACGCCGATTGTATGAAAATAATCCGCCGCAGTCTCGCAAACGTCGTAATCAACAGAAAAGTCAGCACCCACGCAATCGGAGCCTTGGCAAAATCCAGGGTCTTGAAGAATGCACCTCCCCTCCACACCGGAGAGAACACTGCGGAGACGAACAACAGGCCAATCATTCCGAAAAAATAATTCGCCTCCCTGGGCAGGTCGCGGAACCTTCGCTTGGATCTCCCTGCACTCATCAAAAGCGATAGCAACGCGAAGACCGCCGAAATCTTCGCCAAAGGGATGTACGCAAGCAAAGGCAGCCAGTCTTCGGGACGGGCACAATATACAACGTAAAACGCGCTCAGCCAGAAGAAAGCGCCGGCGAGCGGTTCGCGCTTCGGCGCCACCATCTGCGGCAGCGTGAGGCTCGGAATTTCCTTCTCAACAACGACCGTCATAATTGCTCTGCGCCGCCAACTCCTTCAGCTTTCGGCATTGCCAACGCGCCACGAGATGCAAACCTCGAAGAACGTGCACTCTGCGCTCTCTGGTCATGGAAAACAGGAAGTCATTTCCACATTTTCTCCGGTTTGTGATCTCGTCCTCTAACGAATCCAGACGGCTTTACGACCCGTCAGAAAGTTTACAAACGCAACTGCCGCGGCACTGTTCAACACAACGAAGGTTAGGGCCGCATCCGACATGCGTTCCAGGGGACCGCGGCTCAGACGCAATCCGGCGAGCAAACTCAACCCGTAGAACACGACCTGCAATGCAAGCGCACTCCGGTAAAACGGACCCGACAAAAACACCGACGCAAGCAATACGGCTGCCAACGCGAACGGTACAGCTAACCGCAGTAACTTGTGGCTGATGAATTCGAAACGAAGCGGGTTGGCTCCGCTTAAAAGCCACGGCGCTAACTGCACCAATTGATAGTTGCCGCCCAAGGTCCGAACTTTCCGGGCAAACTCGCGATCCCCGCCCAAGTCCGGACTATCCCAAGCCCGCGCCCGTGGTTCGAAGACAACGCGCCTGCCCTGCCGCACCACTTGCAGGGGAATATAAACGTCGTCGAGGATGGTCCCCTGTGGCACGTCGCCCAGCAGTTGGCGCCGCACCGCGTAGATGGCGCCGGTAGCTCCTACGACCGAACCGGACGCTGACTCCAGCACCCGAACTGTTTTTTCGATTCTCCAATAGAGGCCCATTCCCTGAGATGCCTCGCCCGACTCCGGATCGCCCAGCATCAGCGCTCCGCTCACGCAACCCACCTCCGGATCAGCAAAGCTCTCCATGAGCAGACGCACCGCGCCTGTCTCCAGCTGCTGGCGGGCGTCGGTGAAGACAATCACCTCCCCGGCGGCGACCGAAATCGCATCGTTCAATCCGCAGGCCTTCCCCCGCGACAACTGGTTCATGATCACCTGTACCCTCGGATGGTTCGCGTGAGCGCGAAGAATCGTGTCCGTACGATCCGTAGATCCATCCGAGACCACCACAATCTGACAGCGTTCCTGCGGATAATCGAGCGCCAGGAGATTTCGTAATTTCCTCTCGAGCCATCGCTCTTCGTTGCGAACCACCATCACAATAGAAACCGGAGGCAAATGCTCCGCCCGCAGCACTGGCCAGGGCCGTAACCGGGCTCGCAGCCACAACCAGGCGGCATAACCCGCATAGGTGTACACCATCACGGCGGCAGCCGCCCAAAACACAAACCTCATTGCGCACCCCGTCCCAGCAGGACGATCTTGATCGTCTGGAACATGATCAACAGGTCCAGACCGATCGAGGCATTCTTGATGTAAAACAGGTCGTACTGTAGTTTTTCCCGCGCATCATCGAGGGTGTTGCCATACTTGTACTGAACCTGCGCCCATCCCGTAATCCCGGGGCGCACTACGTGCCGGACGCCGTAATAAGGAATCTCTTTGCTGAGCCACTTGACAAATTCCGGCCGCTCCGGGCGCGGACCTACGAAATGCATGTCCCCTTTCAGCACGCACCATAGCTGCGGAATCTCGTCGAGCCGCGAGGCTCGCAGGAATTTACCGATGCGCGTAATTCTAGGATCATCGTCGGCAGCCCAAGTGGCGCCGGTATCGGCTTCCGCGTCCTGGCGCATCGTGCGGAATTTGTAACAGTAGAAGTCGCTTCCGCCGCGGCCCACGCGCTGTTGCCGGTAAAGCACCGGACCCGCCGAACCCAGCTTCACTGCAAGTGCGATGAATGGGAGCAGGGGCAGCGCCAGCACCATGGCAATCAACGCAGCGAAGAAATTCAGCAAGCGGCGCAGCATACGAAAGAAAATGCTAAAGCGGAACCCTTCGGCGAAAATCAGCCAGCTCGGGTTCAAGTTTTCCACTTCGATTCGTCCGTAGATTTTTTCCAGCCAGGACGTCGCCTCTTCGACCTTCACTCCTTCCAGACGCAAGTCCAACAGTTCTTCCACGGGAAGCGTGCCACGACGGTCCGGCATCGCCACAATCACCCGATGCACCCCTTTGCCTCGCGCCAGATCCAGCAAGTCCGCGGCCACGGATTCACGGGTCAGTTCACCCCGAATATTTCCCGTCCACCCCACCACGTCGATCCCCAGAGTGAACCGCTCCCGGAGACCGCTCACTAATCTCTCCGCGCGTTCACCCGTGCCCAGCACGTAGACTTGCTCGCGGAGAAACGACTGTTTAACCATCCAGCAATAAGCCCCGCGCCAGCAGAACAAAGTAATGGTCAGGATGATGAGTCCAAGCAGCGCCGAGTCGTTTCCCGGCAAGAAACCGGGAAACAGGAAGCCCACCGCGGAAAGGGCGAGTGCCACGAATCCCATCACCATCAGGATTCGTAGACTCTGCTCCCAGTTCTTATCTAAGCTGGAGGAGTCGTAAAGGTCTAACCAGTGCGAAAGCAGCAACACCCCCACGGTGACCGCGAGGATCTTGATATATCCGCCTTCGACATTCAGCAGCAGCCAGCTATCCTGGCTCCGCCACATGGTTGCCAGGACGAAGGAAGTCCAAACGATCAGGGCCTCACCCGCGAGGAGAATCAGCGTGCGCAACGGATAATAGACTTTGAACAGCCGGATCACGGTTTCCTTGTTCCTTAACCCCTGGACTCGTTCGTGTTCTTCTGATAAGCGTCGTAGTAATAACGGGTATAGGGCATCGCATCCATATTTGTGCCGTTCAGCACCACTCCGATCAGAGATTCGTCGGGAAACTCCCGCCGGGCCCGGCGTGCCATATCAACCGGCGTCGCATTGGAGCGGACGACCATGAGCACGCCATCGCAGGCCTTCGCCAGCACGCTGGCATCGGAAACCGGCACGGCCGGCGGGGAGTCGATGATGATCCAGTCGAATAACGCCTCGATCCGCTGCAGTAGAAGCTTCAACCGGCCGTTGGCCACCAGTTCGGCAGGATCGGAAATTTCCTGACCGCTGGGGATGAAGAACAGGTTTTCCATCGGCCCGCGCTGCATGATGGAAAATTCGTCGCTCCCTCCCTGCAGATAATCGGCGAGGCCGGGAGACGAAGTTGTGCCCAGCATCATATGCAACCGCGGACCGCGAAGATCGGCATCGATCAGCAGAACCCGCCGCCCTTGCTGTCGCGCCAACACCTGAGCAAGATTCGAAGCCATGAAGGATTTGCCTTCTTTGGGCAGGGCGCTGGTGATCAGGACTTTCTTCAGCGGCATCTTCTCGCGCGCATGATATAGACGAGAACGGAGAGTACGAAACTCCTCGGTTCCGTGGGCCGTATCGTCCCCATTAAAAAACAACATCGTCTTCTCGTCAGGGGCCCAAGGAACTGGAATGCATCGAGCCAGCAGCACGTCGAGGCTAAAAGGACTGGCGAAAGAAGGCATCGCCGAAGTCAGGGGAACGCCGCCACTCGAAGACACTCTTGCCGCTGCCCCGAACGGCGCTCCTTCGGCCGGCGGACCGGGCGGCAGGTCGGCCGCCACCGTCGCGTCACCAGCCTCTGCATCCGGCTGGGGGAGACCTCCCTGCGATGCCGCACGTTCCTGCTCGGCCTTCTTTAGCGCTTCGTGAATTCTGCTCATAGTTTCCTTTCCTTGGGGAGGTCCCTATCATCCTCGCGCAACCGATCCGCTAGGTTGGCTAACGACCGCAGGGTTTCTACGAAATCAAGTTTGTCTGGCCCAGGCCGCGGTGGTGTCGTCATCGCCCCCGCTGCCGTGCCATCGCTCAGGTCAAAATCCCGCGCCACGACCTCCACCACCGCGGGACCGACCACCCTCTGCTGATCTACGAACGCGCTCACCAGACAGTGTTCGCACAACAGGTTGATAACCCGCGGAATGCCGTTCGAATAGCGGTGGATTGCCAGCAGAGAATCCGGATCAAAGATCTGCTGGCCGCTCGAACCGGCGATCCGCAAACGCTGTTGAACATAAGCTTTCGTCTCCTCCAGAGTGAGAGGGTGGGTTTTGGCACGCAAGGTCAAGCGCTGCCGGAGTTGCCGCAGGTGCGGCTGCTTCAACTTTTGCTCAAGTTCAGGCTGACCCACCAAAACGATCTGGAGCAGTTTCTCTGTGAACGTCTCCAGGTTTGTCAGCATCCGGATTTCTTCCAGCACTTCATCGGTAAGGTTCTGCGCTTCATCCACAATGAGGACGGCCGTCTCACCCGCGCGATAGCGATCCAGCAGCCAGTTGTAGAGTCGCAACAGGACCTGACTCTTGGCCTTGGAGTCGCTCGGAATACCAAAATCCGCCATCATGTAATCGAGGAACTGTACGGTGTTCAAGCGCGAGTTGAAGATGAATGCGGTCGCCACCTGCTGCAGGCGCAACCATTCCAACAGCTTGTTGATGAGCGTGGTCTTGCCCGTACCCACTTCGCCGGTGAGCAGCACAAATCCCTTGCGGCTTTGTATGCCGTAGGTCAGACACGCCAGCGCCTCCTCGGTATGCCGCGTGAGGAACAGATAACGCGGATCGGGGTTCACGTTAAACGGATTCGCCCGCAGGCCGTAAAACTCTTTGTACATAGTTTTCTGCTTCTGAGTACTCCGCCTAGAACCTTGCGGTTTCCTTCTCCTCCGGCTGCTTCTTCCGGTTCCAGAAATGCCCTTTGCCATTGCCGTTCACCGGTTCGGTCTCCACCACCCAAGGCATCGCGACCAGCATGGGAAGTTCAACCGCCACTTCGGCATCCGCCTGCGTGCGAATGGACTTGTCACGCAACTCCAGCCACAGCGCGAGTCCGATCCCCAGTGCCAGTCCGGCGCCCAATCCTCCTCCAGCAAAATAGGGGCGGATCGGGAAGCTCGGAGAATCCGGCAGGTTGGCCGCATTGAGTAGCGTCATCTGTTCCCCTTCCGCCTTCTGCGCTTGCGACGCCATCTGGGACGCGCTTTGTTTGGCGAGGTCATCCTGGTAAACCTTCTGGGTGTTGTCGTATTCGCGGGCCAGCTGCTTATATTGCTCTTCGACGGCCGGACTGAGCGCGATCCGCCCCTGGTACATGGAAATTTCCTGCTGCAGTTTTTTCTGGTCGCGCGAAGCCTGCGCGATCAAGTCTTCGTATTGATGCACCTGCAGACGCAACTGCCGGATCTCCGGCGGTTCCGAACCTGACTCCTTTGCGGTCGATTCGCTGGTCTCTTTTCCCGAGGCATTATTGATCTCGTCGAGTTTTTTCCTGACCTGCGCAATATCCGCCTGCGTCTTGATGACATCGGGATGATCCGCGGTATAGCGAGCCTCGAGGTCAATCAGCTGGGCCTGCAGTTGCGAAAGCTGCTGCTGCAAGGTTTGCGGGTTGCTGGACGACTGTGAGGTCTTCCAGGCTGAGACCTGCTGGGCCAGCAAAGATTCCGTGTAGGATTTATCCTGCTGCGCACGACCGAGCGTTTGCGTGTTGGCGTCGAGCTGCGAGTTCAACCCCATCAGGATTTTCAGGTTGTTGTCCTCGTCGCCCGGAAGCTGTCCCATGTACTGCTTCTTGAAGGCTGCAAGCTGCTTATCGAGGTCATCCAGCTTTTGCTTTGCCTGCTCCACCTGCGTTGTAAGAAAATCCGTCGTACTCTGCGAAGCGGCCTTTCTCGAGTTGTAATCCTCCGCCAGCAGCATCGAGGTGAGTTCAACGCAGATCTTTTTCGCTTCCTCGGCAGATGGAGCGGTGTAGTTTACGTAGAAGCCCGGAATCGAAGTGCTCTGTCCCGGCCTCTTCCTGGTGGCTGCAGAACCAAACTGCGACAGATCCGGGACCGGATTAATCTGCATACTGGCCTGAATCGTCCCCACGAGATCGTCGGCGTTCTGCCCTTCCTTGGCCAATCCAAGTCTCTGCACCATTGCCCGAAGTTTGTCCGCGCTTAGAACCAGTTGCTTCATTGTGTTCAAGTGCTGCGTCAGATCTTCGTTGTATACCTGCGGCACGACTGCGTCGGAAATCTTCGACTCCTCCACCGATACCAGCGACTCCGACGTGTATTTGGCGGGGAAAAAATAGGAGACTCCAAACCCGGCCAGCGGCGCCAGTAATGCCGGAATCAGAATCAATTTCGCCCGCCGGCGAAACATTGCCAGATAATCGTCCATCGTCAGTTCGCGGTTTTCCATGGTTCTTTATCCATTCCGCTGGCACTCAACCGCCAGCCCAAGAAATAATTTAGTCCAGCCTCATCGGTCGCGGAGTCCAATCCAGTCCAATCGCTCCCACATGTCGTTGCGAGATCCGGCTGCAGGGCGAGGAAGTTTGGCAAATCGAGTTGTCAAAGGACAGTTCATTGAACTGGTAGCTGGCGAAAGCCTTGAAACTGCGCCCAAAATTCCGCCGTACCCCCACGCCCACAAAACCGTATTCGTATGTATTGGCGCTCACTCCCGAGCAACCCGCCCCGGTCTGCCCGAGGCCGCAGGTCGACGGCAAGATACGACTGTTGCGCGAATATCCGATGTCGGCAAACCCGTCCCAAACCCGGGTCAACGGCCGGGTCAGCCCCACTCGCGCCAGGTCGGTCTGCGCGCCGGCAAAGAAACCGGATCCCGCGGTTGTGAAGTGATCGTACGACGCGTCCAGACTGGACTTGGGAAACCGGTACCGCAGCGAGGCCCGCCCCGCAACCGAGATGCGAAGATCGTTCGTGGGGCAGTCAAGCGTTACACCGGCCAGGGTACTGCCCAACACACACGGCGGGATCGTATCCGCGGATGTGGGATTCGTGACCGGAGCCAGTACGTTGTTAATCTGCGTGAGTTGCGGCCCAGCGGCAACCAGGAAATCCATGCGCCCTGAAATGCGATGTCCCCACATCAACTGAATAATGTTGCTGTGGAAGGAAACGCCGGTGGAGAAGCTGAATGCCTGGTAGATATAAGCCAGTGCGGCCTGATCGTGCGGCCCCAGCACCCGGTCGTAGGCCACTTGGCCCGATACTTGGCTGTTTCCGATGAAGGAGACTCCCGTACCGGGCTCATTCTCCAGGAAATGAACGAATCCATATCCTCCCGTGACGGTCACCGAAGACTTCGGTGTCAGGCTCTCCACCATCTCCACCAGAGCGATGTTCATGACGCGCGGAACCTGTCCCAGCGCTCCCAGTCCAATGCCTGCGACCAGGCTACTCTGCCCGCTCAATCCCGCCCCAAGCGTAGCTACCGAACCGTAAGCGCTGCCGAAGGTGCCCTCGGGCTGATAACTGAAGGCGTCGCGAACTCCCAGGCTCCCGCGCTTCCAGGTAATTTTCTGGTACATGCCCAGTTCTTCGATTTGCTTGAGGCCAAGGCCCGTCCCGCTGTAATAACCCACTCCTCCAAGATAATCGAGAGATAGAGCGTAATTACCCCACAGCCGCTGCAAGTCCACACTGCCCAGCGCGTCCGAGATGCTGCCCGTAGTCGATCCTCCCAGCGTGTTCTGCAGATTGGTGGACACGGACTCGCTCAAATGAGCGCCCGCCTGCAGATAACTCAAAGGTGCCGCGTGCGGCTCCAAGTTGGGCGTATCCAATCCCGAGATAGGAGGATTTTCATCGATCGACGGTACCGGGGTTTGCGGGCCATAGGCAGGCGCGGGCTGCTGGGGATTGCTGTCGGGCATATTTCCCGCCGGTTGCTGGGCGGAATTGTCCTGTCCCCAGGCTGCGCTTAACGCGAGCAGGAATACTATGAAGCCCCAAAGGCTGTGGTGCTTGCTCATCGCAACTCCTCAGGGCACCACTACGGTGTCGCCCGGTTTCAGCATAATGTTTTGCTCGGGGTGGTTCCCCTTCACCACTTCTTTGTAGTTAAACGTCAACTTCACCTGTCGTCCGTTTTCCGTGCGCAATATGTAGATGCCTTTTACGTTGGCGAATTGCGTAAAGCCAGCGCTCGAAAGCGCCTGCAACACAGTCATATTCGGCAACAGAGCCATGGCTCCGGGATGCAAGACTTCGCCGGTCGCGAACACTCTTCGACTGTTCATCGCTGTCACCACCACGGTCACGCGGGGATCAGCGATATATTTCTTTAATCTTTCGGTAATCGAACTGGCCAGCTGCATGGGAGTGAGCCCCGCAGCCGGAACATCGTTCAGCAAGGGCAGGGAGATCTTGCCGTCGGG
>Ga0182015_10001451_pt1 | contig 31219 bp, 29 predicted proteins | sample 712P3MmetaG_FD_120478 | JGI IMG/M metagenome (GOLD analysis project Ga0182015, IMG submission 120478) | Permafrost microbial communities from Stordalen Mire, Sweden - 712P3M metaG | ecosystem: Environmental > Terrestrial > Soil > Wetlands > Permafrost | place: Sweden: Stordalen | collected... | reverse complement strand
TGGTTTTAAATTCCTGGTTTTAAATTCCTGGTTTTAAATTCCTTGGGTTTGCAGCCAAGACTCCAACAACGCGACCTGCCACAGCTTCGAGTGTCCCTTTGGCGTCAACTCACCCTCGGGATTGGATAGGAGACGGTCGATATAGGCACGGTTGAACAACCCGCGCTGCCGCGCCTGCGGTGCGTCGAGCACGCCGCGGACATACTCGTAGAACACACCGCGGATATATTTAAGCGCCGGCACCGGGAAGTAGCCCTTCGGCCGATCGATCACCTCGTCGGGAACGAGGCCGCGTGAGGCTTCCTTGAGAATATATTTGCCGCCGTCACGCACCTTGAGCTCGGCCGGGATGCGCGCCGCAAGCTCGACCACGTCATGGTCGAGGAACGGCACTCGGGTTTCGAGACCCCAGGCCATCGCCATGTTGTCGACGCGCTTGACCGGATCGTCCACCAGCATGACCTGGGTATCGAGCTGTAACGTCTTGTCGATCGCACTGGCACTGCCGCAGGTGCGGAAAAACTCATCGACGAATTCGCGGCTGTAATCGCCGTTCATCAGCGCCGGTGCGAGCGTCTGCGCCATCTCGTCGTGGTCGCGGTCGAAATAGACGCGCGCGTAATCCGCGACTGGATCGTTCGAGCGCATCAGCGCCGGATACCAGTGATAGCCGCCGAAAATCTCGTCGGCGCCCTGCCCGCTCTGCGCCACCTTCACGTATTTCGCGACTTCCTGAGACAGCAAATAAAAGCCGACGGCGTCGTGGCTCATCATCGGCTCCGACATGGCCGCGACCATTCCGGGCAGCGCATCGATCGTTCGCGACGAATCCACTTTGATGCGGTGATGGTCGGTGCCGAAGCGTTCCGCGATCAGATCGGAATAGCGGAACTCGTCGCCTTCGATATCGCCGACTTTCTCGAATCCGACAGAGAATGTCTTGAGATCGTTTTGCCCCTGCGCGGCGAGCATCGCGACCAGAATCGAACTATCCAACCCGCCGGATAGCAGGACGCCGACGGGAACGTCCGCGACGCGGCGCCGCTCGACCGCTTTGCCGAGAGCAAGCCGTATCGCCTCGCGCCAATCGGCCTCGGTGAGGCGGCGATCCTCGGCCCGCGGGCCGACTTCGATCTGCCAATAGACTTCCTCGCGACGGCGGCCGTCCGGCTCGATAATGCAGATCGTGGCGGGGGGAAGCTTGCGCACGCCCTTGATGATTGTCATCGGCGCCGGCACGACGGCGTGCCAGCTCATATAATGATGCAGCGCGGCTGGATCGATGGTGGTGTCGATGTCGCCCGAGGCCAGCAACGCCGGCAGTGTCGACGCAAAGCGAAAGCGCCCGGGCTGTTCCGCGTAGTAAAGCGGCTTAATGCCGAGGCGGTCGCGCGCCAGCACCACGCGCCCGGAATTGCGCTCCCAGATCGCGAAGGCAAACATGCCATAGAAACGCTCAACGCAGCGCAGACCCCACTCGGCATAGGCCTTGAGGATGACCTCGGTGTCGCCATGTGAGAAGAAACGATAGCCCTTTGCCATCAACTCGCTGCGCAACTCGCGAAAATTGTAGATGCAGCCGTTGAAAACGATCGCCAGCCCAAGCTCCGGATCGATCATCGGTTGCTGCGACGGGGCCGCAAGATCGATAATGCTGAGCCGGCGATGGCCGAACGCTACACGGTTCTGCGAAAAGGCGCCGCCCGCGTCCGGACCGCGCGGCCGCATCACCTCGTTCATCGCTGCAAGGGAACTGCCCGCAGCGATGCCGTTAAAGGTCACCTCACCGCAAATGCCGCACATATCATCAAGTCCAGGACTGGAGCCCCACCGCTCGATAACAACGCTTGGGGGCCAAGCCGAGTTCCGGCAAAGCATGGGCTTGCGCCGTAAGTGTTTGGCGCATCGCATTCTTCGCGGTAATGAATTTACGCCAGCAAGCGGCGGACGGCCGATCCCCAGCCCGCCAGTTTTCGTTGGCGCGTCGTGGCGTTCATCTGCGGCGAAAAACGGCGCTCCAATTGCCAATGATCCAAAAAGCGATCCGGCTCCGGATAAAAGCCAGCATGCAAACCGGCTAAATAGGCGGCGCCAAGCGCTGTCGTTTCCTTGATCCGAGGACGATCGACCGTGCTGGCGAGCAGGTCAGCGAGCCGTTGCATCGTCCAGTCGGAATTTGCCATGCCGCCATCGACCCGTAACGTCTTCAACGTGCTTTCGGCATCGGTCCAATCGGCTTTCATCGCGGCCAGAAGGTCAACGGTTTGAAAACATACGCTCTCGAGCGCGGCTTGCGCCAGCTCGCGCGGCCCGGTCGCCCGTGTCAAACCGAATAGCGCGCCGCGCGCATCGGGCCGCCAATAGGGAGCGCCCAGTCCGACAAAGGCCGGGACCAAAATGACCTCCTGTGTGGGGTCGGCCATTTGCGCGAGTTCGCCGGTCTCCTCCGCGCTCTTCACCACCCGCAAGCTATCGCGAAGCCACTGCACTGCTGCGCCGGCGACGAAGATCGAGCCTTCGAGCGCGTAGCTGCGTTTACCTTCAAGTTGATAAGCAATGGTCGTGACGAGTTTGTTTTTTGAAGTCACCGCCTTCGAGCCGGTATTGAGGAGTGCAAAGCAGCCGGTGCCGTAGGTGGCCTTGAGCATCCCCGGGGCGAAGCAGGCCTGCCCGATCAGCGCGGCCTGCTGATCGCCGGCGATGCCGTAAATCGGGATCGCGGCGCCGAACAATTCGGGATCGGTCATGCCGAACGCGGCGGACGAATCCAGGACTCGCGGCAACACGGCCTTGGGCACACCGAGGAGCGTCAGCAATTCGTCATCCCAACGACCTTGGTGGATATCGAATAGAAGCGTCCGCGATGCATTGGTCGCATCGGTGGCGTGCACTTTTCCGCCAGTGAGCCGCCAGAGGAGATACGTATCCACGGTGCCGAAAGCGAGCTCGCCGCGCGCAGCCCTATCGCCGATCTCGGCAGTGTGATTCAAGAGCCAAGCGAGCTTTGTGCCGGAGAAATAAGGATCGAGCAAAAGCCCGGTCTTGGCCGCGAATAACGGCTCGTGACCGGTGTTCTTAAGCCGTGCGCACAAATCCGCAGTGCGCCGATCCTGCCAGACGATCGCGCGGTGGACTGCACGGTTCGTGACGCGATCCCATAACAACGTCGTCTCGCGCTGATTGGTGATGCCGATGGCGACAATATCCTTTGCGGTGGCGCCGGCTTTGCGCAGCGCGCCGTGGCAGGTTTCGACGGTGGTCGCCCATAAATCCTCGGGCTCGTGCTCGACCTCACCATCGGCCGGAAAATGCTGCGGGAACTCTTGCTGGGCAACGGACGCAATCGACGTATCGGCGCGGAACAGAATGGTCCGAGTGGACGTCGTGCCCTGATCGATGGCTAAAACATACCTGGTCACGCTGCCATTCTCCGATGCCTACTGACAATCAGACGCGTGAGTCGGAAACAACCAATAGCCAATATGCCTTGCCCCCCGCTCCGCCGCTACTATTCCGGGCCGCTTTGGCCCGCTCCTCGTACGTCCCTCGCGACGATGACACGTGCTCCCCGGCAGGTTCACAATCAACACGAGTAAAATGTATTGAATTCGATATAATTTGTTATTAGGTAATTCGGTACCGATGAGAGGGACTCGTGACGATCAAGGCGATTGTCGACACCAGCCGGCGTGCCATTGCGCAAGCGGCGTCCGATCGCGTGCCGACCGCGCCTCGCGTTTCGATGCGGACGTGTGGGCGTGCTAGCAGCCAAGATGTCGGATCATGAGGCGTTGGAAATCAAAGCGAGGCGGTGAGCATCCCGACAAAGACGAAGAGATCTTTCCATGGTCGGAGAGCGTCGGTTATCAATTGCGCGATACCTACAAGGCCTTCGCGCAGATTATGAAGCAGGAACTCGATCGCCTGGACATAAATTTCGGCGGCTGGCCCTATCTGCGAATCCTCTGGCGCGAGGATGGATTGACGCAGCGCGAGCTCACGCACCGTTCGGGTCTGATGCAGCCGAATACTAATGCGGCGTTGAAGCAGCTCTCCAAACGCGGCTTGATTATTCAAAAGGTAAATCCGCATGACCGGCGCCGCATCAATATCTATCTGACACCGCAGGGCCGCGCGATCGGCCAACATCTGGTGCCGCTCGCCTTACGGGTCCGCGAGCGCGCTCTCGCAGGCATCAAGCGGGCCGAATTTTTACTTTTGCTCGACCTGCTTATGAGAATGAAGAGCAATCTCGGCGCCGGGGATCCGATAGAGGCCGGCCGCGAGACCCGCCTACCAAAATCGAGAGCGAGAACTGGCGTGCGACCCGCTCGCGCGTCTCGCAAGCCGCGAGCCGGGCGCTAATCATCAATAGTCTTCTCGGGCAGCACCCGCACAATTATTAGGCAATGGGCGCCGGCGCGGCGGCGCTAGGGCGACTTTGCGCTGGCCCTGATCTTGCATCTTTCTTGTCACTGCGAGGCCGGAGTTCACGACATGGCACGCGTGACGGTAGATGCCGAGCCGGCGGCGCTTTCGGTTGATCTGGAAACCGCGGCGCTGGTCATCATCGACATGCAGCGCGATTTTCTGGAGCCGGGCGGCTTTGGCGCTGCGCTAGGCAATGATGTATCGCGCTTACGCGCGGCCGTTGTGCCATGCGCAGCGGTGCTCGCCGCCGCGCGCCGCCTCGGCCTTTTGGTCATCCACACCCGTGAAGGTCACCGCCCCGACCTGTCCGATGCGCCGCCGCACAAGGTCGAGCGCGGCGACCCGTCGAAGCGTATCGGGGCTCAAGGTCCGATGGGCCGCATCCTGGTTCGCGGCGAGCCTGGTCACGATATCATCCCCGAACTCTATCCGCTCGCCGACGAACCCGTGATCGACAAGCCGGGCAAAGGCGCCTTCTACCAAACCGACCTCGAGCTGATGCTGCACAACCGCGGCATTGACACGCTGTTCGTCGCCGGCGTGACGACGGAGGTGTGCGTCAACACGACGGTGCGCGAAGCCAACGACCGCGGCTTTCGCTGCATCGTGTTGAGCAATTGCTGCGCCTCATACTTTCCGGAATTCCACGATGCCGGGCTTGCCATGATCAAGGCACAAGGCGGCATTTTTGGCTCGGTCGCCGCGTCGGCGCCGCTGGTCGATTCACTCGCAGCGATTGGCAAGCATTGAACAATGATCGGGCCGGCAACGGCCATGAACGGGGAGCGTGCGATGAGCACTACAACATCTGCAACGGACTTTCGTCCACAATTGTGGACGCCTGGCGATTGGAATGCCTTTTTTGGATTCGGGACCAACATCTTGGTCAATATGCTGGTGCTCACCGGCCTGTTGCGGTTCGTGCTGAAAATGCCGGACTCGATCGTGTTCGGCCGCATCCTGCCGGCGCTCGGCATGATGATGTGCCTGTCAACGTTCTACTACGCCTATCTCGCCTATCGGCTGGCGAAGCGAACCGGCCGGCGCGACGTGTGTGCGCTGCCCTCGGGGGTGAGCGTACCGCACATGTTCATCGTCACCTTCGTGATCATGCTGCCGATCACGCTCAGCACCCATGATCCGGTGCAGGGCTGGGAAGCCGGGCTCGTATGGGTTTTCTTCCAGAGCTTCATCTTGATGATCGGCGGTTTCATCGCCCCGATCATTCGTAAAATCACGCCGCGCGCCGCGCTGCTCGGAACGCTGGCCGGCGTGTCGATCACCTTCATCTCGATGCGCCCGGCGCTCGAAATCTATCAAACGCCGGTAATCGGATTGACCTGCTTTGCCATCATCATGGTGAACTGGCTCGGCGGCTTCAAATACCCAAAGGGCATTCCGGCCGGTTTGGTCGCGATCGCCGTCGGCATGATCATCGCCTGGGGATCTAACCTGTTCGGTCTCAATTACGGCGGCCTGAGCATCAAAGGCGTCACCGACGCCTTTACGAATTTCGGCTTCAACTTACCGCTCCCCGCCGTCAATCACGTATTCTCAGGCTTTCACTATCTCGGCGTGATTCTCGTCACGGCGATACCGTTCGGCATCTATGACCTCGTCGAGGCGATGGATAATGTCGAGAGCGCGGAAGCGGCCGGCGATCCGTATCCGACGACCCGCGTGCTCACCGCCGACGGCATCGTCAGCCTGATTGGCTGCCTGATGGGCAATCCGTTCATCAACGCGGTCTATATCGGCCATCCCGGATGGAAGGGCATGGGTGGACGGATCGGCTACTCGGCCGCGACCGGGCTTATGGTGATAGTGTTGTCCTGGTTCGGCATCATCTCGCTGTTACTGGCGCTCGTGCCGGTCGTCGCGATCTCGCCGATCCTACTTTATATCGGCATGCTGATCGGTGCGCAGGCGTTCCAGACCACGCCGAAAGGCCACGCTCCGGCGATCGTACTGTCGTTGACCCCGCATCTTGCGGCCTGGTGCAAGACCTTAATGGACGGCGCACTCGGCGTCGCCGGTGTAAGCGCCGCGGCGCTCGGCTACGACAAGCTCTTCAATGTCGGCGTGCTCTACCCCGGGCTGGAAACACTGGGGGGCGGCGCCATCCTGACCGGGCTTGTCCTGGCCGCCATCGGCGCGAACGTCATCGACAAAAAGTTCGTCAACGCCTCGGCCTTTGCGCTTGCCGGCGCCGTGCTCACGTTCTTCGGCTTCATGCACGGCCAGGCGGTAGGCATCGCAGTGACGCCGACGGTCGCGGTCGCCTATGCGATCGTCGCAGCGTTCCTGTTTGCGCTCAGCCGCTATCCGGCCCTCGCCCCGGCGTTGACGGGGTCCAGCACGGCATCCGACGAGCATATTCTGGCAGCGACTCCGGCGGAGTGAGCGGCCAAGCTCGGCGCAACATCTCAAGGCCGGGCCCGGTTTACGCCATCGTGCGTGCCGCGACCCGGTCGCGTTGCCGGCGCGCTGGCGTCCGATGGAACCTTTTAGTTCTGTCTCATTCGCGATTTTTTGATTCTTGATTTTCGACACGGCGCCAAAGGCGGCTTCGATTTAAGGGCTTTTGCGGCTGATACAGAAATATTCAAATACACCGCACGCCAAAATGGTTTCTCCATCGTTAAGATTGTCACAACCAATGTGGAATACCGTCAAAATCGCCCGAGGATGGACTTGCGATTATGACGGAAAGCGAACGCATCCAAAATATCGAGGCGCGACTTCAGCTTTACGAGCTCGACGCGCGGGCACGCAGCGCAATCAAACATTTATGGCCGACGATCGAGTCAAATCTCGAAAAGGCGGTGGACGAAATTCTTGACGCTACGGCGAAGTTGCCGAATATTGCGAAGTTGGTCTCCCAACACCGGACGCTGATCAAAAATCTCGAGATGGCCCACTTGAAAGCGCTGATGAATGGGAACCTCGATGATCGTTATTTTGAATCGTGTCGAAAGACCGTAGAGCAGGAAGCTGCGCTCGGACTAGACGCCCGATTTCGCAGTACCGCTGGAAACTATCTTTTGCGGCAAGCACTGGACGCGCTGAGACGCAAGCACAGGTTCTCGCCCACTAAGCTCGTGGAAAACGCAAAACTGCTGTCTCAGGTTATCGCATTCGATGTCGCAAATGCGATGACGCTGCATCGGGAAGCGGCGGAGAACAACGCGCACAAACGGCGTGACGTCATCGATGAAGCGATTGCAGACTTCGCCGCAGCGATCGGCGCCGTGCTCGAAGCCATCAAGGACGCCTCTTCATCGCTGACCACGACGTGCACGACGATGGGAGATCTCGCCAGCGTTTCTCTCGAGCGCATGGCGGTCGCGTCCACGGCAGCGGCGGAAACCACGCAACGGGTCAAGGCGACCAGCGATGCCACGGAGGAACTGTACGGATCAATCCATCACATCGGCCAGGAGACAGCGAGAGGCCTGGAGATAGCGAGAGCCGCAGTTGACGATACCCAACGCACGCAACAAGCAATTCTGTCGTTGAACGATGCCGCTGAGCGTATCGGTTCAATCGTCAGCATCATTTCAGCGATCGCCTCGCAAACCAACCTGCTGGCGCTCAATGCGACGATTGAGGCGGCACGCGCCGGCATCACCGGCAAGGGATTTGCCGTGGTCGCGTCGGAAGTAAAATCCCTCGCCAATCAGACCTCGCGGGCGACCGGTGAAATTTCTCAGCAGGTCGCCGCTATTCAGGACGCGACCAGGAAATCGGTGGACGAAATTTCGGCGATCTCCCGCGTTATCGGGCAGTTGACCGAGACCGCGACCAGCATCGCCCTGGCGGTCGAAGAACAAAGCGCAACGACCCGCGATATTGCCGCCAGCATCCAGACGGCCGCCGGACACACCGCGAGCGCCTCGACCGAAATCCTTTCGGTCGAGGAAGCCGCCGGCCGCAGCGCCAAGGCCTTCAGTGAGATCGCTGATTTAACTGGGCTCGTGTCCAGCCGTGCGAACGAGCTACAATCCAAAGTCGCCGAATTCTTCAACCGCGTGCGGGCCGCTTAGCAGGAAATTATTCTACGGTGTTCACCGGGGGCGCCGAAAATTGAACGCATCAATTACTGCCGTGCAATTTGCCCCGAACGGCTCTACTCCTGATTGTATAACGATATCGTATAGCGCTTGCAGTTCGAGACGCTTTTTATCACGCCTTCCACCCAAAATTGGGTCGTGACAACGGCCGGATTCACTTCACCGTCAGTAGCCTAGCTGTCCCAAGTCTGCAATCATGGGACTTCTGTGGGACCAATCCCGCCGAACCAATAAATTATTGTATCCAGGGAGGGAGTGATCATGACGATCAAATGGGGACGCAAAACTGAGGGTGCTGTAAAAGTCGACAAACAACGCCGCAAGCTGCTCAAGCTGGCTGCGGCAGGTGGCGCCGGCGCCATCGCTTCGCCGTGGATGTTTCAATCGTCACGCGCGGCCGCCAAAACCATCAAAATCGGCATGATCACGCCGGAAACCGGCCCGATCGCCGCATTTGGCGAGCCCTCGAAGTGGGTTGCCGAGGGCGTGAGCAAGGCTTTGGGCGACGGCATCATGGTCGCCGGCGAGAAGCATCCCGTTCAGATCCTCAACCGGGACAGCCAATCGAATCCGAACCGCGCGTCGGAAGTGGCGACGCAGCTTATCAATAACGACAAGATCGACATCATGGTGGCCTCGTCGACGTCCGACACCACCAATCCGGTCGCCGACCAGTGCGAACTCGCCGGCGTGCCCTGCATCACGTCGGACGATCCCTGGCAGGCATGGTTCTTCGGCCGCAAGGGCGATCCGAAGAAGGGCTTCGATTGGACCTACCACTTTTTCTGGGGGTTCGACATGGTCGCCAACATGTTCGCCGATATGTGGACGACGCTGCCGACCAATAAGATCGTGGGCGTGATGCTGACCAACGACCCCGACGGTGTCGCGGCCAGCGACCCGGTGCACGGGCTCCCGGCCACCATCAAGAGCCACGGCTTCGATGTGCATTACCTTGGCCTTTATCCGCCGCTGACTGATGACTTCACGGCGCAAATCACGCAACTGAAGAATATGAATGCCGACATCGCCTGCGGCATTTTCAACCCGCCGCAATTCGCGATTTTCTGGACGCAGTGCGCGCAGCAGGGCTACAAACCCAAGATCGTCACCCCACCCAAGGCGCTATTGTTTCCCACCGCCGTTGAGGCGCTGGGCAACCGCGGCGCGGGCATGTCGACCGAGGTGTGGTGGTCGCATCACCATCCATTCAAGTCCGGCCTGACCGGCGAGACGGCGCAGCAATACTGCGATGCTTACGAGAAGGCGAGCGGCAAGCAGTGGACCCAGCCGCTCGGCTTCAAGCATGCCAACCTCGAAGTCGCGATCGATGCGCTCAAACGCGCCAAGAAGCTTGATGCCGCTTCAATCCGTGACGCGATCGCCGACACCAACTACCAGTCGATCGTTGGTCCCATTACGTGGAAGGCCGGTCCCGGGCCGCTCAACCCAGTGCCGAATGTGTGCACGACGCCGCTGGTTGGCGGACAGTGGGAAAAGGGCACAAAGTGGAAGTACGACTTGAACGTCGTATTCAACGGATCTGCGCCGCAGATCCCGCTCGACAGACCGTTCTCGGCGATTTCCTATTCCTGATACGGCTCCGAACGGATAAGTTCGGGCGAAACGAAGAACGGCCGCCGCACTTCAAAGGTGCGGCGGTCGCCGGTAGAAGTTGTTCATGACAATCCTCCTCCAACTCCAGGCCGTGTCCAAGCATTACGGCGCGCTTAAAGCCGTAGACGACGTAAACGTTGCCGTCGAAGGCGGCGAAGCATTGGCCGTGATCGGACCCAACGGCGCCGGCAAAACGACCTTGTTCAATCTGATCACCGGCGATGTCGCCCCGACCAAGGGACACATTGAGTTCCAGGGGTCGCAAGTGACAGCGATGCCGCCGCACGGGCGTTCGCGGCTGGGGATCGGCCGCTCGTATCAGATTCCGCATCCGTTCGCGAATATGAGCGTATTCGAGAATCTTCTGGTCGGAGCCATCTATGGCGGCGGTATTTCCGAGCGGGAGAGTTACCAGCGCTGTAGCGATGTGCTCAAAGTCACTGGGCTTTACGACAAAGCCAACATGCCCGCGCGTACGCTCACATTGCTACAACGCAAACGGCTGGAGCTTGCGCGCGCGCTTGCAACACAGCCCAAGCTTCTGCTTCTTGACGAGATCGCTGGCGGGTTGACCGAATACGAGTGCGGCGAACTGGTGAAGACCATCAAGGAAATTCACGGGCGTGGCACGACGATCGTCTGGATCGAGCACATTGTGCACGCGCTGGTTTCTGTGGCGAGCCGGCTGATCGTGATGAACTTCGGCCAGATCCTCGCCGAAGGCGAGCCGCGCGAAGTGATGGCGAATTCGCGCGTGCGTGAAGTTTACATGGGCATCCCGGTATCATGACGCTGTTGCGGACGCAGAAACTGTCGGCCTTCTACGGCGATTTCCAGGCGCTGTTCGACGTCGACGTCACCGTAGAGAAAGGCGAAACTGTTGCCGTCATCGGCGCGAACAGCGCCGGCAAGACCACCTTTCTGCGCGCGCTCGCGGGCGCCATCGAGAGTGCGCCCGAGATGGTCATGTTCGACGGCCAGCCAATTGGCGGCAAGACGCCGCACGAGATCGTGCGGCTCGGCATAGCCATGGTGCCGGAGGGGCGCCGGCTGTTTCCGAGCCTTTCGGTGGAGGAAAACCTGCAACTAGGCAGCCACAGCGAGCGCGCCGGACCGTGGAATCTCAAGCGCGTCTATGAGCTGTTTCCGAGGCTTTTTGATTTGCGCCACCTGCCTTCAACGGATCTGTCAGGCGGCCAACAGCAAATGGCGGCCATCGGCCGCGGTCTAATGTCCAATCCGCGGCTATTGCTTTGCGATGAGCTATCGCTCGGGCTCGCTCCGGTCATCATTCGAGACATCTACCAATGCCTCGGCGCCATCACCGCCGAGGGCACGACCGTCGTACTCGTGGAGCAGGACATCGCCCGGGCGCTTGATGCCTCGTCGCGATTCTATTGCTTCCAAGAAGGTCGTCTTGCGCTGACCGCACCAACCAAAGATTTTAACCGCGCCGCGATTACCGCGGCTTACTTCGGTCTATAGGACGCGGCGCGATGAATTGGGTCAATATTCTCATTCAAGGCGCTCTGCTTGGCGGATTCTATGCTCTGTTCGCCATCGGCCTGTCGATGTCATTCGGCATCATGCGGCTTGTTAACATCGCCCATGGCGACCTCATTGTGCTCTCGGCCTATGTCGCCCTGCTTGTCACCGAGAACACCGGGCTCGATCCATTCTTAAGTCTTGTCATCGTCTTGCCGGTGATGTTCGCGCTCGGCTACGCGCTGCAACGTGGGCTTTTAAATCAGACACTCAGCGGCGGGTTATTGCCTCCGCTCCTCGTCACCTTCGGCATTTCAATCATCATTCAGAACGGGCTGTTGCAGGCGTTCGGCGCCTACGACCACCGGCTCCAGGAAGGAGCGATCGAGACGGCGAGTCTGCGGTTCCCGGGCGGTCTGTTTGTCGGGGTCTATCCACTCGTGGTTTTCGCGATAGCGGTATTCTCGATCGCCAGCCTGCAGCTCCTGTTTTACCGCACACGGCTCGGCCGCGCGTTTCGCGCTGTCTCCGACGATGCCGACACGGCCGAGCTCATGGGCATCGATAACCGAAAGCTCTACGCACTGGCATTGGGGATTGCGATGGTTTTCACCGCAATCGCCGGCGTGCTGTTTGGAATCCGAACCATCTTCTCTCCTTCGGCGGGACCGATCCGATTGATCCTGGCATTCGAGGCTGTGATCATCGGCGGGCTCGGTAACATGTGGGGCACGCTCGTCGGCGGTATTGTGCTCGGCGTCGCCCAAGCCGTCGGCGCAGCAGTGGATCCGACGTGGCAAATTCTGGCCGGACACCTCGCCTTTCTCGCCATCCTGATCGTCCGCCCCAACGGGCTGTTCCCACGGACGAGGGACTGACATGGAGTCCGTTCGAGTCGAGCGTGGAACGAAGGCCAGTCGCGTCTTCGCCCTTTTCGCGGTGCCGGTCGTTGTGGCGCTTGTCACGATGCCGTGGTGGAGCGGCGACGCCGGCAACATGCGATTGATCGGCGAAATGGCCTACTACCTTGCTTTGGCGCAGCTCTGGAATCTGCTCGCCGGCTATGCCGGGCTCGTGTCGGTTGGGCAACAGGCCTTTGTCGGCCTCGGCGGCTACGCGCTTTTCTATCTCACCGGCCCGGCGGACATGAACGTCTATTTGGCGCTACTGCTTGCGGGGCCATTCGCGGGGCTAATGGCTATTCCGGTCTCGTTCGCGGTGTTTCGGCTTCGCGGCGCTTATTTTGCGGTCGGCACCTGGGTCGTGTCCGAAGTATTCGCGCTCTTTGCGAGTCTCATCGCGGTGCTGGGCGCGGGGTCCGGCCTGTCACTCACTCCGTCCATTTTGCGCCAGATCTCGCCCGACCGGGACATCCGGGATACGATCCTGTATCTGATGTCGCTTGCAATATCGATATTCGTATTTGCGATCGTCTACCTGCTGTTGCGCTCGCGCCATGGCCTCGCATTGACGGCAATCCGCGATTCCGAACCGGCATCGGCGAGCCTCGGCGTCAACACGTTTCGAACGAAGTTCATCATCTACATCGCGACCGCCGCCTGCACTGGCCTGATTGGCGGATTGATCTTCCTGCAAAAGCTGCGCATTTCACCGGAGGCCGGGTTTAGCATCAATGACTGGACGGTCGTCGTGATTTTCATGGTCGTAATCGGTGGCATCGGCACGCTGGAAGGACCTTTCATCGGCATGCTGATCTACATCGTGCTGCGCGAATTGTTGGCCGATTACGGCACGATTTATTTGATGCTGATGGGCGCGCTCGCCATTGCGATCATGCTGAAGGCGCCGTTCGGCATCTGGGGCTGGGTCGTGCGACGCTACGACGTGCAGCTATTCCCGGTCGGCCGGCGTTTGGCGCACGCGCCGTTGGAGGATGCGTCCAAGCAATAGGAGCACGATATGCCCCTCTCCCTGGCGACCGCGCAGAGCATCACCGGCCAAGAGATGATTGACCGGGCTCGGGCCCTTGCGCCTCGCTTCGCCGAACGCGCCGAGGCGGCGGAAGAGGCGCGGCGAATTCCCCCCCAATCGATCAAGGAAATGCTCGATGCCGGCCTCGCCCGCATCCTGCTGCCGAAAAAGATCGGCGGCTATGGGCTCGGCTTCGAGACCTGGTTCGACGTCATGCGCGAGATCAGCAAGGCCGATGCGTCACACGGCTGGTGCGCCGGGCTCGTCACTCACCACGGCCATGTGGTCGGCCAATATCCGGAGCGAGCCCAGAAAGCGGTTTGGGCCGACGGCCTCGATGTGCCGCTGGCGGCATCGTTCGCTCCAAATACCAAAGCCGTCCCCGTCGAGGGCGGCTGCCGTGTCTCGGGCAAAGGCTCGCCATTCGCCAGCGGGGTCGATCATTCCTCGTGGGTCATTGTCGGCGGCATGGCGCACGACGGTGGAGAACCCGAATGGAAGTTCTTCCTGATCGCGCCCGGCGACTACACCGTGCGCGACACTTGGTTCACCACCGGCATGCGGGGGACCGGCAGCAAGACCATTGTCGTCGACAATGTGTTCGTGCCGGAGAGCCGCGCGTTGCGATTGACGGATTTGCGCGACGGCACCTGCCCCGGTGGGGCAATCCACTCGGATGTCATCTTCCACACGCCGTTTTTCTATTATGCCGAGATCAGCTTCGTGACCCCGATGCTGGGCGCGGTCCAAGGCGCCTACGAATTGTTCCGGGAATGGACCAAGACGCGAAAGACGCAGTACGGCACGCCGATCGCCGACAAGGCTTCCATCCAAGTGCGCATGGCGCGCGCCGCTGCCGACATCGACGCCGCCGAGCTTTTGCTGCGGCGCGCGGTGCGCGTCACCGACGCGCCGCAAGACTATTCGCCCATGCTGTTGGCACGCTCGGTGCGCGACTTCACGCGGGCGTCCGAATTAATCGTCGAGGCGATCGATACACTCGTGGCATTGAGCGGCACGGCGTGCTTTGCCTCGTCTCACCCGATTCAGCGCGCCTGGCGCGATATCCACTTCATGTCGATGCACATCAGCCTGAACCCCGAAATGAATTTTGCGCATTTCGGCCGCATGGAGCTCGGCCTGGGCCGAGATCCAACGCATCCATACTATTGATCGGTCACTTGCAAATCAGCGCAGGCCGGCCTGCTGCACCAGCGGATAAACGTTGTCCTTGAACCAGTGCTGATCCGCAACGTAGCGCGGCCAGTTCAGGAGCGTGCCGTCGAGCCCCATCTTCGACATGCGAATGAGCCCGTCGACGATTTGCTCGGGCGTGCCGATTAGCGGATAGCCGCCCCATCCGGCGATAAAGTGCTTCTTCATTTCTGCGAGCACGGCCGGCGGCAATGTCTTGGCATTGGCGATCATGGTTTCAACGAGGTTGGTGACTGCCACCCAATCGCCTTGCCGCTGCACGTATTCTTCAAAATAATCTTTTGCCTCTTTTTCAGTCTCGCCCTGCACGACATAAGCGTAGCTCCAGATCTGAATTTCCCGGCCGTATTCCTCGCGGGCAAGCTTCCGATAGGAGTCGACTTTGGCCTTGCAGTCGTCGAATTCGTGCGAGCCGAAGACCACGTAGACCATGTCGCAATACTTTGCCGCGAAGTGCTGGCCCTTCTCCGATCCGCCGGCATTCATCACCGCCGGGAACGGTTTTTGAACGGGCTTGGGCTCGAGATAGCCTTTCTTGATGTTGTAGAAGCGGCCTTCGAAATCGAGCGGCTCGTCGCGCGTCCATAATTGTTTCACGATATGCAGCCATTCGGCGGCGCATTCGTAGCGGTCGTTGTGCTCCATCAACGGCGAGCCGAACATTTCGATCTCGGGCCTGTTCCACCCGGTCACGATATTGAGCGCGAAGCGGCCGCCGGTGACGTGGTCGATCGTTGCTGCCTGCTTCGCCGCCATCACCGGATGGATAGTCGGCACATGCGATGTTGCGAAGATTCCGGAATAGTGCGTCGACGCGCCTACGGCCGCGGCCCAGGAGAAGCATTCGAAGCCGGGCCCGTTGAAATTCGTCACCCCGCCAAAGCCGTGCCAGCGCCCGATCGGAACTAGCGCCTCGAACTCCATCGCCTCGGAAGTCTTGGCCAGTTCCAGAGTGTTCGGCCAATTGATCTCCAGCACGCCGTCGATCGTTGAAATGGCGCAGCCGCGGTCGAGGTTGGTCCCGAAAGTGCCGAGCTTGAGCTTGCGGTCGTTGAAGATCGGGTTGGTCTTGCGGCGTAGTTCTTGCGCCGGCGTTACGGCATCCATGGCATCGTCCTCCCAAGCAAGTGAAGCTTACGAATGCCAAGGCGGTGTGGCAATCGTCGCGCAGTCATGCCAGATATTGTGACGCAGAGTTGGAGCCGATTATGTCCATTTTCGCCGTGAATTATCTTTGTCGTGAGCTGCTGCGCGACCACGCCTTCCGCGCCGCCATGAAGGCCGATCCGGCCAAGGCTTTGGCGCCGCTCGACCTCACCGACGACGAGCGTCGCGCGCTCCTGGCCGGCGACGTCGGCACGCTCTATCGCATGGGCGTCAACGGCTTCCTGATGGGCTATCTCGCCCGCTTCGAGGTCTGCGGGTTGAACGTCGAGGTCTACAACCAGCGCATGCGCGCGGTGAAGGTCGACGAAATCGGGCAGCCGGTCGCTTAAGCGAAATCAACGAACAAGATAGTTTTTCCTGTACCAATCGACGATTGCGCTGCCGGTCGTCAGCCATACCTCTTGGCGCGAGGTGACGTGGGCAAGCGCCTTGGCAAAATATTTGCTGCGGTGCGGATGGCCGACCAGGAAAGGATGCAGACAGATCGACATGACGCGGCCGGTCTTGGCGCCGTCTTCGTAAAGAACGTCGAACTGGTCGCAAATCATTTGGCCGAAGCGCTCCGGGCTCTGGTGCAACCCAAGCAGCGCTGGAATGTCGTTGATCTCGGTGGAGTATGGCAGCGAGATCATCGACCCCTTTTTCACCCGCATCGGATAGGGCTGATCGTCATTCACCCAGTTACCGACATAGTCGATGCCATTTTCCGTCAAGATGTCGAGGGTATGCATCGTCTCGCTTAAGGCCGGACTGAGCCAGCCGCGCGGCGCTTTGCCAACGCTCTTGGCGATCATGCCGACCGCCTCGTTGATAAGCGCGCGTTCCTCCTCCTCCGACTGGCCGTTGATCAGGATCGAATTGCTGGTGCCGTGCCCCATCCACTCCCAGTCCAGCTTTATCCCCTCTTCGATGATACGCGGGTAATGCTTGCAGACGTCGGAATTGAGCGCGACGGTGCCTTTCACGCCGTGTTTTTCCATCACCTCCATCATCCGCCAGATGCCGACGCGAACACCGTAGTCGCGCCACGAATAGTTGAGAACATCCGGGCTGAGCTGAAGGCCGTGCTCGAGACGCGTCGCGGGGCGATCGAAATAAAAATGCTCGATATTGGGGATCACCCAAACGGCCACGCGCGCGCCATTGGGCCAGGAAAGCTTCGGCCGGTCGATGATTGCCGAATATTCAAAGCGGCCATGCTCCATCGGTATGGCCGATTGTGGCTTACGCTTCACGATTGGCTTGCGCGGCACATGTTCCTCCCGCAACTGGCGAGGAGCGTCGCGATTTGGCAGGTGCGCGTCCCTCAGGCTAATATTGCCACCATCGCCGCGTCGGAGTGAACCGGCAACAGGAGTTTTGGTGTATGGCAGAGATCGTTGCCGGATTCGGAGTGCCGCATACGCCGGTGTTCCCATTTTTCGTCAAGCGAGACGGTCCCAATTGCGAGATCGCAAAGCTGTTCGGCGCCCAGAAAGAACAGCTCGCCGCCACGCGGCCGGACCTCATTGTGATGTTCGACACCGATCATCTCAACACGTTCTTCCTCAACGACTTGCCGATCTTCGCCGTTGGCATCGACAAAAGCTTCAAGGCGCCGAATGACGAGCCGCGCGAGGTGCCGAATTACACGGTAAAGTCCCTACCCGGCCTCGCCGCCCATATTCGCGCCGCCGCGGTCGGCGCCGGATACGACATCGGAATGACGCAAAATTTTTCGGTCGACCATTCGGTCACCGTGCCGCTGCATTTCCTGACGCCCGACATGCAAGTTCCGGTCATTCCGTTCTTCATCAGCGGCCACCTGCCGCCGCTGCCGTCGGCGCAACGCTGTCACGCGCTCGGCCAAGCGGTCGCCCGCGCGATCGAATCTTGGCCCGAGCCGCTGCGCGTCGTGATCATGGGCAGCGGCAGCTTCTCGCTCGAGGTCGGCGGCCCACGCATGGCGCCCGGCCGCTCGGATGGCGTGCCCGATCCGGACTGGGCCATGCGCGTGATCAAATCTCTTGAGGACCAGCAGATCAATCGGCTGATCGCCGAAGCCACCGAGCATCAGCTTCTCAAAGCTGGCAATGTCGGCGGCGAGCTGTTGAACTGGATCGCCATGCTGGGCGCGATCGGCAATCGCAAGCCCAACTACATCGCCCCGCAGATGCAGAACGGCCACGCCTATGGCGTTTGGCGCTGGAACTGACTTACGTGCGCGTAAGGCCGCCGTTGACGTAGAGCGTCTGCCCGGTCACGAAACCTGCATCGTCGCTGGCGAGAAACGCCACGGCTCCGACGAGATCGGATACGAGCTCCGGGCGCTTGATCGACTGCATGTTGGCGATAAGCTCGAAAAATTTATCATTGGACATTCCCCCCATCTCTTTGCGCGCCAGCGTGCCCTGCGTGCTGGTCAGCCCAGGCGCGATCGCGTTCACGGTGATATTGTGCTCGCCGAGCTCGGTGGCGAGCGCCCGCGTCAGCCCGATGATGCCGGCCTTGCTGGCGATGTAATGGGTAAATCCCGGCACGACGAGGCTCACAGTGTCCGAGGCAAAGTTGATGATCCGGCCCCAGCGGCGCTGCCGCATAGCGCCGAAGAACGCCTTGGTCATCAGGAACATCGAGTCGAGATTGACGGAGAGCACACGCCGCCAATCGTCGAACGTGATCTCGTCAAAGGATTGCGCCGGATAGATACCTGCGCAGTTAACGAGAATATCGCAACGCCCGACGCTGCTCTCGACTTGCTTGCTCAACGCCGCGACGCTTGGCGGATCGCTGACATCGCAGAGGACCGCCGTTGCCTTTCCGCCGATGTCCTTGATCGATCGCAAAGTCTCTTCCGCCGAAGCGCGATCGGCAATGACGACCTCGCAGCCGTCTTCTGCCAGCCTCACCGCAGCGGCCTGGCCGATGCCGGACGATGCGCCCGAAACGATCGCGATCCTGCCGTCGTGCTTTTTTGTCATCGCTGGTCGTGCCTTTCTCGCAGCGCAAATGTTCGCATATAAGGGGACGCCGGTGAAGACTGCCGGCGAGAGGAGAACTTAGATCGTGACCAGCGGCAAAGAGGACGAAGAATTCTTCCGCCAGCGGGGCTTTGGACTGAAGATCGGCTTCGGCGAGCGGCCGGCGCTGATCGTCATCGACATGCTCAAGGGCTTCACCGACGCCGCCATGCCGCTTGGTTCAAATCTCGATCGCGAGATCGAGGCGCAGAAACCGCTGTTGAATGTCGCGCATGAACGCAGCATCCCTGTCATCTTTTCGGCGGTGATGTATCACGAGGCCGACATCAGGGATGCCGGCATTTGGGGCCTCAAGCAAAAGGGCGCGCTCACGCTCACGGCGGGCTCGGAGGCGGTCAAGGTCGATCCGCGCCTCGACATGCGGCCGAGCGACAGTCTCTTGATCAAAAGATACGCCTCTTGCTTCTTCGGCACCGATCTCGTGCCGCGGCTGACCAGCCGGCGCATCGACACGCTGATCATCGCGGGTTGCACCACCAGCGGCTGCGTGCGCGCAACCGCCGTCGATGCGGTGCAGAACGGCTTTCGGCCAATGGTGGTGCGCGAGGCCGTCGGCGACCGCTCGGCGGCGGCCCACGAGCAAAGCCTGTTCGATCTCAACGCTAAATATGCCGACGTCGTGTCGCTCGATGAGACACTGCACTATCTGAAGACCATCGGTCACAACCGGCCGATGGGTTGACGATCAGAACATCGGATAGGCGGGATTGAGGCCGAGGCCGAATTCCATCCGTCCGAAATTTTCCGCCGGCACGTCCCAGTTCATGACGACGTGGGAGGAAATGGCTTGCACGTCGCGCCAGCAACGCTGCAAGCTATTGTCTTCCATCAGCCCGCTCGAACCGCCGATCTTGATCAAGGCGTCCATCGCTTCGCGTAGCGTGCGCATTGCGTAAGTGAAGTCGCGCCGCAGCAACGTGCGTGTTTCCAAGGACATGCCGGAATAGTCCGCGCGCGCGGTCGCGAAGGCACGCCGTGCCAGCAATTCCGCCGCATCGATCTGCGCCGCGATTTCGGCAATGCGAATCTGCACCGGCACATGCTGGGCGATGCTGAGCTGGGTGTAGGTCAGGTAGCGCTTGCGCGTCCACTCCACGAAGTCCGCATAGCCGCCGCGCGCGACGCCGAGCACGGGACCGAGCAGCGCGTAGCTATGCACGGCAATAAACGGCGTGCGATAGATCGGATTGGTGTTGACCTTGGATCCGGGCGAGCAGGCGTCGCGCAGCACCGAGAACGATACGCTGCGGTGCTCAGGCACGAAGACGTTGTCGAGCACGGACGTATTCGAACCGCTGGCGCGCAGGCCGGCGCAGTACCAGGTGTCGTCCTGCTTCACCTCCGAAACCGGCACGAGATAGAGCCGCATATCGGGGTGATCCTCGCCCGGGCGATGCACCAGCCCACCGATCATGATCCAGCGCGAATGCCGCAAGCCAGAACACCATGACCAGCGGCCGTCGAGGCGATAGCCGCCGGGCGCCAGTGAGACCTTGCCGGTCGGGGCCGCCGAAGTGGCGATGCAGGCGGCCTTGTTCCGGCTCCAAACGTCGTGTTGCGCCTCTTCCGGGAACAGCGCCAGCATGCAAGCATGATCGGCGAGATAGTTGAGGCACCACGCCGACGAGCCACACGTCGACTTGCCGAGCTCGATCGAGATATCAAACGCCACCTCGTGGTCGTGTTCGTAACCGCCCCATCGCTTTGGTTGCAATGTGTGGATCAGACCCGATGCGATGTATTCGTCCACGGACTCTTGCGGAATATTGCGATCGCGTTCGGCCCGCACCGCGCGCTCGCGCAGCTTTGGGGCGAGCGCCCGGGCGCGCGCAACGAGTTCGTCGGCGCTCGGAATATTGCCCGGCGCGGCAGCCGGACGCAGTTCGGCGAGGCTCATGGCGTTCCTCCTGTTGGCTAAACATTGCGCCGGCAGCCGTTCCGGATCAAGCTACGACGGTGCGGCACGCGGACGCCGATCAGGAATTCGAACGATCGAAATTTTGCAGCATCGCATCGCGCAAGAATTTTGGCAGCTCGGCGAGATCGCCATCGCCATAGTCGGCGGCGACGGCCGCCGACAGTGACGCGAGCGTGCCCGCCGCCAAAGGCATCGGGACACCCGAGAGCGCACCGGTCGCCACTGCCGACATCAAGTCCTTGCGCAATGTGCGAATGTCGAGCGTCATCTCACCCTCCGCGCCCTTCAGCACGTCGAGCTTGGCCTTGAGCCAGCCGCTCGCATAGGGTCCGTCCATAATCACATCCAGCATTTGCTCGACGGTCAGGCCTTGCTTGACGCCCAGCGCCAGCGATTCCGCCAACGCCTGGATGTAGGCGCCGAGCCCGAGATTGGCCGCGAGCTTCATCGCATAGCCGCTGCCATTGGGACCCATATAGGCAATGCGTTTCGTCAGTTTTTCGAGCACCGGCCGCGCGCGCTCGACGTCTTCGGCGCGGCCACCCACCATCGCCAGCAGCGTTCCGTTGCGGGCCTGCGGAATCGTTCCGAGCACCGGCGCCTCGATCAGCCGCGCGCCGCTTGCCTCGACCAGCGGCGCAAGCTCGCGGCCGGTCATGGGCTGCAGCGTGCTCATCTCGATGAACAGTTTTCCCTTCACGTCGCCGGAAAGAAAACCGTCAGGGCCGCTAAAAATCCGCCGCACCCCGTGATCTTCCGTGATGCTGGAGATGATAATTTCGGAATCGGCGGCAACCGCTCTGGCGTCAGCGGTGATACGCAATCCGTCTGCCGCCAGTGCCTTGTTCGCGCCGGCGTTGTGGTCCCAGCCGACCACCTCAAAGCCTTGCTGGCGCAGACGCTGTGACATTGCCGCGCCCATGCGGCCCAGTCCGACAATCCCAAGTTTCATTCTCGTTCCCCATTCGTGATGCAGGAAGAATTCAGCCATCCCCTCAAAAAACTTGCAATGCGATAATTCGGCGATACGCTCCGACGGGCAATGGATGGGAACAATGAACGGCAGTGATTTCAGGCTGGGTATGTTTGCGAAGCCAAACGGTGAGCCCTTCGCGGCCATCGTCTTGGGTGAAGATATTATTGATCTCACACTTGCGCATGAGGCGTATCGCGCGTCCAGCGGGCGCAGCGTTTTGAGCCCCAGCGATAGCATCCTAGCGCTCCTGGGCAACTGGGACGCAAATTTTGCCGCGCTCCAGGAAATCGTGGCCTTTCTCGAGAAGGAGGGTCTCAAGCCCGGCGCCGCGAAGCTCGGCGATCTGCGCGCGCTGCCGCCGGTGACGCGGCCCGGAAAGATGTTCTACGCCGCGCAGAACTTCCAAGAGCATGTCGATGAAATGATCCGTGCCGGAATGAGCCCGACGGGCGGCCCCAAATTCACCGGCGAAAAATCCACCACCGTGCCCTACCTGTTCCTCAAGGCGCCAAGCTGCGTTGCCGGAGCCTACGACGACATCGCGATCCCACTGGGAATGAAGAAAATAGACTGGGAGGCCGAAATCGCGCTCGCCATCGGCAAGCCCGGAAAGCGCATCAAGGCCGAACGCGCTCTCGAACACGTCGCCGGCTTCATGACCACCAACGACGTTTCCTGCCGCGACATGCAGATGCGAGCGGACCGGCCAGCGCTGCGCTCGGATTGGCTCGGCGGTAAGAGCCACGACAATTTCGCGCCGATGGGACCCTTCCTCGTCCCACGCGCGTTCGTACCGGATCACATGAACCTATTTATCCGCCTGACCGTGAACGGTCAGATCAAGCAGGACGGCAATACGTCCCAATTCATATTCACGCCCGAGGAGCAGATCGAATACGCCTCGAACATCCTCACCATCGAGACCGGCGACATATTCAGCTGCGGGACTTGCGGTGGCGTCGGCCAGGGCACCAACAGCTTTCTCAATGCCGGCGACGCGATGGAGACCGAGATCGAGCTGTTGGGAAAGATGCGCAATCGCTTGACGGCCGAGCCTGCGTGACTATGCGGCCAATGGCTTCAATGCCGTCCGACTTGCCGTGCAAAAAACTCCAGCGCCATCCAACCGCCGGCAGCGCCGGCAGTTGGAGGCGGGAGCTAACTGAGAGTAGCTAACAGATGACGAGGGTGGTCCGACAGCCGAAGAGGAAGTCAGGACGAGCCCAAGAGCGGTTTAGCCCGGGCAGGAATCCAAGCCGGAGCAGAATGAAAGCGTGAAGCTTCCAGCCTTGTCCCTCAACATACCAGCCGCCGACTCCAGTGCCTCGTCGGAAACTTCGCAGGTGAGGATCTCGGCTTCAGTCTCGAGAATGGTCGTGTCACTCATTTGGTTGATCCCATCGTTCGCCAGAGTCGCCGGCAGTCGGGACAAATCATTCGGCGCCCCTCCCCCGGCTATATGCCTAGTAGAGCATCGGCTGCGTGCTGTGTAAATACCCGCCCGCCGACGCCGACAGCGATCAGTTCGTCGACGATCTGGGCCCTAAAATAAGATCGTGCAGCGACACTGAGGGGTAAGCGGATGCCGCGGCGTCGTAATCGCCGGACGATGCCGAAGCTGCGGAGCCTGGTGCCGCGGTCGCCGTGCCTCCTGGCGCTGTCGGAGCAGGTTGACCCACAGGCGCAGGCTGGCCCGGCACTGCCGGATTGGCGGCCTGAGCGGCGGAATTCGACGGGGCCGCAGCCTCCTGAGCATCCCGTCTAAAGATGTCAAATAGCGCCACTGACGGATAAGCGTCGGCGGCGGCATCGTAATCATCCGACGGCGCCGAAGTCACGGGCGAAGCCGCGCCACCTGAGGGCCCGCTCGGAGCAGGCGGATTAACCATAGCAGTATTTGTCGGCGAACCGACGGCGGTAGCCAGCGGCGGAGCTGGTGCGCGGGCAAACGCGACACCCGGAGGCGACACACCCGCGAGCGGGGTACCCGCCGTGGCAGTGCTCGCGGCATAAGCCGGAGGGCTTGGCGTAGCTGGCGGCGGCGGAGCCACCGCTTGCGCTGGCGGCGAAGAACTTCGCGAGCCGCGGAACAGATCGGCGAGCGACTGTGATGGATAGGCGCTGGCCGCGGTTGAATAATCATTCGACGCGGAAGACGAACAACCGGCGAGCGCCGGCATGCATGCGATCGAAGCCACGACCAGAACGAGGCGCCCTCCCCGACCAACAATTCGGCCGCAAAGACTGCCGCGCCCGCGCGTGATTGTTTGCTCGCTACGTTGGCCGAACATTGCCTGATCGCCCAATTGCTTGATCGCCCATGAACATACCATCGGATGAATGCTGGTCCCACATTTGTACCACAGTCGTGAAATCATTGAAACGTGGGCATAGGAAATGGGCCGTAGCACTTCGCGTTTGTCTTGCAGGAAAGCCGGAAAGGCGAGACTATTCGCCAGGGATTGGCAGTCATCGGCAATGTCGCATATCGCGTAACTTGATGTGCGAGACGAATGCGCATTTTTTACGACCAATCAAAGTCTGGTTAACGGCATAGACCGGTTCGGATCGAACAAAAACATAATAGGGACGGAAATGAACGTAGCTCCTAAATTCATGATCGAGTCGAGTTGGCGCGGACGCTTGTACGGCGCCGAGTGGCGTAGCGCCGCCGGCGGGTCGTTGGACGTGTTGGAGCCGGCCACGGGCGCCACGCTCACGCGCGTCGGCAATGCAACGGCCGCCGACGTGCGCGACGCCGCGGCCGAGGCTCGCGCCGCGCAGCCCGGTTGGGCGGCAACGCCTTACGAAAAGCGCGCCTCAATTTTGCGTAAGGCCGCGCGCGTACTCGAAGAAAATCAGGAAGAGCTGATCCCCTGGATCGCGCGGGAAACCGGCGGCATCCCGGCGAAAGCCGGATTTGAAATTCATATGGTGACGGAAATTCTCTATCGCTCCGCCGCCATGTGCACCGAGCCGCAGGGGCTCGTGCTGCCTTCCGATCCGGGCCGCATCAGCATTGCCCGCCGCCTGCCGCGCGGCGTGGTTGGTGTCATCTCGCCGTTCAACTTTCCACTCATCCTGTCGTGCCGTGCGGTGGCGCCTGCGCTCGCGACCGGCAACGCGGTGGTGCTCAAGCCCGATCCGCGCACGCCGCTGACCGGCGGATTCATCATCGCCCGCATCCTCGAAGAAGCCGAGCTGCCCAAGGGCGTGCTGCAAGTCCTGCCCGGCGGCGCCGAGGCGGGCGAGGCGATTTGCACCGATCCCGACATCGCCATGGTGTCGTTCACCGGATCGAGCCCGGTCGGGCGCCGCATCGGCGAACTCGCCGGCAAGCATCTCAAGAAAGTGCAGCTCGAGCTCGGCGGCAAAAATGCGGTGGTCATCTTGGAGGACGCCGACCTCGACGCGGCGGCCTCGGCAATCGCATTCGGGGCCTGGTTCCACCAGGGTCAAATTTGCATGACCACAGGCCGCGTGCTGGCGCAGAATAAGATTGCGGCGTCACTCACCGAGAAACTTGTGGCGAAGGCGAAGCATCTTCCGGTTGGCGATCCGCTGGGACAGGTGGCGCTCGGTCCGCTCATCACCCGGGCGCAAATCGACCGCGTCCACGGCATCGTCAAGGACAGCGTTGCGGCAGGCGCAACGCTCGCGGCCGGAGGAACCTTCGACGGACCGTTCTATCGGCCGACCGTGCTGACCGGCGTGAAGCCGGGAATGCGCGCCTTCGATGAGGAGGTGTTCGGGCCGGTCGCCGCGATCACGCCATTTGGCACCGACGATGAAGCGGTGAAGCTTGCCAATCACAGCGAATTCGGACTTTCGGCCGGCGTGTTTTCAGCCGACGTCGGGCGCGCCATCGCGATCGGCAATCGGCTCAATACCGGGCTCCTGCATATCAACGATCAGACCGTGGCCGACGAACCGCACATTCCGTTCGGCGGCAGCGGCGCCTCCGGCAACGGCACCCGGATCGGCGGACCTGCCAACTGGGAGGAATTCACCCAATGGCAGTGGATGACGATAAAGGACAAACCCAACCCATACCCGTTCTGACAGTCGACGAACGGCAACTCCGAGGGGCAGCTTCGGCCGGAGAACTACAACAATAAGCGATGGCACCGAAGGCCATCGCAAGTGGAGGGAAACATGAATACGCAATTGCGCCAGCTCTTGTTGACAACGGCGTTAGCCGCTTTCGGGACATTTACCGCAGTGTCGGCTGACGCCGCCGACGCACCCAAAAGCATCCGCATGGGTTACGCCGTTTCATTGTCGGGTGTGAACGCTCAAGGCGCCGCCACCACGACGCTTCCCGGCTACGACCTTTGGGTCAAGGACGTGAACGACGGCGGCGGCATCATGGTGAAGGAATACGGCAAGAAGATTCCGGTCGAAGTCGTGGCGAAATACGACGACACCAGCAATGCCGAGACGCTGCTGCGGCTCGAAGAAAAACTGATGAGCCAGGACAAGGTGGATTTTGTGCTGCCGCCCTGGAGCACCGGTTTCAACCTCGCGGTGGCCCCGATCTTCGCCAAATACGGCTATCCGCAACTTGCCGTCACCGCGAATGCCAATGACGAGGAGCAACTCGTTAAGCAATTCCCGACGCTGTTCTTCTTCCTCAATCAGCCCGCGCATTTCGGCGGCGCCCTGATCGAGGTGCTCAACAAGTATAAGAGCGCGGGTCAGCTCAACAACAAAGTGGCTATGCTCAGCGTCGGCGATCAATTCGGCGCCGAATTCTCCGCCGGCTTTGCCGCCGGATTAAAGGCGAATGGCTACGACATCGTACTGCAAAAGAGCTATCCGCTCGGCGCCGCCGATCTCACCAACGAGATCAAGGAAGCCAAGGCGTCCGGCGCCGACACGTTCATTGCCGGCAGTTATCCGCCGGACACTTTCATGCTGACGGGTACCGCGATCACCCAAGGCTACAGTCCGAAGGTTTTCTACACCGCGGTAGGCACGGCATTTGCGGAATACGGCGGTAACTTCAAAGACAAAGTCCAGGGCGTCCTTGGCATCGGCGGTTGGGATCCGAGCCTGCCGGGCGCGCAGGATTATTATAAGCGGCAAGTCGCCGTGACCGGCCATGCGCCGGATGGCTGGGCGAGCCCGGTCACCTATGCCAGCCTGCAAATTCTTCAGCAGGCGATCGAGAAAGCCGGCACGCTTGACCGCGCGAAAGTGCTCGACACGATCGCCAATGGCGGACCGTGGAATACCATCTCCGGGCCAATCGACATGAAGACACATATCCGCGAACACCAGTGGGGCGCCGGTCAGTGGCAAAACGGCCAGTTCGTCGGCGTCTCGCCGAGCGACATGCCCGGCGCGCAACCGGTCATCTTTCCAAAGCCGGCGTGGTGACGCTCGTCGAAGCATCACCGTCATCCCGCCCTTCCCTCTCGCGCTCGCGGCGGAGAGTTAGGAAGGTGATAAAGTCTCGAATAACCGGCCCGCTTGTCCGGGCCGGCTTAATTCTCCTAGCGGTCTGACGTGATATGCCTGTGATTGAAGTCATCCTGGGCGGCGTGATCCTGGGCGGCCTCTACGCGCTCGTCGCCATCGGCTTCAACCTTCAGTACGGCATGGCGCGCATCGTGAACCTCGCCTATGGCGAGTTCCTGATGGGCGCGGCGTTGGCCGCGTTCTGGATGTACACGCTGCTCAGCATCAATCCGATCGTCGGGATGCTGTTCTCGGTGCCCGTCACCTTCGGCGCGAACTGGCTCATCTATCGCGTGCTGATGCTGCCGCTGGTGCGCCGTGCCCGCACCCGTAACGAACTCGAAGGCGAGACCATCCTCGCCACCTTCGGCCTGTTGTTTGTTCTGCGCGGCGCCGCCACGCTCGCGTTCAGCGCCGACAACCGGTACTACGATTACCTAGGCGAGCCGCTACAAATCTTCGGCTTCACCTTCGCGGCCAATCGCGTGCTCGCCTTCGCCATGGCGTGCGTCTTCGCCCTCGCGATCCTGCTGATCCTCAACCGGACGCGGTTCGGCACAGCGCTGCGTGCGCTCGCCATCGATCCGGTCGGGGCCGAGCTTGTCGGCATCGATGTTCGCGGCCTTTCCGGTTTGGCCTTCGCCGGCGGCGGCGCTCTGGTCGCGGTGGCCGGAACGCTCATAAGCACCTTTCTCACGTTCAATCCGGCGATCGGCATCGAATTCACCATGAAGGCGCTGGTGGTCGTGATCATGGGCGGCGTCGGCAATATGGCCGGCAGCCTGGTGGCGGGCATCCTGCTCGGCGTCGCCGAAGCGCTGTGCTCCTATTACGTCGATTCAGGACTGACGCTTGCGGTGGCCTATGCACTGTTTCTGATCGTGCTCGTGATCAGGCCGCGCGGACTGTTCGGAACACCATGACATGACCGAGACAAGCGACGACAAGCGCATTCGCCGCAAACGTGCCGCGGCCGCGATCGGAACGCTCGCCGTTGTTGTTGCCGTCCTCGCGGCCGTACCGTGGCTGATCTCGGACTACGGGCTGTCGCTGATGGTCAATCTGATGAGTTACGTCGTGCTCACCATAGCTTGGGCGCTATTTTCGGGCACGACCCGGCTCGTCTCGCTCGCCACCGCGGCGTTTTTCGGCGTCGGCATGTACACGGTGGCGATGTCGATCAAGGTGCTGCCGCTCTATGCCACTTTCGCGGTGGCGATCGGCATCGGCGCCGCGCTGGCGTTGGTTGTCGGCGTCCTGACCTTGCGCATTTCCGGCATGTTCTTCGTGATCTTCAGCTTCGGTCTCTCCGAGATGATCCGCGAGCTGATGGTGTGGTGGGAGATCAATCAGACCCACACGATGGGCCGCTATGTCTACGTCGATTTCAGTACGACCTTGATCTACGAGCATCTTCTCGCGCTCGCGGTCCTCGTCTTCCTAGTCGGCTGGCTGTTGCGGCGGAGCCGCTTCGGCCTCGCTCTCTTGGTGATCGGCGAGGACGAAACGGTAGCGCGTCAGGTCGGCATCAACGTGCCGTTCGCCAAGGTGACGATCTTCATCGTTTCGGCGATGTTCATGACATTGGCCGGCGCGCTGATGGCGCCGCGCTTCGGCTTCATCAATCCGAATTTCGCCTTCAATCCGCTGGTCTCGTTCCAAGTGGTCATCATGGCGATCTTGGGCGGGTTGCAGCGGCTGTGGGGACCGCTGCTCGGCGTCATTCCGCTGATCATTCTGTCGGAACAACTGCAAACCGAGTTTCCGTTTTGGTACAGCGTTATCCTCGGACTTGTCTTCATGGTGATCGTCTATTTCCTGCCGCGCGGACTGACCGGTTTGCTTGAGGATGGCTGGACGACGCTCGGCCGGCCGCTGGAACTGCCGCGCGGATGGACCGGGCCGTTGCTCGACGCTTGGGCGTGGCTGTCGCGGCCGATTTCGCTACCGCGCGGCATCGCCGGAGCGATCGAGGATCGGTGGCTCAAGATCATGCCGCGCCCCATCGAGAAACGCTGACGCCATGACCAGCCTTCTCGAAGTCCAGGGCTTGACCAAGGCATTCGGCGGGTTGGTCGCTGTCAATGGAATGTCGCTCGCGATATCGCCGGGAGAGGTCTTGGGATTGATCGGGCCGAACGGCTCCGGCAAGACCACGCTCCTTAATCTCATTGCCGGCACGATCCGGCCGGACGCGGGCTCGATCCGCATGGCCGGCGAGGACGTGACGCGGCTTTCCAACCATCTTCGGGTGCGCAAGCGCATCAATCGCACCTTTCAGCTGGTGCGCGCGCCGCCGAACATGCCGGCGATCGGCACGGTCATGGCGGCCGTGCTATACGGCGCCGGCGAACGCGTGAGCTTCAAGGATGCCGGCTACGAAGCGGCCGGATGGCTCGGCGAGATGAACGTGCTGACCAAGGCGGATCGCCGGTTCGATCAGCTCACCTATATCGAGCAGAAACGCGTCGAGCTCGCCCGCGCGCTCGCGACCCGGCCACGCGTGCTGTTGCTCGATGAATGGCTATCCGGCTTGAGCCCCGCCGAGCTCGAGGGCGGCATGTCGGTGGTGTGGAGCCTTGCGGCGCAGGGCATCGCCGTCATCCTCGTCGAGCATGTGATGACTGCCGTGCGTGCACTCTGCCATCGTGTGATCGTCATGAACGCCGGATCCAAAATCGCCGAAGGCCGGCCTGAAACGGTTCTGCGCGATACCGAAGTGATCCGCGCCTATCTGGGCGACGACGATGCTTGAGATCGACGCACTCGAACACGCCTATGGCCGCCATAGCGCGCTGCGCGATGTTTCGATCCGGGTCCGCCCGAGCGAAGTCGTGGCGATCCTGGGAGCAAACGGCGCGGGCAAGACAACGCTCCTCAATGCGGTTGCCGGCTTGTTGCGCCCCTCCGGCGGCTCGATCCGCTATCAAGGCAACGAGCTGATCGGTCTGCGCGCCCATCGTATCGTCGCCATGGGCGTCTCCACCGTCACCGAGACGCGCCATCTGTTCGGCCCCCTCTCGGTCATGGAGAATTTGTCGCTCGGCGCGTTCAGCCGTGACGCGCGCGCAGCGGCGCAAGTCAATCTGGCCTACGTCTTCGACCTGTTCCCTCGGCTTGCCGAGCGGCAGCGGCAGGCCGTGCGCACCATGAGCGGTGGCGAGCAGCAGATGGTGGCAGTCGGGCGGGCGCTGATGGCGCGACCATCGCTGCTGCTTTTGGATGAGCCGTCGCTCGGGCTAGCACCCATGCTTGCCGCAGAATTGTTCGGCGCGCTGGAGCGGATCGCGCGTGAAGGCAAGACGAGCATTCTCATCGTGGAGCAGAATGCGCGGCGCGCGTTGAAGATGGCGGACCGCGCTTATTTGCTGTCGCTCGGCCGCATTGTCGGCGAAGGCAGCGCGAAGGCGCTGGCACAAGATAAGGCGGTGGCGGAATCCTATCTCGGCCTGTGAGAAAGACTTCATTCAGCCGTTGCAATTTCAACACCGCCCCCGCACCAGGGTACCAGCGCCTATCTGCGAGCGGCAAAATGTCGCCGTGAGGAGAATCAGCACCCGCGGGCGCGGCACACCCTCCATCGGCAAATAGTTACAGATCGAACCATGTGCCGGAGAGGTGCCCGGCACGCGTGCGTTCCGGAGGCGCCGTTACCAAATGCTGATACATAAAGTGTGTGAAACTACAAAAGGTTATATGACCCCTAAAAGGTTCGCATAACGAACGAAGCCAACCCCATTTTGTGTGATATTTTTGCGTCACTCAGCCGAAAAGTGGTGGTTGTGCGGTGAACATCGCGTTTTGCAATTGGTCTTTTGCCTACTGGTTAATTTACACTGCCGTCGAAATAGGCTTCCAGCCTGTGACAATGTGTAACGGCGCACATCAAATTCGAGCCCGGGAACGGGGTAGTGGAGGGGGA
>Ga0182015_10001450_pt1 | contig 31245 bp, 35 predicted proteins | sample 712P3MmetaG_FD_120478 | JGI IMG/M metagenome (GOLD analysis project Ga0182015, IMG submission 120478) | Permafrost microbial communities from Stordalen Mire, Sweden - 712P3M metaG | ecosystem: Environmental > Terrestrial > Soil > Wetlands > Permafrost | place: Sweden: Stordalen | collected... | reverse complement strand
CTGTGGGAGCCCGGTAAGTCGAGAGATTTACGCCGGGTTCTGCGAGAGCCGGGGGGTGCGATTCCCCCCGGCCACTCACCAGAATGGGTACGCTGTCAGGTGAGGTCCAGATCCATTCGCCCCAGTCCATCGGTTTGGTGGTCATTTTGGTGGTCAAAGCTTCGCAACTTCGGTTCGATTCGGAGAGCGCGATAGGTCGGCGTGACTACCGACCGAGCGATCCACCCAACCGCTGAACAGTGCCGTGTCGGGCCACGCCTCCGCGTGCGCGTGGAACCTCTCTCCAACCTCCGATCTCTCAAGCACGGTGACGGTGCTCGTTATCCGACCACCGGAGCGCGCATCATTCCCAGCTCGTGTCTTATGGCTGTCGATTCGCAACAATCGGGGCATGACTCCCAATCAGCTTCGACTGATCCTCGCCGACGCGCTCGATGGAGCTGCGGATCGACTACGTGCCGGCATTGTCCCGAACGAGGAGCCGGAGCGCACGGCTGACCACGCGTTCGAGCGTGATCCGCTTCCTAATGTCACTCAACATGTGCTCCGGGCAGATGACGTCGCACAGCTGCTGGGTCTAAGCCGTTGGAAGGTCTACGAGGCCATACGTCTCGGCGAGATCCCGTCCATCCGAGTCGGACGCCGGTTGCTTGTCCCAACCCATGCGCTGCGTACCTGGTTGAGCGAGTCAGGCTCCGGACACATCTCACGATGAACGGCTTACCGGCACCAGCTCCGGCGCTGACCGGGGAGACATCGTCGGCGGCCGATTTAGGATCGTCAGGGTGACCTGTGCCCGCCCGGCGGTCCCCGAGTCTCCCGTTTCCGAATCGACACCGGACCACGATTCCGGCGCGTGGGTCCGCGGCCTGGGCGCCAACGGAGCGGCCTATGACGAGACGGTGGCCCGCCTGCACGACTTGTTGCTGCGGGTGGCCTGGGCCGAGGTGCACCGACGGCGCGCCCAGCTGCCGATGGCCGGTCCCGAGCTGGACGACCTGGCCCATCAGGCGGCCGCCGACGCCGTCATGGGAGTGGTGCGCAAGGTCGGGGAGTTCCGAGGTGAGAGCCGGTTCACCACCTGGGCCTGCAAGTTCGCCATCTTCGAGGTGTCGACCAAGATCGGCCGCCACTTCTGGCAGCGACCGACCGTGGCCATGGACACCGAGGACTGGGACCGCCTCCCGGACCGCTTCGGGCTCGACCCGGCCCGCGCCGCCGAGTGGGGCGACGTCGCCGCCGCCCTGCGCCGGGCCGTCGACGACGAGCTCACCGATAACCAACGGCGGGTGTTTGTGGCGATCGTGCTCAACGGTGTCCCGTTGGACGCCCTGGTGGCCGAGCTCGGCTCCAACCGCAACGCCATCTACAAGACGCTCTTCGACGCCCGACGTAAGTTGCGGGCCGCTCTTGTCACTCACGGGTACCTGGACGACGACGTTGCGAGGCAGCCATGAAGAGGTGGGGATCGCTGGACAGGTTCTTGCGGACCGATCCGACCGACGCCGGCTGCGCCGAGACGTTCGAACTACTCGACCGCTACGTGGAACGCCAGCTCGCCCACGGCGACGCAGCCCGCCGCTACCCCGAGATCGCCGCCCACCTCTCGAACTGCAATCCCTGTGTCCAGGACTTCGAAGGCCTGCTCGCGGCCATCGGCGGCCCGGCCAGCTCGGCCTCTCCCGAAAAGCAGGGCGGCGGGAGGTAAGACCGGCTCCGCCGGCGCCACTCACCACACCGTTGGACCTGATGGTCCGCACAGTGCCGAGCCTCCGAGGAGCCCAATTCATGCCGACCACGATCGCCGAGCTGGTTAGACGTCTCGCCGAGACGACGGCCGCCCAGCCCCCCAACGAGATCATGGGTGCCTTCACCCGCGAGCAGGCCGACCTGGCCGCCCGCGGGCGCCCCGCGGGGGTGACCGAGGTGGGAGCGACGTTGTCCGACGCCAAGTTGCTCGACCCTCACGGGGCGACGACCAGCCTCTACGCGGCGCTCGGGGACCGGCTGTCGGTCCTGGTGTTCTACCGGGGCGCCTGGTGCCCATACTGCAACATCACGCTCAACACCTACGAGGCCGAGCTGGTCCCCGAACTGACCGGACGGGGCGTGGGTTTGGTCGCGATAAGCCCCCAGACCCCGGACGGGTCACTCAGCACCCTGGAGAAGAACGAGCTGACCTTCACCGTGCTGTCCGACCCCGGTAACCAGGTGGCGAAAGTCGCCGGGATCCTCACCGCTCCCTCGGACGAGGCGCGTGCAGCGCAGCTGCAGCTCGGCTTGGATCTCGCCGCTGTCAACGCGGACGGCACCACCGGGCTACCGATGCCCACCACGATGATCGTCGACGCCGACCGCGTGATCCGATGGATCGACGTCCACCCCGACTACACCACTCGCTCCGAGCCCGAACAGATCCTCGCCGCTCTCGACGCCGTCGCCTCTCGATGACCGCACCGTTCGACGGGCGGGTAGCCCTGATCACCGGGGCCGGCCGGGGTATTGGACGCGCAATGGCCTTCGAGTTGGCCGAGGCTGGCGCCCGTGTGGCGCTGGTGGCCCGCTCGGTCGATCAGCTCGAAGAGACAGCTGCGACGATGCGGGACGAAGGCGGCGTCGCGCTGGTGCTCCCGGCCGATCTCGCCGACTACGACGCCGTGGCCGAGGCCGCTGCCACGGCCACCAAGGAGCTTGGTCCCGTCGACATCTTGGTGAACAACGCGGCCGTGGTCCAACCGGCAGGACCAACCGTGTCCACCCCGCTTGCGGCGTGGTCGTCTGCGTTCGCCATCAACGTCGAAGCGCCGATCCGTCTCACATTGGCGCTCCTGCCGGCCATGCTGGATCGAGGATGGGGGCGGATCGTGAACGTGTCGAGCGGCATCGTCGACCACCCCGGGTCGATGGTGGGACTGAACGCCTACGCCGCCACCAAGGCCGCCCTCGAAGCCCACACCCTCAACCTGGCCGCCGAGGTGGCCGGCACCGGCGTGACGGTGAACGTCTACCGACCCGGCTCGGTCGACACCGCCATGCAGGCATGGTTCCGCGCCCAGCCGCCGCCCGAGATCGGCGCCGCCCTGCACCAGCATTTTCAGGCCTCCTACGAACAAGGCGCACTCATCACCCCGGAGCAGTCCGCGCGATCGCTCCTTACCCGACTGGCGGGGGAGGCTACGAGCGAGATCTGGAACGCGACCGATGCCTGACGCGAACGCAGCACCGTCCGACAAGGAACCCTCGCTGGCTGAAGTCGAGATCCGTTCCCCGACGAAAGGAGACCAACATGACCGCGAAACTGGGACTGCTGGCCCTGCTAGAGGCCAAGCCGGGCAAGGGCGACGAGCTCGGAGCGTTCCTCGAAGCCGGCCGCGCCCTGGCAGTACAAGAGGCAGGCACCCTCACGTGGTACGCCTTCAAGATCACCGACACCACGTACGGGATCTTCGACTCCTTCGAGACCGAGGAGGCCCGCCAAGCCCACCTCGGCGGCGAGATCCCCACCGCCTTGGGCCAGGTAGCCGCCGACCTGCTGGCCAAGGACCCTGACATCCGCGCCGTGGACGTCATCGCCGTCAAGTAACCCGACGGCGCTCTCTACGGTCGTGAATCCCGCCAAAACTTCGTCCACTCGATTGGAGATGCTCATGACCTTGCTTCATCCGGGGGACCGCTTCCCGACCCTCAACGTGCCCCTCGCCGGTGGTGAATCCCTCTCCCTGCCCGACGCGCTGGCCGGGGGCTTCGGGGTGGTCCTGTTCTACCGGGGCGCCTGGTGCCCCTACTGCAACGCGCAGCTACGCGCCTTTCAGCGAGCTTCGGACAGCCTGGCCGAGGTGGGTGCCAAGGTTGTGGCCCTCTCGGTCGACGACGAGGCGACGACTGGCGAAGTGGTGGCCAAGCACGGCCTCACGTTCCCGGTCGGGCATTCCGCCGACGCCAAGGCCATCTCGGCGGCGACGGGCGCGTTCGTCGACCCCGAGCGTGGGTTCCTCCAATCCACCGGGTTCGTGGTCAACCCCGACGGCCAGGTTGTGGTCAGCGTCTACTCCTCTGGGGCGATCGGCCGCCTGGTACCCGACGACGTGGTCGGCCTCATCCGCTACCTGCGCGATCACGCCAGCGCCATGGACTGAGAGGACGAGGCCATGAGCGACGCCGACATTCATTTCTACTTCGACCCGGTGTGCCCGTTCGCCTGGATGACCAGCAAATGGGTGCGCCAAGTCACCGCACAACGCGATTACACGGTCGACTGGCGGTTCATCTCGCTGCGCATGATCAACGCGGCGGTCGGCTACGACAGCCACTTCCCGCCCGGCTACGAGGCCGGTCACACCGCCGGCCTCAAGCTGCTGCGGGTGGCGGCCCGGGTCCGAGCGGACTACGGCCGCGACAAGGTCGGCCCTCTCTACGAGGCGATCGGCACCCAGGTCTTCGACACCGAACCCGACGAGCGCCAAGACCGGGGCAGACGTACGTTCCTCGAACCGATCCTGACCCACATCGGCCTGACCGCGGCGGTGGCGGACGCCCTCGAGGACACCTCCATCGATGCCGAACTGCAGCGGGAAACCGATGAGGCGCTGGGTCTGACTGGCAGGGACGTCGGAACCCCCATCGTCCATTTCCAGCCCCCCGACGGTGTGGCGTTCTTCGGGCCGGTCATAAGCCGCCTGCCCGACGAAGCCGACGCCACCCGGCTCTGGGACCACGTCGTCGGCCTCGCTGGCTTCCCCGGCTTCGCCGAGCTGAAGCGCAGCCTGCGCGAACGACCCCAGCTGCGTAGTTTCGGGATCGACACCGACCATGTCGGCCTCCAAGAGGACTGGCACGGCGGCAGCCGACGCACCAAGAAATAGACCGATCGGACCCGGGGTCCATCAGCGGAACGAGGCCGTGTTTGGCCGGCGATCTGACGGTTGGGTGACGTCATCCACTATTGCCGACTTGTCGCAGGACCCGACCGAACGGTGTGCCCGATTCGGGGGAGGCACGGCTGACGTGCCTGACGCCGCCTGCTCGGCCCGGACGGCCATAGTTTGTTACCGACCTTGACGCCACGCCCCTGGCTGGCCACGCCGCTCCGAAGGGATAGGAGACCGATGAGCGTTCACGAAGTCGACTGCCTGCTCGAGAGCATGAACTCGGTTCTAGAACTGTTGGGCGAGCTCGACGACTCAGACTGGCAGGCACGGTCCCTTTGTCCGGCTTGGCGAGTTCGCCAGGTCGTCGCCCATCTGGACGGGATCGAAGAAGCGCTCAGCGATTGGCGACCCGCCGGCGACGCTCCGGCCCCGTTCGAGATCGTGGGCAAGGTCTTCGACGAGGTCGACGACTGGTCACCGGACCGGCTCCTCGGCCGCTTCCGCACCGTGGTGGCCGGCCGCCGGAGCGAGCTGCTTGCGGCGGACGGGACTCTGTTCGACGAGGTGTCGTGGACTCCCGTCGGGGTCCAGACCTACGGCCGGTTCATGGCCATCCGCAACTTCGACTTCTGGGTTCACGAGCAAGACATCCGGATCCCGCTCGGACGTCCCGGCCACACGAGCGGACCGGCCGCTGAATTGGCTCTCGACGAGGTGCGGCGCAGCTTCGGGTACATCGTCGGCAGACGCGCGGCCATACCGGACGGATCCAGCGTGCTCGTCGAGCTGCACGGACCGATCGAGGGACGGATCGGTGCTGTCGTCGAGGGACGGGCCCGCCTCGTGGACGACCTCGACCATCCTGACGCCGTTGTCCGGATCGACTCGCTCACCTTTATGCTCTTGGCCTGTGGAAGGGTCGACCCCGAAGCGCACCTGGCGAACGGCGACGTCGAGCTTCGAGGCGACAAAGAGCTCGCCGGCCAACTCGCCCGCAACCTTCGATTCACCATGTGAACGTACCGAGCACCTCGACGGGCGTCGAATGCGCGGTAGCCAGTGGTGACCGGTCCGTGGATGGCCGACGGCGATCGCCGAGCTCCGGCGCCTATTTCGCCGCGTCAACCGTTGTCGCGTCATTGGTCACTTCGTTGACGCCGTCAGCCTGAGACCATCGCTCAGGGCCCATGGGGGTCCCGGTACACGCCTCCTGATCTGCTGCGTTGTGGAGTTTCCCGTGCTTGTAGGCGTCGGGTCACTAACCCGAAGATCTCACAGGTCCACGTGCGCAGGGAGTTTCTCGGGACTCCAACCTGGAGGCGGTGGATTTGAGTAGTGCAGCGCCAGGGCGGCTGCATAGGGCAGACCCGTGACCAGCAACAATGTCGGGTTAGAGGCCGGAAGGTGCCCGATGGTCGTGAACCCCCGCCACCATTGAAACGCTGGTCGGCGCTTCTCGTGCATAGGGCACAGGCGCCTGACCATCGGTTTCGCGTTCGGGCGAGTGTGCGGAACTGCCGTTTCTCGGGGATTTTTATCGGGACCTACTACCCTTTGCGTACGCTGCCCTATGCAGCTGCACTGATCAACCGAGACGCGGTTCATGATGCCGTGATCTCAATCTCGGCTGGCGGATCGACCGTCCACCCACGTGGTCACCGCATCCGCCGCCTCGGCCGGGGTCAGCATCGAGCATCACCTCCTCGCCGAGTCGTTGCGCGGACCCCTGGAAACGCCGTCGTTCAAGGCCTGCGGCCACAGAAGGTGCGGCGATTGAGATAAAAAACCCCGGAGACGCGCCCTTTCGGAGTGAACCTCAGGGCGGTCCCTCGTACCACTCTGGGCGTGATCGAGAACTACATTGGCTGGCTTAAGTCGCCAGAATCCGAGCCGGCGGGGCGGCACAGCTAAATCTTGGTACTCCTTCCGCAACGGTCGCTGAGCGCTCCCAAAGTGCGCGGTTACAGACCCGGTCCTTTGGCCGGGATGAGACCATCGAGTGCGTCGTGTCAACCAACCGAACGCAAACCTGGCGTTCCGCACCACGCTTGTCCGCGACGCGACCGGTCACGGCCTATACCTGCAGGTAGCGCGCAGCCGGACCGGACGCTACCCACCGCGCAGGACGAGTGGGAGTGTCTAGTGGATACTGCCCCACTGTCAGCCGATAGAGTCGTAGTGGGAATGCCAACGGACCCGGTAGTTCTTGTTATTCAAAGATATCACTGGGTCAATGACAGGAGATGGATACCCGGTCCATCACTACGCGGTATTCATCGTCTTACGTTTGTAGCGCCGCTCGACACCGTTGCGGCGGCAGGGGAGGTAGAGACGATGACGCACGAGACGAGGCGAGCGGCACTTGAGGCTGTCGGCCTGGCTCATCCGAGGCCCGGCGACGTGACGGCGGTGCTCTTCGCCACCGACCCGTTCTTCTTCGCGTTGGACAAGGTCCAGGTGAAATACGAGATGCTGCGTGCTCATGCCACCGAGGCCATGAGCGTGACCGATGCAGCCGCTGCGCACGGCTACAGCCGGCCCAGCTTCTATCTCGCTCAAGCGGCGTTCGCCGATCGGGGCATGGCCGGGCTGCTCGACGAGCGGCCGGGACGGCGGGGACCGGTCAAGCTCACAGGCGAGATCGTGGACTACCTGATCGCGGCGCCGGGCGACATGTCGGGCGCGGCACTGGCCGTCGAGGTGGAGCGACGCTTCGGCGTCGTGCTGCACCGCCGGACCGTCGAGAGAGCGAGGCAACGGTGAGGCCGCTGTTCCCGGTTGGCGATCCGGCTCAGGCCGACTATGAGGCGCTGCGCGACGCGGCGATGTCGGGCGTGAGCCTTGTCAGCCCCCAAGCCGCGCGCTTTGCCCGCATGGGCCTCGCCGGCATCATCTTGCGTCCGAGGGCCGGGCCGGTGTTCGTCGCCAGCCTCCACGGTGCCACCCGGCCGGCCTGGACCCCTTATGAAGACCCCCGCCTGCAGGCGTTGGGGGCGGCCTATGAGCTGGTGCTGCGCGAACCAGGCCCGGCGTGCGACGCGAAGGCGCGCTCGGAGGTGAGTTGAGCGTGGTCACGATCCCAACCTCCGAGCCGCGGCAACGACCACGTGCCGAGCCGTCGCGCGACGACAACGCGACGGTTGTCTGCCCACTTTGTGCCAGAGCCTTCATCGCTGCCGGGCGTGCTATTTACTGCTCGGAGACCTGCCGCAAAAAGGCGTGGCGCCGGCGAAATGGCGCGGCACCGGTCCCCGTTGTGGTGCCCCCGCCCGGCAGGCCGCGGCGGCCAATCACGGTCTATGAGTGCGCCACGTGCGGGACGAGAGCGCTCGGCGTGCAGCGCTGTGAGGACTGCGGGACGTTCATGGCGCGCGTCGGCATCGGCGGTCTTTGCCCCCACTGCGACGAGGCGGTGGCCTTATGCGATCTGATCGGGCCCGACAACCTCGCTGTGCCCGAGGCCCAACAGCGCGCGAGGACCGGAAGGAGGAGAACATGAAGGTGGCGATCTACGCCCGGGTGTCGAGCGAGGCCCAGGCGGCCAGGGGCACGATCGGCTCCCAGCTCGAGGTACTCCAATCTCGCATGGCGGCCGAGGGACACGAGGTGGTCGCGACCTATGTCGATGACGGCTACTCGGGGGCACGCCTCGACCGTCCCGGTCTCGACTCGTTACGCGACGCCGCTGAGGCCGGTGCCTTTGCTGCTGTGTGGTGCCTGTCGCCCGACCGGCTCGCGCGGTCGTTCCCCTACCAGGTGCTGATCCTCGACGAATTGGCGCGCCTCGGGGTGCCAGTCAACTTCACCGATTCGCCACCGATCGACGACGACCCTCAGGCCAGGCTCCTTATCCAGATGCAGGGCGTGATCGCCGAGTACGAGCGGGCGAAGATCTCCGAGCGCAACCGCCGCGGCAAGCTGTACCGCGTGCGTGCCGGGGAAGCCATCTTCTGGAAGGTCCCCTTCGGCTACCGGCGCGTCCCCCGGTCGGAGGCCGGTCCCGCCCACTTGGAGCTCTACGAGCCCGATGCGGCGGTGGTCCGGCGGATCTTCGCCGAGTACACCTCGGGCACCTCGATCCGCCAGATCATCCACGGCCTTTACAAAGACGGCGTCCCGAGCGCGACCGGCAAGGCGATGTGGTCCAGCTCGACTTTGATCGGCATGCTGGCCAACCCCACTTACATGGGCAAGGCCGCCTGGTACCGCTACGAGAGCGTCGCGGTTCCCGGCGGTCGGACCAAGCGCCGCCTCCGCCCGAGCGAGGACTTGGTCGAGGTCGCCGTGCCTGCGATCGTGAGCGAAGGGGTCTTCGCCGCCGCGAAGGCGGCCAGTCCCGACAACTCCAAGTTCTCGCCCCGCAAGACGACACCGGGCACGTGGCTGCTTCGCCAGATGGTCGTCTGTGGGGCTTGTGGCACGAGGGCTTACGCGACGCAGAGTTACTCCTCGCGCCGCCTCAACCGGTACTACACCTGCAACAACCGCGACTCGATCCACGCCGGTGGCCCGGACAGGCGCTGCACCGAGGCGAGCATCCGGGCCGATGAGCTCGACGCCTTCGTCTTCGACCAGGTGCGGGCTGTCCTGGGCCGCCCCGATGTGCTCGTCGCCGGCGAACAAGCCCTGGCCGGTCGAGGGCCGGTCGGTGACGACGAGCTGCTCGGCACTCAGCTCGAGCGACTTGCCCGGCGCATCGAGGCCACCGACGCCGAGAAGCGCCGTCTGGCCGACCTCTACCAGGCGGACCTTGTGGGCCTGTCCGAGCTGCGGCGTCGCTCGAAGGACTTGGCCGCCCGGCACACTCGCCTCGTCGCCGAGGAGTCCGAGCTCGCAGCGAGGCACCATGACCTGGCGGACCACAACCGCATGCGCCAGCGTCTAGGAGACTTTGCCGCCAGAGCCGGGGCAGGCTTGGAGCGGCTCGACTTCGACGGGCGCCAACGGCTCGTGCGTCAGATCGTCGAGCAGGTCCGTGTCACCGGCTGGCAGGTCGAGATCTGCCTTCGCATCCCACTCGACGACGGACCGCCTGACGGTGGCAACGGGCCGCCGAAGGCACCCAAAAACCCTTCTCCTGGGCGGAGAACCCGTCGAGTTCCTGTCGCCACGAAGCCGGTGTCTAGCGATCTCGGTTTGCGTTCGGTTGGTCTCAATCGAGTGAACGCAAAGCTTGTGTTCCACGCCCTGCTGAGCAGAGACGCGAGCGACAGTCGGATCCACTTGCAGGTCCAGCACTCGCGCCGGCGCCCGAGCCCTGCAGCCGAGCACAGCTCGGTGTCTAGCAAAGACGGCTGCCATGACCAGTCATGAAGTCCGTCAGCAAGTGCCTTGCTGTCCTGGTAATCAGCAGTATCAGTCATGTGTGCTCTCCAAAAGCGATGCCGTTCCCCCCTCTTGGGAGGTAGTCCGGCCGACAATGCTTGACATATGTGGAGTGACTCCTTACCGTTTGCTCAATCGATGCGGAGGTTGGGGCGATGAGCCAGCAGTCTCGACGTGAGTCCCTCGAAGCCAAGGGCCTGTTGCACCCAAGGCCCGAGGCGGTGACGGCGGAGCTGTTCTGCTCGAGCGATCCGTTCTTCTTTGCCCTCGACAAGGTCCAGGTCAAATACGAGATGCTGCGCGCCCACTACGTGTCCGGCGAGACCGCAGCTGGAGCGGCACGCACGCACGGGTACTCACGAGGCGCCTTCTATCTGGTTGCCGACTCCTTCTCACGTTCGGGGATGCTGGGGCTGCTCGACGAGCGTCGTGGCCGCAAGGGCCCGCTCAAGCTGTCGCCCGAGATCGTCGAGTTCCTGCGCACGGCGGCGGCTGCCACGAGCGCCCCGGACTTGGTGAGCCAGGCCGAGGAGCGCTTCGGCGTCACCTTGCACCGGCGCACCGTCGAACGGGTGCGCCGCCGGTGACGAGCTTCTGGCCGATCGGTGAAGGCGCCCAGGCCGACTACGAGCAGCTTCGTGCCGGCGTGCTGGCGGGCACCCCGCTCGTCAGCGCCGCCGCCGGCCGCTTCGAGCGCACGGGCCTGGCGGGCCTGATCCTTCAGCCGAGTGCCCGGGCGGTCTTCAACGCCGTCCTTCTCGGCGCGGCGAGGCCGTCGTGGAGCCCGTATGCCGATCCCCGACACGAGGCGCTCGCGGATGGCTACATGCTCGTGCTCGGCGCGGTGGCGACCGGGTCCTCGACGGGCACGTCCGCCGTCGCGGCCTCGGGATGGGCGCCGTCGTGAGGCCGGCCGTCGGAGCGAGCACACCACGCGGGTGTATGGACGTCCGCGCACCTGGGCGATGAGAGAGCCCCGGCGTGACCACTACGTCGCACCTGGGACCGGCGAGGACAGCCGTCTCGTCGTCGACGCCGCCATCGAAGGGCTCTGCGCCGCTCGCAACCTTTCGGCCGAGGACGTCCCGGCGCGCTTGCACGTGATCGCCAGCTTGGCGGCCGAGCTTCAGGCTCGGCTCGGGCCCGCCGTCGCCGAGGCTCGCCGGTATGGGTGCAGCTGGGCCGAAGTCGCCGACCTGCTCGGCGTCACGAGGGCGAGCGCATGGCAGCGCTATGGCGGGAGGGAGAACGCCGTGAACGACCCGATACCAAGGAGGCAAGCCCCGTGAGAGCAGCCATCTACGCACGAGTGTCATCAGAGACACAGGCCAATCGGGGCACCATCGGCTCGCAGCTGGCGCTGCTCGAGGCGAAGGTGGGCGAGGTGGGCGACGACCTCGTCGCCCGCTTTGTCGACGACGGCCACTCCGGCACCCGCCTCGACCGCCCCGGCCTCGACGCGCTGCGCGACGGGGCGCAGGCCGGCCTCTTCGAGCGGGTCTGGGTGCTCACTGCCGACCGGCTGGCGCGCAACTTCGCCTACCAGATGCTCGTGCTGGACGAGCTCGGGAGTCTCGGCGTCGAGGTGTCGTTCACCGACTCCCCGCCCATCGCCGATGACCCCAGGCGCGCCTTTTGGTCCAGGTGCAGGGTGTGATCGCCGAGTACGAGCGGGCCAAGATGGCCGAGCGCCAGCGGCGCGGCAAGCTCTACAAGGTGCGCTGCGGGGAGGCCATCTTCACCATCGTCCCCTACGGCTACCGCCGCGTGCCCCGGGGCGAGGAGGGCCCTGCCCGCTACGAGATCTTCGAGCCCGAGGCCGTCGTCGTGCGGCGCATCTTCGACGACTACGTGGCCGGTGGCTTGTCGGTGCGTCAGCTCATAAAAGGCCTCCGTGCCGACGGCATCTTGACCCCGACCGGACGACCGCTCTGGTCGGTCTCGACCCTCGGAGGGATGCTGCGCAACTCCAGCTACATGGGAAAGGCCTACTGGTATCGGCGCGAGAGCGTGCCCTCGGCCCGGCCGACGGGCCGCCCGACCCGTCAGGTGGCTCGCCCGCGCGAGCAATGGGTCGAAGTGGCCGTTCCCGCCATCATCTCGGCGGACACCTTCGAGGCGGCACAGCGCATCGCCTGCCGCAACACCGCTTTCAGCGCCCGGCGCGCCCCGGGCGACCGCTTCCTGCTGAGGGGCTTGGTGCTGTGCGGGCAGTGCTCGATCAAGTGCGGCTGCAACCGCAAGGTCAACAGCCGCGGTGTTTACAACCACTATTACTGCTGCGCCTACCAGAACGAGCTCACAGCAAGAGGGCCGGAGCGGCGCTGCCGGGAGCGCAACATCCGTGCCGACGAGCTTGACGCCTTCGTGTTCGGCCAGATCCGCGAGGCGATGCTGCGGCCCGAGCTTCTCACTGCCGGCGAGGCCGCCCTCGTGAGCCGCGAACCCCTCCCCGACGATGAGATCCTCGCCGCCGAGCTGGCGCGCATGCAACGCCGGCTCGACGAGGTGGAGCGAGAGCGCCAGCGGCTGCTCGACATCTACCAGACGGGTCTGATCGAGCTCGGTGAGCTCTCCCGCCGCAACGAGCAGCTCGCCGCCCGGCGCCAGAGCCTCGACGCGCAACGAGAACGGCTCGTGGCAGAACGAGGCGAGCTGACCAAGAACAACCGGCTGCGCGAGCAGGTCGGCGCGTTCGCCAGGGCGGTCGCGAACGGGATGGACCAGCTCGACTTCGCAGGACGTCAACGGCTGATGCGCATAGTCGTCGAGAGCGTCCGCGTGACCGGCTGGCAGGTCGAGATCGCTCTTCGGATCCCCCTCGACGGGCCGCCGGCCGCCCCCACGCCGAAGACCCGTCCCCACTCCGGCCGCGCTTTGAAGCCGTCGGGCCGCAGCGGCGTGGACGTCAGTTCGGAGAGTCCACGACGGGTGTTCAGCCAAGACGGTTTGCGTTCGCTTGATCGAGATCACGGCGCCCGTCCTCCCTTACGGAGGCGTTCGCGATGAGCGCCTCTATTAGAGAGGCACCGGCGACTCCACGCCAATGGCGCCGTGCGGTTCAGCACCGCTGCGACCTGGGCTGATGCCTTGACGCATGCTCCCAGTGTCAACTCTGCGTTGACAAACGGCGACCTTTCTCCTCAAGTGCCGAGGGTGTGTGGTTCAGGGTTGGCGTTTGGAGATGGGGTTGGTGGTTGGTGGATGGGGTTGGTGGATGGGGTTGGTGGATGGGGGTGGTGCAGAGTGAGGAGATCGTGAGTGTTGACGGCGCGTCGGGGACGATCGCCGAGATGCTTCTTCGTTGCACGAGTCGGCTGCTCGCACGATCGAGGGCAAGACGAAGCCGGTGCTCAACAGGACGGCGTCCGCGTCCGCGAACGACTTCTACGCGAACCTGATCTTGGGCGAGCGGCGCAAGTGCCTCATCGTCACCCACGCGGGCACGCTGTTCTCGATCCTCACCCCGGATGTGCGAGCGGGCGACCTACGACCGATCAGTCGATTAGTCGTGCCGATGATCGAAGACGCCCTCAATTCCGAAGGACTCCCCGTCAGACACCTTCGGCCATCTTGTCGTCGACGACGTGGAACTCGCGAAGACCGCCAACCGGAGCGTGCTCGGATGCATGAACGAACTGGCGTGGTACGGCGAGGTGGCCATCGGATGCCGGGACACCCGGTTTCTCGACGTCGCCAGGCTGAACCACGAGCTTCGGCGCGTGATCACTCGGGCCGCTCCACGGCTCGTACCGATCGAGCTCGCCACCGCTCAAGCCGCGACTCGTGGATAGGCTAGAGCCGCCATGCCTCTTAAGTAGAGGGGCGTGCCACCGGGCGGCCTCCACTGAGAGGAGGCCGAGATGAGCACCGGGACGGCATCGCCCGGTCGGCGAAGCGTCGACGAGACGACCGTCGCCTTGTACCGACTGGCGTCCCCGTCAGCTGCGACAGCCGACGGGCCAGCACTGTGATTGTCTGGGAGGACCCCGTGACTGAGTCCGTCACCTCCGACGACAAGCTGCTTGTGACGCCCGAAGAGGCCTCCCGCCGGCTATCGGTCGGACGAACGACGATCTACGAGCTGATGGCGAGTGGTGAGCTCCAGTCGGTCAGCATCGGCCGCTGCAGGCGTGTTCCGGTAATCTCGCTGTCGTCGTTTGTCAACAGGTTGATCGGCGACGCCACTGTTGAGCCCCGCGTTCCGCCGCCCGCCGTCGAGCGCGAAGCAGCCTGCAGATACGCTGACAAAGCCTCGCATGAAGTCAAGTGCGAAGGCTGACCGTGTTGAGAAGCTATCGCCGACGCCTAGACGTTGGCCTTGCGAACGTTGCCATCCACAAGTCTCACGCGGACTGACGGGCTGCAAGGTGGCAACAGTGCCCAGAGAAGACACCGAAGGGATGGCTCGCATGGCTCATATCAGCTACCGGATCTCGGGCAACCACGCTGGCAAGCCAGTCAGTCGGCGGTTCCCTGATACCAAAGAGGGGCGCAGCGCCGCCTCTAGGTTCGCGTAGCAGCTTCTGGGCGCCAAGGCTGGCTATGACGTTCGCATGCGCGTTGATGATCGGGAGGTCAGCAAGACTTTCATCCGCCGCAGGGACGCTCATGCGTATGCGACGACGATCGAGGTGGACAAGCTCCGCGGCGTCGCCATCGACCCGCGAGCCGGCCGGCTAACAGTTGAGGAACTCGCACAAAGATGGCTCGACAGCAACCCGGCGAAACGGCCCGACACACGTGCCACCGATGAATACCATCTTCGTGCTCACGTCAACCCCGTGCTCGGCAAGCGCCAGATCGCGAACGTGACGCCCAGCCATGTCCAGGGCCTCGCCAATGACCTAGCGGCACGGCTCGCGCCGAAGACCGTACGTCGCGCTCTCGGCGTCGTCCGGGCGATGTTCGCTCACGCCGTGGCCGACGACTTGCTTGGCCGCTCTCCATACCGCGGCATCAAGTTGCCACGAGTCGAATCGACACGGAGACGGATTCCGAGCAGTGACGAGCTGGCCGGGCTCATCGAGGCGACGCCTGAGCGGTACCGGGCGATGGTCTATTGCGCAGTTGTGCTCGGGCTGCGCTTCTCAGAGGTCGCTGGACTGCGTGTCAGGGAAGTCGACACGCTCCGAGGAATGCTGGGTGTTGCCGAGACGGTTACCCGCGACGCGCAAGGGCGCCCAGTGTTCGGGCCGCCGAAGTCCGAGGCGTCCCGCCGCACGCTCGCGATTCCGACGTCTCTGACGGAGCTCCTCGCGCAACACCTGGCGCGACGCGGCCTTACCGGCGCCGACGCCGACGCCCTTGTCTTCACCTCACCTGCCGGTGGACCCATTCGCTACGCCAACTGGCGCAACCGTGTGTGGCTGCCGGCATGTCGAGCAGCCGGGCTCGACGGCCTAGGGTTCCACGATCTCCGCCGCGCAAATGCCACGGCCCTCGTAAGACTTGGCGTAGACGTGAAGACGGCCCAGCAGCGTCTGGGTCACTCTGACGTGAGGATGACCATCGGCCTGTATGCGCAAGCCGAGAAACCTGCCGACCGGGCGGCGGCTGACCGGCTTGGCGAGCTGTTTATGGCAAGGCCGCGGGATGAAGCCGAACGACGCAGCCAAGGCAGCCGAAGCGCAAGCTCCTGACCTGGGATTTTAGCGAGTCGAGTGGAGGTGAGCGGACTCGAACCGCCGACTTCCACGTTGCGAACGTTGGTTTGCCGGAGCATGGCGGACTCCGGCGTACCATCAAGGCAGGTCATCGAGTTATCCACACGTCGGCGAACGGCAGTGAACGGCGGCGTCCGCGGGATGGCCGCGGGATGTGATACCCCGATGTTCCAATTATCAATCTGTTCCGTTCTACACGGAACAGAGCTATAGTTGGAACATGACGCCAGCTTCGGGCTCAGCTCCGACCGGGCGAAAGACCCTACGCGCTGTCGAAACGCTGATGCGGGAGAGCATGCCTCCCGACTGGGAACTTACCGTCAAGAACGCGCCCCGTCGTGGCGGGCCGGACTCCCGATGGGTTCTCAAGTCACTCGACGGACAAGTTGCCACCTTCGCCATCGAGACGATCACAAGGCCGGACGGTCGGAACGTCAAGGAAGCCCTGGCCCTTCTCGCGCGAGGCGCTGACGCACTTCCGCTAATCGCAGCCCCATACCTCAGTCCCACGCTTCGGGGTTTGATCGCTGAACGCGGCGCCAGCTTTGTCGACGCCACTGGCAATGTTCGGATAGTCGCGTCTCGACCGGGACTTTTCATTGACCGGCAAGGGGCGACGAAGAACCCCTGGCCGCCCGGCGGACGCTTAGGTTCTCTGAAAGGACGCGGTGCGGGCCGGGCCGTGCGTGCGCTCCTTGATTTTCAACCGCCTTTCGGAGTCCGTGAACTTGCAGAGCGCGCACATGTGGCACTTGGCACACTCTCACGCACCGTGGAACTGCTTGAGCGCGAAGATCTCGCGACAAGGGGCGACCGAGGCGAAATCGCCGCTCTTGACTGGGAAGGGACCCTTCGTCGCTGGAGCCAGGACTACGCGTTCAGCACCTCCAACGAGGTCGAGTACTTCCTCTGGCCGCGGGCGTTGGGGCTGCTTGTCCAGCGGCTGGAGCGTGTGGAGTGGTGCTACTCCGCTACGGGCGCCCTGGCGGCACATCGATACGCTGATGCCGCCGCCCAGACGGAGCAGCGCTATCAACCGGTCGCTCCCGGCCGGCAGATTGCCGTCTACGTTGAAGACCCTTTCGCCGCGGCCGAATCGCTCGATGTGCGCCCGGCGCTAAGTGGAGGGAACGTCGTGCTTGCGAGGCCCTTCGATCCGGTTGTCTTCGAGCGGATGCCGCCGCCAGTGGATGGACTGAAGTTTGTGGCTCGCCCGCAGCTCGCCATCGATCTGATGACCGGCACCGGGCGCGAGCCGTCAGAGGCCGAAGAGCTGATCGACTGGATGCGAACCGATGGTAGCTGGCGACAATGAGCGCCCCGGACCCTCTGTACGTGCGGGCTCGCGCGGCCTTGCTCGACGCCGTCATCGCTCTCGGCGTCCATTCACAGTCGGTCATACTCGTAGGCGCGCAGGCCGTCTACCTGCAGACAGGCGATGCATCGATCGCCGTACCCGAATACACGACTGACGCTGATTTCGCGGTGTCTCCGCTGGAGCTCGCCGACGAACCGCCGATCTCGGAGCTGCTCGAGGCCAACGGTTTCACGCGGCGGAATCAGCCAGGCGGATGGACCAGCCCTGATGGCATCTATGTCGATCTGATGGTGCCTGAAGTACTTGCCGGACCTGGCCGACGGAGCGCCGATCTCGGCAGCCACGGCAGAACGGTCGCCCGCCGAGCGAAAGGTCTCGAAGGTGCGCTGGTCGACTTCGAAGTCCGGAGGGTCACAGGCCTCGATGCTTCCGATGACCGCGTCGTACAACTCAGGGTCGCCGGCCCATCAGCACTATTGGTAGCCAAGCTCCACAAACTGGCGGAACGAGTCGGTGCCAACGATCGCGTCCGAGACAAGGACGCCCTGGACATCCTCCGTCTGCTTCAAGCCATCGAAACCCAACCTTTGAGCAACGGATTGCGGCGACTACTGGACGCCGAGGTGTCAGCCGGCGTCACCGCTGAGGCTCTCGCACTCCTGCCGACTCTGTTCGGAACTAGCGACTCCGAGGGAATCCGTTTGGCGGTCCGGGCATTGGGGCACGCGGCTGACCCGGAGACGACGGCGGCCTCTCTCATCCTGCTAACGAGTGACCTCCTCGCTCATATGCACGATTCGTGAGTAGGTGGCGACAGGTGGCATGGCACAGGCGGCATCTCGCCTCATTGATCGCCCGCGCGAACTGGATAGGTCCGTCTGCGCCACGGCATCGAGCGCGTGGCTGAAGACGACGCGCGCCGCCACGACCTCTGGACTGTTCGCCCGTTTCGAGTCGTGAAGGTAGTCATCCAACGTGCGCCCCATACCATCACCTACCTGACTACAGACACCTACCTGACTACAGACGTTGGTCGCAGGATCGTCGGCGACCAGACCACCGACCGCCGCCACCCGCAGGTCGTCGGCGAAGTCGACCCAGTGCGCCATGACCAGGGAGAATTTAGCGGCTGAAGGCGACTCGGGGCAGGCCGCGAATACCACGATCCATTTCGCAAACGAGCGCGCGCTCAGCCAGAGGCTCTGGCGATCCAAGCTCGCTACCAGGCCGCTCCTGCTTCCATCCGCTGTCAATCGCGACCGCTTGCTCCGGCTTCAGGCGGACACCGCGGGATGACGACACGTCGACTGTCAATAGTGCGAACGAAATTATGGCGTTTGACCTGCGATTTTTGAGTGGAGGTGAGCGGACTCGAACCGCCGACTTCCACGTTGCGAACGTGGCGCTCTACCAGCTGAGCTACACCCCCGGGAACATCCGGCGCCGGGCCATTCAAAGCTTGCGTCGGCCAGGTTTGGCCGATGACTCAGGTTAGCGGAGCGTCTCAGTGACCCGTAGAGCCCGCCATCGGCGCCGGCCGACGATCGACCCCGGTCAGCCGGTCAGCGTCCGCCGGCCACCCTCTCGTCGTAGTCGCCTTCGAAGGCATCGTCGAGCAGTTCGTAGTCGCCTCGGTAGGCGGCGTCCTGCACCCTGCGGCGCTCCGGATAGTGGGGTGCGAACTGGTCGGTTCCGCCGGTACGAGCTTCGCGGCGGCGCTCCGGCAGCTCTACCACCTTGATCTCGCATTCTGCGGCACGCCGGTGGAAGTGGATGACCAGCGCCAGGTAGGCCGCGGTCACACCGAACGCGAGAAGCGAAGCGTCCCAGAGGATCCGCAACGCGGGGATGGCTCCGAGCAAGAGGAACCCCACAACGGTCGAGCCGAGCACAAAGAGAACTCGGCGGCACCGCGCCGCACGTGACGACGGACGTTGTGTGGCGCGAGACGCGACGCGTCGGGTTTCCCGGCGGTCCACGCTCGCCGAGAGATCACCTTCCGATTCTTCGAAGTCATCAAGACCGGCTCGGCTGCTCCGCAAAGGCTGTTCCACTGCGGGCGATCGTGGAGACTGGAAGAGTTGCATCGACGACCTTCGAGCACCACCTTGTGGGCCTCGGAGTATGGAAAGCGCCATTTCGGGATCGGCCGCGCTCGCCGCGAGCCGTGGGTATGCGCGGCGCAGGCTGTGGAGCTGGCGATGGAAGGACTCGACCGAGGTGGAGAGCCTGCGCTCAGAAAGCTTGCGAAGCGCCATCGGGGTCAGGGCGACGACCCAGATGACTGCCAGCACAGCTATGACCACCAGGCTCACGCTCCCCAAACCGCCCTTGCGTTGCCGCAAACCCTAATCAAGGGTCTCGGCCGATCGGTGGATGTTGCCTTCCGCGGGCGCGCCGGATCGGCGCCACACGCCCGAGCGCCCTCCGGTCTTCTCCCAGAGACAGAGCTCTTCCACCACCATGCTGCGGTCGGCGGACTTGCACATGTCGTAGATCGTGAGCGCCGCGACGGCGCAGGCGGTCAGGGCTTCCATCTCGACGCCGGTCCGGTCGACGGCCTCGACCTGAGTCTCGACTTCGACGAAATCATCGCCGATCGTGAAGTTCAGGTAGACAGATCCGACGAGCAACGGGTGGCAGAGCGGGATGAGGTCGGCGGTCCGCTTTGCCCCTTGAATGCCGGCAATTCGTGCCGCTCCGAGAACGTCGCCCTTGTTGATCGCGTTGCTCGCGATCTTGACCGTGGTCTCAGGAAGCATTCGGACCTTGCATCGGGCGAGGGCTCGACGATGAGTCGCTTCCTTGGGTGTGACGTCCACCATTCGAGCCCGGCCGAGCGGGTCGACATGCGTCAATCCTCGCTCCGACATCCGGGGCAGTCTAGGCGGTGAGCCGTTCGCGTGCCTCCGACGTGCCCAATCTCAGTGTGCGGGACCACTCCGACCCAAGAAAACCACCTCCCCCGCGCCACAGTCCCGCCCTCACTCGAGCGAGCCAGTGAGCAGGATTAGAACCTCGCCGCCGGCTACGACTCCGGCGCCGTCCGGCACGAGCGCCAGAGCGTTGGCGGCTGCCATCGCCGCCAACTGGTGCGACGCCTGGCCACCGGCGGAGCGGACGACGATCCGGCCGTCGGGGCCCATCGCCGCTACCACTCGGAGCAGGTGCAGCTTCCCATCCGGGCGCCGCTCGAAGTCCTCGACGGCAACGGCTGGGATGGGGCGGGGGAGCGGTGAGCGGTGGCCGGCGAGCTTCCTGAGCGCCGGCAGGGCAACGACCTGGTAACTGACCATCGAGGAGACCGGGTTGCCTGGTAGTCCGAAGACTGGGATCACTCGCCCTGCGGGCGTCGCCAGGACGGCGAACGAGAGCGGTTTCGCGGGCTTGATCGCGACTTTGAAGTGATGGATCTGGCCACCGATCTCACCCACGAGCTTCTCCAGGGCGATCTTCACGAAGTCGAATTCGCCCATGCTGACTCCGCCGGAGGTGAGCAAAGCGTCGCATCGCTCCACGCCTTCGCGAAGGCCCGTCGATATCACCTCCTCCTCGTCGCGGCGAGCACCCAGATTGACGCCGACGAAGCCGTCGCGTTGCAGTGCGGCGAGGAGCCCCAATCGGTTGGAGTCGCGGATCTGTCCCAGCTCGAGGGGAGTTCCGCTGCCGACAAGCTCGTCTCCGGTCGAAAGGACGCCGACTCTGGGTCTCGGGTGGACGGCGAATCGGGCGGCGTCGATGCTGGCCAGCAAGCCGACGTCCGCCGGACCGATGACCGTGCCGGCGGCGAGGGCGAGATCGCCGCGGTGCAGATCGCTACCGGCCGCGCGGACATAGACCCCCGGCGTGACGTGTTCGAGGATTCGAATCCTGTCGGGCGACGAGCCCGGTTCGGTTCGCTCGACAATGGCGACCCCGTCGGCGCCCGGGGGCATCGGAGCTCCCGTCATGATCTGGATCGCCGTCCCTGGCTCCACCGCCTGTCTGGGCGCGCTTCCGGCCGCCAGGACTCCGATCACCGAGAGCTCGACTGGCGCACCCACTGTGTCGGCGGCGATGAGCGCGTAGCCGTCCATGGCCGTGTTGGCAAAGGGAGGAAGGTCCTCGGGGGCGCGCACATCCTCCGCGAGGACGAAACCGAGCGATCCGTCGAGGTCGATTTCCACGGGGTTGAGGAGCGGGCAGGAGGCGAGCACGATGCGTTGGACGTCTTCGAGGGGGACCAGCACCTCATAGTCCTGTCGGTCCATCACGCTCCTTTCGGGGAGACCTCTCGTAGCGCCACGATATACTTGGCACTCGCAAAGTGAGAGTGCTAACGGAAGCCTGCGTGTGGACGGGCGAGCCGAGGCGAAGGACAGAAGGGACCGGCAGTGCCGACCTACGAGTATTCGTGCAAGTCGTGCGGGGAGCACCTCGAGGTCGTGCAGTCGTTCAAGGATGACGCCCTCACGGTGTGTCCGAACTGCGGTGGCCAGCTGCGAAAGGTGTTCGGGAGCATCGGGATCGTGTTCAAGGGAAGTGGTTTCTACAAGAACGACAGCCGCGCCGGGCACGGTGCCAACAAGCCGGCAGTCGCCGAATCGAGTAGCGGATCCGACGCAGCAGCGGCGCCATCGGGCGGAGAAGCGTCGAAGCCGGCAGCAGGCGACGGTGCCGCAGGCGCCAAGCCGGATGCCGCTCCAGCTCCGGCCGCAGCAGCAGCGTCGCCGTCGACCGCGCCGTCCGGTAGTGGCAAGTCAGGCAAATCCAAGACGTCCAGCGCCGCCGCCGCCTCTTGAGCAGTCAGGTCGGCCTGCGAGCGGCTTGTCAACGCCGATAGCGGGACGTCGACGGCACGATTCGCGATTGGAATCTCCTCGCTCCGTCGAAGTGGTGACCAAAGACCTGACCGGTTGCGAGTGAGCGGAGAAACGACGGCGCGTCGCTGAAGTCGTCTGCTTCCACATAGACAGAGCCGACGGCCTCGGGGACATGCGCGTCCGAGCCCGCCCCCGCTGTCAGGCCCAACCGCGCGGCAGCACGGGCGGCCTGCTCGTTCAGGTGCTCCAGAGACGTTTTGCCGTTGCGCACTTCGATGGCGTCGACGAGGCTGCTTGCGGCCAGCTCTTCGAGCACCGACTCCTCCAGGTGGTGCCGAAGCGGGTCGAACGGGTGCGGAACGTAGACGACCCCGCCTTGTTCGCGGATTGCCAAGGCGGTCTGGCGGGCCGACCGCAGTCCCGGCGGGATCCGCTCACTCAGGAACAAGCCGATCAGTTCGCCGGACGGAGTGCGCTGTTCTTGACCGATCACCACCCTGCAGCCGAGGGCGTCGCGCAGCTCCAGAGCCCCGGCGACCGTCGAGTGGTCGGTGATGCAGACGATGTCGAGTCCCGCTCCGGCGATCGCCTCGGCAAGCTCCTCGGGCGTCGTCGTCGAGTCGCCCGACCACATCGTGTGCAGATGGCAGTCGAACCGGACCCTGCCCGGCGTGCGGGGTCGGGCGAGATGCGGGTGGCGCTCGACGGCTCCACTCGACGGGCTCGGGCCCTTGCCCGTCACGCCCCACTCATCGCGACGTCGTCGATGGCGAGCGTCACCCCGGTCGCGGCGCCCGGTAACCATTCGACGTCCGACCCGACCGCCGCTACGCGCTGCAACATGCGCTGAATCGTCGAGGCGATCGTCACCTCGCGAACGGGCTCGGCGAGCTCGCCGCCGCGGATCATGAGGCCCTCGGCGCCGACGGAGAAGTCTCCGCTCACCCTATTGACGCCGGAGTTGACACCGGTGATCGACTGGACGAGGAGTCCGTCGGCTACCTTCGCGATGATCTCGGGCTGGTCGTGCTCGCCTGGCAGGAGCGATAAGGCTCGCGCACCGACGCCAGGAGTCGTTCGGAACCCGCCGCGGACAGCCGAGCCGGTCGAGGCCTTGCCGGCCATGCGGCCCGCATAGGTGTCGTAGAGGAAGCCCTTGAGCTCGCCCCCTGCAATGAGCGAATTGCGCCGGCACGCAAGGCCTTCGGCGTCGTGTCGGGACGCACCGTAGGCGAGCGGGTTCGTCGGGTCGTCGACGAGCGTCAACTCGCCCGCGCCGACGTTCTCGCCGATCCGCCCTTCGAAGAGGGAGCGGCCCTTGGCGACCTCCTCGCCCGAGAGGGTGCCGGAGAGAATCCCGAGCAACGTCGCGGTCACACGGCGGTCGAGGACCGCGGTGAGCTTGGCGCTCTTGGCCTTCTTTGCTCCGAGCAGGCGCGTCGCACGGTCGACGGCATCGGTTGCGGCCGCCTCGAGGTCGAGGTCGTCAGGAGCGCGTCCGACCGAGTAACCGAACCCGGTCTGGGTGTCATTGCCATCGCCGGCTACGGCGTGCACGAAGAGGTAGCAGCCCGTCCGCCGGCTTGCCACCGCGATCCCCCGGGTGCTCGCGATCGCCGCCTCGCCGAGACCGTCGACGTAGTCGGAGGACACGACCTGGCGGATCCGCGAGTCGCCGGCCCGGACGCGGCGTTCGAGCTCGAGGGCGAGGGCGACCTTGTCGTCGGTCGGGAACGAGAGGAGCTCCTCTTTCCAAAGGTCGAGCTCAGGCGGCTCCACGCCGTCGGGCGAGGCGAGGCCGGCGTGCTCGTCGACGGTCGCGAACCTGGCATTGTCCCGGGCGGCGGCGAGCGCCTCGGCTGCGGCAGCCTCGTCCAGGGATCCCACATAAGAGAAGCCTTGTCTTCCCGCCCAAATCACGCGCACCCCGACGCCGGCGGAATCGGCGGAGGTGAGCTGTTCGATCGCACCGTCGAAGACCCGGATCGAGGTTTCCCGGCCCCGGGAGACATAGACCTCGACTTCTTCGTCCGCTGACGCCTCCTCGATGACCCGCCGCGCGAAGTCGAGGAGCTCAGGCACTCGCCGTTCCGCCGATCGTGACGCCGGTCACCCGCAGAGTCGGCTGTCCGCAGCCCACAGGAACACTTTGTCCGTCCTTGCCACAGGTCCCGGGACACATGTCGAAGTCGTTGCCGATGGCGTCGATCTTCGAGAGCACATCCGGGCCGTTGCCGATCAGGTTGGCGTCACGGAGCGGCTCGGTGATGCGGCCGTCCTCGATCAGGTAGGCCTCCGTCATGCCGAAGACGAAGTCCCCGGTTGCGGTATTGACCTGTCCCCCGCCGAGTTGCGCGACGTAGACCCCGTGAGCCGTCTGCGAAACGATCTCATCCGGCTTCTCATCGCCGGCGAGGAGGAACGTGTTGGTCATGCGGACCATCGGCAGGTCCTGGTAGCTCTGACGCCGACCGTTGCCCGACGAGATCCGACCCTCCTTGCGGGCACGGAGGTAGTCCCACATGTAGTCGGTGAGGACGCCGTCTTGAATGAGGACGTTGCGCTGCGTGGGCCGGCCCTCGTCGTCGATCGCCAGGCTGCCCCAATGCGAGCCGAACGAGCCGTCGTCGACCAGCGTGACCCCGGGGCTGGCGACCACCTGACCCAGACGGCCGGTGTACACCGAGCTGTCCTTGGCGATGTGGTCGGCTTCGAGTCCGTGCCCGCAGGCCTCGTGAAAGAGAATTCCGCCGCTACCGCCCTTGATGACCACGGGCTGCACCCCCGATGGAGCGGGGCGCGCGGCGAGCTTGGTGAGCGCCCTACGGGCTGCCTGCCGGGCGACGTCCTCTACGGGATGATCCTCGAAGACCTCGTGGCCGCGGGTGAAGGCGAATGTGTGGAAGCCCGTCTGCAAGCCGCCGTCGCCGGACGCGACACACCGCACTGAGAACCGGGTGCGGACGCAGTCGTCACCGGTCAGCAAGCCGTCCGAATTCGCGACCAGGATCCGGCGCCGGCTGTCCCCGTATCCGGCGCTCACCTGCGCGATGGCTCCCCCCGCCGAGCGGGCGGCATCGTCGGCCTGGAGGAGCAGGTCCACTTTGGCCGACTTGGCGACCGTGCTCGGGAGCGTCGTCTCTCCGCTGCGCCCGTGCGGCGTCTGCCTCGAGAGGGCAATCTCGCGGACAGGGCCGCCGCCTTCCCGAGCGACCGCTGCGGCCGCCTCGGCTGCAGCGAGGAGTCCGGCCTCCGACAGGTCGGCGGTATGAGCGAATCCTGTCGTCTCGCCGACGATGACTCTGATCCCGGCGCCCCGGTCGTGGCCGGAGGAAAGCTCCTCGACCTTACGGTTGTCGAGGGAAATTCCCGAGCTCGCCCTGTCCTCGGCGAAAATCTCTGCGAATTCGCCGCCTCGTCGGAGCGCCGCGTGCAGCACTCGTTCGAGGATCGCCGCCTCGAGGAAGTCGGCGGGCGGGCTATCGGTCAGGGTCATCGCGTGCTCCTTCGGGCCGTCGAGTCCGGTCGCGGCCGCGCCGGCCCGAACGGACGGCCAGGCGCGAGAGCGTATCGGCGCCAGCGGGCGTCGAAGCTCGCCGGAATCGGTCCGGATACGGGGCGATGCCTTAGAACTTGCGGCCGAGCATGCCTCCGAGCACTCCACCGGCGAGACCGGCGCCGGCTGCGCTCTCCTTGTGGTCTCCACCGAGGTAAGGCATCAGCGCGTGCGCGAGCACGGAGATCGGCATGCTCTGGAGCCAGACGGTCCCGGGGCCCGTCAGCACGACGATGTGATGTCCGTCCTCGCCGAACATGTAGTTCGCGATTCCCGGCAGGCGCGTCGTCTGGAAGCTCACGGTGGCGTGGAACGCCCCGACGTGACCCGGATGCACGCAGAGGCTCTGCCCCGCGGCGAGCTCGTAAGTCGACACCTCGCCGGAGAGCTCGATCCAGGCGGTTCCCTGACCCTCGAGGCGTTGCAGGATGAAACCCTCGCCGCCGAAGATGGCGCCCCCGAAGCTCTGCTGCAACGCGACGGTCGGCGAAATCTCTGGCGTTCCGCACAGCCATCCGTGCCGATGGACGATGTACTCCGACCCAGGGGCGATCTCTACCGAGAAGATCCGACCGGGAAGCTTTGCCGCCAGCACCAGCATGCCGGGGCCGCCCGTGGGCTCATAGCGGGTGAGAAAGATCCCGGTCCCGCTCGCGACCCGCTTCAGCCCCGCCATTAGGCCGCCGCCACCGCCGCCAGTGTTCGTCTTCTGACTCATCTGCATGTTCGCGGTCATCCAGGCAAGATCGCCATGGGTCGACACGACGGCTTCGCCAGGCTCGAGGATCATCTCGAGCACGGGGAGCGTGGTTCCTTTCACGTCGGCCTTCATTGCACATCCCCTTTGTCGTCTCGTGCCTATCTGGCACCTTGTCGGCACAGTCTTGCCGCGCCGCCTGCCTCAGTTTGCCCCGTGTCGGGACCCGCGTCGAGAAAGTGCTGCACTCGCCTCGGCGTGCGGCGTCACTCCGGGAGGATCCCCGTTTTTGAAGGCGTGGCTCGGTAGCATCCGCGAAGCAGAGAGTGTGGAGGCGATATGGAAGAGAACGAGGCAGTCGAGGAACGGCCGGTAGCTACCCCGATCTTCAACGTCTACCGGCGCGGTTACGACCCCGAGCAGGTGGACCGGTATGTGGCCGACCAACAGCGGCGGCTCGATGAGGCGCTCCACCGCGCCTCGGAGTCGGAGCGCCGTCTCGCAGCGGCCGTGGGCCAGCTCCGCGAGCTGCATCGCCGTGTGGCTGCCTACGAGAGCGAGACCCGCACCGCTCAACCGCCATCGCTGGACACTCTCGGCGAGCGCGTGCAGCGCATTCTTCAAGAAGCCTGGGAAGGTGCCTACACCCTGCGCCAAGAGGCCGAACGCGAGGTGAACGAGCTGCGTGAGGCCGTCAACGAAGAGGTGAACGAGCTGCGCGATGTCGCGAGCCGAGAGGCTGCCGACGTCGTCGATCAGGCGACCAGGCGTGCGCTTGCCATCCGGGACGAGACCGAGCGCCGCCGCCACGCCTATCTGCAGCGGATCGAGCAAGACCGCGAGCGTGCCGTTTCGCAGATCACGTACCTTTACGACCAGCGCCAGGAGGCCATCGCCGAGCTCTCTCGCCTCCAGACAACCGTCCAGGCGGTCGTCGAAGAGATGGCCCGCAGCCCTCTCGGCCGTCCTGCACCTGGGGTAGCGGTTGCGGCCGCGTCGCCCGCGGCGATCGACGGCAGCCCGATGCTGCCGCCTGAGGGCGAGAGCAGCGTGCGACCTGATCGAGGGCTGGCGGGGTCGCGTGCGCCGGCCCTCGTTGGCGCGCACACGGAGTCGGCGGGAGCGGCACGTCGAGCCGAAGAGCGGGCAGCCCACCTGGAGGCCGGAGACACCGTCGATGCCCCAGCCGGAGGCGAGCGAAGCGACGTGACCGTGCTCGTCGGAGCGACCGCGCCATCCGCCGGATGGGACGTCACCACGGCGGCGCAGCCTTCGATCCCGTCGCGACGGCCAATCGGCTTGTTCGATGCCGAGGGAGCGCCGGCCGAGGAATCGGCGGCTGCTCAGCCGGCCAGTCGGCGGACCGGCCTCTTCGATGCAGAGAAAGAGGGTTGGACCTGAGTCGCAGGTTCGAGACCGCGGCTCTCGGCTGACGGAGGGTCATCCGGCACCAGCCGTGGCGTCGAAAACGTTATGTGGAGCGCACGAAAGGTTCGGTCCGCCGACCATTGACGGCAGTCGACCGCCTGACGTGGGACGACCTCGACATCGGAGCCTTTTCATCCAAGCCGCTCGACGACGACAGCCTCCGCTGTTTGAGGTACATGCACGACGTCGAATACCACACGTTGTGCTACCTGCGTGACCTGTTGCTCACTCCCGCGCACGCGGATCCGACCGTGACGGCGTTTCTCGGCGTCTGGGTCTACCAGGAGTACTGGCATGGGGAGGCACTGGCGTCGGTGCTCGCCGCACACGACGAGCCGCACGGCGCCGAGCGGATCGCGCCGATGAGGCGACGCCTCGGGTGGAAGGACAAGGTGCGGCCGATGCTCATGGGCGCCGGCGGCATCCTTGGCGGGGAGGACTTCGTAGCAGCGCACATGGCATGGGGCGCGGTGAACGAGTGGATGACACAGGCCGGTTACTCCCTGCTCAGCCGGCGTGCCGCCCATCCGCTGCTGTCGGAGCTCGTCGGTCGGATCATGCGGCAGGAGGGTCTTCACATCGATTTCTACGCGAACCAGGCCCGCGAGCGCCTCGCGGCGAGCGTGCGGGCGCAGAGGCTCGTCCGCTTCGCGTTGCAGCGTTTCTGGAAGCCCGTTGGGTCGGGCGTCATGCCGGAAGCCGAGACGCAGTTCCTCGCCCGCTATCTCATGACCGACGAAGTCGGCCGCGAGGCGGCGCGGAGGATCGACCGCCAGATCGACCGACTTCCGGGTCTGGCTGGGCTCGAGCTCGTGACGACCGCCATCGCCGACGCCCTCTCGGCCGCGGCGTAGATCGGGCACTGAGTCACCTCGTCCCCACCGTAAGCTGGGTTGGTGGATGTCGTCAGGGCTGAACAGCTCGATTCGAGCGCTTCGGATGACGGAGTTGAGGAAGTCCTCGCCCGCGTGCGCTCCACGGGCGGCCGCGTCACGACTCCGAGGCGCCTTCTCGTCCGGTCCTTGTTCGAGGCGGCAGGCCACCGAACCGCCGAGGAGCTCGCGGCCGAGATTCAGACGCGAGCCCCCGACGTCTCGATCTCGACGGTGTATCGCAACCTTGAGGAGCTCGAGCGTCTCGGCGTGGTCGTCCACGCTCATCTCGGGCACGGGCCGGCGACTTACCACCTCGCGAGCGCGGCACACGGCCACCTCGCCTGCGAGAAGTGCGACACTCACCTAGAGCTTTCCGACGGGTTCTTCGCGGACCTGCGACGACGAGCCATTGCCGAGTTCGGGTTCGCGATCGACCCACGACATTTTGCGGTGATCGGGCTCTGCGCGGCCTGTCAAGCCGAAAGTGAGGATTGCGGCGACATCACCGGCGGCTGAAGGAGCAGTTCGCCTCCCCGCGCGCGCCCATGTTCGCCCCCTTGGCGGGCGTCAAGTCCCGATCGGCGCCCCCGCACGGCGCCCGCGATTGGCGAGGTCCGCCGCGCGGAGCCGTTGGGCCATCGCTTGCAGCAGGCTCAACGCGATCTCCGGAGCGACAGCCAACAGATCCTCGAACTCCCGGCGCGACAGGACGAGGACTCTTGTCGGAGCGGTCGTCGTGACCGAGGCGACCCGTGGACCACCGTCGAGTATTGCCATCTCTCCGCAGAATCCGCCGGCGCCGATGCTGGCCCTGTGCCGACCGCGCATGGTGACCGCAGCCTCGCCTTCGATGATCACGAAGAACTCGGTTCCGATCTCGCCTTCGCGACACAGGACTTGACCCTTAGGGACATCGAGAGCGGCCGTCAGCGCGGCGATCCTTCGAAGCTGGCGCGCATTGCATTTGGTGAACAGCGGAATCGAGCGGAGGAGCTGCACCTTGGCGTCGGACTTGATCAGTGGCGACATCGGTCCTCCCAGTATCGGTGTGATGGCCGCAGCGGCACTATAGAAGGACTGGCAACCGCCCGTCCGCGTTCGGCCGCTCGGCGGTCGCGCTGCCGCTTGCGACTCAAAATGCCCTGCCTCCCGTTGTCGCGTACTCCGCCTCGCTGCGGACGATGCAGAACTCGTGCCCCTCCCGGTCGGCGAGCACGGCCCAACCGCCTCCATCGGGCGTACGACGATCGTCCAGGAGCCGGGTCAAAGGAGCAGTCGATCGTCACATTGGAAACGGCGAGAGGCACGCCCCTTCGATAGCAGGAGCCGCTGCCACTCGCAACGCGGACCTGTCACAATCATCTCGAGACGATCTCGAGGTGGGTGATGTCACGGCAGGCACGGCGGACGGCGGCCTTCAGTTTTGCAGCGGCAACCCTTGTCGCCGTTGGCATCTGGAGTGGCACGTTCCTTTCGTCGAGCGCGGCCACACCGCAGGTCCTGACGGGTACCGTTGGGATTGTCGGCGCCGGCGGCGACGAGTTTGCGGTCCTCCTCAGCGGGACCGACCAACCGGAGAGCTACGGGCTTTCCGACAGTATCCCGTGGCGCGACCCGCAGGGCGGGTGGAACTTCAGTGTCGGCGCGCCCATTCCTTGCATGAAACCGTTGTCCCACGGTCAAAAGATCACATTCGGGCTCGTCAACGCGAACCCCGTCGAAGATGCGCCAGGCGGATCGGTCGTGGTGTGGGTGGAGTGTCCGAGCTCGTAGCCACCCTCGACGTTCCAAAGTCTCGAAGCACCAACCGTCTCGACTTCTCAGAGCAACCGGCGCGTGACAGAGGGAGCGAGCGCCACCTAACCTTGCTCAGCGCGGCCGACACGCCGAGCTCAATTGGTAGTTCAGTGAGCAACGCTGGTGAATCTTGGGTAACCGCCTTCAGTTAGCGATACGGGGTCCCGGAGCTCCAGGTTTTATAAGGCAAACGGGCCGCTAGCTCATCGGGTAGAGCAGGGGACTTTTAATCCCAAGGTGCCGGGTTCGAGCCCCGGGCGGCCCACAATAAACGAGCAGATCACGGGCTATATCTGAGCCTGCCGCACCGACCTGGTATTCTGCCACCCAACATTCCACCCAACAATGTGGAGAGAACCAAGTGGCGGGAAGCCTGCGAGTTGTGCGAGCGCCAGACGTTTACGAGCTGCGCGTCTACGTAGGTCGTGACTCGTCCGGGCGCGTGAAGCACCGCCATGAACGCTTCACCGGCAACAAGCGTGCTGCACTGCGCGCTCTCGCGGCGCTCGTGGCCGAGGTCGAGCAGGCCAAGGAGAACAGCGTCGAGCCCGGAAGCGTCTGGGGATCGAACACCACGCTGAACTCTGCGTTCACCGCCTGGAAGCTGAACGGTTGGCAGGACCTGTCGCCCTCTACGACGCGCCGCTACGAGAGCATCTGGCAGGTCCACGTCGAGCACTCGATAGGGCAGCGCAAGATCTCCGAGCTGAGTGCCTACGACCTCGAGCGCTACTTCCGCCGGCTCAAGTCCGAGGGCCTCGCAGAAGCGAGCGTGCGACAGACCCGTGCAGTGCTCAACCGCACCTGCCGCCTGGCACGGCGCTGGAGCGGAGGGGTGCTCCCGAACCCGGTCGCCGAGACCGAGCTGCCGAGCTGGTCGATGGACGCTGAACGGGTCGTACGGGCGCCCGAT
>Ga0182015_10001449_pt1 | contig 31286 bp, 22 predicted proteins | sample 712P3MmetaG_FD_120478 | JGI IMG/M metagenome (GOLD analysis project Ga0182015, IMG submission 120478) | Permafrost microbial communities from Stordalen Mire, Sweden - 712P3M metaG | ecosystem: Environmental > Terrestrial > Soil > Wetlands > Permafrost | place: Sweden: Stordalen | collected... | reverse complement strand
TTTTGCCTTGCCACGCGAAAGACGCCTATCGTCTTCACTTTCCGACAAGACCTACGTTCGCACGCCGCCATTCGATTGATTCCAAAGCATCAGCCGAGTGGTTCCTCAGAAGCCACAGGCCATAGCACTCACTGAGTGCCCGAACCAAAAACTCGCCCTTATTCGATCCCTAGTTGTCTCTGGATTTGCTCCAGCGACGCGCCCTTCGTCTCCGGAACCATTGTCATTACCCAGAGAAGCTGGAGCACCATCATGCCGGCGAAAAACGAGAAAACGTAGCCGATCGGGAAGGCGGAGACCATCTTCGGGAAGAAAGTGGTGAGTAAGGCGGCGAAGATCCAATGCGTGCCGCAGCCCAGGCTCTGGCCCTCGGCGCGATGGCGATTGGGAAATATTTCGGAGATAAAAACCCAAATTACGGCTCCCTGACCGATCGCGTGTGCGGCGATGAAGGCGAAGATGCAAACCGGCACGATCAGGAAGTGACCGGTAAAGAAAGCCCATGCGACCAGGCCAAGCGAAGTGATGTATCCGACCGAGCCGATATAAAGAAGAGTGCGCCGGCCCAGCCGGTCAATCAGCCAGAGTCCGACAAAAGTGAAAATCAGATTGGTGAACCCAATTCCGATTGATTGCAGCAGCGCGGCTTTCGCACCCAGGCCGGTAAGTTCGAAGATGCGCGGCGCGAAATACAAAATCGCGTTGATACCGGACATTTGGTTGAAGAAGGCAATCAGGATAGCGAGCAGGATTGGCTTACGAAGCCGCATCGTCCAGAAATGTCCAGAGGACGATTTTTGTTCCGATGCGGTTGCAGCCATAATCTCATCGGCCTCGGCCGCGATCTGTGTCGTCGGGGCCTCGGGTTCGATGCGGTGCAGTACCTCGACAGCAGCTTCCCGATCTCCCTTCCGACTAAGGAGCCAGCGGGGGCTTTCCGGGAGACCAAAACAAAATATCGCGTAGAGCAACGACGGAAACGCGGCCACACCCAGCATCCAGCGCCAAGCGTTGTCGCCGATCCCAGAGAGCAGCGCGTTCGATACGTAGGCGACCAGGATGCCAAAAACAATGTTGAACTGGAACATACCCGCAAGCCGCCCTCGATGCTTCGCCGGTGCGATCTCCGAGATGTACATCGGGGCGACCACTGTGGAGATGCCGATGCCCAGTCCACCGATGACTCGGGCGACGATGAATGTGGCAACGTTGGGCGCCAGTCCCGACCCTACGGCGCCGACAAAATAAAGAACGCCGATCCAGAGCAGTGTGGCCTTGCGACCGAACCGGTCAGCCGGCCAACCGCCAGCCAGTGCACCGACTACGGTGCCGTAAAGGGCCGAGGCCATAGCAATGCCGTGCAATCCGGGACTCAGACCCCAAAGCGTTTGGATTGTTTTTTCGGCACCGGAAATTACGACCGTGTCGAATCCGAAGAGAAACCCTGCGAGTGCCGACGCGAGCGACCAGAAGAAGATGCGAGCGTTCATAAGTGGGTAGAACGGTACTTACCTGATGTCACCATTCCTCGCGTGCACGCCAAGACTAGACTAGAAACTGGAAACAAGAAACCGAGAACTAGCTCCCCCGGGTCAGCGGATATCCCTTTTCCCGCCAGTCGCGAATGCCGCCGTCCATCGAGATGACGTTGGTATAACCCATCTTCTGCAGATTGTCAGCTGCCAGCGCCGAGCGGAATCCGCCGCCGCAATAAAGCACAATCTCTGCATTGAGGTCAGGCACCCGCGCCTCGATGTCGCGTTCGATGATGCCCTTGCCTAGGTGAATCGCCCCTGGCAGATGATCGTTGGCGAATTCGCTTTCTTCGCGTACGTCCACCAACAAAAACCTCTCGCCGCTATCCATTTTCTTTTTCACTTTCTCGACGTTCGTCTCGCGTACGCGCGTCTTGGCGTCGTCCACAATTTGCAGGAAGCGCGGAGGATGTTGCACGGCCATGAGATCTCCTTATTTTCTGTCGGCGGTAACATCCTACCAAGTGCTGCTGGATTTGTGCATCGTGTCCGTCGATTTCTCAGTTAGCATGAACCCGTGAGGGAGAATCGACCGACCCGGTATGTCGGCTTGGCGCGCACTCTGTCGAAACTGGGCTATTGCTCGCGCGCGCGAGCGGCAGACCTGATTCGCGCCGGACGGGTGAGTCTGAATGGAAAGACCCATCGCGATCCGGAAGCGCCTGTTTTTGGCAAATACCAACATATTGCCATCGACGGCAGAGTCATCGAGTCTCGAAACAAAATCTATCTCATGCTGAACAAGCCCCGCGGCATCGTGACGACTGTGTCGGATGAAAAGGGTCGAGAAACGGTGTACACAATATTGAATGCATGTTCGGTAAGCGAAGCTTCCATGCCCAGAGAGAGCCTGCCCTGGGTTGCCCCAGTCGGCCGCTTGGACAAAGCCAGTGAAGGTTTGTTACTCCTGACCAATGATTCCGAGTGGGCCGCCCGCATCACGGCCCCCGAAACGCATCTGGACAAGACGTACCACGTGCAAATAGGAGCTATCGCAGATGAGAAGTCTGTCCGGGCCCTCGTGATAGGGGTGAAAGCGAAAAACCGGGAAGTGTTGCGTGCGAAGCAGGCTCGGCGGTTGCGCGCGGGCCAGAAAAATTGCTGGCTCGAGATTATTCTGGATGAGGGAAGAAACCGCCAGATTCGGCGCATGATCGAAGCTCTCGGCTTCGAGGTCCTGCGGTTGGTGCGGGTCGCCATCGGCCCACTACTGTTGGGCGATCTCGCGAAGGGCGAGTACCGCGCTTTAATCGTGCAGGAGAAGCAAATGCTCGACCGCGCAATGCAAAACAAAATTTCATGAACGACTTAATCTTTCTTCCTGCCATATCGATGGCTGAGCAGATTCGGAACAAGAAGATATCTCCAGTCGAACTGGTTAATGCACATCTGACGCAGATCGAAAAGCTGAACCCAAAACTAAATGCTTTCGTGCAAGTCGATGCGGAACACGCCCTGCAATCTGCTCGGGAAGCGGAGTCGCTTGCAATGAGCGACTCGCCGCTTGGCCCGCTGCACGGCGTTCCCCTTAGCATCAAGAGTTCCATCAGCGCAGCCGGCCTGCGCTGCGAGGCCGGAACCCGCCTGCGCGCAGGATTCGTTGCGCACCAAAATGCACCGCTCATCACACGCCTGAAGGATGCCGGCGCCATCATCCTGGGTACAACCAATGCGCCTGAGCTCTTGATGGCGTGGGAGACAGACAACCTGCTTTATGGTCGCACCAACAGCCCATGGGATCTGGAGCGCACGCCCGGCGGCTCGAGCGGCGGCGAGGCCGCGGCGATTGCCGCGGGCATGTCCGCTGGTGGCGTTGGCAGCGACGGCGGCGGCTCGATTCGCGTACCTGCCCACTTCAGCGGCATCTGCGGCTTGAAGCCGACGCCGGGCCGCATTCCCTCGACCGGCCATTTTCCCGTATCCGCAGGTCCATTCGCATCGATCGGCGTCGTAGGGCCTATGGCTCGCACCGTTGCCGACTTGAAAATTCTTTTCGAGGCGATGCAAGGTCCAGACCTTGGCGACACTAATGCCGCTCCGGTGCCTGTGCGCTGGCTAAGTGAAGTCGACACCAGGAAGCTGAGAGTTGGTTATTTCGAAGACGACGGCCGCACTCCGGTCACCGCAGAAACCCGCGCCGCCGTTCGCACAGCGGCAGAAGCCTTGCGCAGCACGGGTTTTCAGGTGGAACCTTTTCAGCCGCAAGGGCTCGAGGAAGCGCGTCAACTGTGGTGGAAGTATTTCGTCGTTGCCGGCGGGATGCTTATCAAGCCGATGTTCAAGGACCGCGAATCCGACGTTAGTCCCATCCTCAGGCAGTTTCTGGAGTGGTCCGCGGCCGAGCCAGCTCTCACAGCCGAGGCCCTGCTCGATGCCTGGATCCGCCGCGACATGATCCGTGCGCAGTTTTTCACCCAGATGGAGCAGTATCCAATCCTGCTCTGTCCAGCCGCCGCCATTCCAGCCTTCCGCCACGGCGAGCGCAGTTGGCTGATTGAGGACCAGACCGTCGACTATCTCGATGCCTGGAGTTGTACCGAGTTCTTCAATTTGTTAGGTAATCCCGCCGCGGTAGTTCCCGTGGGCCACTCATCCGAGGGGCTGCCCATTGGCGTGCAGATTGTTGGACGCCCGTGGGAAGAAGAGCAAGTATTGTCTGTTGCTGCCAAGCTGGAGGACGAATGTGGCGCGTGGAGGATCCCGCTGTTGGCACGGGAATCGTCCTAAGTCTCTAGCATAGTATTTTTGCACTATTCCCCGCGCGCTTGCAGATGAGTAAGTTGATTCGCACGCGGTTTCACGCACTGTGGGTTGAAATCCGTGTCCTAGCTGTCTCAGTCTTTTCCGAATGCTTGAAAGCGCACCATCCCAGGGATTCGTACGTCGGGCACTTTCGTGGCTGCTGCCATTCCTCGTGATCTCGGCCTTTTACCTCTACGCCTTCCCTCAACCCAATATTTTCTACGCCGCTGTGGTGCTGCTGCACGCGCTCGCCGGGGTAATCGCGACAATCCTGCTGATCCCCGCGCTTTTTCAACTTCTGCGAAACGGAACCATCATCGCGCGAGCCGGTTGGTTTCTCATCACGGGGGGAGCGGTTCTAGGACTGATTCTCATTAAGACTGGTACCCCACGCGACGAGTGGAAGTGGCTCTATCTGCACCTCCTGGTCGCGCTTGCCGGAGTCGGTCTTCTGATCGCCGATAAGCTCGGAAGGCTCGGCTGGCTGTCCGCGAGCGCGAGCGTGACAGCCCTGCGCGCCGCCGTTTGCCTGTTGCTGCTGTCAGGATTCGGCTACGGCGCACACTACATCCGCGAAAGTTGGCAGACGCGTGCCCGCATCCAGAATCCCTCCATGCCGCCCGACAACATGAATGGTGAAGGCGATGGGCCTGAGGGCTCGTTCTTTCCCAGTTCCGCGCAGGTTTACGGCAACCAGAAAATTCCCAGCAAGTTTTTCATGGAGTCTGATTCGTGCAAGCGATGCCACGAAGATATCTACAACCAGTGGTTCAGCTCGGCTCATCATTTTTCTTCGTTCAACAATCAGTGGTACCGCAAGGCCATCGAGTACATGCAGGATACGGTCGGCACCAAGCCTTCGAAATGGTGCGGCGGCTGCCACGATCCCGCCGTGCTGTACAGCGGCCTGATGGATACTCCGATCAAGCAAATCGTGCATCGTCCCGAATCGCAGGCTGGCCTGGGCTGCATGATGTGTCACTCCATCGCCGACGTGAAAAGCACCATGGGCCAGGCGGATTTTTATCTGGAGTATCCCAAGTTGCACGAACTCGCCGCCACGCAGAACCCGGTGGCGCGTGCCTTGCACGATTTTCTGATTCGCCTGAATCCTGAGCCACACCGGCGTGTGTTTCTCAAGCCGTTTATGAAAACCCAGACCGCCGAATTCTGTTCCACATGCCACAAGGTTCATCTGGACGTTCCAGTGAATCACTACCGCTGGTTCCGCGGCTTCAATGAATACGACAATTGGCAGGCCAGCGGAGTTTCCGGGCAAGGAGCACGATCCTTTTACTACCCGCCTAAGCCGCAGCAATGCGCCGATTGCCACATGCCCGCCGAAGCTTCGAAAGATGCTGGCAACGTGAACGGGTTTGTGCACTCGCATCGTTTCCCCGGCGCGAATACTGCAGTGCCGACGGCGAACGAAGATACCGCACAGCTGAAGCTTACCGAAGGATTCCTGAAGAGCGGCGCTCTCACGGTGGATATTTTTGCGTTGTCGCCTGCACAGGCGCCGTTGAAAACGGGTGCAGCGAGCCAGTCCGAGCTGGCCACAACATTCGCCGTGGGTGAAGAAGCGGAAACCAAAATCACTCCCGAGGCGGGTGGCGAAGTTGCGCCACTCACTGCGCCGCTGGACCGCGTGCAGCCGGTGCTGCGCCGGGGCGATACTGTCCGCGTTGATGTCGTCGTTCGCACCAAGAAAGTCGGACACTTTTTCCCCGGCGGCACGGTCGATGCCTACGACACGTGGCTCGAACTGAAAGGCACCGATGACAAAGGCCAGACGATCTTCTGGAGCGGCAGGGTCGAAGATGATGGCAAAGGTCCGGTGGAAAAAGGCGCGCATTTCTATCGTTCGCTGCAGATCGACGCACACGGCAATCCCATCAACAAGCGCAATGCCTGGGCCACGCGGGCCGTGGTTTATGTTCGCCTGATTCCACCGGGCGCGGCCGATACCGTGCACTACCGCATGCAGATTCCCGAGAACACTGGAAACAAGATCACCTTGCATGCGCGCCTCTGCTACCGGAAGTTTTCGTGGTATGGCACGCATGAAGCGTTCGCCGGGCAGCCAGACCCGACATCGCCGAACTCGGTTACCCCCGACTACGACGATCGTCCGACGGTGTTCACGGCATCGCTGAGCGGCGTTTCGGCCAAACAGGAAATAATTCCCGATCTACCGATCGTTACCGTAGCGGAGAACGAAGTGACGCTGCCTGTGATCGCACACAATGCTCCCGCTTCTCCACCGAAGACAATCGCCCTTAAGGACGAATGGCAGCGCTGGAATGATTACGGAATCGGCCTGTTTCTGCAGGGCGACTTGAAGGCCGCAGCTTTAGCGTTCCAGAAAGTGACCGAGGCTGATCCGAACAATCCCGATGGCTGGGTGAATATCGGCCGGTGTGCCGTGCAGGAAGGCGACATGGAACGTGCCCGCGTCGTCCTCGAGAAAGCGCTGGCCTTAGCCCCGAATCTGGCGCGCGCCAACTATTTCTATGCTCGCGTGCTGCGCAGTGACGGCAATTACGATGCCGCCGCCGCCCGGTTGCGTATTGTGCTCAGCCAGTATCCACGTGATCGCGTCGCGCTCAATGATCTGGGACGCGTCCTCTTTCTGCAGCGAAAATACGAAGAGGCAGTGAGGACTCTGGAGTCCGTGTTGGCGATTGATCCCGAAGATCTGCAGGCGCACTATAACTTAATGCTATGCTACGGCGGTCTGGGCAACGAAAAGCTCGCGAAGGACCACGAGACGCGCTACATGCGTTTCAAAGCCGATGAGTCTTCCCAGGCGATCACCGGACCGTACCGCGAATCGCATCCCGAAGATAACAACGAGCGGCAAGCGGTGCATGAGCATGTTTCAGTCCCGCTCCCGGCGTTGGGCACGAGTCATATAGACGCAGCCGCCTCGGCTGTGCGGCCGGGCAAAGCCCGGCTAGTGCCCGCTACCGCTTCCGCCGGGGCGTCGAGATGAACGTCCGGCTTCCGCTTCAATCTACAAAGCTCCTCTGTGTCTCTGTGTCTCTGTGTTGGATGTCTTTTTCTCTAGCTACTAGCCGAGCCCAGCAAATCCACTTCCGCGACATCACGGCGCAGGCGGGCATTCGTTTCATGCACAACAACGGCGCGTTCGGAAAAAAGTGGCTGCCTGAAACTATGGGGCCGGGTTGCGCTTTCATCGACTATGACAATGACGGCTATCCCGATATTCTCCTGGTGAATGGCGAAGACTTCCCCGGGCATCCGCACTCCGGACCGACGACCCCAAAGCTATATCACAATAATCACAACGGAACTTTCACCGACGTAACCCGCCAAGCCGGCCTCGCAGTGCCCATGTTTGGATTCGGAGTTGCCGTTGGAGACTATGACAATGACGGCTTCGACGATCTTTTCATCACGGCATTAGGACAAAGCCATCTCTTCCACAACAATGGCAATGGTACCTTCACAGACGTAACCAAGTCTGCCGGAATGCTGGGGCCGAACGAATTCTCAACCAGCGCCGCATGGGTGGATTACGATCGCGACGGCAAACTTGATCTCGTGGTCGCGAACTATGTGCGCTGGACCGAGCAGACTGATCTCTACTGTACCCTCGACGGCGCACGTAAATCTTATTGCACACCCGAATCGTATAAAGGCACGTCCGTGCGCTTGTGGCACAACCTAGGCAACGGCAAGTTTGAGGACGCAACGCAGAAGGCCGGCCTCGGCGATCCCACTTCGAAAAGTTTAGGCATCGCCATCCTCGATTACAATGCAGATGGTTGGCCCGACATTCTGATCGCCAACGACACTCAGCCCAATAAACTCTATCTCAACAAGAAAGATGGGAGCTTCGAAGAGCGCGGTGTGGCCGCTGGGATTGGGTTCAGTGAAGATGGCGTTGCCCGCGCCGGCATGGGCGTCGACGCCGCCGACTACGACCGCAGTGGGCACGCCAGTGTCCTCATCACCAACTTCGCGAATCAGATGGCTTCGCTCTATCACAACGAGGGTAACGGCTTGTTCGTGGACGAGGCTCCGCAATCCGAAGTCGGCCGCGCCACACTGGTCACGCTCGGATTCGGCTGCTTCTTCTTCGATTATGACAACGACGGCTGGCCGGATGTTTTCGTCGCCGACGGCCACATCGAAGATGCGATCGAACGGGTGCAGAAACGCGTGAGTTATGCCGAGCCCTCGCATCTGTTCCGCAACCTTGGCGGCGGTAAGTTTCAGGAAGTGACGGCGCAGATGGGGCCAGTCTTTGCCGCTCCGCGAGTGGCTCGCGGCGCGGCATACGCCGATATCGACAACGATGGCTTTCTCGACGTTCTGATTACGACAAACGCAGGCCCGGCATATTTATTCCACAACGAAGGCGGAGCAAATCACAGTCTGCGCGTGAAACTCGTGGGCACAAAATCGAACCGCGACGGCATCGGCGCCGTCGTGCACGTCACGTCAGACAACAATAAAGACAAGCAATGGAAGATGCTGCGCTCCGGTTCGAGTTATCTTTCCCAGAGCGAACTGGTACTCACCTTCGGCCTAGCCACGCAAAGCAAAGCGGACACTGTTGAAATTCAATGGCCCAGCGGCCAGGTGGAGAACCTCTCGAACGTGAATGCCGGACAAACCGTTACCGTCCAGGAAGGGAAGGGCATTGTAAGCGCGCGCGCATACGGTCCTCCGTCGAAGTCCTCCAGATAATGGTTTCCTCCGTGTACCCCTGTGTCCTCTGTGTTTAAATCTTGAATCAGATGACTTCCCGACTCTCAGCCGCTCTCGCCGGCGTACTCGCGGCCGCCCTTGGCCTCTTCGCGACCAGCCCGCAAACTCAGCCAAAGGCGAATCCCGTCGAAGCTGCGCGCATGAATAATCTCGGCGCCGCCTACATGAACCAGCAACTTTTCGAGAAAGGACTCAAGGCATTCCAGCAAGCAGCGGAGCTTGATCCTAATCTCGCGATGGCTCGCCTCAATGAAGGCATCGCCTTGCTGAATATGCAAAAGATCGAGGAAGCCAAAGCGGTGTTGCAAGATGCGCTCAAGCAGGATCCGAAGAACCCCAACGCATGGTATAACCTCGGCCTGCTGGCCAAAAATACTGGCGATGCTCCGGCCGCGGTTGAGGCCTTTCGTCACGTAGCTGAGATCGACCCGAATGAGGCGGACACCTGGTATTTCCTGGGCACGGCTTACGTGCAGGCGAAACAGTTTCCGCAAGCCATCGACGCCTTTCAGCACGCGCTGCAACTCAACCCGCTGCACGCCTCGGCCGAGTTCGGACTCTCGCGGGCTTACCAGCAATCCGCCGAAATCGACCACGCCCGCGAGCACCTGAAGAAATTTCAGTACATCACGCAAAACAAAATCGGCGCACCCGTGAGCCTGGCTTACGGCGAGCAAGGCCAGTACTCGCGCGCAGTGGAATCGCCGTCGGCAGTGTTGAAAGCGCCCCCGCAGATCAAGGTGCGGTTTGTGGATGTGACGAGCACCGCTGGGCTGACCCCAAAGATTTCGCCTTCCAGAAGCGACGGTTTGGACTCTGGTCTCGGTCCCGGCGCTTGCTTCATCGATTACGACAACGATGGCCACCCCGATATTTTTTTGCCCGACAATGGCAAAGACGGAGGCATGTCTCTTTACCACAACCTGGGAGGAGGCAAGTTCGAAGAAGATACAGTCCGTGCGGGCCTCGACAAGCAACTCCACGGCGTCGGTTGCGCCGCAGGCGATTACGACAACGACGGCTATGCCGACTTAGCGGTGAGTTTGGACGGAGGCCTGCTCCTCCTGCATAACGAAAAAAATGGAACCTTCAAGGACGTAACTGGGACAGCTGGGATAAAGATCGACGTGCGAGGCGGCGGGCTTACGTTCATCGATTACGATCACGACGGCGATCTTGATCTCTTCGTCACGGGCAATAGCGAAAAGCCATGGTCGTTTTCCAGGCATCTAACCGGCGCAAACCTGATGTGGCGTAACAACGGTAACGGAACATTTACTGACGTCACTGAGTCTCTCGCACTGAACGGTAATACTCCCAACATTTCCGCTGTCGGCAGTGATTACAACAACGACCGCGCCGTCGATATAGTCACAACTGGCACGGGCAGTGAACCTGTCGATGCCAAGCTAAACCGTTATATGGGAACGCTGGTTTACGAGAACCCGCGCGAAGGACAGTTCATCCGACGTGAACTCTGGTCTTCCCCGGTGCCATCACAGACAGCGGGGGTCGCAGTTCTTGACTTCGATCACGATGGTTGGATGGATTTGGCCTTCACGCACTTGGGCACACCCGGCATCACACTTTGGCGTAACAATCACGGGAAGACGTTCGATCGAGTAGAACTTCCCGAGACGAACTGGGCCGCTGCCTTCGGAATCGCCGCCTTCGATTACGACAACGACGGTTGGGTCGACCTCGTCGCAGTCGGCGAAACGAAGGAAGGCAAGGGCGAAGTGCGCCTCTTCCGCAATCTCGGGGCCGATGGTTTCAAGGACGTCACCGCCGAAGTAGGTCTCGACAAAATTCAACTCAAAGACCCGCGCGCCATCATCACTGGCGATTACGATGGCGACGGCGCGACCGACCTGCTGATTACGCAGAATCACGGTCCGGCTGTGTTGTTGCGCAATGAAGGCGGCAATCAGAATCACTGGCTGCGCCTCTCGCTCAAGGGACTGGCCGACAACAAGAGCGCCATCGGTACCAAGGTGGAAGTGTTTGCGGGCGGCAATCGCCAGAAATTTGAGATTGCCGGGTCGAACGGATACTTGGGACAAAACTCGACCGACATCGTGGTCGGCCTCGGCGATGCAAAAGAAGCCGACATCGTGCGCATGACTTGGCCCACGGGCGTGCTCCAAGACGAAATCAATGTCGCGGGGGACAAGCAGCAAAATTATCTCGAGATGGATCGCCGCGGCAGTTCCTGCCCCACGCTGTTTGCGTGGAATGGCGAACGCTACGAACTCGTTGGCGATATGCTGGGCGCGGGTGTGGTTGGACATTGGGTTGGGCCCGGCCATCGCGACGTTCCACGGCCCGTGGAATACATCAAGCTCAATCGCGATGCAGTTAGAGAGAAGGATGGAAAATTAAGCTTCCGCTTCATGGAGCCGCTGGAAGAGGCTGTCTATCTCGATCAGGCGCGATTACTGGCGGTGGATCATCCGGCGGATATGGAGGTGTATCCCAACGAATATTTTGCGTCGAATCCGCCGTCTCCGCCGTTCAAGGTAGTGGTCAGTCGCGCTGCGCGTCCACCCGCCGGAGCGTGGGATGAACAGGGCCACAATGTGTTGCCCGATCTTCTGGGGCATCGTTACATCGGCGATTTTGCACTGACGCAGTTTCAGGGTTTTGCCAAGCCGCATAGCCTGGTCCTCGACCTGGGTGAGGCTTACCGCGGTGGACCGCTGTGGCTGCTGCTGGATGGCGAAGTCGAATACTTTTCGGCAAACAGCATGTATGCCGCATCGCAAGCGGGGGTGCAGGCGATTTCTCCTTATGTGGAAGCACTCGGCGCGAACAAGTGGGTGCGCGTGATCGACGATATGGGATTCCCTGCGGGAGGCCCGCGGACCATGACCGCCGACCTCAGCGGCAAGCTACCGCTGGGCACGCAAAAGATTCGGATCACGACGAATCTGCAGATCTATTGGGACGGCATTCTGGTGAGCCGAACGCCTCAGGATCCTCAAAACAACGGCCAGAGCGTGCGTCTGACGCCGGTTCCGCTGGTCCGCGCGGATCTCGGCTTCCACGGATTCCCGCTCAAGATCGAAGGTACGCCGCCCGGCAACGTGCAGTACATCTACGAGAAGGTGAGCGCGACCGGGCCGTACACGCGCCCGGCTGGCAGTTACACCCGCTACGGCGATGTCTTGCCGCTCCTGACGGCGCTGGACGATCAGTTAGTGGTCTTTGGATCGGGCGATGAAGTGCGCCTCGACTTCGATCCATCGCAACTGCCTGCCCCGCCGGCTGGTTGGGTGCGTGATTACTTCTTCGCCGCTAACGGCTATGAGAAAGATATGGACTTCTACGCCGCCGAGGGCAACTTTGTAGCGCCGCTGCCGTTCCTCAGAATGGGCGACTACCCGTATCAGCCCGGCCAGTCGTTCCCGCTGGATGACGCCCACGTAAACTATCTTCTCGAATCCAATACGCGGCACATGTCTGGAAACGAGCAGCGCGGATACTGGTTCGACTATGGCGTTTCCAAGTAGGTGGGGGAGCAATTTGCTCCTATAAAATCGTTTTAATATTGACATTTTTGCCCTCCGCATAATCCAATAGGCGGACTCATGGAATCCACATCCGCTCCTGCTGTGTCGTCTGCCCCTCGCCTCCGCCGTACGCTCACGCTTTGGGATCTGATTCTTTACGGCGTGATCGTGATTCAGCCAGTCGCGCCTATGTCTGTGTTTGGAGTGCTTAGCAATCGCGGTCATGGTCACGTGGTCACCACGGTTCTGATCGCCATGGTCGCGATGCTTTTCACAGCGGTCAGCTATGGGCGGATGGCGCGCGCTTATCCCAGCGCTGGGTCGGCCTTCACTTATGTCGGCCAGGAGATCAATCCCGCACTCGGCTACGTAACGGGCTGGAGCATGGTCATGGATTACCTTCTCAATCCGATGATCTGCCTTATCTGGATCAGCCAGCAGGCGCATGTGTTCGCACCCGGCGTCTCCTATGCCGCATGGGCGGTCTTCTTCGCGCTGGTGTTTACCACCTTGAATGTTCAAGGCGTGAAAACTTCAGCTCGAGTGAATACGGCACTGGCCGCGGGAATGGGAGTGGTGATTGCGATCTTCTTTGTGGCGGCGGCGCGCTACATTTTTGGCCACCCTCACGATGGCGCTGCATTCTTTACTCGGCCCTTTTACGATCCCGCGAGCTGGAATACGAAAGCGGTGCTGGGCGGCACCTCAGTTGCCGTGCTCACCTATATCGGTTTCGATGGCATCTCCACGCTCTCGGAGGAAGCCGAGAATCCGCGGCGAAACATTCTGCTGGCGACGGTACTGGTTTGTGTCGTGATTGGGATCCTGTCGGCCTTCCAGGTGTATGCGGCGCAGCTTATCTGGCCCGCCTCTGAACCGTACCCGAATATGGACACGGCCTTTACTTTCGTGGCGGGACGCGCTTGGGCGCCCCTGTTTGCCATTGTTGGGTTCACGCTGGTGGTGGCGAACTTTGGTTCCGCCATGGGCGCGCAACTGGGTGCGGCGCGCCTGCTTTATGGCATGGGACGTAGTAATGCTTTACCGAAGTCCTTCTTTGGCGCTGTCGATGCCAAACGAAGAGTTCCGCGCAACAACGTTCTGTTTGTCGGCGCACTCGCTTTAGCTGGTGCATTTCTGCTTCCAGCATTAGCTGGAGCCACCACTGGCTATGATCTGGGCGCGAACCTGCTCAATTTCGGTGCTCTTATTGCCTTCATGGGCGTTAACGCGGCGGCATTCGTCCGCTACTACTTGCATGAACCGGAAAAAAAGCTTGGCAAACTGCTTCCGCCGGTCTTGGGCTTCGTAATCTGTTTTTTTCTCTGGATTAGCTTGAGCCCGAAAGCGCTGGTGTTTGGGGCGATCTGGATGGCGGTGGGAATTGCCATAGGCGCATGGAAGACCAAGGGTTTTCGAGGCAATTTGGTCGACTTCGAATTGCCGCCCGAAGAATGAGAGCTATTGGAGGAAGAATGTTAGGTTCAACCAACATCGTTGCTTTTGTTCCGACCAAAGACGCGACGAAAGCAAGAGCGTTTTACGAGGGAGTGTTGGGACTTCGTTTTGTGAAGGACGATGGGTTTGCCACAGTGCTCGATGCGAACGGAATCATGGTCAGAGTGGCGAAAGTGCCCCAATTTACTCCTGCACAGTTCACGATTCTGGGATGGGAAGTTGCCGACATTAGGAAGACGGTCGAGAGCTTACAGGAGAAGCGTATCCACTGCGAGAAATTCGGGTTCTTCGAGCAAGACGAACTCGGGATCTGGAACGCACCAACCGGCGACAAGGTGGCGTGGTTCAAGGATCCCGATGGAAATATACTTTCCGTGTCCCAGCACGTCGAGTAACCCGAGTATAACTACGCGATGACCAGACAATCCTAGCCCTGCTGCATTTCTTTAATTGGTATTCCAGCCACTCACTTGCACCACAGGTTTTTGCGAGCCCAATTCGCTGGTGCGATAGATTGCGGTTAGCTCCCTCTTTTCTCCGGGGAGCAGTGAAACGTAGTTGTCTTCCCAGACGACTGGTAGGATCTCTTCGCCGTTCGCGCCCCGGTCCACTTTTAACCTCACAAAGAACGCCAGACCTTTGCTTGGGTTTTCGATGCTGACGTGCGTGACGGATTCGTTTCCTCTACGTTCGGTGTGGTCGTTAACTTTAAGCTTCACCTTGGGGAGTTTCGTCAGATCGGTGAAATCCGCGTAGGACTCGGTGGGAGTCATCCACCAGTTGGACTTGGCCCAGTCAATCGTCTCGGGTTTTGTGGATAGCCAGTAGAAATTCGAGCCTACTATTTTGCCCTTTGCGTCGGTGAGTCGCAGCACGAGAAAGTAGACGGGACTGAGTCCCGGCACTTCGGGCAGCGTGAATATTTTGGCGGTGCTGTCGGGCGGCGCGTCGAGAAGGTTCTCGCGAGAGAACGTCTCAGTCATGTCGATGTTGAAGATCTTCGTCGTCAGCTTCAGGGCTTTCACATCCTCATATTGGCTGCTGACGACCCAGATGGAATGATCATCGTAGCCATACAGGGGGTGCAGGGATTCCATGGCGCGTTTGGCGCCGAAATAGCCGCCGGCGGGGCGAAGATAATAATCGTAAAGATGCCAGATCATGGAAGGCCATGCATTGTTCAGCATCCACTGAATCACGCCCGTCGATTGATACTTGTTACGGCTGTACGCCTCATACATGGCGCGCACACCCTCGTAGGTTTGCAGTTGCGACTTGAAGGCGAAGTCTTCCGCGCTGTCCGATTTACCGTAACGGTTGGCAAGCGCCGCTCTAAAGACCTTGATGGTTCTAAACTCGCCGCCGCCGGCGTGATAGTTCCATACGTCGTCAATCGGCCACAGATGATCTGTGCCAACCATGGCTCGGATGCTTTCGAGGGGAGGAACGGCGGGTCCCATGCTGGTTTCGGAATTGAAGCCATAAGCGCCGCCGCAGCCGCCGGCATTGCACAGTTTGCGGTTGGGCTGGCCTGCGGGAGTATCCTGCTCCCAATAGCTCGGAGCTATGTATTCATAGGGGCCTGACATTTTGACGCCGCTGTCTCCGGTGACCGTCGTAGCTTTTGCGGTAGCTGAAGAAACAACCGGGTTGGGCCACTGGAGTTCCTTTTCGATGTTCAGATACATCTGCTCGACGTCGGGTGGGGGAGGATTGTCGCTGCCATTCAGCCACATCACCAAACTGGGGTGGCTGCGCAGGCGGTAGATCTGATCGCGCAAGGATTGCTGCGCGATTTCAAAATCCTGTGACTTCCAGCGCGGCCAGCGCTCCCAGAAGTCGCAGCAACACCAGCCCGCCATCACCAGAATGCCCTTCTCGTCGGCGAGATCGAAGAACTCCTGCGTTTCGAGTTTGCCTTCGAGGCGGACAGTATTGAGTCCCATGTCTTCAACGTAACGGAATTCATCGTGTAGCCGCTGGGAGTCTTCGCGAAGCATCATGTCGGGAGTCCAACCGCCGCCGCGGATCAGGATGTTCTTGCCGTTGACGTGAAACTCGCGGCCCCCAGTCGGGTTAAGTTCGGAGGTAACTTCGCGAATGCCGAACCGCGTTTGCGAACGATCGCTGACCACGCCATCCACTTCGAACTCCGTGGTCAGGGGATAAAGATTCGGCTTGCCCATCTGGGCAGGCCACCAGAGTCGCGGATTCGACAAAACGAGTTGCGGAAACTGCTCGGGAGTGAAAGCGACATCTTTGCTTTCGTTCGCGGCGAGTTCGACATCTTGCTCGAAAGCGACGCTTTCGATCTGCCCTTTCAGCTTGCCTCTGACGGAATGGCTCGTGCCGTTCTTTAGTTGCGCCGTGACCGTGAGTCGAGCGGAATCGTTCGCAGGCAAATTCAACTTTGATATGACAGCGGGGTAGCGAAGTGCCACCGGTCCGCTCGTGGTGAGGTAAACCTCACGCCACAGGCCCATGTTTTTGTCGGGAGGCGCTGGGTTCCAGTCAACAAAGGTGATCGCCAGATCGTTTTCGGTCGGGGCCAAGACCTGCACCGCGAGAACGTTTTCAGCACCAGGTTTCACTGCGTCGGTAACATTGAGTTCGTAGGTGCGCCAGGCGCCGGCGATGTCGTTGGAGTTAGCGATCTGTTTTCCGTTGAGCCATACATTAGCGCGGTAATTGATCCCATTGAAATTCAGCCAGATTGTTTTCCCCGAGTAAGATGCGGGCGCGGCAAATTGTTTTCGATACCACCACGAGACCGCGTAGGGACTATCGGGCTGCATCGCGATGTTGGAAAAATTTCCGCCGATGGGGTAGGTCACACCGGCGAATTGGCGAAGGTTCATCGCAAAGAACGGGTCAGGAACAGTTTTGTCCTTCACCAGTGCGGCCACTACGGTGGTCGGAACGGTGACGGTATGCCAGCCCTCGGGAACAAAGTTCGCGGTCGAAATGACTTCGCCCTTGGCTTCGACCTTGACCGAGGATTGAAGAGTCCAGTCGTCTCGAAGAAGGAGTTTCTCTGTCTTCTGAACGGCAGGATGTTGGTCCAACGACTGGCAATCAATGCGCTCTAGGGTTAGCAAGAAATATGACGCGACGAATATCGCCACGAAGAATTGTGCCGAGAAGAATCTGAAGAACTGTCTTTTAGAATTCATGTCGCTCCATCGGCGCGCCGTCGCCGGTCGCGCGTGCAGATGCCGATCCGTGGACCTCGGTCCGGAACAAGATGGATAACACGTCTATTGATACGTTTCAATAGTTGATTGTTCGAGTTGGCACAAGGCCGGGCCGTGAAGTTAGAAAGAGGCGAGACCGGCGCACGCGATTGCGTGGTTTATAATTATTAATTCCGCTTTCCACTTCCGGAGTGACAAGAAGATGATTCGATTTCTGCAAACTGAAGGACCGTTCAAGAAAATTGTGCTCAGTGGTCTGTTGCTGCTTATTTGCGCGGCCATGGTGATCGCGTTTGTCCCAGGCATCGGCACCGATGTGTCTGGCACACCTGGTGCCGGGGTTGTGGCGAAAGTGGATGGCGAGGATATTACCACCCAGGAAGTGCGGGAAACGGCGCGCGGGATGCTGCAACAGCAAGGCGCCCAGTTGGGCGCGAATGCTTCTCTTCTATTACCGTTCTTTGCGCAACGAGCGGCTGACCAACTCGTGGATCGGCAAGCATTGGTAGCGGAAGCGCAACATCTCGGATTAAAAGCCACACCCCAGGAAATAAAAGACGAACTGCAACACGGACGCTATTCGGAGATTTTCTTTCCTGGTGGAAACTTCATCGGCCAGGCGGAATACGAAGGCCTGCTGCAGCAGCACAACTTAACCACCGCGACGTTCGAAAGCAATGTGGGCAAAGAAATTCTGATCAGCAAACTGCAGGCGCTGATCACCGGCAGCGCCTCGGTGAGCGACGTGGCAATCCGGCAGGAGTTCGACAAGCAGAATACGAAGGTGAAGTTTGAGTATGCCGTCCTGAAGCAGGACGACATTAAAAAGGGCCTTCATCCCACGACCGAAGAGTTGAAAGCGTTTTACGATAGCCACCAGAAAACCTACGCGAATTCCGTTCCAGAGAAACGCAAGGTGAAATACGCCGTGATCGACCTCGCAAAAATCGAGAGTGGCGTTCAGGTGACGCACGACGACTTGCTGTCGTATTACAACCAGCACCGTGATCAGTACCGCGTACCGGAGCAGGCCAGGGTTAGCCACATTCTGATCAAGACACCACTTCCCGGGCCCGACGGAAAAGTGGACGAAAAGGGCTTTGCGGAGGCGCAGCGGCGCGCCGAAGACATCCTTAAGCAGCTCAGGGCGGGCGCCAAATTCGAAGACTTGGCGAAGAAGTATTCTGAGGATCCGGGCAGCGCAAAGGATGGCGGATCTCTGGGATGGATTGGCAAAGGCCGTACCGTTCCCGAGTTTGAGAAAGCCGCCTTCTCACAGCCCAAGGGGCAGATCGGCGACCTGGTGAAGAGCAGCTACGGTTTTCACATCATTCGCGTGGATGACCGGCAGGACGCACACATGAAGACGCTCGATGAAGTGAAAGATCAGATCGAGCCAATCATCAAGCAGCAGAAGGCGCAGCAGGTCGCGCAGAAGCAGGCGGAAGATTTGCTTCAGCAGGCTAAGAAACAAGGATTAGATCTTGCGGCAGCGGCCAAGGGCGTGCCAGTTGTCACTGCCGATTTTTTTAGTCGCAAGGATATCGTGCCGGGATTAGGGCCTTCGCCGCAATTTATGGACGCCGTCTTCACGACGGCCGAGAAGTCGCCTCCGGAATTGGCTGCGACTTCGCAGGGCTTCGCGGTGTTCGATCTGCTAGCGGTGAAGCCGCAATCGACGCCCACTTTCGAAGAGATCCGCAGCCGGGTTGAAGAGGAATTCAAGAACGAGCGCTCGAGCATTCTGTTATCGCAGAAGACGCAGGAACTCTCCGACCGTGCCAAGTCAGCGCATGACTTGAAGAAAACGGCGAAGGAGTTAGGTGCCGAGCTGAAGACGAGTGAACTTGTTGCGCCTGATAGCCAGGTTCCGGATGTCGGGTCGATGACCGGGCAGGCTGCGGTTGCTTTTAGCATGAAACCGGGTGACATTAGCGGACCGATCAACAGCGGAGGCAACGGAGTGGTGATAGCTGTGACGGAGGTGCAACCTCCGTCAGACGCTGATTTCGCGGCCAAGCGCGACCAGATTCGCGATACTCTCCTGCAGAACAAGGAACAAGAGCTTTTCGGATTATTCGTGACCAACTTACGCGATCAGATGCAAAAGTCCGGCAAAATCAAGATCAACCAGGAAGAAATGAAGGCGCTAACCCGTTCGGGAAGCGAACCGGGAATCTGAGATTCTGAGATAGTGATCGATTCGCATGTCGTTTCCCCGAGCCGCTGGCATCTTGTTACATCCCACGTCACTGCCTTCGCGCGGGGGCATCGGTGATTTTGGTCCAGCCGCTTATCAATTCGCAGATTCTCTTGCCGCGGCTCGCCAGGGGCTTTGGCAGGTTTTGCCACTCGGTCCGCTAGGCCACGGAAATTCGCCTTATTCCTCAATCTCCGCATTCGCCGGTAATCCACTGCTCATCAGCTTGGAACGCCTGGCCAGCCACGGTTGGATCGATCAGGACAAAATTCCCACTCTTTCTTCGGATTCTGGTCCCGTGGCCTACGACCGGGTGTTCGCCACAAAAATGCCACTTCTTTTTGAAGCCGGCCGCGGCTTTGTCGCTTCCGCGTCGGCCAGTGCGCGCGACCGCTTCGAACGGTTTTGTTCGGCGAATGCCTGGTGGCTGGATGATTTCGTCCTTTTCGATGCGCTGCGGGCGCGGCGTAAGCTGGCAAGCTGGAACGAATGGCCGGCGAACCTGGCTCGGCGTGAATCGTCTGCCATGGAACGCGCTCGCAAGCAACTGACGGATGATTTGAAGATCCGCAGCGCGCTGCAGTTTGCTTTCTATGAGCAATGGCAGGCGTTACGACGCTATTGCGCGGAGCGCAAGATCCGCATCGTTGGCGACGTCGCCATCTTCGTAAATTACGATAGCGCCGACGTTTGGATGCATCGTGATCTTTTTCGCCTGAATGAAAATCTCGAGTCCGAGGTAGTCTCCGGCGTGCCACCGGACTTCTTCAGCAAGACGGGCCAACGCTGGGGCAATCCCCTTTACCGCTGGGATGTGATGAAAGCACGGGGATATGAATGGTGGATTCAGCGCCTGCGCTGGGCAACACGAAACTGCGACTTCATCCGTCTCGATCACTTCCGCGGCTTCGATCAGTTCTGGGAGATTCCGGCGGCGGATCCGACAGCGATCAATGGACGGTGGGTGGATGGTCCGCGGGATGACCTGTTTCACAAGCTGCGCGAGGCTCTCGGAGGGCTGCCCTTCTTCGCGGAAGACCTGGGCTACATTACGCCGGAAGTGCATGCGCTACGCGAACGGCTGCAGATTCCGGGCATGGCGGTACTGCAGTTTGGCTTCGGCGACGAGGGCGCGCACATGTATTTGCCGCATCGCGCCGCAGGCAAAGTGATCTACACCGGAACGCACGACAACGATACGACGGCCGGCTGGTATCAAGCCTCGGCTGCGGAACATGAACGCTGCAACGCGGAATGCTATCTCGGCCGCGTCGACGACGGCATTCATTGGGCATTCATCCGCGCGGCGCAAACTTCCGTCGCTGACCTTGCTCTCATCCCGATGCAAGACGTGCTAGGTCTGGGTAGCGAAGCGCGCATGAACACTCCAAGTCGGGATGGCGGGAATTGGAAGTGGCGGCTTGCGCCGGGACAGTTCACGCCGGAATTGACAGCCAAACTTGCTCATCTTGCCGAGGTGACGGACCGATTGCCGCAGCCGGTTGCCATCTCCCCGGACAGCAATTTCGCGGCCTGAATCACTTACCTGCGATTCCACGATCGTTAAAGGAGTGTTACACGGCTGGCTCGGCTTTGCGCCTTCTCCTGGATCGTGTATAGAAGTTACGGAGAGCTTTATTGGCGAACGAACCCATTATCGAAGCCAGGGCTATTGAGAAGTCCTATCCGCAGCCGGATGGAACCCGCATCCAGGTGGTTGGACTCACGGACTTCACTATCGAGCCCGGGAAGATCATTGCTCTGCTGGGCGCATCCGGCTGCGGCAAATCGACACTGCTGCGCATTCTGAGCGGTCTTTCGCAACCCACTTCGGGTGCGCTGTTCTGGCACGGCAAGCCCCTGAACGGTCAAGCGCCCAACGTGGCGATCGTATTCCAGAGCTTCGCTCTATTTCCTTGGCTGACGGTGCTCGAGAACGTGGAGGCTCCGCTGGAAGCGCGGGCCGTGCCTGCCGTAGAACGGCGCAAACGCGCACTCCGCACTTTGGACACTGTCGGCCTCGACGGCTTTGAGACGGCCTATCCGAAGGAATTGTCCGGCGGAATGAAGCAGCGCGTAGGCTTCGCACGAGCTCTCGTCGTCGAGCCGGAAGTGCTCTTCATGGATGAACCATTCTCCGCTCTCGACGTCCTCACGGCGGAAAACCTGCGCGGCGAACTACTGGAGCTTTGGCTCACCAAGAAGATGCCGACCAGCGCCATCTTCATCGTGACGCACAACATCGAGGAGGCCGTAATGCTGGCGGACCGAATCGTCGTGCTGGGAAGAAATCCCGCTCGCATCCGGTCGGATTTCAACGTGAAGCTCTCGCATCCCCGCGATCGCAAGTCCAGTCGCTTCGTCGAACTGGTGGATTACATCTACAAAGTGATGACTGAACCGGACGTCGAACATGCTTTGCCGGATCCGGAGAGCACCGGTGAGATTGTCGTTCCGCCGGGAGGATTGAAGAAAGGTCAACCGCCGGTCCGGACCAGCAAATACCAGATGCTGCCCCACGCCCGCGTGGGCGGAATCGCGGGACTGCTTGAGTTGCTGCACGACCGCGGCGGTCGCGAAGATCTATTTCGTCTGAGTGAAGATTTGGTCATGGACGTTGAAGATCTGTTGCCGATTCTCGAAGCTTGCGTGCTGCTGGGTTTCGCGTGGTTGAAGGAGGGCGACATCCAACTCTCCCCCCCAGGGGCAGCGTTCGCCGATGCCGACATTCAACGGCGCAAAGTTTTGTTCCGCGAGGCGGCGCTGGAGCATGTCACGATCTTGAAGCAGATCGACAGCATTCTGAAGCGCAAATCGGATCACTCCATCGCCGACGAATTTTTTCACGATATTCTCGACGAGCATTTCGCCGAAGAGGAAGTACAGCGGCAGCTGGATACCGCCATGAACTGGGGCCGCTATGCCGAGATTTTCGATTACGACCGCGAGAGCGGCCGGTTGACGCAAACCGAATCTGCGTCGACCGAAACATCAGACCACACCGAGAAACAGGACTCAGCTCCTACGCCGAAAGCCTGATCAAGAATTGAAGTTGGAAGAAAAAGCCATCGCATGAAAAAGAGCATCAGCCTGCGGGGATTCTCGGCATATCGCCTGTGGTCCCAACTGCCGAGTCTTGAGACTTCGCATCTGCCCGATGTCATTATGTTCGCGGCGGGGATCGCGCTGTTTTATGGAGTGGTGACGGTTGGTCGTGGGTGGTTCGGTCCTTTCACGCCTTCGGTAGAGATTTCTCGCAGTCTGCGGGCGCTCCCAGCTTATGCCGGTTATTCGCTGTTGCGCATCACCATCGCGTACGTTTTGAGCCTGGGGTTCACGCTCGTCTACGGATATGTGGCAGCCTATAACCAGCGTGCCGAGCGCTTCATGATTCCATTGCTCGATGTTCTGCAGTCGATTCCCGTGCTCAGCTTTCTTCCCGGAGTAATGCTGGCGATGGTGGCGCTTTTCCCAGGCCGCCAACTGGGCGTGGAGTTGGGCGCGATCCTGCTCATCTTCACTGGTCAGGTATGGAACATGGCGTTCAGTTTTTACGCTTCGCTGAAAAGCATTCCGAACGAGATGCGGGAGGCGGCGAAGATTTACCGCTTCAATTGGTGGCAGCGCTTCATCCAGATGGAGCTGCCATTTTCCGCGATCGGATTGGTTTGGAACTCCATGATGTCGGTGGCTGGCGGATGGTTCGCGCTGATGGTGTGCGAAATGTTCGTGCTGGGTCCGCGCGACTTTCGTCTGCCCGGCTTGGGCTCGTTCTTGCAAACTGCAGCCAGCGCTGGTGACATGAGTTCCATCTTATGGGGCGTGGCAACGATGATTGCCGTCATCGTGTTGCTGGATCAATTTATCTGGCGGCCAGTGATCGCGTGGGCGGAGAAGTTCAAAGTGGAGCAGGTGGAAAGCACCGACAGTCCACGGTCGTGGGTTCTCAACCTGGTTGAGCATTCCAGCGGCCTCGCGAAAATTCGGCAAAAGACATTGCAGCCGCTGGGAGAACGTCTGCTCCTGCATTTTGCGCGGAAGCATTCAGAAGAAGTGCCGGAGCAACCGGCGGCTCCGTGGCGGGAGTGGCTGGTGCGCGCGCTGGCCTTGCTGGCATTGATTGGGATTGGCTACGGCGTGGTGCGTGTAGCGATTATTCTCAGGGGCTTGCAGAAAGCTGAATTGCATCAGGCCGCTTTGGGCTTGGGCGCAACTTTCCTGCGGGTCAATCTCGCCTTGTTGATCGGTACGCTGTGGACTGTTCCCGCGGGGGTGGCCATCGGCTTCAATCCTCGACTGGCGCGCATCGCTCAACCGTTGGCGCAAATTGCGGCGTCGGTTCCGGCGACCGCGTTGCTCCCTGTAATTCTGCTCGTGCTGATTAGGCTCGGCGGAGGACTTGGGCTGGCATCGATCGTCGTCCTCCTGCTGGGCACGCAGTGGTATGTTCTGTTCAATGTGATCGCCGGGGCGATGGCCATCCCGACGGACTTAAAGGAATGCTGTTCTGTATTCCACTTGCGAGGCGTCGAGCGCTGGAAGAAGCTGATCCTTCCGGGAATTTTTCCGTATCTGGTAACCGGCCTGGTAACGGCATCTGGTGGAGCGTGGAATGCCAGCATCGTCGCCGAATACTTTCACTTCAAAGGGCAAATCTACACCACAACTGGGCTCGGGGCGACCATCAGCCAAGCCACCGATAGCGGCAACTTCGATCTGCTACTGGCCGCAACCATGATGATGGCCGCCACCGTGGTCACAATCAACCGCCTGGTCTGGCGCAAACTCTATGCCCTGGCTGAGACCCGTTTCCGGCTCGAGACATAACAGAAAAGTCTTCGGCGCGGGTTACTCCAGGTTACTTCCCAGTTTCCGGCGAGCCATATTTCATCAGCTTTTAACCTCCTCTTCATCCTGCTGCAAAACGCCTGCGCTATTCCTTTAACATGCCATCCAACCAATTGCACGGGGAAGGGACGCGGCCCGAAGTGTTGGCGTACGTTGCGGGATTTCCTAGCATCCCGGCTTTGGCAGAGAAATTTATTCCTGTAGAGAAAGTGCGGGAACTTTACCGCCGGGTGCAGCGATCTCCCGAAGGTTTCGGGCTGGAGAACCTGCTGGCGGAAATGCAGGTGGAATTGCGCGTCGATGCGGCTGACGCTGCACGAATCCCCTCCAAGGGCCCGGTCGTCGTCGTAGCCAATCATCCATTTGGAATGCTCGATGGAGCGATCCTGGCAGTCCTGCTGGCACGTGTTCGTCCGGACGTGAAAGTGATGACCAACTACCTGCTGCGTGATGTGCCCGAACTGGCGCAGCACTGCATCTTCGTGGATCCTTTTGAAAGTGTCGACGCCCCACGAGCCGACAGAATTCAGACCAATCGCCGCGCGCTCCGGGAGGCGCTTACCTGGCTGCGAAATGGTGGGATGCTGGCGGTCTTTCCGGCAGGAGAAGTTTCGCAGTGGCAGTTTCCTCAAGGACAGATTGCAGATCCGTGCTGGAACGATACAGCAGTGCGTCTGATTCGACGCACGGGCGCGACCGCCCTACCTGTTTATTTCTGCGGGCGCAACAGTGTGAGCTTCCATTTATTCGGGATGATCCATCCGCGCCTGAGAACTGCCTTCCTGCTGCAGGAATTTCTTCAGCAAGCCGGAAGGACGGTGGAAGTCCGCGTGGGCAGCGAGATTCCGTCTGACTCCGTGGCTGGCATCGCGGATGATCGAGAGGCAATTGAATATTTGCGCTGGCGCACTTACCTTCTGGCGCGCCGGAGCCGGACTGAGAAATCCTGGTCAGAGGCAGTGCGTTCCAAAATCGATGAGAAGGTTCAGGAACCCGTCGCTCCCGCAGAGCGAGCGCAAGCTTTGGCGGAGGAGTTGAGGCGTCTCGCCGGCGATCGCTGCCTGGTGGAGAACGCCGAGCTGGCAGTCTATCTGGTCAAAGCCCATGAGACGCCACGAATGTTGCAGGAACTGGGACGGCTGCGGGAAGTGACGTTTCGCGGAGGCGGCGAAGGCACTGGCAAACAACGGGATCTCGACCGTTTCGACAACTACTACTGGCATGTCTTGCTGTGGCATAAGACCAGGCAAGAACTTGTCGGTGCTTACCGTGCAGGCAACACAGCCGAAATTCTCAACGAACACGGAGTGAACGGACTCTACACCAGCACGCTCTTTCGTTACGATGTGCGGGTTTTCGAAAAGCTTGGTCCGGCGCTGGAACTAGGGCGGTCCTTCATACGGCCGGAGTATCAGCGCCAATACGCTCCGTTGCTTTTGTTATGGAAAGGAATCGCGCGTTTGTTGGCAATGCATGGGAAGATTTCCGTGTTGTTCGGCGCTGTGAGCATCAGCAACGATTACAGCAAGGCTTCTCGTGAGATGATTTACCACTTCTTTGAAGCGCGCATGCGAGAAGATGGGTTGGCGGGAATGATCGAACCACGACGGCCCTTTCGTCCAGCTGGCCTGCGGCCCTGGGATTGCCACGCTATGTTTGCCGCCTTGCGTGAACTGGAGGACCTTTCGCAGCCGATCGCGGATGTAGAAACCGACGGTAAAGGATTGCCCATCCTGCTGCGGCAATATGCGAAGATCGGCGGCAAGATGCTCGCCTTCAACGTGGACCGTAAGTTTTCCAACGTGCTCGATGGCTTGGTGATGGTTGACCTGCGCAAAACCGAACCTGCCGTACTGGATCGCTACATGGGAAGGGAAGGCGCGACGGAATTTAGGCGCCACCACGGCTGCAAATCGTAAGCCAACAGCGACTATCTTTTCGCTTTCAGCCGCGTCGCGTTTTTCGGCAATATGCAGGACTGCGCCGCGTCCTGGAGAGCAACTTCTAGACTTATTCCCAGATCCGCCAATTGTTCTGGAACCATCAACTGCTGCATGCACTCGAAAAGCTGGCGTTCTTCTTTGCGGATGTGGGCGGAAAGCCATTTTGCAAACGCAAGCAATCCTTCTGCTGACATCCGCCGACCCTGTGCATCGGCAAACGATTCGCGCAGCGACGCATGTTCAGCGATTAACTCTTCCACCAGCGGGAGCAACTCCGGGAAGTTACGCGCTGCGGGGAACAGAACATCCTCTTCGGCAGTGAAATGAACTCTGAATTCCTGCTCGAAGTGCTGCTCAATCTCCGCCTGCCAATCTTCCAAGTCTGCGTCAGGAATTGGCTGCGCACGATCGATCCGCACGCACAGAGCCAACGCTCGCTGGTGCTGGTGAGACAGAGGAATCAGACTCTTATTGCGAAGCATTGAGATCCCGCCAAAGTGCCCGAGCGTAAGAGCAAGTCATCACGCCACAGTCAATGGTTCCGAATCGTCTTGGACGGCGGGGCGCACCGTCAGCCAGTCAGTACGCACGCGCTCCCACTCCCGGATCAACATGCCGTTGGCCTCGAAGAAAGTGCGAATCCGCGCGCGTTCCCAGCCTACAACTTCTTCGAGAATGGGCGCCAGCACTGCCAACGCACTGGTGCTGAGCACCGTACGCTTGGCGATCTGTGAAACATGGGGCGACTCAGAAACCGCGATCGTCAGGCCATCGCGCGCATTCAGTTGCAACATCACGTGAATATCGGAACTGCCATCCCCCGAATAAATCACGTGATCAGGTCCGATGACGTGCTCGGCGAGTAACTGGTTGAGCACCGCTACTTTTCCGTACCCTGCCGTGGCCCGAACAATGCTGTCGATCTCGCCGGTAGACTTATACAGAAATTCGGTACCGAAGATGTGATCTCTGGGGACGATGCCTTCGAGAGCAGAGTGGATCACTTCCACAGGCGCGGCGGAAAGAACGTAGAAATCGAAGAAGTGTCCGTCCACGCCATTTGCCAAAATCTGGTAAAGCAGCTTGATGTCACCCTTCAGGCGGATTCGCTTTCCAACTTCGTAAAGATGCTCTTTTCGCACCTTAGCTTTGAACTCGGGGTCGTGCAGCAGAAGGTACGCCAGTTCAGCTCCCTGTTGCACCAGGTTGATCTTCGCCATGCCTTTGGCTTTGCGTTCGAACTCCGCAGTAGGAATGCCGACCAACTCGGCCAGCACGTAGCCGGAGTCGTTGAAGGTGAGCGTCTGGTCAAAGTCACTCGCAAAAATGTAGCGTTTCAAGAGCTTATCAGCCATATGATCCTTAGATTCGCAGCGAGAACAGAAGGCCCATTTAAAGAATCGATAGGAATTATAAGCCTCGCGCGAACCCACTATTAACCAACCAAGAAACGAATCACATTCGCGTAAAGCATTATCTTGAATCGAAAATACCGGGTTCTCGCCGTGCCTTTACTAAATTCCCGGACACGTCCAGAATAGAAGTTCCGCCCACGACCTTTGGCCTGAGAGTGGGGACGGGGCGAAGTCGTTAAATACACAGGAGCGATCATGCTTGCATCTGGTGAACTAATTCGTTCGATGAACTACGTGGACGACATCACGACCACGTTGCGCCGCATCTGCATTGCGATTCCCGCCATGAATGTAGAGGAGCGCAAACGCCTGGCCGACAGTTTGCGCGCGGCTGGCAGTGCACTCAATGACGCGATCAAAGATCTGGAAAAAGAAAGAGTGGTGGCGCAGTAGTGGCGGAGATAAGAACCATCGCGGTGATCGGCGCCGGCATTATGGGACGGGGCATCGCACACGCCGCTGCCCTGGGCGGCTATCGAACGATTCTGGAAGACTTGTTGCCAACAGCGCTGCGACGGGCCGAAAGCGAGATTCGCGCCACTCTCGATAAAGCTGTTGAGTTAGGAAAAGTGTCGTCGCCTGATGCCGACGCGGCTTTTCAGCGGTTGGAATATGCGGAATCAGTGGATGAAGCAGCGCGCGAAGCCGATCTGGTGATTGAAGCGGTCCCGGAAGAGATGGAGTCGAAGATTGAGATTTTCACTTTGTTAGACAAGATATGCCGTCCGTCCACAATACTCGCTTCGAACACCTCTTCCCTCAGCCTTACGGAAATTGCCAGCGTGACCTATCGCGCGAAGAAGTGTGTTGGGATGCACTTCTTCAATCCCGTGCACAAGATGAAGCTGCTCGAGGTGGTGCGAGCTCTGGAAACGGATGACGACGCGCTGGCCACCGCAGTCGAAGTCGGCAAGTGCATGGGCAAGGAAGTTGTAGTCATTAAGGAGTCACCCGGCTTCATCACCAGCCGCATAAACGCCATGATCGGCAACGAGGCGTTCCACATGCTACAGGAAGGGATCGCTTCCGCGGTGGACATCGATAAAGCGCTGAAGCTCGGACTGAATCATCCCATGGGACCCTTCGAGTTGGTGGATCTTGTGGGCCTCGACACGCGGTTGAACATTCTCGAGTACCTGCATAAATCGCTTGGAGAAAAATACCGTCCTGCGCCGCTGCTGGTGCAATACGTGAAAGCGGGAAGGTTGGGACGCAAGTCGGGGCGTGGAGTGTTCGAATACCCAGACGTTGCAGCACCAGAACCCAGGACCGCCGCGCCCGTACCCGACAAAGAGAATACGCTCGCGGGGGCTAAGCGTTAGAACTGGCGATCAGCGAGCAATTGACCTGCGGCCGAAAGCTAACCCAGATAAAGATTCCATCTTCTCCCCCTCGACCCCCTTACTCCCGATCAGTACGTGAAAGCTTTCGCCCATGCCTGCCGGCGTGACCAGATGCTTGAGTTGCAAGGCGACTTTCGCCCGTTCCTGCGGCCCGCGGCATTCTTCAAATGCGTCGGCAAACTGATTCGCTTCGCCAATGCCCATCAGAAATTGCGCTTGGGTGATAAGTTTGTGCGTCTGCATTCCGTGCTTCTCGAGGGCAGCTGCGAGCGCGGTGAAATTCACGTCGGACGTGATGTCCTGTTCGCCGGGAGCTTCATACGGATTGGCGCTCACCGAATGCTGGCGCAAGGCCTTCACCGTTCCGCGATGGCGTCCAGCGAGTTGTTCGTTGCGAGTGTAGCCGTAGTCAATTACGATCACGAATCCGCGCCTGACACTGGCGGCAACGCGATCAATGAATTGTTGTGCCGCAAGCGGCGCTTCAACCCGCTCGCCCGGCTCAGGATGAACCGAATAGCGGTCCAGAAATTCCAATTCTTCGGAAGTAGACGTTGCCCAGGCTTCTACGAAGTGGCCGTCGCGCGCGTCGATGCGAAGAGTACCCTTCGCGCTCAGGACTTCAACCGGCAACGCATCGAAGAACTCGTTGGCGAAGATGATGGTTGGAATTTCGGCGAATAATGCTTCCTCCTGAGGATAGACCGCAGTCAGCACCGATTTTCCGGAATCGAGGCGAGACTTCAAAGTGTCCTTAATTCGTTCGCGCAAAGCCGGCGAGTTCTCAACAAGCATGTAGCGCAAGGCACAAAAGAAATCTGGAAATTGTTTTTCCGACCAACCAAACACGTCTTGCGCAAACAAGCCGCGGCCAGGCCCCAGTTCCACCAGGTCAATGCGCTCGGGCAACCCCAGGGCCCGCCACATCTCATCGAACTGGCGAGCCAGCAATCGGCCGAAAACGGCGTGCACATCGCTCGACGTGTAAAAGTCGCCGGCCTTGCCGAACTGCTCCGCGTTTCGAGAATAATACCCAAGCTCTGGATCGTAGAGGCAAAGCTCCATGTAGCGTGAAAAAGGGATGGGACCTCGCGCCCGGATTTCCTGCTCGATCTTCTGGCGGAGGGGATTCACAGTTCTTTCTGGCGACGCTCGGCGCGGTCCTGCGGCGTGCGGATAAACATTTCCACAAAATAATCATGTAGCGCGTCGTAGAGTTGGCGCTGGAAGTTCCATTCAAACTGTGGGTGGTCGAGATCGCGAGGATGCAGGTCAAAGAGATAGGTGTGCACAGGCACAGATTCGTCTTTAAAGCGGATGGTAACCTCCACGCCTTCGCCCTTGGCACGAGCGGAGAAGTTTAAAAGCGGATGCTCGTACAAACGCAGCTGGTCGAGAACCCGATCGAGCCGGGCGTTGGTGGTTTCGGGCATCCATGGATTGTAAGACAAGTCACCGAGTGTGGAGTTGAAAGGATCCTTCGGCTACGTTGCTGTCCCGCCTCGCGAGGGTACAACTCCGCTCAGGATGACAGGCTCGATGGAAACCTACTCGTAGTGCAGGGCCTCAATCGGATCGAGCCGCGCCGCCTTGATGGCGGGCAACATGCCGCTGATGATTCCGACGAAGCTCAGAATCGCCGTCGACAAAATCAGCGTGGCGCTATCAATGTAGAGATGAATATCCCCTTCGCTGGCATCTTCAATGAATGCGCTCCAAAGCGTAAGTGAACCGATGGACCAGGAGACGAGATAAGCCAGCACTACGCCCAACAGTCCGCCCACCGCCGTAATCACCAAAGCTTCGGCCAGGAACTGAAAAAGAATGTGCCAGCGATGCGCGCCCAGGGCCTTCTCCACGCCAATCTCGCGAGTGCGCTGCGTTACTGAAACCAGCATGATGTTCATCAGGCCCACCCCGCCAATGCCCAGCGTTAGCAGCCCAATAAAGCCCAGCAAAAGCTTGATGCCGACCGTGATGACGGTGAGATCGGCGAGATCTTTTACGGCGTCGAAAACGAAGATGGCGCGATCGTCCTTGGGATTGAAGCCGTGATGAAAAGCCATCGAGTTGCGCACAGCCGTAACCATTTTGCTGTGGTCGCCTTCGTAATCCATCATGATACCGTCAAGATAGTAGCTATTCTTGAGGTCGCTCATCGCACTGTACGGCACATAAACCAGCGAGTTCATGTCCTCGTCGCCATTGGAAATCGTGTGCCGAAGAACAGCGACTATCAATATATTCATAAGTAAGTATACATAGGATATAATCGCTGGCATGAAGCGACGCGACGCTCGTGCTCTCGACCATAAGACGTTGGAAGAGATTCGGATTCGTGCGGTCGAAAGAGTTC
>Ga0182015_10001447_pt1 | contig 31294 bp, 26 predicted proteins | sample 712P3MmetaG_FD_120478 | JGI IMG/M metagenome (GOLD analysis project Ga0182015, IMG submission 120478) | Permafrost microbial communities from Stordalen Mire, Sweden - 712P3M metaG | ecosystem: Environmental > Terrestrial > Soil > Wetlands > Permafrost | place: Sweden: Stordalen | collected... | reverse complement strand
TCGGATCTTGCGCAGAAAGAAGATACTCCCGGGTTGTCTCCCGGCGTTAGCTTACATCAATGTACGTGGATGCCGGGGCAATCGTTCCGCGCATTTTGGCGGTTTTGCAGATGTCGTATTGTCGGCAAACCTTCCACAGCCGCCCACCCAACTCAAGGATCCGGCTCGATGCCAATGCGATCATTGACGGCTGATCGAATCCGCTGCTTGCAGCCGAGGTAGCGTTCGGTCGTCTGCACAGAAACGCGCCCTAGGAGAAATTGGATCTGCTCCAACTCTCCTCCCGAAGCATGGCAGAGCCGAGCACAGGTCCGTCGCAGATCGTGCGGCGCCAAATTCGACACTCCGATGCTTCTGGCGGATTCCTTCACAATCTGCCAAACCGCCTTTACCGTCATCCCATCGCCCCATGCCCTGCCTCCTTTGTTGACCCGGCGGAACAGTCTTCCTCGATCAATAGCCGCTGCGGCCACCCAATCGTTCAACTCCTGGGGCATGGTGGATTGCCTTTTCTGATGGCCTGACCGGTGCTGGTGTAGTTTTTTCTGGGCGGCGAAACGCAAGGTCCCTCCACTGCGCTTCGCTCCGGTCGGGATGACAGAGTTATTTTTGTTGGGTCGGGCGGCCACTTCTCGAAGTGCGCGAGAAGTGGCGTACCCCCGGCACCTCGTGTATCCCCGGCACCTCGTGCGCTCCCGGCTAGACGGGGCGAGCCCCGTCTCTACGCGACGTTTTCTTCTGGTCCTTTATTATGGGTTATGGGTGAGACTACTTCATGGGCAACGGAGGACCAGCGGGCGCGTCTTTTGGAGCTCACCGCTGCGACCTCCGATCCTGCCAAAGAACTTCCTCTCCGGCGCGATGTTCGCTCGCTCGGAATTCTGCTGGGGCACGTGCTGGTGGAGCAGTCGGGCGAGGCACTGCTGGAGGTGGTCGAGCATCTGCGACGGCTTCTGATCCAGCATCGGGAGCCGGTACGCGCGGAACGACAGAGCGAACACCAGAACAAACGACAGAAGGAACTCCAGACCGAGCGCCAGAAGGAACTCCAGAGCGGACGACAGACCGAACGCCACAGCGAACTTCCGAGCGAACTCCAGACTGAACGCCACTGCGAACTTCCGAGCGAACTCCAGACTGAACAACAGAGCAATGAAGGTGATCTGCTGGGGCAGGCGCGGGCGATTATTGCCGGGCTTCCTGTTGAAGATGCCTACAAGCTCACCAAGGCGTTTGCGATTTATTTCGAGTTGACGAATCTGGCGGAGGGCAATCACCGCAAGCGACGGCGGCGCGCGGCGCAGTTACACGCGGATCACGCACCTTTGGCGGGATCTTTCCGGGGAACGCTCGGTCGAATGAAAGACGCCGGCATCGACGCGCAGCAGGCGCTCGCGGCGCTAGGAAAGATTGAAGTCACTCCGGTATTTACGGCGCATCCGACGGAAGTGGCACGTCGAACCGTGCTCAGCAAGCGGCTGAACATCGCTCGCTTTCTCGAGGACCTCGATCGTCTGCCTCTTTCGAATTCTGACGCTCAGGAACTGGAGAGGCAAATCAGCGCTGAGATCACAGCTCTCTGGCAGACCGACGAAGTGCGGCTCAGCAAGCCGAGCGTGACGGATGAGATTCGCATGGGCCTGGATCCGTATCCGATGACGCTGTTTGATACTTTGCCGAAGGTCTATGGCGAGATGGTTGACTCTTTTCGCGACGTTTATGGTCTGAGGCTTGAGGAGCGCGAATTGCCGCGCGTTCTTTCTTTTGGTTCGTGGGTGGGCGGCGATCGGGATGGCAATCCGTTTGTGACGGCGGAGTGCACGCGTGACGCACTGCAGATGGCGCGCAAGGTAATCATCGACCACTACCTGCGTCAGATTGCGAAGGCGAGCGAGCTGCTGAGCTCGTCCACGCGGCGGGTGGGCACGTCGCCGGGGTTGCGTCAACGGCTGAAGGAGTATGAAGCGCTGCTGGTGTCTTCAACTGCGTTATCTTCGCCAGCGTTATCTGGGCGCGCGCGGCGGATTTCCGAGGCCGAGCTTTATCGGTTGTTTCTGCAGCTTGTGGAGATGCGGCTGCGGGCTTCGAGAGAAGTTTCTTCGGGAGGACACGCTTACAGAGACTGCGCTGAATTTGCGTCGGACATCGCTTTGCTCAGAGATAGCCTTGGCGAAAATCGGGGGAGCCGGCTGGCGGAGCTGGCGATTGATCCGTTGCTGTGTGCTGTACATACATTTGGATTTCATCTTCATGCGCTGGATATCCGGCAGCATTCGCGGATTCTTTCAGAAGCGCTGGCGGAGTTGGCGGGAGTGACGGCGGGATCGGGTGGAGATCTCGGAGCGAGGGCGGCTGGCGTGGTTTCGGAGAAATCGCGGGAGACATTCCTCGAAACTATGAATACTTTTCAGACGCTGGCGGAGATCAAGCGACATTATCCGCCGGGGTCGATCCGCACATTCATCATCAGCAATACGCAATCGGAGCAGGACATCTTTAATGTCGTGCGCCTGGCGGCGGTTTGTGGGCTACGAATCGGCGGTCATGGGGATGGTGGTGTTCATGATCGTTTTGACGACCCGGGGCTGATGCCGGTGCCACTGTTTGAGTCGATCGAAGCTTTGCGTTCATCGGCGGACGTCATGCGCCGGATGTGGAAGTCGGCGGAATATTCGGCGTTGCTCGACTCGTGGGGACGTTCGCAGGAAGTTATGCTCGGTTATTCGGATTCGAACAAAGATGGCGGGATGCTTACGAGCACGTGGGAACTGCACAAGGCTCATCGTTTATTGCATCAGGCGGCACGGGAATGTGACGTCAAGCTGCGGCTGTTCCACGGACGCGGAGGGACGGTGGGACGCGGCGGGGGACCGACGCACAACGCGATCATGGCGCAGCCGGTGGGAGATTTTTCGGGGCAGATACGAATTACGGAGCAGGGGGAAGTGCTGAACTGGAAGTATTCCGACCCGGTGCTCGCGGAATGGAATTTGGAGTTGATGATTGCGGCGGCATTGGGAGCGCTGACACGGCCCGATGGTTCGCGGGGGCAAGACACGTCTCGATGGGATGAGGTGATGGAAGGACTGTCGCGCGAGGCGTTCGCTTATTATCGGAAGAATGTGGCTGAGAATCCGGATGTGCTGCTTTACTTTGAGCAGGCGACGCCGGTCAACGAACTGGACAATATGCAGATTGGATCGCGTCCGGCGCGGCGCAGCCAGAGCCGGCGTCTGGAGGATCTGCGGGCGATCCCGTGGGTGTTTGGATGGATGCAAAGCCGGCACGCGGTTCCGGCGTGGTTTGGCGTGGGCTATGCCATTGAGCAGTTCATTGCGGAGGCGCCGGGAAACGGGGAGCGTCTCCGCGAGATGATGGCGAACTTCCCGCTGTTTTTCGAACTGGTGCGCAACGTGGAACTGGGGATGGCGAAAGCGGATCTGACGATCGCGAGGCTATACGCAGGGCTGGTCGAAGACGGAAATCTTCGGGACCGCGTTTTCGCTTTGCTGGAGGAGGAATTTCTTCGGACGAGACAGGCTGTGCTCTCCATCACAGGCCAAAAAGAATTGCTTGAGGCAAACACAGTGCTGTTCCGGTCGATTCGGTTGCGTAATCCTTATGTTGATCCGATGAGCCTGGTGCAGGTCGACCTGCTGCGCCGCAAACGGGCTGGCGAGAATACGGACGCGCTTAATTACGCACTGGGGGCGACTATCAACGGGATTGCTGCTGGACTGCACAACACTGGGTAGTGGACGCACCCGCCCCTTGCGATAAAGCTGCAAGGAGCGGGCCACCCTATGAGTTAGTAAGTGCGGGTTGTAAACATCTGGCGGTATCCCAGGCTTTCTACGTCGCGGAACATTGGCGTGCCCGGCGGGAGGCCGGAGGGAGAAGTAAAGTCCGTGTCGAAACTGTAGTTTCGGGTTGGGGGGTCATAGACAGTGGTACAGCACTTGAAGATCCCGGTGGCATAGGTTGAGTAGAACAAGCTCACGATTGAACCCTTGTAATTCAGGGTGCCGTTCCAGTTTTCCAGGTAGCGCAGGAAGTTGTGTACACCGCCGTCGGTGCCGAAATCCTGTGCAACCCCGGACCAGGTGGGCTGGGGGAAATTGATGTTCTTGCCGCCCGCGATCGCGACCCGGTAGTAGTCGGTGTTGGCGGTACGGTTGCCCGGGTTGGTGACGGTGCCGTCGCCGGTAAGGCCCAGGCTTGCCAGGTCGCTCCAACTGTTGGAGAGAAGAGTGACAGCATCGGCGATCACAGCGGTGGAGGAGTGGCCGAGAACGTCCACTCCGGTGGTCCAGGTGGTATCGGCCGGATTGCTGTTGTAATCGCCCTGGATGTAGACCGGATTCTCCGATGCAACGGTGAAGCCGCCCGGGTCCGATATCGTCCCAGTCGGGCTGAGTGGCACGTTGCCGAGCGAGCCATCGACCAGTCGCAAAGCGTGGCGCGCACCGCTGACCCAGTTCTTGCGCGCGGTGGTGCTGCAACTCGCAATCCGGGCGTTGGCCGCGGTACCGAAGGGATCGGGGGGCGACACTCCGTTGATTTGAGCATTGAGATTTTTGGTAGCGTTGCCGACTGTGCCGTAGAAGCCCAATCCCAGGTTTGCCGCTCCGAAGTTATCCAGCACTCCGTTCCCGTTGACGTCCTCAGGAGAAACAGTCTTGCCGGTTGGAACCGGTTCCAGGGTTCCGTTGGGTGTACCGGCAGTCACAGAGCCGTTGATTACGTCCTCCAGGCCTGAGTCTCCACTTATGGTGTTCGGAGCGTTGGGAGGCGGTGCGTTCGGATTCGGCAGCATGCCCCGGCGATCGGAGAAGTACAGCACGTAGCCGTTCTGCGCAACGTTATTGACACTCGTTCCGCTGGTTCCGATTGCCCCCGCCAGCCATCGCTTCAGGTTGCCCACGTCAATTTCAACGGCATTCATCACGCCGTTGGTGGTGCAGCTGTTGTTGCTCACAGTGTTATCCCGAACCTCGCCTTCGCGGGCATCGTAGAAGTTGATGGGATACCAGTTGTACATGCTGACGCTCTGTGCGGCAGCGGTGGATAGTCCGAAATATGGGCTGGTAGTCGTAGTATCGGGCTGAACTTCCGGGGGCAGCGGATTCGTCCACGCGGTGCAGACACCGCTTCTGGTTGTGGTACAGGTTGGCGCAATACCGACCGGGTCAACTGCGCCATCTCCATTACGGTCAGCCGGTTCCTGCAGCAGCAAAATCGCGTTCGGATTGATCGGGTTCGAAGTGCCACCGGCAGGAGTACCTCCACCGCTGGCCGTCGGCGGTACCAGACCCCGCGCAAATCCCAGTTGCAGCCATTCATTGGTTACCGGGTGCCAGACGCCGGAAGCGTCCTCATATTCCACGCGCAAATAGCCATCGATCAGGTTCCAACTGGCGGTAGTGGCCGCGAGAGCAGTCGAGTTGCTCGTGACTTCCGTCCCGCCCACGGCGTAATAAGGATAGGCGGGCGTGGTTGTGGGACAGCCTGCAGGCAAGTTGGCGGGAGCGACCTTTGCCGGGGGGCAGAGAGCGACATTCAGCGGGCCGGTGGCACTGGTGCCCAGGACAACCGGGGCGCTCGCCGGCGTGAGGGTCTGCGCAGCGAGTGCCGGGATGGTCGGAGCATAGGGCCAGTCGGATACCAACGAAGTATCCGAACTGGCCGTGCCGCAGTTGGTACCGCCGCAGGGCGTCTCGTCAGGAAACGCGTTCGACCCCGCGGCGAAGTACAGGCTATAGCTGCCAGACCCCGGGGCCGGCAAGGTCGAGGGGTAATTGCCGGTAGAGATCGCAATTCCAAAGGCATTGGTGGCGGTCCCACCGGTTGCGGTTGCCTCCGCAGTGGTTATGTTCGCCAGCCGGACATTATTCGTATCCGAAGCTCCGCCCGGCAACTCCGCCGCACTGTCGCTCAGCAGCACGCGAATCTGCGCCAAATTATATTCGCGCGATTGACTTAGTGCCGAGGTCGTGGCCTCGGCCGCTGGTGGCCGGCGAATAATCTGGAAAGGAGAGGTCGTACCACTCACGAATGGCATCTTAAGGTCTTTGGCGCCGGTCCCCACGCTGGTTGCGCTTCCGTAGTTGCCGTTGATGAACTGATAGTCAGTCGTGCCCTTGGAAAATGTATTCCAGGCCGAGGTGTTGTAGATCGACACCGGCGGATCTCCGCCCACACCCTGGACGCTGCCATCCCCGAAGGAAGCAGCGTTGGGCGCCGTCATGGCCGTGCAATTCGTGGTGGTTGTGCTGCAACCGTTGGCCGAGGTCGGAGCATATACTGTGCCGTTATAGTTGTTGTTCGCGTTCCATCCGTTGGCCAACTGGGTCCGAACCACGTTGCCGTAGGCCTCCACCTTGTTGTGAAACGTCAGCGAGCTGCCTGGCCCCACGAACGGGTATAAGTCGCCGTTGGTGTGCACCGGACCGACCATGTCAAAGTTGGGACCACTGAAGAAGGAGAGATCGCTCTCCGAGAAGACTCCGAACTGAAACACCGGGATCAGCGCCACCTGCGCGCTTCTCGTCATGCTCACTTCCTGGCCGCCCGACAACGCCGCGGTGGCCAGCATGTTCACGGGAATAATCTGCGCCCACAAACCCTGATTGGGGCCGGAACTGATCTGTCCCCAGATGGCGGTCAGCGTTCCCGTGCAACCGGAAGAGGGCGACACCGAATAGTCTTTCCAGGTGACGCCGACCATCGTCGGCTGCTGGCTGCTCACGGCGCAGATTTGGGCGGCAGTGGGGGACATGGCGTTCTGGAACACGCCAGCCACGTTGGCGTACATCATCTCGATGCCACCCTCGGCATCGTGGAAAGCCAGGTTGTTCTGCAGATCGGTTCCGCCCACCTTGCCTTCGGTGTTGACCATCATGAGCAACCCGATGGCGATCCCTGACAGCAGCACCAGAAAAAGCAAAGATGCAATCAGGGTGAATCCCCTGGTGTGCAGGCTTGTGGTGTGCAGTCTTGCGATGTGCAGTCTTGCGCGCTTTATAACGTTACTCCCCATAGTGTCGCTCCCCGCTTAACCGTCGCAGTGACGGGACTCGTCACATTCGCTTACCACCTGGGGGATCGCCAGGCGTCGGCCCCGCCACCGTCGCCAGGTGTAACCAACTGGTCAAAACAAATTCGTTAACTTAGAGTGATGCAGTCCCCGAGTCAGTCAGCCGTGTATCTCGAACGATCCTTCACCGAACGCGGTTCCGACACCTCGGGATTAGTCGATGTTAGGAACAGTTCCTTGATGCGTCAAAGTACCGGGGGACACTGGACCTTCGTACACTGGCCTTTCGTAAGGTAATGTGTGGGAGTTACTAGTGTGCTACATGTGCTGGGGGGACAGGTTGAGTGCCGTACAGCAGGAGGTCGTTCGCCTCGCTCAGGATGACAATTTATTTAATGCAAGTCGGCTATTGGCTGGCGGCGCCGCTGTCATTGCTGACCATGAGGCTGGAGACGTTCACGGGCTCGAAGTCCGATAAGGTGAGACTTGTAAGACACGCAAGATCGGAATCGTTCCAGCGAGCGTCGGGGGTGCCGATCAGGCCGCCGCTGTCTCCGTTGTCGGCCAGGATGATGCCATAGTTTCGGAACGCGGTGATGATAATGGCCGCTTGCGGACTGGTGGCGGCGCAGGAGGGAGTCGCGACTGAAGCCTTCAGTCGATAGATCTCGCCCGCCGCTCCGGACATGGTGCAGCTTGCGGGAGGAGAAGATTGGGAGATTTCCGATTCCGTGGGAATGGAGCTCCCTCCCGTCGCCGTGCAACTCCCCACACCGGCTGTTTCCGTTGCGGGCCAAACCCAGTAGTTCAACATATGGTTGAGCGTGAATCGGATGGGATGCTCAATGGTGCCGCTCGGTGCGCTGGGCGTGCCGGCGCCGATTACCTCGTCGGCGTTGGCGAGCAGCGGCGCTACCGGAAGTCCGGCTGCATCCGATGTTCCCTGCCCTTGCGTTGTCAGGTTATTTGAAGTTACGTCGGGCCAAAGCGCGTTCGAGGAATCAGTCCAGGGACCGCCTTCGTATATTCCCTGCCACATCTCGTAAAGGGCAGGATCGTTTCCGCCGCCTGCCTCCAGGTAGACCAGAACGTGTCGATCTCCGGTCGAGTTACTGGTGCCTTCCACAGGAGCATTCGCTGGAATGGGGCCGGAAGTAAAGTAGGACTGATATACGGTGGTAGTAACCGATACGTCTGCCTCGTTGTAAGGAACTTCAATGGCTGGTATTCCATTCGGAAAGGGAGCATTCGAATTGTTGCCGAAGAATGGTTTAACCGTCGCTGAGAGATAGCCGCTATACATGGGCGCGGCGGGGGAAGTATCGACGGGCAAGTTTGTCGTGGCTGCGTCTACTCGATGATGAAAAATAGACGTCGAAGGAAAGATGTTGGCGAGGAACGCGTTGTTGCCGTTAATCGAGATGGCGATGTCCTGCGTCGCCTGGTTACTTGCCGAGTCCATGACTATGAATTCAGGAGTGTAAGTGCCTTGACCGCCGATCAATGAGCTGATGATGATCCCCGAAGTTGCATTGAGAGACATCCCCTCAGGCAGCGGAGGAAAGTTGGAATTCGTGCCTACGGAATAGGTGTAAGGCGGCGAGCCACCACTGGCGGCTATTGTGCATCCTTGATACGCCGCGCCTTGGGTTCCGCCTGGGCACGAAGTGGTTGTGATCGTCAATGGACCACTGGCCGCTGTCACCGTGACTTTTGCCGCGGACGTGGCGGAGCCAGCGGCATTCGTAGCAGTCAACGTGTAAGTAGTCGTCGTTGTCGGGCTCACGCTCGTCGAACCACTCGCCGATGTGGACGTGAATGTCCCCGGCGTGATGGCAATACTGGTCGCTGCGGTTGTCGCCCAGCTTAGTGTGCTGCTGGAACCCGTAGTAATATTTGTGGGGAGGGCTGTGAAGGAGCTGATGGTTGGCTTACTTGCCGCGTTTACGGTAAGGGTTAGGGTCGACGTGGTCGAGCCAGCGGCGTTAGTCGCGGTCAGAGTGTAAGTAGTCGTCGCGGTCGGGCTCACGCTCGTTGAACCGCTTGCCGACGCGGACGTGAATGTCCCCGGCGTAATGGCAATACTGGTCGCTGCGGTTGTCGCCCAACTTAGTGTGCTGCTGGAACCCGAAGTGATACTCGTGGGGAGGGCCGTGAAGGTGCTGATGGTTGGTTTACTTGCCGCGTTTACGGTAACGGTGAGGGTGGACGTGGTCGAGCCGGCGGCGTTAGTTGCGGTCAGAGTGTAAGTGGTTGTCGCCGTCGGGCTGACGCTCGTTGAACCGCTCGCGGATGTGGACGTGAATGTTCCGGGCGTGATGGCAATACTGGTCGCCGCCGTCGTCGCCCAACTCAGCGTGCTGCTGGCGCCGGAGTTTATGGTTGTCGGATCGGCCGTAAAGGAAGTGATCGTTGGCTTGGAGGGCTTTCCAGGTGGCGAACCCGACGAAGTGATCGCACCGCAGCCCGCCAGTCCGACACAGGCTAATAGAAGGAGGGCCCGCGCGCAAAGATCAAGTGCTGAAGAGTTGACTCCCCGGGAGCTGCGCTCATTGCGGCAAAGTGAGTTGGCTGAGTCCATGCGTGATCCCGAGCAAACTCAGTCTATGGCCCACGGCGTGGTTGCTGTAGCTTCCCGTGGTCGTTGCCCATAGGGCCACCTGCGTCCGTACATAAGTCGAATCGCAGGTGTAATTCGACGTAGCACCATTGGGCCGGACCGGGGAGCAGGGTCAGACACCGCCCCCGCCCATCCACCCTCGGGTTCACGGATGGCCCGAGACGGGGCAAGCCCCGTCTCTACACGACATTTTTCCGCAGCGTGCCAGGGGAGCAAATTTCTCGAAATTCCTGAAGTCTGTCGAATCGGCCGCATCTCATCCGTCATACATTCAAGAGCGCAAAGGCGCTCACAATTTTTCCCAAGGAGAAACGCTGATGCAATTTGCCCTGCTCATCTTCGAACCACCACAAGCTTTTGCGGCACGGAATGCGGACGAATCCGATCCTTACCTCGGTGCCTGGCGGGCGTACCACAACGCGATCGTAGAAGCCGGCATCTTCGTCGGGGGCCAACCGCTGCAACCCCCGGAGACCGGGACCACGGTGCGACTGAAGGATGGAAAGCGGCGTGTGCAGGATGGTCCCTTTGCGGATACCAAGGAGCAACTGGGGGGATTCACGATCCTGGAGCTTCCCTCGCTCGACGCGGCGCTCGAATGGGCGGCGCGATGCCCGGCCGCCGCGATCGGTGCGGTGGAGGTCCGACCTGTTTCGCCTGAATACCTGCGACGGGTCACGGGATGAGTGGAAGCGAACAGGAGAGCACTGACCGAATCACTCACCGAGACACTCACAGAACTGTCGAACGTGTGGCTCGCGAGTCCTACGGTCGCCTGGTTGCATACCTTTCCGCCGACACGCGCGACGTGGGGAGCGCGGAGGATGCCCTGAGTAACGCGCTGGTAGCGGCGCTCGAAACCTGGCCGCGAGACGGTGTGCCACAAAATCCAGAGGCGTGGCTGCTGACGGCGGCGCGCCGCTCTTTTATCGATCTTGTGCGTCATCGGCAGGTAGCCGAGGCGAGCGAGCCCACGCTCGCGCTCCTCAGAGAGGAGAAGGACATGATTTTGTCGTCTTTGTCGGGGGAATTTCCAGATGAACGATTGAAACTGCTCTTTGTGTGCGCTCATCCGGCGATTGATCCGGCGATGCACACGCCCCTCATGCTCCAGACCGTTCTCGGCCTGGATGCCGCGCGCATTGCCCACGCGTTCCTGATTTCGCCCACCACGATGGGGCAGCGCCTGGTGCGTGCCAAGACGAAGATCCGCGACGGAGGCATTCGGTTTGAAATCCCGCAGGAGAGTGAATTGCCGGAGCGGCTTGTCGCGGTGCTGGAAGCGATTTACGCCGCCTTCGGCATTGGCTGGGATGACATGGCCGGCGTCGACCAGCGCGGACGCGATCTTGCCGAGGAGGCGATCTGGCTTGCGCGAGTGCTTCTGCAGTTGATGCCAGCGGAAGCGGAAGTTCACGGTCTGCTAGCGCTGATGCTCCACTGCGAAGCGCGCCGGGCGGCGCGGCGCGGGCCGGACGGCCGGTATGTGCCGCTCTCGGAGCAGGATTACGAGAAGTGGTCTAAGCCCTTAATCGAAGAGGCGGAACGACATCTCGGCGAAGCGTCGACTCGCGGTCGCGCCGGCCGGTTTCAACTCGAAGCTGCGATTCAGTCGGTACATGCCGAGCGGGCGCGGAGCGGCCGGATTCAGTGGAACGCGATCATGATGTTCTATGAACAGCTGATCCGGATATCGCCGACGCTCGGCACGCAAACTGGATACGCCGCGGCCGTAGCCGAAGCGAAGGGAGCCGATGCCGGGCTGGCAGCGTTGGATGGGATCGACTCGGATGATATCTCCGCCTATCAGCCGTACTGGGCGGTTCGCGCTCACCTGTTGCGACGGCTGGGGAAAACACCAGAGGCCCTGGAGGCTTTCGACCGGGCGATTGGTCTGACCGAGGACCCCGCCGTGAGACAGTTTCTGCTCCAGGGGCGGGGCTGATTTTTTTTATTTTTTCTTGTCGAAATGACCCCACCATGGCCGTCATCCCTATAGAGGCGGTTAACGGTCAAGTTGGCCACCCAGGAGGTAGACAATGTGTCCATTCTGTTTTGCAACCATGGGAGCAGTGGTCGCCGGGGTGGTTTCTACCGGCGGTCTGGCAGCACTGGCTGTGAAAGTTTCTCGCAAAAAGAACGAAACAGAAACAATCGTCCCGAATATGAATAACGCCAATCTGAATAACAAAGAGAAGTGAAGCATCGGCAAGTTTAGAACTCTTTCAGAGCAAATCGTTTCGGTCTGTTTCAGACCACAAAGGAGAAATACGATGGCAACCAGCAAAGACAAGGAACAAGGAAAAAAGCATCTCGCCAACACACCGCCGATCGTGTCGCAGCAGGAGTGGGAGGCTGCGCGGCAGAAGCTCCTGGTGAAGGAGAAGGCACTGACCAACTCCCGTGACGCGCTCGCCGCTGAACGCCGGCGAATGCCGTGGGTGGCCGTGGAGAAGAAGTACGAGTTCGATGGACCCAAGGGCAAGGTAAGCCTGCTGGATTTGTTCGAGGGCCGCCCTCAGTTAGTCCTCTATCGCGCCTTCTTCGAGCCGGGAGTCTTCGGATGGCCCGACCATGCCTGCCGCGGCTGCTCCCTGGGCGCCGACCAGGTCTCGCACCTGTCCCACCTGAACACCCGCGACACTACTCTCGCCTACGCCTCACGCGCGCCGCAGGCGGACATCGCGCGCTTGAAAGTGCGGATGGATTGGAAGATGCCGTGGTACACCATGACCGACAGCTTCGACGTGGACTTCGGCGTGGACCAGTGGCACGGCCACAACGTGTTCTTTCGCGACGGCGATAAGGTGTTCCGCACCTACTTCATCAACAACCGCGGCGACGAGGCGATGGGGTCCGTCTGGAGCTACCTCGACCTCACTCCGCTCGGCCGTCAGGAAACCTGGGAGGATTCGCCCGAGGGTTATCCTCAGACCGAGCCCTACAAGTGGTGGAACTGGCACGACAACTACAACGCCGAAGCTTCGCCTAACGCGAAGTGGGTGGATGTAATCACCGACGCTGATGGAGCCGCAAAAAGGCGCAACGAAGAAGAGAAAGCAAGCTAAAAAGCAGGGTGCGGTGAAGAGACGGCCGCAAGTGTGGAGACGCGGGCACCCGTGTGGGGACGGGCGCCCTCGCCCGTCCACCCCCCACCAAATAAAAATCTGACAAAGCGCAGTGACTCCGCCGCATACCCGTCAGGGGAATGAGTCAGCTTTGAGTCCGTAGGATCTTGCGGGCCCATATTCAAAAGCATGGGCGTGACATTGTCCAGCAGCTTGCGGAAAAAGTCGTTTCTGAGCGAAAGCCACGACCTCAGCGGCTAAAAGCCGTGCCCTTTCAAAACCCTTCGAACCAGAATTTTCTGTGGCGTTAGACGGGGCAAGCCCCGTCTCTACACGAGTTTTTCCGCAGCCTGTAAAGCCTTATTCAAAATAGGATAGTTACCGACAGCGGTGAACCGCTGCGCCACCCCAAATCAAGTGCAACACCGACTTTTTCCGCAGCCTGCTGGAAAGGCTTGATGCGATTAGGTTATTGAAACCACGTGACCCTCCGGGCCGCTACCGGCCTCTGGGCGCCGTACGCTTTTTCTTTGCGCCGTGCGGTCCCGCACTCGCTCTGTCCTCACCGGACTTTATCTTCTGCTGCAGTTTCTTCGACTCTGACACGACCTCTGCTTCTTTCGCGTTCACGCGCTGCTTTATCTCTCGTCTTTCTCCTGTGTATGGCATGTCCTCTCCTGTAAATCGTCGCGCACTGTATCGCCTGGTTGCAATTGTAAGGGTGCACAAGGCTGCGGGAATCCTACTACACCCGCAAATTTTCCCGCCGTAGCAAGATTTCTGCTTGACACCATTACCGTATTTCTGCAATTATCGAAATATGAGAGCAACCCAGTCCGCCTTCCGATCGAAGAAGTCCGCCGAACAGGTCGCCAAATACGCCGACATGTTTTCCGCCATGGGAACCGAGCCGCGCCTGCGGATCATGCAGTTGCTGCTCTCCGCCCACCCCGAGGGCTTGGTTGTAGGCGAAATTCAGGAAGAGCTCGACATTCCCAACTCCACGCTGTCCCATCATCTCGACAAACTCAAAGCCGAGGAGCTCGTACGCGTCGAGAGAAAAGGCACGTTCCTCCGCTACATCGCGGACACCGACACGCTGCAGGGATTACTCCAGTTCCTCTACGCCGAGTGCTGCACCCGCAACCAGGTCGTGAAGCTCGAAAACGTTATTCAAATCTGCAAATAGAAGGACACCATGACCGCCAAGAGCATGAGCCCCGAACCCACCGCCGCCGCCGACATCAACATCAAGGAAGTCGTCAAAGAAAAATACGGCCAAGCCGCGCTGCGAGTCGGCAGCGGAGGAAGTTCCTGCTGCGGAGCCACGCCCGCCTGCGGATGCGATCCGATCACGTCCAATCTCTACGACGCGTCCCAGACTGACCAAATTCCAGAGCAAGCTCTGCAGGCATCGCTAGGCTGCGGCAACCCGACCGCGCTAGCCAGGCTGAACCCCGGCGAAATCGTCCTCGATCTCGGATCCGGCGGAGGCATCGACGTGCTGCTCTCCGCGAAGCGAGTCGGAGCCACCGGCAAAGCCTACGGCCTCGACATGACCGACGAGATGCTGGCGCTCGCGAACGAAAACAAGCGCAAAGCCGGAGTCGAAAACGTCGAATTTCTGAAAGGCGAAATCGAGCACATCCCGCTCCCCGACAACAGCGTCGACGTGATCATCTCGAATTGCGTAATCAATCTTTCGGCCGACAAAGACCGCGTTCTGCGCGAAGCGCTCCGCGTCCTGAAGCCCGGCGGGCGGTTCGCCGTCTCCGACGTGGTAACGCGCGGCGAGATCCCCGCCGAGATTCGCCGCAGCGTCCTGCTCTGGGTAGGCTGCGTTGCCGGCGCCCTCGAAGACACCGAGTACCGCAACAAACTTCAGCAAGCCGGATTCGAAAACATCGAGATCGAGCCGACCCGAGTCTACCGCGTGGAAGACGCCCGCGAATTTCTCACCGGCCAAAACATCGACGTGGACGCGATCGCGCCCCAGGTCGACGGCAAGATCATGAGCGCCTTCGTGCGCGCCGTGAAGCCGCAGCCGGGCGCCCGATTCTAGCTTCGCCACTTCCACAGCTGCTTCCAGACCTGCACCAGTGTGCATCTTTCGCGGACTGGGCACCCGGGTGTAAATCAGCCGGCACTCTTCGAACGCGCGTTCGTAGAATTGCCGGACACCGTCCGGGCTCAAGTGCGCGATCCGATGGCGAAGCTGCTTGAGCTCCTCCGCGCTGAGAACGTCGGGAGGTTCGTCGCGATCGCGGCGGCGTGCCATAGCGACCGATTTTAGCATATTCGTCTTTTGTTCGCCTATGCCTAAGGGCCGCGCCCAGGGATGGCGTTGCGGCCGGCAAACAGCAGGTCCTTCGCTTCGCTCAGGATGACAATTTTTATTAAGGATGACAATTTTGATTTGGTCACAGCGGGTCCTTCCCCTTCCGCTAGCTCGGGGTCGGGATATGGCGGGAGACGCGGCGAGCCGCGTCTCTACGGGGACAATGCAATATCGACGAGGGCCCGCGCGGGCGACGGTTGTGGAATCCCACCCTAACGTCGAAAGGCACGACGTTAGGATGGGGCACCCTACTGAAACTTTATGCGGCTTTGCGGTCGCGGAATGCTTTTACTTGATCATGCGATTGCTGGATGTGAACCTGCTGTTTCATCAAAGTTTCGCGTACCACGGCGCTGATGTCCGCTTCGGCTAGAGCTTTTTTGTATGCTTCTTTCGCGGAATCCTCACCTTGCTCGGCGGTTGCTAGTAAGGTGTGGTCTCCGCCGCCAAGTTTTGCTTTTACGTCTCCCCAGAAACGATGAACGGCGCCGCTGGAAGTGCCGTTTTCGTCGCTCTTGAATCCGGCAGCAGTCTGTAGTTCATACGCGAATTCGGCGCGCGTCTGCGATTCCTTGACGAAGAATGCCTTCACTTGTGGATCCTTGATGTGTTGTGCAAAATCCATGAGGCCTTTATGACCGTCATTGAGAACTTCAATGACCTCTTTCACGACGTCATTTATTTTTTCAGCCATTGTGATTTCCTCCGACTGCTTAGAGTCCGACGTTTGGATTGCGGTTGGCTAAATTCAGCTGCTGCTCAGCGATTGATCGTCGGTTTCGCGGGCGGGACGCTTTCCGCATTTTCGGTACTACCGGGCGAGGCCGCCGTTGGTTTTGACGCAGCTTTTGACGTCCCCATGTCGGTACTGCCAGCCGCTTTATAGGGCGATGTGGCAGATTGGTTGTTCGTGGCGCTTTGGAGTTTTTTGTGTTTGTCAAACCTGGAAGACTTTTGATCCAATTTGGCCACAATTGGCGAAGGCTTGGATTTACCCGAACCCTGACTTGCTCCATTCTTTTGCGTGTTTTGCGCAGACGTGTTCTGCGCAAACGCAAACGATCCAAGTATGGCCAGTACGGCAAGAAGGGGAAATACACGCGGCATGGTCTTCGCTCCTGCGGTTGAATCTTATTCAACCAACCTCAATTAGAGAGCGAACCGCGTGCGGCCACCATAGGGTGTAGTGCGTAGAGTCAGAGGCGGGAAACCGGGTGCCAACCCTAGGCGTGGGGGTCAGCATCCGTTCTGCTTAAGAACTTGCTACACCTTCACAGCGTGCGGGCGCGGACAGGGAGACGCGGCTAGCCGCGTCTCTACGGGAATTCGTTTGCGAACAACTTGAGCGGCGCTGCTATCTCAATTCAAGAGTTCTTTGGCTTTTTCGATTAATCTGCTGGAGCCATCCTCTTTGGAGAAGAGCGCGGTGATGCCCGCTTTCCGGTGATGATCTGCCAGGAGCGCGCCGGCCAGATTCGTAAACATCACAATCGGAATGGCAGGCATCAGAATTTGTTGGACATGCTTACCTCCTCCACGTTACTGGCGAGTGTGCGATGCAGCTTCTTCGATCAGAGCTGCAACCTCCTTCGGGTGGGATACGTAGACACAATGACTGGCACCTGCGACTTCGATCTTGTGGCTGCTGGCTCGTGTGGCATACCACCGTTCGAGGTCGGGATTGATGGTTCTGTCAGCCGCCGCTACCAACATCCAACTCGGTTTGCTTCTCCATGCAGCCGTGGTTATGACACCTTTGAAGTTGTCAGCGAAGTTGAGTACCTGCGACCGCGCCATGAACGCGGCCTGCTCGGCCGACAAGTCGGCTGCAAAGTATTCGTGAAACTGCGCGGGGTCGAGGTAAGTGAAACCGTCTGGTGTCTTCTTTATCGCGCCAGACTTGCTGAGGTCGCTTGGGAAGCGCTTTCCGTCATCCGCTTCATTCTCCCCAGCATCTGGCATGTGGGCGGCGATGTACACCAGACCGGCAACCGATGGATCATTCCCGGCTTCAGTAATGACGGCTCCCCCGTAGCTGTGGGCAACAAGAATGCAGGGTCCATCCTGCTGAGCAAGGACTCGTTTCGTGGCAGCCACATCTTCTTTAAAAGACGTCTCCGGTTCCTGGACGATGCTGACGTTGTAGCCATCTTTGACAAGAATGTCGTAGGCACCCTTCCAGCCGGAACCATCTGCCCAGGCGCCGTGAACCAGAACAATATTTCGGACACGATGGTCCTGATTTTGCGCTGAAAGGTTCTGCGCGTAGAACGCGCCGCAAGTCAACAGCAATAACACCACGCAGAGGGACTGAGACATTCCTTGCACCGCTCGCATACCATTCGTTGAATTCCTCATTCTGTTGCTCCTTTTGTGAATTCCTGCAGAGATATCATGGCTCCATTCCGCATATCGGTGGCCGGTCATGCTGCGGTTCGTCTTCATCAGCGATCGAGGCTGGTCGCAGATTTGGCGTCAGAATCGTCAGTTCGCCGACTTGTTCCCTCTTCACGGTGCCACGCAGGTGGGCGTGATCCATCATCCAAATCTCGGGAATGATTTCGCCGACCAGTTGTCCATGACAGAAAAGCCGCACCACTGAACTCTCAGAGACGACAATTCCCACGGCTTTGGTAACTGCGCTCATGTTGGCGGCGGCGATGTGGCGGCTGCCGAGTCCCAACGGAACATCCACTTGTGCGGCCACGGCATCGAGGTAGCGGCACGCGGAAAGGACAATTCCTTCCCGACTAACCACGAACCCACCGTCCAGCTGCGCCAATTCCTTGATGGTTCCGCGGAGATTGAGATTGGTGACATGTCGCGAAGCCTCAGGATGTCCCAGCAACGGATCCAAAATCAACGGTCTCGATCTCGTGAGGACGGCATTCTCATCCCCGAGTGTGAATAGCGTGCCGACGCGCCTTCCCTCTCGGCCTTCGCGAGCAATTTCAACTGCGAGCCCGATCAGGGACTCTAGAACGTCGGCATCATATTCCGTAACCTGGCAAAGAATACTCTCAAACATCCATCGGGCTCCTCGCTTCTGGTAGACGCTACGGACACACAGAGCAGCTACACTCTGTTTTGGATGAAAGACCCGCAGGGAGGATTCAGACGGCCATTGCGTCGCCAAAGTTCTCTAATCGAGTCCTGGAGTACGGTGGGCTTTTGAATCGCGGTTGGCAATGACGCTTGAGGCGCCTCAGAATTAGTCCGCGATCATCCCTCCATCAACCGCCAGGGATGCACCGATAATGTAGGAAGCCTTGTCCGAGCCAATGAACATGATGGCGTTTGCAATTTCTTCGGGAGTGCCGATGCGCTTGTTAGGAATTTGCGATTCGAGGAAATTTGCCTTGTTTTCCTTCGTTTGCGCAAAGTGGTTGAACATTCTCGTTTCCACCGGACCAGGGCCAACGATATTGACACGGACGCCTGTGCCGGCGAGTTCTAGGGCCGCAGACTTCGTGATGCCTTCCACAGCGTGCTTGCTGCCGACATACACCGACGCGGTTGGGCCGCCGACTTTGCCGTACGAAGACGAGATGTTCACAATGCTGCCTTTGCCTTGCCCAAGCATCGCCCGAATCTCATATTTCATGCTCAAAAGAACACCGAGCACATTCGTGTCGAAGATGGCTTGATAAGCCTCGGTGGTTACATCGGCAGCGGGGGCGGGATCGCCCACCGTGCCAGCGTTATTGACGGCGATGTCCAGGCGACCGAAACGAGCGATGGTCTTGTCGACGAGGTTCTTGACTTCGTCGTCATGGCGCACATCGGTGCGTACAAACTCGGCCTCGGTCCCGAGGTTGCGCAGTTCAGTGGCTAGCTTCTGACCTGCATCGTCGTGTCGACCCGAAACAACGACCCGCGCACCTTCTTGCGCGAAGGCCAAGGCCGTGGCGCGTCCGATGCCTGTCAATGCGCCGGTAATTAAAACAACTGGTGTACTCATGGCTACTTCCTCCTTTTGATCTGGCACCCATGCAGGTCAGGCATGACAAAAGGTCAGCCAAGCCGCTTTCGGGATCGCTCAGATTACTTGGGTTAGATTGCGAAGTTAGCTATTCGCATCGCGGTTGAAGCATACTTTGTTGCGCTGGCATCGATGCCTCGGAAGCATGGGAGTGTGGAAAGGAGTTACAACATCTACGTTATTCGGCGTCGACGAGGCGGGAAGTCTGACGGGTGGCAGCAGCACACGTCTGGCTCAATGCGCCTTCTTTGAGACACGAGCCACCAACTCCTCCAATCTCGAAAGGAAGAGTTTCAGGATCGGAGACTGGTTGGACTTTTTGTAGCCAAGGACGAGATCGACGGTTGGCGCAACTCCTTTCAGAGGGCGACTGGTTACGGACGAAAAGAGAAAATTCTGGGCGTAAGCAGGTAACAGGCCCACGCCGCGCGCAGACACTATTAAGGACATGCCCATGGTGACATGGTCCGCCTCGTGAGCTGGCGTGATATTGACTCCGGACCGCTTCAGGTAATTGTCGATGATCTTACGCAGTACAGGAGCCGTGTCGGACACAGCAACGAATGCCTCGCCCACCAGATCGCTCGGACTGATGGTTTTGAGCGCGGCGAGACGGTGGTCACTCGGTAAGATCACTATTAAAGGCTCCTTCGCAAGAAGACGGAACGCCAACCCTGGCACTCCTTTTTCCCGTCGAAGAAACGCGGCGTCGATTTTTCCTTTGGAAAGGCCGTCCGCAAGCAACGGGGAGGATTGACTCGATATCATCACGTCGATGTTAGGGAGTTCGTGGCGCAAGATCCGCAAGGCTTCGGGCATCCACGTCAATTCGTGACCGGTCAGAAAGCCCATGGTGAAGCACGGCTTGGTGGGATGAGCGACCCGGCGCGCCGCTTCAGTTGCCGCGCCAACTTGCGATAGAACCCCGCGTGCGTGATCGAGAAAGGCGCGGCCGGCCGGTGTCAGCTCAATGCCGCGAGCTGTACGCATCATGAGTTGCGCACCAACCTCTTCCTCAAGGTCCCGTATCTGACGGCTGAGAGAGGGCTGCGACGTGTGTAACTTTTCTTTCGCTGCCAAGGTGAGGCTCCTGGTCTCGGCCACCGCAACGAAATAACGCAGGTGTCTCAATTCCATCGTTCACCGCCATACCTTGAAAGCATCGCTGTTCACGCTTACAAAGCATACCTCAAGATGCGACGATTAGTTTGCCTAAGCATCTGATGAGGTGCTGGATGCGGCGGCGAGGCTTTGGACTCATGCCTGACGAGCATATGAATCTTTGCCGTGGATGACGGAATGAGTATCTGAATCTTCAGGTAGGAGAGGAAAAAATGACTACACTTCAAAATAAAACTGCGCTCGTGACAGGCGCGTCAAGAGGAATTGGCCGCGCTACGGCAGCAGCACTTGCCGAGGCCGGGGCACACGTCCTGGTTCACTATGGCCGCTCCGCTCAGGAAGCGGAATCTCTCGTCTCCGAGATCCAAGCGAAAGGCGGACGCGCAAATGCGATATCGGCGGATATGGGAACTCCGAACGGCGCTGCGCTGCTGGCAAAACAGGTGCGCTCAATCGTCGGAGATCGATTGGATGTGCTTGTGCTCAACGCCGGAATCAGCAAGGCGGCACGCATCGCGGATTACACGGTAGAGGATTTTGACAATCTCTTTGCGGTAAACGTCCGAAGCCCGTTTTTCCTGGTGCAGCAACTCCTGCCCATTCTAGGTGACGGTTCGAACATCATTGTGATCTCATCGATCGGGGCCCACGCCGTAGTTGGCAAGCCCGGCGTGGACAACCCTACGATCCTTGCCTACGCCTCGACCAAAGGAGCATTAGAGACTTTGGTCAAAAACTGGGCCGCCATTCTTGGGCCGCAAGGCATTCGCGTAAACGCAGTCGCGCCCGGTGTGATCGACACGGACATGTCGAACTTCACTAAAACTGAAGCAGGCCGCGAGGCGACTCTTGGGATGCAAGCACTAAAGCGAATCGGCAAACCGGAGGACGTAGCAGATGTGTTAGCTTTCCTGGCGTCGGACGCGGCGCGCTGGATTACAGGAGCGAGTATCCCGGTCGATGGAGGTTCGAAACTATGACTGACAATTTTGTGACTGACAATGTGAGGAGCGCCATGCATACCGAGCCGAGCAAAGGTAAAGAGATAAGAATTCCTGGGCCTGACCATCCGATCACGATTTCTCCGGCCGAGGGCAAGGTGCGCGTAACGGTCGCTGGGACGATCGTCGCTGAATCGACGCAAGCGCTTCGGCTCGAGGAGAAGGGATATCCGCCTGTTTATTATTTGCCGCGCAACGATGCGGACATGTCGCTGCTCGTTCGGACCACACATTACAGCTATTGTCCGTACAAGGGCGATTGTACGTACTACAGCATTCCTAGCGGCGGACCGAAATCGGAATATGCCGTTTGGACATACGAAAAACCTTACGAGGCAGTCGCCGACATTAAAGAACACCTGGCGTTTTATCCCTCACGGGTCGATGCAATCGAAGTGATCTCTTGAGCGCGTTAGCTAGTCGCGGATATCGCCGATCGCACGCCATCTAGGTTTGATTTGAGGTGAATATTTCCCGCAATTGTATTCTGCGACCAAACGGTCTCTTCACTACTCTATTGGGAAAGAGCTTTGGCGGGATTGAAAGAGAGGCTTATGACAGCGACCTCGCACGATTTGGCAGTGCAAGTTGCGATTAACTCATGGCGACTTGTTTTGGAGAGAACCAACAAGGCACTGTCGAATCTCACGGACGACCAACTTTTGAAAGAAGTAGCGCCGGGAAAAAACCGTGTCATCTATCTATGGGGGCACCTCACTGCCGTTCACGATGCAATGTTCCCGATTCTCGGTCTGGGAGAGCGACTGCACCCTGAGCTCGACGCCATCTTCATCTCCAGTCCTGACAAGGCGGGGGCACAGTTGCCGCCTGTGGGAGAGCTCAGAAAATATTGGGACGAAGTGAACGGCAAACTGCTTTCGCAGTTTGCAAGTCTTTCCGCGGACGAATGGTTGCAGCGGCACTGCTCGATGTCTGAGGAAGACTATGCCAAAGATCCAACCCGGAACCGATTGGCGGTTCTGCTGAGCCGAACCAACCACCTGTCCTATCACCTGGGGCAGATAACTCTCGCTCTCAAATAACGGAACCTACCCGGTTTCGTTCTGATGTGGATCCTTGGGTAGCAGCTATTGAAATAGGCCTCTCTATAACTGAGGCAAATTCGAGACTGTCCCATCCGCCACCTATCGCCTTGATCTAGCAGCATGCGGAAAAAGGCGTTTCTGAGCGAAGGCCACGACCTCAGCGGCTAAAGCCTTATTCAAAATAGGGCAGTTACCGCAGCGGTGAACCGCTGCGCCACCCAAAATCAAGTGCGACACCGACTTTTTCCGCAGCCTGCCAAGTAAGCTTTGATGCATGTCTAGTTAAGTCACTACTGGTGGGAAGAGGCCGAGCGACTGCGCGAGTTGTAACGCAACAGCGTTGCCTTCCGCCTAGACATCGGAACGTTCCGAGCTGACGGGGTCAGCGCGACTGCCACGCGGCCGGCAAGCGGCGCAGAGCTTCTCGTGCCTGGACATTGTTGCGATCGAGCTTTAGAACAAGTACGTATTCGTAACGCGCCAGACGATATTCACCGCGCTGTGCGTAGGAATCGGCCTGGCGAAGCAGATCCGGGATGTCCTGTCGGCTGAAACCGTCTACCGTAAAAGGCGATTCTGAAGCGCGTTTTCGGGTAGGCCACCTTGGTGTGGCTGGCGGTGCAGTTTGCTTGTCATCGTCGCGGGAGGCAGAAGACGCGGCGAGTGCGTCGTGGACAGTTGCATTGTCGGCTGCAGGTTGATTGTGGTCGCTCGACCCAACCACTGGAGGTGACTGGGTCTGGGATGGATCGATAGGCTTTTGCGATGTCTCCGCCGGTGGAGACGATGACGGCGCTGTTGAGACGGGTGTGCTTTCGCTTATCGGATGATCGCTTGACGACTGCGCTACGACCGGCTGCAAGGTTGGTACGGCTGGGGGACTTGAAGCCGCCGGAATTGCGGATAGTTGTGACACGGCCGTCTTGGCATCCGCGGTCTCTTGATTCTGAGGACGCGCGGGCGATACGTTGTGTTCATCAGCGCCACGGTTAGAAACCTGCGTGGAGTTCTCGCTGAGCTTTCCGGCACCTGAAGGATGGGCTCTGATCTTGGTCTCGAGTTTCACAACGAACGGAGGAAACGCGCCAGTCCGTGAACGAATATAGAGAGCCCAACTCGTCGCTACGATGACAAGGAGGGCGGAACTCAAAATCAGACGCGGCCAGATTGGCGATGGAGTCGCCTCGAGTTGACGGCGAGCGCTCACCAGGGTCGGCGGCTGGTTGGCGACCACCTTTTCCGCGGGAACGGTCGCGGGCGGGGTGAGCGGTGCGCGCACCGAATGCGACAGGAAGGCCTGCCGCATTTCCTCGCAAGTCTGGAATCGATCCCTCGGATCTTTGGCGAGGGCTTTGCGAATAGCGGCATCGAGCCCTCCGGGAATCGCCGGATTAATGAGCGACGGCGCGACGGGATCCGCGTTCATCACCTTGTAGAGAACAGTCGCGATATCGCCAGCAAAAGCCCTTTCGCGGGTCAGCAATTCATAAAAGACGGCACCCAGGGAGAAGATGTCTGCGCGATGATCCACTTTTTTGCCGGCGATCTGCTCGGGAGCCATGTAGCCGGGCGTACCGATGATCAGCCCAGTTTGCGTGAGCGATGTGTTCTCGATTTTGGCGATTCCGAAGTCGAGAACTTTAATGGCGCCTTCTTCGGTCACCATGAGGTTGGCCGGTTTCAGGTCGCGGTGAATGACGCCGCGTGCGTGGGCAAAACCGACGGCGGCTGAAATCTGGTCAGCCCAGGAGAGGAGCGTGGCGAGGGGAGGCACGCCCGCCTCCGCCAATAGCTGGGCCAGCGTGGTTCCTTTGACGAACTGCATGCTCAAATAAATGGCGCCGTTTTCCTCGCCAACGTCGTAGATGGTAATGATATTGGGATGATCCAGTCCGCCGGCCGCTTTGGCTTCCTGTTTGAGCCGTTCGATCATCTGGGCGCGGTCGGGAGCGTTATGGTCGATCAGAATGGTCTTCAGCGCGACGGTGCGGGCAATTACGGGATCAAACGCTTTATAGACGGCTCCCATGGCGCCGCGTCCTAACTCTTCCCGAATCTGGTAACGGCTCAATGCTGTGAGGTTCGCGAGACTCGCCGGCCGCGGGTTCCTAGAGGTAGGCTCGTCAGATCCCCGCTGCTCAACCCGATCATTGGGTGGTTTTGCCAATTCCATGGAAGTCTCTAATGGGCTGTCCTCGCAAATATGCGGAAATGCACGAGTTATCAAGCCCGTCCGCGGCGTCTTCAATCATAGCCCGGCTGAGTTTTGCTTCCCACTTACTTTAGTTTTTGACTGGGCTATGTATCTTCATTCGCTCGTTCCTTCCCGCGAGAAAATGTATGCTTGCGGACTTTTATGAAGTCGTGGAAACCGAAGTCTTTCCTCTGCCCGAAGCGGCCGAGCGCGATTTCTCGCCTCGAACGCTGGCTCGTCGCGTTTGTTCTCATCATTATTAGTGTTCTTGTGGGTGGTGCATCATTCACGAGTTACGCCAAAGATGCGTCCCTGACGGCGGTGGTTTTGCTCGACGGTCCCCAGGGCGCTTCGTATGTACAGATCACGGAAGCAGCGCTGAATGGGAAGATCGAAGTTCGCAGCTGTGACGGAATTTCGAAGCTCGACAAGAATACTTATAATGGGCTTCCGCGCGTGTCCCTGGCGGATGCCAGCTCGCTTCAGCGCGGCGCGGACGGCGTACTCACGCTAACGGCGAACGGCAAGTCCGTCTGCGTTCTCCCCAGCAATCTGAAATTCGAACGGAGCGCTGACCTCACGCCAGCGACAGCGGCTGAACAAGCCGTAATTCGCGGCACACCTGTCGCTTCATCGCCTCATGACGCCGTGATCCCGGAATTCAAGCCCGGCGTGCAGTTGGTGTTTATCGCTGCTCCGGACGTTGAACTTGCGGACTTTCTGCGCGCGCAACGATCGAACACGATAAAAGACTGGGAGGATTTCTCAAAGCGCTATCCGTCTTCCCCGCGCCGGGCAGCGGCTCAAGAAGCCATCGCGGGATTTCATCAACATGCTGCCGAAGCTGCTTTCAGGCACTATCAAAAATCGAATGGCAGCAAGACACCAGACATGGCCAAGCTGCGGCAGGCATGCTCGGAGGCACAAGCTGCCAGCCTGTCGTCTGCCGGCTACAAACCCGCTGCCCAGTTAATCGACGACATCGGGCGGGAATTGGACAACCTGGCGCGGCCCGATCAGACACAGCTCGAGGCGTACCGAAAAGCGCTGCAAGACCATGCTCCCGGCTATGCACAACTGCCGGCTGCCAGGCAGCACGTAGACCGGCTGTTGGAAGTCCGCCCGGACTATGCTCCCCTGCTCAGTCTCCAACATGAGATTACCGATGAGCAGCGAAAACTGGAAAAGTCCCTCGTGAACGCGGAGGTGTTGATGATAGAGGCGCATTACGACCACGCCGTCAGTTCGCTGGGCCCGTATGCCGCATTCGCTTCCGAAATGCCCCGCGTGGATGCCGTAATCAGTGCAGCGTTCAAACACCACTACGAGAGCGGACAAAAACTGGCGGCTCATCAGGACTGGGAAAAAGCGCAGCAGGAATTCAGCAAAGCGGCGGCCATCCGGCCCGACCGCAAGGATGTCCAGGCGGCCGCCGACAACGCAGCCGCTCAACTCCAGACCCAACGCGATCAGCAGGCGGCGAACGCCGCTGTTCAAGCGAGCGACGAGTACGCGCGCAAGAACCAGATTGTCGAGGCCTACAACGTGCTCGCCGACTTACCTGAGAAACAGCGCGCCCTGGTGACGCCGCAGCTCGCGGCGTTGTCACACAACTATATCGGCGCCGCCGTGCAGCGCGCACAGAAAATCCAGGAGTCGCACGTTCCGATCAAAAACCCCGCCGACGAGAATGCAGCGCTGGAGGCCTATGTTCTGTGGGATCGCGCCAGCTCCCTGGGGGATGATCCGGCAATCACTGTCAAGCGCGATTTCCTTTCCGCCAAGATCAGTGCTTACTACCTCGACCAAGCCAATCGATATCTGCAGAAGGCTTCGGGATCCGGAGCCGGCCTTGGGTGGCTTTACCTGAAGCAGGCAGTGCGTTACGGGATTACTAATCTCGACAGTCTGAAACACGAGATGGGCCGTTATGCACCTCTTTATCAACGGCGATCCCAACTCTCGGTCGGCATCGTCTTTCGCGATCAGACTTCACGTCACGACAGCCATGGTTTCGCCGACCAGCTGGCGGACGCGGTAACCAGCGGACTCGATTCCTCCGGGATACCGATTGCGGTCGTGCGTAATTCCTCGGAGGTGGAGGCTCAACAGCCCAATTTCACGCTCGTCGGACAGCTTCTGGATCATCGCATGGTCAAGAAAACGAACCTGGACTCTCCGGAATCGAAATACCGGGCGGGCGCGCACGAGATCAAAAACCCGGCTTGGCTGCAAATCGAAAGCGACTATGAATCCGCTCAACAGCAGCTAAGCGCGGCGCAACGTGCGCTGGCTGATGCCCAGGCCCAACACAAGAAGAAGCAAGTAATCGCAGATGCCGCCGACGCGGTGCAGCAGGCACAGAAGAGCGTCGACGACCTGCGGCATAAATTGGACACCACGGAGCAGAGCCACGGGGAGACCGTTGTTGAGCCTTATCACTACACAAAGAAAACCTTTGATCTGACGGCGTCGGCGGAGATCGAATTCCAGTTCCGCGATCGGGCGGGCAATTTTGTCGGGCAGCCTGCCGATGTGCGTAAGAGCAAGCACACCACGACAGTCGTATTGCAAGACGTCAAGGCGGAAGATACCGAAGGAATCACCAACCAGGGCGTGGAACCGGACGGGGCGCAGTTTCTGACAGATCTGGAAATTGATTCCCGGAAAGCCCTGGTCAAAGCGGTGCGAGAAAGCGCGGCGGAGCTGCCCTCGGTACTCGTGCAGGCAGCGCAAACACTGGCGCAACAGGGCGACACGGACGGAGCCGCGGAATTGTATGTGCTCTACCTGAATGCAACCCCTCCTGGCGCATCTCCCGGGCGAGACGAAGCAGTCAAGTTTCTCCGCGATCAGTTCGATATAGCGGTGTCGGCGGATACTAAGCTGTAATCAGTCAGGCAAAGGGGAGGCGGGTACCTTAGTACTCTTCCCTTTCGTGTTTTCAGGCGCAGAATAGAAGGTGATCGTCGAGTGGTAGCGCCTCGCGACGCTCGCTCTCCCCTACCACAATTGCTTTCGCAGATTGCGCATTTTGGAGCCGTGCCATGGCCGAGCTGTTTCTCAAATTTGAAGACCGGGTCTTACAAGAGCTCCTGCTTTCCGGGGGCACAGTCACGATTGGCCGTCAGCCGGACAACCTCGTTCGGATCGACAATCCCGCCGTCTCCGGACAGCACGCCAAAGTCTACGCGGAAGGCGATCACTATGTGATCGAAGACATTGAGAGCTTTAATGGCACATACGTCAATGGTCAACGCATCAGCAAGGTGACATTGAAGGACGGAGACAACGTAACCATCGGCAAGCACACGATTGAATTTCGTGATGATGTGCGTTCGGTCGCCGGGCCCTACGGAAGTTTCAGCAGCGCCGTTGGCGGGCAACTCGCCAGGACGCCACAGCTCGATCCCACAGTTGTCCTGGACACGGCAAAAGCGAAAGAAATGCTCGCTAAATACGCCGCGGCGGCTTCCTCCGCAGGCTCGGTTGTGGTCCGGAGAATCGGCAGTGTTCAGAGCCAGCCGCGGGTCAATACCACGCCCGCATTACGTCAAACCATTGGCACCCTGACAATCGTCAAAGGCCGAACCGACCAGCAGCGGTACGTTCTGACCAGCAAACTGACACTGATCGGAAAATCGAAGATGGCCGGCATTCGGCTAAAGCGGTGGTTTGCTCCCCGCGTCGCAGCTTTGATTTATCGGGGTGAGGACGGCTACTTCGTCGCTGCTTCCGAAAGCAAGGTAAAGATCAAGGTGAATGACATCGTGATTCAGGGCGGCCAAAAACAACTCGAAGCGGGTGACGTAATCGAAGTCGCGGACATCAAAGCTGTTTTTGCTACTTAGCCGGGACGCTCGACCGAAGGCGTCGGGGCTGTGGAGCGCCAGAGGAGATTCAGAAACTCTCGGGCGTTTATACGAAGGCATGTCTAACGCGACTCCGATCATGATGCGTTGTACACTTCTCGGGTGATCGTCAGCTATACCCTATCTTTAGATGACTATGTTGAGTCGAGGTTGGCCTATCGGGTACGCATGGCCCGAGGCCGTATGTTGTTCCGGAATCTCTACGGCCTCTCCTGTCTGGCCGTCATTCTTGGCATCTACGTCCGCCTTTCTGGATCTCCCCGTTGGGGAGACGTTTTGTTTCTCGTCGCCGGTCTCCTGCTGTTTGAGCGCGCCCTTCTGTGGCGAGTGAGAGCGGCGTCCGTCTATCGCTCTGACGTCACTATTCGCGAGCCGGTCGAACTGAGAATTGAGGAGAGTAACTTAGTCCGTACATCGGCGGCCGGGAGTGAGGAAATTCGCTGGGCAAACATTTTGGCCTGCCATGAAACCAAGAATCTGTTCCTGCTCCAACTGTCGTCTGACTATATCGATGGAGTTCCCAAACGGGCGTTTTCACCGGGTGATCTCTTTCGCTTCCAGGAGCTACGTCAAAAAGAACTGATCGTCAAGACGACTCGCGAGAACCCGGACGCCGTCTTGCTCAAGTTCGTGGTGAGTTGGGGGCTGATTGCAATCGCTGTGATGGCGCTCTTCATCGGTTACGCCCACAATTTTTTTACTCAACTGCCTCGCGGTGTTCCTGGGAACCAGTATCGAGCGGACGCGAAGTCGGAGCCAGCGCGACCCGCAGAGCTCCGTGGACGCGGCAGTGTTTACGTGGTTCCGCTCGGCCCAATAAAGGCGGTCGCAGTGGCACCGTTGCTGGCGGACCTTCGCAATCGGTATGGGCTTCAACTGCAGCTATTGCCAATGATTCCGCTTCCCGCATGGGCAGAGAACGCGCCGCGAAAGCAATTTGTTGCCGAGGATCTGATCACGGCTATGAAGCTTGCGTATCCCAAACTGGAAGCCGATCCGCGAGCCATCATGATTGGGTTGACGGATGCGGACATGTACATTTCCAAGCTTAGTTGGAATTACGCATTCAGTTTCCGGGAAGAAGAGCGGTTCGCCGTCATTTCGAGCGCTCACCTTGCCGAGAGCGATGACGACAAGCCAGTCGGTGCGGACGTTCCGCAGAAGCGGCTCACCAAGGCGTTCATACGAGACATTGGGATCCTCTACTATCGTCTGCAGCCCAGCCATGAATACGGCAGCATTTTGTATCGCTACATTGATGAGACGACAGATCTGGACGATATTGGCGACGATTACCTTGAAAGTGACGTGATCGTCCGCGCTGAGCTGCACGTAGAGGACGGGGATCCGTGCTTCATCGTTCGACGTTACGTTGCGAAGGAAAGAGATCGCCCGGATATGGGAGTAGTCGACAACTGTAATGGATATTACAAAGAACTCGATCTCGAAACAGTGCATGTCGACCTTCGTTACGGCTTGTTACTCGATCAGCGCACGGATTTCTGGATCGCAGACAAAAACATTCCGCTGGAATTAACACGGGTGCTGCGTACTCAGGATACGCGGCCACGCACTTTTGGGATTGGGGGAAATCACAATCTCAACGTGTTTCTAGTCGGGGATAAATGGCCGTTTACCTGGATGGACCTGGTTCTGGAAAACGGTGGACGGTCTCACTTCCGGCGATCCAACTGGGGCTTCGGTTATTGGGACGCACGTTACACGAACCGTGATATGAGTAGGAGTAAGTTTGCCGGTTCGAGCATCGATTGGGCTTGGCCTGGTTGGGCACTCAAAGGCGCCGGCATGACTTATGAGTTCCCGGATCCGGGCAGTGCGAGTCGTCCGGAGCAGGCGGCGCTGGTTGGTGTTAAGGCATATAACGGCGCCCGGCTTGCGCTTGTCCGGGATGGGGCTGGAAACCTTCTGCGTGCGCGATTGCCGGATCAGAATCAACTGGCATTCAAATACGACTCGCAAAACAGAGTGACTGGGATTTACGAAAACAGTGGTCGCCATTTCGAGTACTCATACGATGCCACGGGCCACGTGGCGCGAGTTAAAGATGCGGATCAGCGAGTAACTGAGTATGGATATGATGAGGCGGGGCGCATGAATCGCATTGTCCAGGACGGGAAAGAGGTCTGCGCGTTAATGTATGACGGGCGTGACAGGGTAAAGTCGGAAACGCTCGGCAGCGGCCGAACCTACTTGTTCGAGTACTCGCTCGACTATAACGGTCAGATCTCGCGGGTGGACATCACGGATCAGACTGGACTGGTTCGCAGGGTTCGACTATCCAACGTGGAATATACTCTCGACGAGTTAGTCAATGCCAGGCGCTGAACCGGCTTATGCCATCTATTTAGTGCTGCGTTTTGCAATATTTGTGTGGTAGCATCAACGGTCCAATAACCTCCCTTTGAGGTGCTGCTGTGGCGAACGACTTGCGGCCGTTAAGTCTTGGAGAGTTACTAGACCGTAGTTTCTTCCTCTATCGAAAAAACTTTCTGCTGTTTGCCGGTATCATGGCGCTTCCACACCTTGTGCTCCTGGCATTCCAACTCACCCGTGTCGGCTTGCTGATGTGGAAGGGCTCGGGTGCAATCCTGCTATGGACGCTGGCTACTTATATTTTAGCTTTGGGGGTTTCCGCGGCATCGCAGGGAGCGACGATCATTGCGGTTTCGCATGTCCACTTGGGGCAGCCAACGTCAATTGCGGAGTCGTTCGCCGGAATCAAGGGCAGAATCCTCTACCTCGCGCTGATTATGATCGGCTACTGGGTCGGGATTGGTGTCGGCCTCGTACTTCTGATTGTTCCCGGCATCATCCTGGCGCTGATGTGGGCGCTCACAATTCCGGTGGCGGTGATCGAAGATAAAGGCCTGCGGGATGCGGTGAACAGGAGCGCCGAATTAACGAAGGGCAATCGCGGGCGGGTGTTCGTCATCTACGCCCTCTATCTGGTGCTTATCTATGCGATTTATATGGCGTGGATGTTGCCGGTATTGG
>Ga0182015_10001446_pt1 | contig 31315 bp, 23 predicted proteins | sample 712P3MmetaG_FD_120478 | JGI IMG/M metagenome (GOLD analysis project Ga0182015, IMG submission 120478) | Permafrost microbial communities from Stordalen Mire, Sweden - 712P3M metaG | ecosystem: Environmental > Terrestrial > Soil > Wetlands > Permafrost | place: Sweden: Stordalen | collected... | reverse complement strand
GAGAGCCAGTTCCGTGCCTATTACGAGAAGGCTTCGCGCGCCCAGGGCGTTACCGGCGAGTTGCTGTTGCAGCAACTCGAGCGGCGTCTGGACAACGTAGCGTTCCGCCTCGGCTTTGCCAGCTCCCGTCGCCAGGCGCGTCAGATCGTCCGCCATGGTCATTTGGAAGTGAATGGCCGCAAAGTGAACATCCCCTCATTCCAGGTAGGCGTGGGCGATGAGATCAAAATCCGCGAGTCGAGCAAGAAACTGACGTTACTCGAGGCGTCAACGGAGTTCGCAAGCCACCAGGTAGCGCCGCGTTGGCTGCAGGTGGATCATGCGAATCTTACCGGCAAGGTGTTGGCGTTGCCCAAGCGTGAGGACGTGAACATGCCGGTCAACGAGCAGCTGATCGTCGAACTTTACAGCAAGTAAAGCCTGGGGCTGGCAAAGCCCGGAGCTTTAGATGGAAACGTACGAGTAAACCGCCGACCGTCGCAGAATGCTTCGCGACGGCGTGCATGAAAGGAACACCCATATGCTTTGGAGAGGATTCCAAAAGCCCAAGCGCCTCGCAGTCGATACCGATACACTCACCGAGAAGTACGGCAAGTTCAGCGCTCAGCCATTTGAGCGCGGCTTCGGCACCACCATCGGCAACGCACTGCGTCGCACCCTGCTTTCGTCCATCGAGGGCGCGGCCGTCACCGCGGTCAAGATCGAAGGCGTACTGCACGAGTTTCAATCGATCACCGGCGTCGTCGAAGATGCGACCGACATCATCCTGAACCTCAAGCAGATCCCCTTCAAGCTGAACGGGGAGGGCCCCAAGGCTCTATACCTGCGTGCGGACCAGCCGGGTGTCGTGACCTCCGGCATGATCGAAGCCGATGGCGACGTCGAGATCCTCGACAAGGATGTCTATGTTGCAACCGTCAGTGAGGGTGGCAAGCTGGACATGGAAATGCGCCTTAAGCGCGGTCGTGGGTATGTCTCCGCTGACAAGAACTTTGATTCCGACCTGGGCATCGGCTTCATCCCTGTGGACTCGGTGCACTCCCCCGTGCGCAAGGTCAACTACACGGTTGAGGCTGCTCGTCTCGGTCAAATCACCGACTACGACAAGCTGACCATTGAGGTCTGGACCAATCGCTCTGTTCTGCCTGCCGACTCGCTCGGCCTGGCGGCCAAGCTGCTCAAAGACCACATGAGCATCTTTATCAACTTCGAAGAAGAGATCGAAGCCGAGAGCGCGCACGACGAAGGCCGCATGCAGTTGCGCAACGAGAACCTCAATCGCTCCGTCGAAGAGCTTGAGTTGAGCGTCCGCAGCTACAACTGCCTCAAGAACGCGAACATTCAGACCATCGGCGAACTGGTACAGAAGACCGAGCCAGAGATGCTGAAGACTAAGAACTTCGGCCGGAAATCCTTGAACGAGATCAAAGAAATTCTGGCGCAGATGGGCTTGTCCCTTGGTATGAAGATCGACGAGCACGGCAACGCGGTCCCTGGTCCGACCAGCGTACTGCCGGCGGCGACGCTGGCGGCGAGTTACAACCGTTACGACGATGATGATGAAGACGAAGACGAAGACCTCGAGGGAGTAGACATTCCCCTCCAGTCCGAGCCGGAGAACTTCTAACCATCGTGTGATTGAACTGGGTGACCCAGGCCTCGTTTCTGAGACCTGGGTTTACGCCCTTGATTTCGTAGGAAAGAGAAACTCATGCGCCATCGCAATGCAGGATACAAACTCGGGCGAAACACCAGTCACCGCCGTGCGCTGCTGCGGAACCTGGTAACGTCCATTCTCCTCGAGGACCGGGTCGAGACGACCATTACCAAGGCCAAAGCCGCCCGCCCGCACGTAGAAAAACTGATCACGCTGGGCAAGCGGGGTGACCTGCACGCACGCCGTCTGGCGCTTTCTTATCTACAAACCCGGGAAGCTGTCTCCCGCCTGTTCGACACCGTAGCGCCCCGCTATGGAGATCGTGCGGGCGGCTATCTGCGCATCGTGCGCACCGGTTTCCAAAAGGGTGACGGAGCCGAAAAGGCCTTCATCGAGTTGCTTGGTTCCGAGCACGAGTTGGACGAGAAACGCCAGAAGCGTGCCGAAGCTCGCGCCAAGCGCCGCGAAGAAATCGACAAGGCCATGTCCGAGAATCCGCCACCTGACGGCAGCGGAAGCGACGCCAACGTCTAAGCACCACCAGCCGTCGGCGCAACGGATAGCAGCGAAGGGTGCCTAGGTCTCGTTTTTGAGACCTGGGTGCCCTGCTCGCAAATCCGCATTTGGAGCACCCCCCGCAGCGCAGCGAATGCCCCTTGAAAGCGCCGCCCTCAGATTTGTCATCCCCCGACCGAAGCGTAGCGAAGTGGAGGGATCTGCGGTTCTCTCCATCTCGCTGAGATCTTCTACGATCCTTATTCCATTACAGACTCAGAGACACTGCCGTGGTTCTCAGATCGTTTGCCGGCCCGCAGTTCACGCCCGTAATGTTGTTTTACATTGCTCGGCGTCAGCAACTGATGCTTGATAAAAACCGCGCGAGGAACGGAAATCCTCTGCGTCAGTATGTCCAGCGCCAGGGCAATGAGCTGTTCACCATATCGCTCTGGAAAATAAGCTACCGAGCCAAGCAGTCGTGAGTGCGGGCGCTGCATCTCGAGACGAGCCTCGATCGAACAGTTCTGGCCAACGATTGCGCAATGCTGAAGGCGTCCCGCATCCTTAAACGCTTCCAGCGCCCCGATAGCACTTGGGTCGTTGATCGTGCTTACCAGGATCTTCTTCGCAGTCGACGTCTTGAGGTGGCATCGAACCGCTTCACGGCTTACAGGACGCCGCCAGTTTCCATCCAGTACGGACACCTTCGCATCGGTTGAATTGGGCAAGACCTCATGGATCCCCAGAAGACTGCCTGTCAGTCTCGCTTCGGGCAACGATCCTGCCCGAGAGGAACCGATCAACAAAATTTCGTCGACTTGTCCCTTCCAATTCTGTTCCGCCCACCGCGCCAGATATCGGCCTGCCGTGAGCCCCGCTTGACAATTGTCAACGCCAAAGTAGATTGCATTGGGATGCGGGATCTCGATCGCGATGAGTGGCACCTTGCGGCTGCTACCTTGTGCGGATATCACCGACGCAACCTGGCCGTATATTTGAAACTCAATCGCCAGATCAATGTCCTCCGCCAGCAGCCTTTTAGCGTTCGCCAATGCAATCTCCGGACTGTAATGGCTATCCAGGGCCACTAGGTCGACACCGGCTCGCGCCGCACTCTCCACCAGGCCTCGCGTAACCGCCCGGTAAAACGAACTTTCGCCGGTCTCCGCGATATAGCCGATCTTGTACTTGTGGCCAGGCAAAACAACGCCGGCGAGTCGATATCTGCGGTCTTCACCCTTCACCACAAGGTCGTTTGCCTGCAGCGTGGCCACCAGTCGGAATACCGTGGGCCTGCTCAAGCCAGCCATCTCCGCAAGCTCGAACAAAGGCAGGCTTCCCTGCCTCTGAAGAATCCCTATAACCCGGCACGCGCGGGCCACGGATTCAATTTGATAGGGAGCAGTTCCTCCCGGTTCGTGTGGTTCACTCGGATATCGAGTCATCGGTTGACGATTTCATAGAACGAAATCCAATGTCAACCACAGCGTACCTGGGCTTCCAGTTATTTTAACGTCTGCCTCTAACTATCATATAAACCGCATAGTTACGATTCCAGATGCATTGAATGCAATTTCATTGGTAGAAATCGCATCGCGAAGAACAGATCCTCCTTGACCTTCCTTCAACCCGGCCTCTAGGGTTCCCACTGAGATTAAGTTCGCCCATTGAAACAAGACTGCGTCATCTTCAGGAGGCTTTTCGCCATGTTGGTTGCAACAGTAAATATGTCCTCAGCCGAACGTCGCTTCTCTGGCCCCAGCAAACCAGTCCAACCGGCCAAACGCCGGCCCCATCTACGACGGTCTGTCTTGCTCTCCCTGGCGATCCTCCTGGCTGCCTTCACGCCGTTCGCGTGGCTGCATGCCCAAACCAATCTCGCCACCATCTCCGGCACGATTACCGATGCCACTGGCGCCGCGATTGCCAACAGCAACGTGGTGGCCCGCAACACGGCAACCAGCGCCGGCCGGTCCGTTACCACGTCCTCCACCGGAGCATATTCTCTGCCCGCTCTGCCTTTGGGGACCTACACGATCACCGCCTCGGCGTCCGGTTTTCAGGCTTCTGCCACCACGGTGGAACTTACGCTCAACGGAGTAACCGCAGATCTCGCTCTCACCGTTGGCAAAGCCTCGGAAACGATTACCATCTCCGGTGCTTCGGGAACCGTCGCGTTGCAAACCGAAAGCGCCGATGTTTCTCAATCTTTCTCCTCCGCGCAACTATCCCTGCTTCCCAACACCTCGGGGTTAAGCGTGCTCAGCATCGCTGTCCTTGGACCCGCCTCCCAACCCGGCACCGATGAACCCGAAGTCGGCGATGAAGGCTTCTACAATCAGCAATCGAATGCCGTGAATATCTCCGGCCTGGGAATTGCGCACACCCAGTTCCTGCAGGATGGAGTGGAGAACGTCAACCTGCTCACGGCCACCGCCAATATCGTCGCCAACACCGAGGCTGCGCAGGGCGTCACCACCACCCTGAACGGCTCACCGGCGCGCTTTGGCCAGCCCGCTGTCGTCAATGTCATCACCCGCGGCGGCACCAACTCTTACCACGGTTCAGCCTATGAGTACCTGCAGAACGACGCCTTGAACGCCACCAACTGGTATGCAACCAGCAAACCGCCGCTTCGCTACAACAACTTTGGGGCCAGCCTGGGCGGTCCCATCCTCAGGAACAAACTCTTTGCATATTTCAACTACACCGGTCTACGCAGCCACTCGGAATCTGTAAGTCAGAGCCGGGTGCCCACATCCGACGAACTGCAGGGCAACTTTGCCGGCAACAATGTGTCGACCATCATCTACGATCCATTGACCTACGATCCCATCACCGGGACGACGAGTCCATTCCCCAACAACCAGATTCCTGCCGGCCGAGTCGACAATTTCGCCAAGCTGTGGCTCAAAAATTATCCCGCCGCAAATCACCCGCTGGGTGCCAACAACATCAACTACATCACCAACCTTCCCAGCGTGAACAACGGAGACCAATACATCGCTCGTGGAGACTGGAACATCACCGGCAACAATCAATTGGTGGCCACGTTCCTCCACGCGTCCGTCAGCAACGGCGCCGACACCATCACTCCCGGCCTTTTCGGAATCTTTTACAACGTCACCGGCACCAACGCGGCGCTACAGGATAGCTGGGTGCTCGGCCAGCACCTTGTTAACATTGTGAAGATAGGCCTTAACCGGGGAGACGTCGCCAGAACCCAGCAGGGAACAGGCGCCAAAGACTACGCATCCTTTTATGGCCTGAACAACGTGAACCCTCTGCCCGCACAGTGGACACCGCCACAAGTGAACATCAACGCATATACCGGGCTTGGCGATCCCTACTCTCCCCAGGGAGGTCTGCAAAACCGCTACCAATATGCCGACGAGTTGGATTGGCAGCTGGGTAAGCACAGCATCGCCTTCGGCGGACAGTTTGTGCGGACGCAGTTCGACGGCAACTGGGTCGTCCTCAATAACGGCGGGTATACCTTCGATGGCAGTGCAACCTCGCAGTACCTCGCAGGTCAACGCAGTTCCACGTCGATCGGCAACGCATTCGCCGACTTGCTGCTGGGCTATCCGCAGAGCGGAACCGCAGCCGTTGGGACTTCGCTTGGCGCTTTCCGCGAGTCCCAGGTCGCCGCTTATGTACAGGATGATTGGAAAATCACGCCCCGCCTGACCTTAAACCTCGGCATTCGGTACGACTTCGACAATCCTCCCTACGACAAGAATGGTAAGTCAGCCCTCTACAACCTCGCGCTAAACGAGCCCATACCCAACACCTGGAACACCAACTTCAACGACTGGGGCCCACGCATCGGCTTCTCCTGGAGCCCGCTCAAAGACACCGTCGTTCGCGGAGGATACGGAATCTACTACGCCCCGATTCTCTATAACAACCTCCAGTTCTCTCTGCTCTACGCACCCAACTTCGTACTCCAGTCACATACCATCTCGATTCAAAACCCGGCCCTCATTGAAAACCTGATGGGCCCGACGGCATCGGGCAACTCCGGCTACACAATTACTAAAACCCTCAAAGATCAGTCTGCCCAGGAGTGGAATCTGAATATCGAACGCTCCCTCGACCAGAACACACTGTTCACCATCGCCTACGTCGGCAATGTACTGCGGCACATGTCGGCGCGCGCAGACAGCAATCAGCCCTATGGCTTGTCACCCGGTAATACCTCAGGAATTCTTGACCTGACACCACAACCACTTGCCGGCCCGGTGACTACCCAGCTCAACGTCCTCACCGGGAACTACAATGCCCTCGCCGTCTCCGTGCAGCGCCGCTATGCAAACGGCCTTCAGTTCCTGGCCAGCTATACTTGGTCGAAGGCCATGGATATCGTCGATGGGGATAACAGCGACGTACAGGACTACTACCATCCCCGGCTGCAGTACTCACCCGCTTCCTTCGACCGTACAAACAATTTCATTGTGAGCGGTATCTATGACCTGCCATTTGGACAAGGGAAGCGCTTTGCCAACAGCGCCAACTGGTTGGCCAATCAGGCCATCGGCGGATGGCGGCTTTCCTTCTTACAGCAACTGGCCAGTGGGCAACCCCTGTCAATCACTGCGAACAATACCGCCGACACCAGCTACGCACATCCTGTGTACGCGATCGAGACCTGCAACCCGATGGGGGGATTCACACGCACCAGATTCCAACTGTTCAACCCCGCATGCTTCACCCAGCCCGCGCCCGGCCAATATGGCACTACACGCAATGTCGGCGCACTTCGAGATCCCGGTCTCTATCCCACCAATCTTTCACTGTTCAAGGCGTTCCCTGTGTATCGCGAACAGCTGCTCCAGTTCAGGGTGGACGCGTTCAGCGTATTCAACCACCCCGAGTTTGGCGGAGGGGGCGGCTCGGTCGGTTCGCCATCCCTGGGAGTGCTTAACTACCAGGCCTCCGGGCTCAGGTCGCTACAACTGTCGCTGAAATATCAATTCTAGGATCGAGACCCGGGAACACCCGAGAGCCCTCGCCGGCGCCGGGCAGCTCCTCGAATATTTGGTGACGACAGACCACTTGAAGGGGCCACAGTGAACAGACGAGACTTTCTAGCCGGCGCTGGGGCTCTCGCAGTCAGCACTCAACTCACTAGACGGCTGGAAGGCGAGCCGGCAACGGAAAAGGATGGCCGTTGCTGCGTTGCCGCCTATTATTTTGGTAACTATCACGAGGACAAACGCAACCTCAAGGCTCACGGCCCAGGATGGACGGAGTGGAATCTGGTCAAAGCCGCGACTCCCCGGTTCCCAGGACACAGGCAGCCGCGAAAACCACTTTGGGGATATGAAGACGATTCCAATCCCAAAGTCTTTGAAAGAAAGATCGCTGTCGCTTCACGCAGTTCCATCGACGCCTTCATCTTTGACTGGTATTGGTATACGGATGGGCCATTCCTCGAATCCGCTTTGACCGCCGGCTATCTGTCCGCGTCCAACAACAGGGACCTTAAATTTGCCGTCATGTGGGCCAACCATGACTGGTTCGACATCCACCCGGCCAAGATGGCGGGGGCGCGCACTCTACAGTTCGCGGGAGCAATCGGGCCTGAGGCGTTTGAGGCGATGGTTGACCGCTTGCTGAAACTTTTTCAACACCCCTCCTACCTGCTGGTCAACGGTTGCCCCTATTTTTCTATCTATGAACTCTACCGTTTCGTACAGGGCTTTGGAGGTATTGCAGAGGCGGCGCAGGCCCTGGAAAAGATGAGGAGTAAGGTACGTGCGCTGGGGTTTCCGAACCTGCATGTGAATGCAATTACCTGGGGAGTCAAGCTCCTTCCCGGCCAGAGTGAGATCGCCAACCTGCCGGAATGGCTCGATCGCCTGCACGTCGACAGTGCAACCTCCTACGTCTGGATTCATCACACTCAATTCGCAAAAGCGTTCACAACTGAATATCGTGACATCCGGAATCAGTACGAGACGTACCGAACAGCCGCCGCGAAGTCATTGGGAAGACCTTATTTTCCCAATGTCACCGTTGGATGGGACTCGACACCACGCACCTGCCAGACAGATAACTACAGATTAGGTGAATATCCATACACATCGGTGATTGTGAACAATACGCCTGAGGCTTTCAAGGCCGCGCTACGGTCAGCCAGGAGCTTTGCCCTCACAAACCTTGCGCCCAAGGATCGGATCATCACCTTGAATTCGTGGAATGAATGGACGGAAGGGAGTCACCTGGAGCCGGACACGGTGACGGGTATGGCGTATCTTGATGCTGTGCGCGAGGTGTTCAAGCGTTCATGAAATGGGTATTCACCGGTACGCGGCAAGAGTTTATTTTTGCGAGATCGCCGGTGTTAGCGCATTTTGCTAATACTGTGGTCCAGGGGGATCAGTTACGTGCGGCCATTCTTTGCCGGAATGGCCGCGCCGGTTCCAGCTTCCCGGTCTACACCATTAGCAAAAATGCTCTAGCCGCGTGCCTTGTGTTGTTATTCTCAACCACGGCATTTGCGGCGAACTATAGAACCCAGCAGTGGCGGGCTGTCGAAATCGTCTTGACCAGCTCTGCAGCGTACGACAACCCGTTCCAGGACCTCGATGTGACCGCAACCTTCACCGGACCCGATCATAGAGTGATAAGCCGCCCGGCCTTCTGGGATGGTGGGCGTACCTGGAAAGTGCGCTTTGCGCCGCCCCACACTGGGGCATGGAAAATGACTACCAGCGCTACCGACGCCAGGAACAAGGGGCTTGATGAAATTACAGCGACGATCCAATGCGACCCATACTCGGGCGATCTCGAAATTTACAAGCGCGGATTTCTGAAGGTAAGCCCCGACTCGCGCTATTTTGTCTATGCCGACGGCACCCCCTTTTTCTATTTGGGAGATACGCATTGGATACTATCGCACGAGCGATTTAACACATCGAATGTGCCTGGTGTTGCCTCGCAATTCAAATACACAGTCGACAAGCGCGTAAGTCAGGGATTCACAGTGTTCCAATCCGAGGCGGGCTGGCAAGCGCGCAGCGCGCAAATCCGGGTGACGGACGAAAACAGATCCGATGAAGAAGCCGACGCGGACTTCGAACACGGTTTCAGCAGCCGCGATCTCGTAGCCTTTGCAAATCTCGACCGGAAGTTCCAGTACATCGCAGATCGCGGTTTGGTCCACGCGAACGCCGAGATTACCTGGGTCGGAGATCCAGCCAGATTTCCAATTTTTACTGAAGCCTTTATGGCGCGGCTTGGCAGGTACTGGGTGGCCCGTTATGGGGCTTATCCGGTGATCTGGACGATCGCTCAGGAGATCGACAAGAATTACTATGGGGCGTACGACACGACAACCATCAAAAGATGGTTTGCTGCCGCACAGAGTATTGCGGACAACGATGGTTACCATCATCCGTTCATGCCTCACATGGAAAACACGGATCATACGACGCCCGCGAATTCCTGGTGGTCCGGCAAGCCGTATCACAGCGCTTGGGCCGTGCAGTGGCAAGGCGAGTTGACCGATATGGACACCGCCAAAGCGTTTTGGAACGCTTCTCCAACCAAGCCCTCGGTGCTTTACGAGAGCGCGTATGACCATTTCTGGACCGATTCGAGGTCAGCCCTTGGGGCGGCCTACAAGGCTTTTCAATACGGCATGTATGGTTATGGCTACGGAGCGAACGGCATCTGGAACGACATTTATTCAAAGCCGAACGAGCCCGGCGATTTCGGAACTGCCTATGAAATGCCCCGCCATTACTTCTGGTGGCGCGACGGGGCTGATTTACAGGCCGGAAATCAACTCACGTACTTTAAGCATTTCTACACCCATCTCGAGTGGTGGAAGCTAGTTCCGCGGTTCAATGATCAGGCCTGGGGCTCCTTCGTCGATATGTCCCGGTCGCTCCTCTCCTCCGGCGGGAAAGATACGTTCGTTGTTTTCTTCTTCGGGAGCGGTAAATCGACGGGCACCTTGAATCAGATGGCAAACGACTCCACGTACTTGGCCCAATGGTTCAATCCTCGAGACGGACAGTATAGAAACATTGGCACATTCCGGCCGAAGGGCAGCCGATGGGCAATTCCAGAGAGGCCAACCACCGAGGATTGGCTTCTGGTGGTGAAACTTCAGGCGCAATCTGCCCGATAATCGACAAGACCCAATTAGAAAAGAGCGGCAAAAGCTTGTGCAGGTCCGTTTCGCCAGTCGCGCTCAGTCCTCATCGAGGTCGGTAAAGAGCTTCCCTAGGTTGACCTGAATCTCTGTCCCGGGCACCGCTAATGTATCAGCAGCTATCCACGCATCTCCTATGCACTGGCGACCCGTTCTGGATGTCGGATCAATCATCCAAACGCACAGAACGCCCATCCGCAGGTAGTCAGCCGACCGTGACTGCGTCTCTGTATAGGTATCGTCCGGCGATAGAATTTCTACCACGAGGACCGGAGGTTCGACGATAACCTCCGGTTGAGGGCCTCGCGACACGAGCATGACGTCCGGAATGCGGACACGGCTGGGAGAAACCTGTACTCTCTGCTCCGTCGCTACCTTGACCGACCAGGTTTTTTCCTGGGACTGGAACCAAGCTGCCAGCCGAGCCTGAAGCCGTGCGTGCTCCCACTTTCCAACATTCCGCTCCAGCAACTCGCCGTCAACATATTCCCGGTCCGGCCGATAGCTCGTCTTCATATAATCCAACAGCGAGAGACGCGTCGAAGTTGCCATGGGTAATCCTATCCACCCCAGTCTAATCCAGCACCCTTGGAAAGGACGATGGAACCGAACTCTTGCCTATAGCTTTAGTTATTGCCTCATGTGGTTAGCAAAAGGAGCGGACGAGGCGATGCCACACGCGGCGCTGGCTGGCGCACCTCACAGGGAAATCCGGGTATCTCGCTCGTTTTTTCCCGAGAAGTGGGATACCACCAACCCTAATCCATCGATGCCGGCGAATAATCGCAAGTCAAGGTATTGGACGGGTGCCCCACGTTCGCGCTAGCGTACGTGGGCCGAAAAAGAAGGGCGAAGCCTCAACAGCCGCTTTTAGCCGCGGCCGCAAATTGCGTCTTAGGGAAAGCAAGTCTCGCGACCTACCTGCCCAGCGCACCGCAGGGAACCAACGTCAATCGAGGTATAATCAAACCAGGGTTTCTTTCGTCCCAAGTATCCCTCCCAGGCGTACCCCTCGAAGCACCCTACCCCTGTGTGTCTTTATTTGGAAATTTTGAGCGCCTTCGAAATCTAAAGGACTTAGCGGCCATTTAGCCCCCAAGGTGCTCAAGGCAAACCTCCGGCACCCCCTACTCCACATGGTAGTTAGGAGCCTCCCGGGTGATGATCACGTCGTGCACATGGCTCTCCCGCAGCCCCGCACTGGAAATCCGTATGAAGCAGGCTTTCTCCTGCAGCTCCTGAATGGTATTGCAGCCCACATACCCCATCCCTGACCGCAAGCCGCCGACCAGCTGATACACCATGGCCTCGAGCGGCCCACGATGGGGCACCCTGCCCTCGATCCCTTCCGGCACAAACTTGGCCAGCCGGTTTTCCCCATTCCGCTCCCGCGCCACAACCCCTTCGACAGAGGCGCGGTCTTCCATATCGTCCTTGCCCTGGAAGTACCGCTCGCCTGAGCCTTGGGACATCGCCGACAGCGAACCCATGCCCCGGTAGGTTTTGAAGCTGCGCCCCTGGTAAAGAATCGTTTCCCCCGGGCTCTCGTCCACGCCGGCGAACAGCGAACCGATCATCACCACGCTCGCCCCGGCCGCAATCGCCTTGGTGACGTCCCCGGAATACTTGATACCGCCATCCGCGATGATGGGGATATTGTGCGGACGGGCCGCCCGGTAGCACTCGCTGATAGCGGTGATTTGCGGCATCCCGGCGCCCGTGACCATCCGCGTGGTGCAGATGGAACCTGGTCCGATGCCCACCTTAACCGCATCGGCCCCTGCTTCGATCAGCGCTTTCGCCCCTTCGTACGTGGCCACATTCCCGGCGATCAGGGCAACCTGGGGAAATTGCTTTTTGACCGCCCGAACTGCGTCCAGAACCCGCGAGGAATGGCCATGGGCTGAATCGATGGACAGCACGTCCACCCGAAAACGGATCAACTCCGCAGCACGTTCCAGAAAATCCCCCGTCGCCCCAATCGCTGCTCCCACGCGCAACCGCCCCTGATCGTCCTTCGCCGCGTTCGGGTACTTCAGCTTCTTCTGGATGTCTTTGACCGTGATCAGGCCTTTGAGCTCGTACTTGTCGTTCACCACCAGCAGCTTCTCGACCCGGTGCGTGTGCAGAATCTTTTCTGCCTCCTCCAGCGTCGTTCCCACCGGAACCGTAATCAGGTTCTGCCGCGTCATCACATCCCCGATAGGAATATCGGTGCGGGTTTCGAAACGAAGGTCGCGATTGGTCAGAATACCGACCAGCTTCTTGCCCTGGGTAACCGGAACGCCGGAGATCTTGTAGCGACGCATCACATCCAGCGCATCCGAGATGAGCTGTTGCGGTTCGATCGTGACCGGGTCGACAATCATCCCGCTTTCCGAGCGCTTTACCTTGTCCACCTCGCTCGCCTGCTGCTCTATCTTGAGATTGCGGTGGATCACGCCGAGACCACCCTGCTGCGCCATTGCGATGGCAAGGCGCGACTCCGTCACGGTATCCATAGCCGCCGAGAGCAGGGGCGTATTCAGGGAAATGGAATCAGTGAGCATCGTCTGCGTGCTCACTTGTGCCGGAACAACTTCGCTGTATGCGGGGACGAGCAGAACGTCGTCAAAAGTTAGAGCTTCTGGTACCGGTGTCTGAATCATAAAAGAGGGTTAAAGCGGATCCCCTGGGGTTATGGGTCAAAAAGGTCGAAACGGTCGAAATGGATACCCGGGGCATAGAGTGAGGCCATCCCGCAGGTTCGTTGTTGGATGAACAGCATGCCTTCAGCGCTTCTATTAATCCTATAAGCTACAGGAGAAACGTCCGCGAAGCGCTTTTTGTTGAGGAAAAGGCGTCAGAATAGCGCTATCAGCACGCCTTTGTCGATTGTGTGTGACAGCCTTCGGGACCTGCTTTCCCAGCTTGGAATCAGTCTTTTCGGGTATGGTTCCGACGCCACCCCCCGCCGTTGAAGTTCACCCTTAAACGGCGTATTCTTATTTTGCAGACGAATTTGTCCTTTGGCTTCGCCTCTACCCCCTAGCGGAGAAACACGGAGAAATGAGTGGGCGTGAGCCCACTTTTCTTTTGGTCAGGAAACCGTGAAGCTTGCGGTCCAGCCCCGTGGCGAAGCAAATTCATCTTGAAGCGGCAACTATGGCACTCAGTATCGAACAAATCCGCAAAACCGCGGATCGGGTCGCTGCTTCCCAGGGACTGGATGTAGTAGAGGTCGAGTATCTGGGGGGCAGCAAACAGAGGGTTTTGCGCGTCTTTATCGAGCAAAGCTCAGAGCAACGGGCACGGCGGGCAGCAGCCGCCGCGCAAAAACGCGCCGACGCAGCAGAATTGGACGCCGCTGGAGCAGAGCTTGATGACGAGCAAAGCCTTCTGCAGCACTTGGTAAGCGAAGGCATCGCGCTCGATCAGCTGGCCTGGGTCACGCACGAGGATTGCGAGCGCTTTAGCCGGGACTTTGGCACGGTGATCGACGTAGAAGAGCTGGTACCGGCGGATGACTATACCCTGGAGGTTTCCTCCCCCGGTTTGGACCGCAAGTTGGCCACCCGCGCCGATTACGAGCGCTTCCGGGCCAGCCCGGTAAAAGTTCGAACCTTTACACCGGTGGCGGGCAACCGCCATTGGCTGGGTAAGCTCACAGAGGTAAGACCGGATGGGATCGTGCTCGACCTGACGGCCAAAAAACAGAAAGGCGGCAAGAAGGGTCCCGGGCAAACAGTCGAGATCGCGTTTGCCAATATTGAAAAGGCCAATCTGGCCCCTGACATTTAGCACCAGTACCGTGGGCCGCGTGATTACGCAACAGCTTGAGCGGATAGGTAAAAGAAAATCATGGCGAGTGTTCTTTATCAAAGTATTGAGGCGTTGAGTAAGGATAAGGGAATTGATCCCCAGATCGTGGTTTCCGCGGTCGAGGATGCGATTGCGCTGGCCACGCGCAAGTACTACAAAACGCAGGAGAATATGCGGGCTGAACTGGATCGCGAATCAGGCGAGATCCGGGCCTATGTCTACAAGACCGTGGTCGAGGCTCCCGAGCAACTGGAAGATCCGGTCAACCAGATCACGCTCGACGACGCCCGGGCGCTGGCCCCCGAAGTCGAGACGGGCGGCGAAATCCGCTACTACAAGCCGACCGACGTGCTCGGCCGCATCGCCGCGCAGATGGCCAAACAGGTCATCTTCCAGAAGGTTAGGGAGGCTGAGCGGGATACCGTCTACAAGGAGTACGCCCATCGTTTGGGCGAGGTGTTGAACGCAACCGTCAAGCGGCTGGAATTGCAGGACGTCATCTTCGATCTTGGCAAAGCCGAAGCCAGAATGCCCAAGCGCGAGCAGTCGCGTCTGGAGCAATTCGCCATCGGCGAGCGCGTCCGCGTGGTCTTGCAGCGCGTGGACCGCGCCGCCAAAGGACCTCAGGTCATTGTTTCCCGTGCCGTTCCCGAACTGGTCCAAAGCCTGTTTCAAAGCGAAGTCCCGGAGATTTACGACAACACCGTCGTGATTCGGGCCATTGCCCGCGAAGCCGGGGAACGCACCAAGATCGCGGTCGTGTCGCGTGATAAGGATGTCGACCCGGTGGGTGCCTGCGTGGGCATGAAGGGCATGCGGGTACAGTCCATCATTCGCGAACTACGCGGCGAGAAGATCGACATTATTGAATTCAGCGAAGAGATCACCACCTTTGCCGAGAAAGCTCTGCAGCCCGCCAAAGTGAGCCGCGTCAGCATTACCGATCTGGGAGAAAAACAGATTGAAGTAATCGTCGACGACTCGCAGCTCTCGCTGGCCATCGGAAAGAAGGGCCAGAACGTCCGCCTGGCGGCTAAGTTGTTGGGTTGGAAAATCGACATCAAGAGCGAGGAAGAGAAGCGCCAGGAAGTCGAGCAGCAAATGCAAGCCATGAGCGGTGGGCCTTCGACGCCGATCGAACAGGTAACTGAATTGGGCGAGCAGATTATCCAGAAGCTGGTGGTTGCCGGCATCACCACCGTCGAAGCGCTGGCTGACATGACGCCCGAGCAGCTGGAAGAAATCCCCGGCATCGGTGAAAAGACCTTGGAGAAGATCAGCCTCGCGGTACGACACTACTTCGGCGAATACGAACCCGGCGAAGAACGTCCCGCACCTGAGGGAGCTGCTAAGTCAGAGGAAGAATTAGTAGCCAAGGCGGCAGCGATTGAAGAGGCCCAGTCGGACGAGGAAATCGACGCCCTTACTCTCGACATGGAGGGTGAGCGGGAAGTGGTTCCTGACAACCGGGACGGTTCCGGAATCATCCACGACGATCTGGCTGGTTTACGTATGGAAGAGTTGACGGAATCAGGCCGGGATGTGGGCGAGTTCGGCGTGACGACAGAAGTACCCGGACGGGACGATACCAGCGAGACGCTCGCGCGGCATTCCCCAAACTATGACTTGGCAAGATCGGAAACCGTAGACGACGGAAACGTAGAAGAAGCGAGTCAGGAGACCCGTCAGGACGCGAAGGTAGATGAAGGTGGCGTTTAAATGAACGCCACCGCGTGGTTCGATGTCACATATTCCACGTTTTCAGAGGATAATAATAATACCTGTCATTCCCCCAGCCGTGAGGTTGCGATGAAAGTCTGAATGGCGGAGGGTTCGACACAAAGGGACGGATGAGCAAAGTTCGGATTAACGATTTGGCACGCGAGCTGGAAGTAAAGAGCAGGGCGATCCTTGACGCCTTGACGCACGTCGGTGTGACTGAAAAAAAGACACACTCGAGTTCGTTGGAAGGCGATGAAGCAGAGCGGGTCCGCCAGTACTTTCACCGCAGCGGCGGCAAAAACGGCGCCGGCGCAGCGAGGGTCGAGAGCGAGCCGAAGCAGAAGATCGATTGGTCGCGGGTCTCCAAGCCCGGCGATGTGCTCAAAGCAATCCAGCAGAGAAAAGATGAAGCCGCAGCGGTAGCCCAACGGCCTCCACTTGCTTCGCCTTCTCAGCCCCAGGTATCCCGGCCCGCACCGGCTCCTTCCGTGTCGGCAGCTCCTCCGGCCGTCGTCTCCGTGGCGCCACCAGTCCCGTCGCAGAGCCCGGTAATCAGTACGCCTCCAACCAGTGTTGTCGCCCAACCCTCACCCGCTGCCTCCAGCCAAACCGCGAGTGCTGCGGGCTCTGGCGCTCCGAGTTCGGGTCCTGCGAGCCCAGGTGCACCGGGACAGTTCCGGCCCAACCTCGGCGGGCAGAGCCAACGTGTTCCACCCCCGCCGCCGCCCGCGCCGCGACGGATCGTTCCCCAGCCTCGGCAGGAGCCGCGCATCGTGGTGGCCCCGCCACCGCCGACGCCGGCCATCGCAGCCAAGCCGCCCTCAGGGCCGGTGGTCGCGAAGCCTCCTGTTGCCGGGTTTGAAGTACGGCCTCCAGCCGCCGCCGCACCGGGTATCAGCCGGCCCGCAGTTCCGGGCGCCGACGTGCGTCTACCCGCGGCCCAGGCAGTGGTAGCGGCCCCTCCGGCGACGCCCAGGCCTCCTGCGCCGCCCGTAACAGAGCAGGCGTCAGCTGCTGCGGTAGCCGCCGCGGCAGACGCTCCGGTTCCGGTGGCTGCCAGCCCTGTACCTCCGCCAACCGAGATCGCAGCCCCGGTTCCGCCTCCCGCCCCGGTCGCGCGCCGCGTGATCATGCCGCAGACCGGCCCGCGGCCCGTGTACCAGGCGCCTCCGCCACCACCCGTGACCCAGGCGGCAGTTCCGGTCTCCGGTGCCCCGCAGCAACCAGGGGCGTCAATTCAGCGTGGACGGCCTATCTTCGATCGCGGCCGGCCTTCCGGCGGCCCCGGCCCCGGTGGATCGGGATACCCTCCGCGTCCTCAGGGTGCACCCGGAGAAGCACGACGGCCCATGCATCCAACCCGGACCAGCCCCGGTGGCCCTCCCGGCGCCGGCGGACGTCCCGGCTTCGGCGCGCCACGTCCAGGTTTCGGCGCCCGCCCTGGCTTTGGCGCACCTCGACCAGGCGCCCCGGGTGCCGGCGGCCTAACCCCGCCTCCAGGAGAGGCTCCACGTCCGCAAAGGGCGGCTCCGCAGCAGCGCCGCGGACGCCAGCAGTATCCCAAAACCAAGGAAGGCCCGATGAAGGGCTTCGCCCCGCCGCCGCGTTTCGGTGGAGCGCAGGTTCCCCACGAGCCGTTGCCCATCACCCGTACCATCACGGTGACAGAAGGCATCAGCGTCAAGGATCTAGCGGAAAAACTCGGAGTGCGCGGTAAAGACCTCATCGCTTCGCTGCTGATGCGCGGAGTATTTGTCACCGTCAACCAGTCGCTCGACGCTGAGCTGGTGAAGGATGTCGCATCCCAGTTCGGGGCCGACACCCAGGTCATCACTTTCGAAGACGAGATGGCCAACGAAGCGCTTGAGAACCTCATGAAGGATGAGGATGTCAGCGAGATTGAAGTGACCCGTCCGCCGGTCGTTACCGTGATGGGCCACGTCGATCATGGCAAGACGTCTTTGCTGGACGCCATCCGCGAGACCGACGTTGCTTCCGGCGAAGCCGGTGGCATTACGCAGCACATCGGTGCCTACAAGGTCCGCATCACCAAGCAGGATTCGCCCGCATTCGGACGCGAGATTGTCTTCCTCGATACGCCGGGTCACGAAGCCTTTACCCGCATGCGTGCCCGCGGCGCCAAGGTAACTGACATTGTTGTGATCGTGGTCGCAGCCGATGATGGCGTGATGCCCCAGACGCTCGAAGCGGTGGACCATGCGAAGGCAGCAAATGTGCCCATCATTGTTGCCGTAAACAAGATCGACAAGCCCGATGCCCAACCCGACCGCGTCAAGCAGCAGTTGGGTGATCGTGGGTTGGTGCCCGAAGCGTGGGGCGGTTCCACCGTCTTCGTCGATGTCTCGGCAAAGAAGAAGCAGAACCTCGATCTGCTGCTCGAAATGATCTGCCTCGTCGCCGACCTGGGCAACCTCAAGGCCAGCCCCGATCGTCCCGCCGTCGGCACAGTGATCGAAGCGAAACTCGACCGCGGACGCGGCGCTGTGGCGACGGTGCTGGTACAGAACGGAACATTGCGTGCCGGCGACAGCTTCATCATGGGAAACACCTTTGGCAAGGTGCGCGCCATGTTTGACGATCGCGGCCGTCCAACCCAGGAAGCTGTCCCCTCGACCCCAGTGGAAATTCTGGGGTTGGAGGGCATGCCGGATGCCGGCGACACGGTTCTGGTAGTTGCTGACCGCGACAAGGCCAAGGGCATTGCGCAGTACCGCAAGATGAAGGAGCGCGAGTCCCAGTTGGCGAAGTCTTCGCGCGTCTCCTTGGAAGGCCTGGCGGAACAGATCAAACAGGCTGGCGTCAAGGAACTCCCACTGATCCTTAAGGGAGATGTGACCGGATCGGTCGAAGTACTGGCCGACTCGTTGCAGAAGATGTCGACCGAGAAGGTCCGCATCAAGGTTCTTCACACCGGCGTTGGCGCTATCACCGAAAGCGATATTCTGCTGGCATCGGCGTCCAATGCGATCGTCATCGGCTTCAACGTCCGCCCGGAGCGCAAGGCTGCGGATCTGGCGGAACAGGATGGCGTCGAGATCCGGTTGCACTCGATCATTTACGAGCTGCAGGACGAGATCAAGAAAGCCATGTTGGGCTTGCTCGAGCCGACCATCAAGGAAAACTACGTTGGCCGTGCTCAGGTTCTCAACATCTTCAGGATTCCGAAGGTGGGGACCATTGCCGGTTGCCGAGTCTCCGACGGCTCCATCAAGCGCGATGCGGAAATTCGCCTCATGCGCGAGGGAGCGCAGGTCTTCAAGGGCAAGCTCGCTTCGCTGAAGCGCTTCAAGGACGATGCCCGCGAGGTAACCAACGGCATGGAGTGCGGCATGGGGATCGCCGGCTTCAATGACATTCAAGTCGGCGACACCATCGAGGCATTTGTAACCGAGCGGGTTGCTGCTGAGTTGACTGCCCAGTAGCTTTCCAGCCGAAACAAATCCCGGGTGCCCCATACCCCGGATTTCCTGTGAAGCGTGTATGGGGCCACTCACTTCATGCGGCTTTCCTTAATGAAAGCCGCACACGAGGCACTGACTGGCGCTGCTTACAGGAAATCCGGGTATCTCGCTCGCTTTTCGCGAGATGTGGGATTCCGAGAACCTCAACGTTCTGATTCCTAGGGCCCGGTAGCTTCAAACGGAAAGCAGCGGAACCCTTTGCGTACACTCGAACTTTCCCTCAGTCCATCTTCCCTAAGCCAGTTTCCCAACATGAAGCTTGAACAGATCCAGAAAGCCCTTCGTGAGCAGCAGTTGGATGGCTGGCTCTTCTACGACCATCATCACCGCGACTCCATTGCTTATCGCATTCTCGGTCTCAGCGACTCGCTGCATGTCTCTCGGCGTTGGTATTACCTCATCCCGGCCGAGGGAGAACCGCGCAAACTAACCCACCGTGTCGAGAGTGGGAAATTGGCCACCTTGCCCGGCTCCGGGCAGCTGTATTCGTCGTGGCAAGAGCTCGAAGCCGGCTTGCGTACCATGCTCGAGCCGTACACCAAGCTGGCAATGCAGTACTCGCCACGCAACGCCATCATGTACGTGTCGCTGGTGGACGCGGGAACGCTGGAGGTCCTGCGTGAGCTCGGCAAGACCATCGTGAGCTCTGCCGACCTGGTGAGCCGCTTCGAAGCCGTTCTCACATCCGACCAGATCGCCAGCCATTACGAGGCACAGCAGCACATCGACGAGATTGTCACTGCTGCCTGGAAGCATATAGCGGCGCGCCTGCGTCCGCCCCGGCAGACCAATGGCAGCGGGGCCGCCCCCCTGAAGGAATATGAAGTGATGGTTTGGTTGCAGGAGGCGATGCGCCGCGCTGGCATTGCCGACGGCTATGGTCCCAATGTATCCGTGAATGCCAACAGCTCTGACTCGCATTACGAGCCAACCGCAGCGAACTCGAAAGAGATCAAGCAAGGGGATTTCCTGCTGCTCGACATTTGGGGTCGCATGGATCGCCCGGGGACTTGCTTCTACGACATCACCTGGACCGGTGTCGTCGGCCGCGAGCCCAGCGAACGCGAGCGGCAGGTCTTCTCCGTGGTCGCGCAGGCAAGGGATGCAGCCATCAAGACCGTGCAGCAGGCTTTCGCCACCGAACAGCCGTTAGCCGGATGGCAGGCCGATGATGCCGCCCGTGCAGTGATACGCGAGGCAGGTTTTGCAGAGTACTTTACCCATCGCACGGGGCATAGCATCTCCACTGAGACCCACGGCAATGGGGCCAATTTGGACAATCTCGAAACCCACGACGATCGTCTGATTCTGCCCTACACCTGCTTCTCCGTAGAACCGGGAATCTACCTTCCGGAATTCGGAGTGCGCAGCGAAATCAACATGTTGACGGAACCCGGCCACGCCAAAGTCACGGGACCAATCCAAACCGAGCTGGTCCGGATCTAAAGCATTTTCACTTCTGGTGAATACAGGGCAACCGCTCCCGAGGCGGCTTTTCCCCAAGAAAAGCCGCTCTTCGCTGATGTCCCCTGTACAGAGTAGAAGTGAAAATGCTTTAGTGGCGGATGAAATACATAAGCCAGCTGGCCGCGATCACGGCCCCCAAAAACAGCACGAAGCAATACGCTCCGTAGCGAACCATGTCCTTGGGTGTGCTGCGCTGCGTGATGCCGAAGATGATTGAGGCGAAGCCCGCAAAAAGAATGACCGTCGCGAAGTGAGAAAGCGCAAGATTCATGGCTTTCTCCCCACAGCGATATTGTGTGCGTCCACCGCCGAGATCAAATTCAACAAGCCCGCGACCACAACGAACGTCGCACCGTAGTTGGCCGTCACCACCTGCACCGGGGCTTGCCCGAGTCCGAGTCCGTGGCCAATCAGATAAAGCAGGCCTGCTCCCAGATCACCCAAAAAGCCCAGCATATCCAGCAAGTCTGCGGTATTGGGCGCGTAGAGTCTGGCGCCCATCATGATGCCCAGTACAAACATGCAACTGATCGAAGCCAACACCAGAACGCCACGACCCCAACGTTTTAGCATGAGGTGGCCAGCCCCGGGGATAAGCCAACCGGCAATCAGCGCCATATATCCTAACTGGCTTACTTTCGAGGATTTCTTCCCCGCGTCTACTCTTTGCGCCATCCTTCAAGAATACACAAGGAGGGTCCCTTCGGGACATTCCGTAAACAGGTACACGCAAGGGGGATAGTCCGGGTCATCCTCGGGCTCGTGTGCGGCGCTCCCAAACCATGGCGTCAAAGGTCTGCCGGGTGATGAACCCGCTTCGGTGATAGAGGGCAACTGCGTCCGCATTGCGCTGTGTGACCGTGAGCGTAAGTGCCTGAAAACCTTTACTGCGGAGCGCGCGCGAACAATCAGCCAGAAGCCACGCGCCGAGCCCGCGCCGGCGAAATCGCGGGCTTACGCAGATCTGAGTCACGTGGCCCACCTCTTCGCGCACACGTGAACAGAGCAGCAGTGCGGCGATCCCTTCGCGATCGCGATAAGCCAGTACGCGCGACGCGGAAGCATCGAACAGTCCACAACCTGGAAAGCGGACGATATTATGCAGAAATCGCAGCGATCCGGAGACCGAGCGGTACTGATCGTTAATGATGCCGTCCAGATGACCTTCGTAGGCTTGGGCAATGAGGTGGCCGGCAGCCGCAAAATCGCTGTCTCTCCAGGACCGCAACTCCAACCCGCCCATGAGGCCGTCCGGTGGCCCATCGCTCAGGTTTGCGGAGCCAAGTTCCAGCTCCATAAACAGTCTTTCGTAGATCTCGAATCCGGCATTTCGGATGGTTTCCGCATGGGTGCCGTGTGGGCGCAGCAGCAATTGCGATTCGATCCGGTCCACCCCGGGAGAATGTTGCAGCAACTCAATCATATGTTCGAGCAGCCGGCGCTCAACGTCCGCCGTCGCTTGGGGATTGGCCGGGTTCGGTATGGCAAAAACGTCGCCGACCAGGGCCTTTTCGCTCTCGTAAACACAGAAAACGTAACCGCAGATACGGCCGTTCTCAATGGCCACATAGCCTGGCAGAAGACGGGAGTCGAGATACTGCAACAACAGGTTGGCCGAAGCGTGGAAGTCCCAACGCAGGCGGTCGTTCCAGACACGGCTTTCCGCCTCCAGCACCGGTTTCAGGTTGCTGGCGGAGAAGTGTCGCAGATCGAGAATTTCCAGGTGTAGGGCTGGTGTCATTCCACTCTGTGCATGCCCGCGTTCAGGCCTTTCCCCTCGGCTGCGAGCGATCCGTCCTAGGCCGCATTTGAACAGGAGTGTACGGCACCCGTCCATTCCGTGGAAACCCATGGCGCGGCAAATCCACTTAGCAACCGTGCAGGGCGCATCCTACAGCATTTTCACTTCTGGTGCTTACAGAGTAACGACTCCCATGGCGGCTTTTCCTCAAGAAAAGCCGCACTTTGCCGCACCCTCCTGTGCAGAGTAGAAGTGAAAATGCTCTAAAAGGGCCCATCAGGGCTTGGCGAAAACCTGGTAAACTGCCAGGCCTTGCGGCGGATAGGAAAAGAGCGGTTGGTAGGATCGGCCGGCGAGCAGGCTGGGTAATTGGCCCGAATACGCTTGCCGGGTTATGAGGATATGCTCCCCGGGGGGGATGCCGTCCTGGTCATAGTTATCGACCCGGTGGTTCCGGTAAAACGACAGCCCATACTCCATGTCGCGCCGCACTTTGTAGACGGCCACCCCCTCGTTCGGGCGCTCGATCTGGCTGATGATGGCAGCCAGAGGCCGGGCGGAGTAGGCAGCGTCCAGCAAGCGGATATTTTTCTTGGTAGACGAGATGGCCGGCAGGCCAAAGAACGGCCCCACACCAAAGATAAACAGCAGCATGACGACCAGCGGCACCATGGTAGCGGCGCGCAGGCGCGTTACGCCGAAGCGTGCGACCACGACCAGGATAAGCAGCGCGGCCGCCAGGCCGCTCGAAACCGCGGGCAGCAGAATAGCGGCGGGCGGCCTCTCCCCCGGATGCCCGATATGCCAGGGCAGCAGCAGGATAAGGATGATCGTCACTGAGGAAAGCACCGCGTGCAGCAACAGCAGCCAGAGACTCAGGCCTTTGTGACGGATCCGATTGATGTAGTCGCCGGTGAGAATGGTGAGCGGCGGAACCGCAGGGAGGATGTAGCCCGGCAGCTTGGAACGGGATAGGGAAAAAATAAGAATGGGAAAAAGGGTCCACAGCACCAGAAATTCGGGAAAGGCATCGCCCCAGCGGGAATGACCCACGTAATGGTGTTTGGCGCGACGCGCCCGCCACTCCGCGATCGATTGCTGAATGGCCTCTACCAGCGCGCGCATGGCGATCACCGACCACGGCATAAGCGCCAGCAACATGATCGGAATGTAGTACCAGAAGTGCTGTTCGTGCATGAACCGGTTGCTGGAGAAGCGTTCCAGGTTGTGTTCCAGAAAAAAGACGCGCAGAAAACTGGGATTACGCCGCTGTACCGCGATATACCAGGGCAGCACCATAGCGAAATAGAGAAGCACCCCGAGGATCCAGATGGTGCGGCGGAGCAGGGACCATTCCCGCCGCAGTGCCGAAAAGGTGAAAATGATGACCAGGGCCATGACCGGTGCGACGGGTCCCTTGGCGAGCGTGGCCACGCCGACGAAGAAATAGAGGTCAAATAGCCAGAACTTCTTATCCGTCTCATACCAGGCATACCAGCCCAGCATGCCGATACAGAAGGGCGCTGCCAACTGCATATCGGTCGAGGCTCCGCGGGCGAAGCCGACGATGCCGGCGCAGGAAGCAGTGATCAATGCGGCATCCAATTGGCTTCCAAGGCGAAAGCGGCGGAGATGGAGATAGATCAGTGCAACCAGAATGAAGGCAAAGCTGGCGGATGGGAGACGCGCCGCCCAATCGTGCACGCCGAACTCGAGGAAGGCGAACATCGCTCGCCAGTAGTAAAGAGCCGGTTTCTCGAGCCAGGGCCGGCCCCATAAGACTGGGGTCACGTAGTCACGGCGTGATAGCATTTCGCGCGCAATCTGCGCATACCTGGGTTCGTCGGCGCCTACCAACCCGAGTCCATCGCCGCCGAATACCGGGACGAGTCCGTAGAAAAGGAAAAAGGGGGTGAAAATGAAAAGGCTGATCGCTTCCAGCGTTTCCTGCAGGGCAGGGAAACGAGCTTTCAAGATCTTCAGACCGCTGTCGGCTCGGTGAACGACTCGAGGCGTTCCCAAAATTGCTTTTTTCTCAGCCATCGATTCTGCCTGGCAGCGGGAACTTTATCAGGACACAGTCATTGCGAAACTGCTCTGGGGCAGGGGGAAAAAACGAACTTCTTGTCGCCAGACACCAGCAAAAGTTCATAGGAAGCAAAGTGGTTCCGGCCATGATTTTGATCTACGCGGACAAGGCTAACAGATTCAGAGACAGGGTGAGAGGTTGCCGCTCCGTCCGTTTGCAGGAGCACAAAAACGGGATGGAGCGTTGCTCTGAAACCTTGTCCCGGGAATGAATCATGGGCCCTTTATGAGGTCATTGGCGAGGGTCTTCATCCGGGGAGACGTTCAAGTCAGGCCGCTTGCCAGTTCATCGCGGAGATAGGTCAGAATCTGTTCCGTGGCGACGGGGAGCGGGCCGTCAAGGGTGCAGCCGCTGGCGTTCTCGTGACCGCCGCCGCCGAACCGCTCCGCAATCGTCGCCACATTGACCTGGCCTTTGCTGCGAAGGCTGAGGCGCACCCGGTGGTCCCGCAGTTCACGGAGGAAGACCGCAACCTCGATCCCTCCAATGCCGATGGCATAGTTGACGATGCCTTCGCAATCTTCTTCCGCTGCCTGGGTGCGGTCCATATCGTCCTCCGATACCCAGAGCCATGCCAGGCGTCCGTCCTGGTGCAGATTGGCCAGCGCCGCTCCGAGCAGAAGCATCTTTGCCGCCGGGTTGGAGAAGTAAACATCTTGTGCGATGTGGACTGGATTGGCGCCCAGGTGAACCAGGTTGCGCGCCAGTTCGAAAGTGTGTCCGTCTGTGCCCTCGTAACAGAAGGACCCGGTATCGGAAAGTACGGCGGTGTAGAGGCAGGTTGCCATCTCTGCTGTAATGCCAACGCCGGCCGCACCGGCAAGCTGGTAGACCAGTTCCGCAACGGCGCAGGCACTGCTGTCGATCCAGTTGACGTCGGCGAACGCACGGCCACTGGTGTGATGGTCGATATTGATCAGAAACCGGTTCCGCAGCCCATCCAGGCGCGTCCGCTCGATGCCGTCACACTCCAGCAGGATCACCGTGTCGTAATCGCCCTCAACGCGGCCCCAGTGGCGAACCTGTGTGGCGCACGGCAGTGATTCGTAAATGCGCGGTACCCGATCGCTCAGTGCCATCTCGGCGTTCTTACCTAATTGCCGCAGCATCATCCAACACGCGAGCAGGCTGCCGACCGCGTCGCCATCAGGACGTGCATGCGCCGTTACCAGCAGGTGATCGGCCCTGGCAATAGAGCTGAGTACCGCATCGATTGCTGGTGTCGATTGCATGGTGAGCGGGCGAGAGGCTATTTCGATTCCTTGGCTTTTGCGCCGGCAAGCGCCCTTGCGGGGCGGCTCTTAGCAACGGCTGGTTGGCTTTTCTTATTGCGTCCGAGCAACTCGTCGATGCGCAATTTAAGGTCCTTGGACTTGTCGATTTGAAAGGAAAGTTCAGGAACATGGCGCACGCCCATGCGCTCCAGCAATTCATGGCGGATGAAGCCCCGCGCCGCCGTCAATGCTTCGAGTGTTTTCTCCTCCTCTGCATCGCCGCCGTCTACGGCAATGTAGACCCGGGCCGACTTGCCTCCGGAATTGATTACCACCTCGCTGACGTAAGCGAAGCTGATGCGCGGGTCACCGAGTTCGCCCACAATCATGCCGCTGATCTCTTCGCGCAGCGTTTCCGCGACGCGATCCCGATGGTACTTTCGTGCCCGTGGCTCTACCATGAAAAAAGTCCTTAGCTAAACCCATAAGACTATCAGAAAAAACGTCCTACTCCCCGGATTCGTCGTCGTGGAAGGTCCACCAGGAGTCGGCAACCTGGGCCCCCAGGTCATTGGCGATGCGCACGGCGGCGTCCTCCACCTGGCGCATGAGGCCGGTAAGATAATCCCGCGACCGGGAAATGGCGGTGACGCCGATGACCGCGGATTGCCAGGTGACGGCCTCGTCCAGCTCGGCAACGGAGATATTGAAACCGTGACGCAGTTTATCTTTGAGGCTGCGGACCACCTGCCGCCGGTCCTTGAGTGAGCGAGCCTGCTCTATGTGCAGTTCAAGTGTGAGGGAAGCAATAGCCATGGTGTGTTCCCTGCTGTGATCCCTGGTCTGTTCCCTGGTCTCTTCCACAGTGTTGGACGGGCCTGAGTAGCGGAGGGGTGCAGCAGGTTGCGCCTTTCCACCGTCTGCGCTGCGCGTGGGAGTGACTCTTGCCGGTCACGCCAGCACGGCTTTCGCCGCGGTAATAAATTCAGACGGCTGCATTGCCGCGAGCGAGCTGCACTGACTCAGACCTTTGCGGCACGGAGCATTGCCGCGAAGCTGCAGGCACGGGGAGCACTCCGGTTGATGAAACAGGCTGATGCTGCCTGGGCCGCTGGGACGGAAGCGGTGTGGATGCGCCGGCCCGAAATATCCAATCGCCGGCACGTCGTAGAACGACGCCAGGTGCAGGGCAAAACTATCGGGAGCAATCACCAGCGCTGCGGCCGAGATTTTCTCGAATAATTCGACGACAGACTTTTGGCCATACGAAACCACGCGCGGCTCCGGCCCGAATTCTTCCACCGCTGCCGCGGCGCCGTGGACCACGATCGTGTGTTGCGGAAAAGCCTGCAGCAGGCCGCGGAGGATGCCGGCCCATTGCTCATCCGTAAGCTGCCTTGCCCGCCACCCGGCTTCCGCCGCGCAATAGATATAGGGCTGTTCCGTCTGCGCAGCTGGCCGCATTGCCGGTCGCATTGCCGGTAATGCGGCGTACTTGCCGCGGTACGATGCGAGCGGCTGGTGCTGTCCCCAAAGATCCAGCAACTCGAGTTCGACGTCTCCGTCGTATTTATCTTCGGGCTGGCGAATCCTGCCCGGCCGGTACACGGCTTTCACTAGTTTCGAGAGCCAGGGCTGAACGCTCTTCCAGGCGAAGAAGCCGCCTTCTGCATAGAGAAGACTGATCCCCTGCACCCACCCCGTCTTTCGCTTGCCCCGCACCACCAGCGAGAGGATCAACGTCGTGCGGCTGTCGTCCAGGGCAATGACGAGATCGGCCGCTTCGAGACGGCGGAGCTTGCGAAATATGGGCAGCATGCGATCGCCATGATCGACGACAACTAACTTCAGGCGCGAGTCCACCAGTGGATAAACCTGGCCGCCCTTACGGTTGGTAATCATTGTGACTGCGGCGTTGGGATAACGCCGGTTGAGTTCGAAAAGGAAGGGCGCCTTCAACACGTAATCGCCAAACGTGCGAAAACTCAGCAGTGTAATGCGCTGGATGGCATTGTCGGACATGACTCTCCAGCGGGTTGCCGCCGCATGTTTCTACTAGTAATTATAGCGTTCTGCCATGACGATAAAGCGGATGGATGCCGGACTGGTGCGCTACGTCTTTCTCGATCGTGATGGCGTTTTGAACCGCAAGATGCCTGAGGGAGTTTACGTATGCGACTGGGCGCAATTCCAATGGCTGCCGGGCGCAAGAGAGGCCATCGCACGGATGAATCGTGCTGGCTTGACCGTCATCGTCGTCAGCAATCAACGAGGCATCGCGCGGGGACGGTTGACGGTTGCGCAATTGGAGTCGATTCACGGCAACATGCAAACCGATCTGGCAGAGCACGGCGGCAGCCTGGACGCAATCTATTACTGTCCTCATGACGTCGATGCGTGTCACTGCCGAAAGCCGGATATTGGCCTCTTCGAACAGGCATTCGAAAATTTTCCGGAAGCCAACGCGCACAATAGCGTAGCCATCGGCGATTCGCTCTCCGACATCCAGGCGGGCCGGCGAACCGGTATGAAAACTATCTTCATTGAGGGAGAACCAGACCGTCAGAAAGCCGGCGCCACTGAAGCAGCAGCCCTGGCTGACGCGGTTGCCGGCTCTCTGCTGGAAGCTGTCGAAAGGGAACTGGGAATCAAGGCTGAGATCCGCTGAGACCGGCGATCTTCGATAACAACTGGATAACAAACAGTAGCTTGATCTGTCCCTACAGAACTGAGTTTTCCAGAGTGGTGGTCCTTACGCCCAATACTGCTTCCTTAAGGAATTCTGCTACCCGGCGCCCGTAATGCTCCCAGGTATAGTTTCCCGTCACTGTCTTCATTGCATTTCTCCCCATCGATTCCCGCAAATCCTGATTCCCTGTAGCGTGTGCGATGGCATCGGCCAGGGCGTTCGCATCGTTCACCGGCACGTAGAGCGCGCTCTTGCCGTGCTCCAGCGGCAAACCGCAATTTTCCGTGGTGATGATGGGCAAACCAGCGGATGCGGCCTCCATTCCGGAGCGCGAGGAGCCTTCGGCAAACGTGGGAAAGACGAACAAGTCGGCACGGGCAAATGCGGCAGCAACCTGCGCCGCCGGGGCGAAAGGGGTGTGGGTGAAAAATACGTCGTCGCCTGGTTGCAGACAGGATGCTCCGTTGTCAAGATTGCCCATCAACTCCAGGCGAAGGTCGAGCCCGGATCGCCGGCAAAGGCGAATCGCCTCCAACAAGAGCCGCACTCCCTTGCGCACATCGAAGTTGCCGGTAAAGAGAAGACGCACTGGACCGTCGATACGGTAATCGTGTTTGAGATCAAAAAACTCTTCCCGCACACCCAGATAGGCAACGCGGACCCGCGATGCAGGGTAGCCCATTTGGACGAAGGTTTTCTTGACGAAGTCGGAATTGACCAGCAGCAGATCGGCGTTGGCACAATCACGCAGCACCAGCTTCCACAAGTCTGCCTGGGGATCGTAGCCGGCAGGCAGGCCGATCCGGGCAAACTCCTCGCGCAGCACCTGATGCATGAAGGCTGGATGGGCGATCGAGTGATCGGTGACGATCGCCAGCCCGTTACGGCGCGCCTTGCTGATCGCGCCGGCCTGGCCTGCTCCGCTGCGCACCAGCAGCACGTCCGCGTTCTTCAGGTATTTCCGGCTGCCCCACGCGGCGAGGCGAAACTCCATCCCGTAGGCGAGGTCAAGAGGAATCACCCCCGTTTGCTGCACCAACTTGATCAGGGTGCCGGCAAACTCAACCCAGGCTACCGGCGTTACAGAGACGCCCGGAATCCTGATCTGGCGTGCCGCCATGCGCGCGGCCAAATGCCGTTCTCCGAGGAACTTTCCCAGAAGATCGACCAGGGCGGTTTGATTGTCTTTTGGTACCCAACCGGTTAGAAAATTTACTTCTACCCCTGCGGAGGCCAGAGCACGGGCTGTTTGGTGGAAGTGGAGCTTGCCAAATCCCGTGGCAATGATTGCTTTCAAACCCTACTCTTCGACGTCCACGCGGGATTGGTAGTAATCGTTATAGGCACGGCCGTAGTACTCCGCGTAGTCGGAGGACTGCAGGTCTACCGCGTTCAGCACGACACCCAGCAAGTGAGCACCGGAACGCAAAAGAATTTCGCTGGCGCGGGCGACTACATTTCTCGAAGACTGTGCGTACCGCAGAACCAGCACCACACCATCACTGATGGAGACGAGTACCGCGGCGTCGGTCACCGTCAAGACCGGCGGAGTATCAATCAGGATGAAGTCATAGCTCGCGCGCAAGCCTTCGATCAGCCGCTGCATTTGCAGGGAGCCGAGTAACTCGGCCGGCATCGGGGCAATGGGACCGGCCGGCAGCAGATGCAGGGAAGGCACAGCCTCCACGGGTACGATCGCGTCATGCAAAGTGGACTTGCCTGTCAACACTGAAGTAAGTCCGACCTTGTTGGCGATCCTGAAGCGGAGATGCACGGAAGGCCGTCTCAAGTCGGAGTCGATCAACAATACCTTGGCGCCATTGAGGGCGAACACGATCGCCTCCAACGTGGTGATCGATGTTTTACCTTCGGAAGGCTTAGCGCTGCTGATCAGGATGACCTGGGGCGGCGTGCCCGCGCGCGCCAGAAGGATGGTAGTGCGCAGCGATCGGTAGGCTTCCGCCAGACGCGACCACGCACCCGGCAGCGGCGAGGTTGCATCGCGAACAAAGGTTTCGGGGGAAAGCAGCTTGGCGTCGACCTGCGGAACCACGCCCAGCATGGGCAGGCCTAGCCGCTCCTCGATGTCGTAGATGCTCTTGATGTTGGTGTCGAGGGCTTCGATCGTGAACGACAACAGCAACCCGAAGCCCAGTCCGCAGAGCAGGCCCATCGACAGGTTGACTGACTTGCGCGGGGAACTTGGGAAGTCCGGGGCGTCGGCTGGGTCAATCCGGCGGATATTGGTGGAATGCAGGCCGGCGATGATGCCTGCTTCCTGCAGCCGCTGTTGCAGTCCGTCATACAACGATCGATTGGCTTCGTACTCACGGCGAGCGAGCGAGTATTCGACCGCCTTTGAGTTGCCCATGTAGGCTGAGTTTTTCTCCTGCTCCAGCCTCCGGCGAAGGGAGTCCTGATTCTCTGTGGCCGCGTTTACCTCTTGCTGTGCCCGGCTAACGACCGTCGATTGTTCCACCTTCATGGCCCGCATGACTTCGTCAAGTTCCGCGCGGTTCTCGAGCAGCCGGGGATTCTTGGCGCCGTACCTGGCGCTCAGGTTCGCGTATTCGGCCTGCAGAGTGGTCATTCGTTCCTTCAAGCCGTTCAGGACAGAATCACCGCTCAGGCTTGCCAGCACGTCGGGAGGCGCGCTTTGCATCGTAATCAACTTGGCTTGCGCGACCAGCCGTTGCGTTTCCGCCTGGCTCACGTCGTGGCTGATGTCGACCAAGCGGGAAAGCACAATGCTCTGCGTCTGGTCGATGCCCACCAGGCCGATATCTTT
>Ga0182015_10001444_pt1 | contig 31346 bp, 26 predicted proteins | sample 712P3MmetaG_FD_120478 | JGI IMG/M metagenome (GOLD analysis project Ga0182015, IMG submission 120478) | Permafrost microbial communities from Stordalen Mire, Sweden - 712P3M metaG | ecosystem: Environmental > Terrestrial > Soil > Wetlands > Permafrost | place: Sweden: Stordalen | collected... | reverse complement strand
GACACCATCGGCGCCATCAACCTGCTCTTCCACGTCAGCGACCGCTTCCAATCCACCTTTGACCGCGAACACGGCTGCACCACCGAGTTCGACAAGCAGACTGTCGAGGGCCGCCGCCAGGTCAACTCCACCCTCAAACTCGACTATCCCAACTCCAAGTCCATCCTCGACGAGAAGAACGTCGTCAACGGCCAGACCAAGCACGTCGAGACGCCAGTCCCGGGATGCCTCACTGACCTGCTCAGCGGCGTCTATTACGCTTCGTCGCAGCTCATGGAGGTCGGCAAATCCTTCCCTATCCCGGTTGCCGATCCCCTCCGCCCCGTGCTCGTAACCATGAAGGTGGAGGGCCGCGAAGAGATCAAGACCCCCCTCGGCACCTTCAAGACCATCCGCGTTCAGCCCACTGCCGAGGCCGGTGTGGTCAAGAATCGCGGCAACATCTGGATCTGGTATACCGACGACGACCGCCATCTGCCCGTCCAGATGCGCGCCCGCCTCTTCTGGGGCACCATCACCTTCCGCCTAACCGCCAACGAAAACAAGTAGAGGCGGTTGCACTTCGCTGCCACAACTCATCCAACTCCAGCCGGTGTACACTTTTCCTTCATTCGGACGAGCCTTCCGCTCGAATCTTTGAGGAGTTTCATGCGTATAACTTCGCTCGCTCTTTTCATAGCCTTCACTGCAACCCCGTTCCTCCCGGCCCAACCGGCCCCAGCCCAGTCCGCTCCGCCCAAGCGCCCCATGACCTTTGAGGACATGATGCACTTGAAGCGCCTGGGAGCGACCGCCGTCTCCCCCGACGGCAAGTGGCTGGCCTACAGCGTCACCTCCGTCGACCTCGATGCCAACACCAAAACACCGGAGCTGTGGATACAGCCGATTGCGGGAGGCGCCTCCCACAAACTCGAAGTCGCCAAGCCCGGCGACGATGGCATCCAGTTCTCACCGGACGGCAAGCGCATCCTCTTTCTCTCCAGCCGCACCGGCTCACAGCAAATCTGGCTCGCCTCCTTCGACTCCGCCACCGGCGCTACCGGAAATCCATACGACGCCGCACCAGCCGATGGTCCTTTCCAGCTCACCCACAACTCCGTCGAGCCCGACAATGCCAAGTGGTCGCCCGACGGCAAATTCATCATTTTCACCGCTGACGTCTACCCCGATTGCCCCGCCTTCAGCGAATCAACAGCCGCCTCCGAAGGGTCCGAAGCAGACACGTGCAACAGCAGCCGCGACAAGGCTGCCGCCGACAGCAAGGTCAAGGCGCAAATCTTCACCCACCTGCTCTATCGCCATTGGAACCACTACACCGGCGAGAAGCGAAGCCACCTGTTTTCCGTCACTGTCGAGAACCCTTCGCCCCGGGTGCTGTTCTGGCGCGACCTCACGCCCAACGATCCTCACGATGTGCCCCCCTTTTCGATCGAAGGCGGCGGCGGCTTCGACATCTCGCCGGATTCAAAGGAGCTGGCCTTTACTGAGAATCCCGACCCCGAGCCGGCCATCTCCGTCAGTGCGCAAATCTACACGCTCGACCTGACTAACCCAGCCGCAAAGCCAGTGAAGGTCTCTACATCCGCTGGCGGCAACTTCAACCCCGCCTACTCGCCCGACGGCAAGTACCTCGCCTGGCGCTCTGAAGCCCGCGCCGGCTACGAAGCCGACAAGTTCCGGTTGATGCTTTATGACCGCAAGGCGAAGACCATTAAGAACGTTTTGGCGAACAACAAATTGACGCACGAATTTGATCTGTGGGTTGATGAATTCGCTTGGACAGCGGATTCGGGAAGCATCTATTTCACAAGCGGTGACCGAGGCGAGGAGGCTATTTACTTTGCTGATCCGCGGGATCAAGATCCAGTCGCCAGTGGCTTCGCTTTCGATGGAGAGTTTAGCGACCTGCATCCAGTCCTCGTGCCCCGTCCTCGTGGAGTCAGCGGCGAGAAGTATCTCCCTACGGTTCTTGCTGCGCGGATGAAAATTAATCGCCCTGCAGAGATTGGCTTCATCGATTTCACACCACCGCCGGGACAGGAGCCTGACTACGGAACGGGGATTCATACTTACTTCATCCCACTTACTCGCCTCAACGACACCCTCCTCGCCCAGCTGGACCTCCCCCAAATGGAATCCTTTTGGTTCACTGCCAAGGACGGCACCAAGCTTCAGGGCTTCGTGATCAAGCCCCCCGCCTTCAACCCCGCCAAAAAGTACCCGCTCAAGTTCCTGATTCACGGCGGTCCGCAGGGTGCTTGGGGAGACTCCTGGTCCTACCGCTGGAACGCCGAGCTCTTCGCGGCCAACGGCTACGTGGTGGTCATGATCAATCCGCGCGGCTCGACTGGCTACGGCCAGGCCATCGTCGACGGCGTCAACGGCGACTGGGGCGGCAAGCCCTACACCGACCTCATGACTGGCCTCGACTACGCCGAGCAGCATTACGCCTTCATCGACAAGTCCCGCGAGTGCGCCCTCGGCGCCAGCTACGGCGGATACATGGCCAACTGGGTCCTTGGCCACACCGACCGTTTCAAGTGCATCGTCTCCCACGACGGCATGTTCGACGCCGAGTCCGCCTTCGGCACCACCGAAGAAGACTGGTTCAACATCTGGGAGTTCAAAGGCCATCCCTGGGACTACTACGGAAAGCCCGACGCGGAGAATCCTTTCCGCAAGTGGTCGCCATCGCTCTACGCCAAAAACTTCAAGACCCCCACGCTCGTCGTCCACGGCCAGCTAGACTACCGCCTCGACGTCAGCGAAGGCTTCCAGCTCTTCGACACGCTCCAGTTGCTCAAGGTGCCATCGAAGATGCTCTACTTCCCCGACGAAGGCCACTGGGTCCTCAAGCCCCAAAACTCCCGCCTCTGGTGGAAGACCGTCAACGACTGGGTCGACCAATGGACAAAGAAACAGTAGCTAGAATCCAGCGTGTAGTACAAACTGCGATCTTGTAGTACAGTGGGGAAATGGGCGCTACGGTACAAGTGCGGTTGGATGAGAAGTCGGAGGCGGCGCTGAAGCAATTAGTGCGCGCAAAGGGCTGCACCCCGTCGCAGGCGGTTCGAGAGTCCATCCTGAAGGAGGCTGAGCAGCTCAGAGCTAAGTCTCGTCCCCGGCTGATCGGCATCGGCTGCGTCAGTTTTGGCCCCGGCGATTTGGCGACCAACAAAAAGCACATGGAAGGCTTTGGGAAAAAATGGCGCGTGGATAAGCAGGGCAACGGTAGATGGGATTGGTAAAGCTTCCATCGTCGTCTCTGCCAGTCCTCGCCGATGCAAGCTTCTTTGTTGCTCTGTTCAACGACCGCGAACATGGGCACACGCGCTGCAAAGCCGCCTACAATGCGTTCGCTGGTCCACTGTTCACAGCTGAATCCTGCATCACGGAAGCGCTTCACCTTCTTCGCCATGCTGCGGCGGCTGTCGAAGCGATCCTGACAAATATACAACAGGGAGCACTCGTGGTTCCTTTTCGGCTCGGCGATTGTGCGTCAGACGTCGCCTACCTGATGTCCAAATACGCTGACACCCCTTGCGACTTTGCCGATGCATGCCTGATTGCCATGGCTGACCAGTTGAACACAGGCGACATTCTCACCCTCGACAGCGACTTCAAACACTACCGCTGGCGGCGGAACAAGCGCTTCCGTATGCTTATTCCGCTGGAATAATCGCCATGCCCTTTGCCCGCAAATCCGCCAAGCCGCGGCCCTTTCTCGACGAGGCCGGCCTCTACGCCTACGCCGTTAGAGCCCTCGGACGACAAATGCGCACCGAGGCCGATCTCCGCCGCCTGATGAAGGCCCGCGTCGAACCCGGCGATCGCGGCGAAGCACTCGTCGCGGCCACTGCAGCGCGTCTCAACGAGTACGGATTCCTCAATGACGTCTCCTACGCCGAAACCTACGCGCGCCTGCGCCAGCAAAATGAAAAATTCGGCCAGCGCCGCGTGCGCCAGGACATGGCCCAGAAGGGCGTACCCAAGGCAATCGCCGCCGAAGCCATCGAGGCCCGCTACGCCGGCACCAGCGAAGAAGCCCTGGCCCGCGAGCACCTCGAGCGCAAGCGCATCCGCAAGCCCGCGAACGAGAAAGAAACCGCCCGCATCATGCGCCGTCTCGTCGCCGCCGGCTTCTCCACCAGCACAATCTACAAGATCCTCCGCCAATGGAACATCCCCGACGAAACCCTCGCCGTCCTCGACAACCTCGACGAAGAGCAGGGAACCTCCGAGGACTAACCGCCCTCACCCCATACCCGAGACCCTAGACCCCAGACCCGCGCCCTCTGCCCCAAGATTCGACGGCTTGATCTCAGGCACCGCCTGCGATCGCCTCTCGAATCTTCGCCAGCGGTGCATTTTCGTCAAATACCAACCCATTTTCCGATCGATGAATTCCCAACTCGCTCCAAAGCTTGTCCAGATCAACCGTCACCGGTGCGTCCTTCCACGCGGCATACATAGTCGTCAGCACCTGGGTTCCCGTTCCAGCATCGCCAATCATGAAAGTCTTCTCGAGAGTCCATTCCTGGTCGATTGTGCCGCCGTGTGCGGCAATCGCGCGCAGCGCATCCTGCAGCCCTTTCCTGTTTCCCGTCTGGCGTCGAATTTCGACATCGGCCTCGAGGCAAAACAGCGCGCCGCCCCAATAGGTTCGTGCCCACGTATGCGTGTGATCCAGTCCCTGATCGCCAGGTCGCGGCTCGCCTTGTCCCATGCTTTTGACCATATCCGCCCACACGCTTTTAGCGGTCAGCTCGCCCGTCTTCACTCGCGCCAACGGCTCAACATACGTCGCGAGCCCTTCTTCAATCCAGTGGTGATCGTCCTCCTGCGAGGGAAACGTCGTGTGCACCAGCTCATGCGTCGTCACCCAGTCGTTATCCAGGTCCTGTTGCGTTGTGTGCTCTCCGACGCGTAGCCGCGTGAATCCCTGGAACCCTCCCCGATCGCCCCACGTTGTACCCTGCGGGCTGCCTCCGCGGTCGGGAACAGGTACCACCAGAATCCGGGCGCGGCTTACCGGAAACCTGCCGAAGTACGCAACAATCGCCGTTGCGGCAGTCTCAATGTGGCTCAAAACCGCATCCTCGCCTACGTCCAGCTTGCCCGGTGGAACATCCACTTCCAGCGATCCGCCGTCCATATCCAGCCTGCGCGAATCGACCATTCCGTCTTGAGGGCTCAGCTTTACCCATTGCACTTTTTCTGCCGCATTATGTAATTGCATCTGCCCTTGGCCACTGAGCGCGGACACCGCAAGCAGCACGATTGTGAGATTTCCGGCAAATTGGCTTTTCATCCTCACCTCAGACTCCATCCATCTTAGTGGTGTGTCGCCGGCGCTTGTTGGAACTTGGGATTTCCGTTCTGGTTTCCCGCCCCTGTGTTGCCGTTACACTTAAATTGCCATGCAATTCCGAACGGGAAACGAAATCCGAGAGCTTTTTCTGCGCTTCTTTGAGTCCAAGGGCCACCGCCGCGTCCACTCCTCTTCGCTGGTCCCCGCCAACGATCCCACGCTGCTCTTCACCAACGCGGGCATGAACCAGTTCAAAGACCTCTTCCTCGGCGCCGAGAAGCGCGAATACACCCGCGCCACCACCTCGCAGAAATGTGTCCGCGCCGGCGGCAAGCACAACGACCTTGAAAATGTCGGCTTCACGCGCCGCCACCACACCTTCTTTGAGATGCTGGGGAACTTCTCGTTCGGAGATTATTTTAAAAACGATGCGATCCGGTTTGCCTGGGAGCTGGTGACGAGCCCCGAGTGGTACGGCCTGCCCAAAGACAAGTTATACGTGACCATCTTTGAGGGCGACCCGGCCAACGGCGTCCCCCGCGACGACGAAGCCGAGCAGTTCTGGATCGAAGCAGGCGTCCCCAAAGAGCGCATCCACCAGTACGGGCTCAAAGACAACTTCTGGCAGATGGGCGAAACCGGTCCCTGCGGCCCATGTTCCGAGATCTTCTACGACATGGGCCTCGAAGCCGCCGAGACCCCCGGTGTCGACAAGCCCTTCGGCCACGACGACGCCCGCTACGTCGAAATCTGGAACCTCGTCTTCATGCAGTTTGATCGTGCCGCTGTGGTCGATCCGGTCACCAAGGCCACCACCTATAAGCTGACCCCGCTCCCCACGCCCTCCATCGACACCGGCATGGGCCTCGAGCGCGTGAGCGCCGTCCTCCAGGGCAAGGTCAGCAACTTTGAGACCGACCTCTTCACGCCGCTCATCCGAAGGGCTGCTGGATTGGTCGGCATGATCAATTGGATCGGCAAGCCAGCCGCGGGGGTTCCCAACGTCCCTTCACCAGATGAGCAGGTCGATCTTTATGAGCGGAAGCTTCTGGAGTCGGCTTCACTGCGAATCATTGCCGACCACGCCCGCGCCGCCACTTTCCTTATCAACGACGGCGTGCTCCCTTCCAACGAGGGCCGCGGCTACGTCCTGCGCAAAATCCTTCGTCGCGGCATCCGCCATGGCCGTCTCCTTGGACAGGAGCAACCCTTCCTCTTCGACATGGTCTACGCTGTTCGCGACCTCATGCAGGGCGCTTACCCCGAGCTAGCCGACTCCGCCGCCCGCGTCGCCAAAGTCGTCGAAGCTGAAGAGAAGCAGTTCGCGAGAGTTTTACAAGTAGGGAACAGAGAGCTCCAGACAAAACTCACCGCCGCGATGATTGCTGCACAGGCAGAGGTTATCGAGAATTTTAATGCCGAAAACAAACTCGGAATCGGGGAGGATGCTCTTCTGGGTGTCATGGAGCTTCTGATCACCTTCGCCGCGGAGGAGTCACCGGAATTCACGCCTTTTGAAGCACGGTCTTTGCTCCAACACCTTGGGGTCCCAGAAGACACCGCAGCAGGATTCTCAACGAAGCTGATCGAAGCACTCAGGCATCCGAAGGCAAAACTCCTCGGGAAGGATGCCTTCCACCTCTACGAGACATTCGGCCTCCCTCTTGACTTCCTGGTCGATGCTGCCCGCGATGCGGGAATTGGCTTCGACATGGAGGGCTTCGAAGCCGCCCGCGCCGAAGAGCAAGCCCGCGCCCGTGCCTCCTGGAAAGGCGGCAGCCAAAAGTCCGCCAGCCCCGCCTTCCGCGAACTGCCCAAAACCGCCTTCCTCGGCTACAAGCAGCTCACCGCATCCAACGCCGAAGTCCTTGCCATCGTCAAAGACGGCGTCGGCGTACCCTTCGCGGGTGCGGGTGATTCGGTTGACATTGTCTTAGATCAAACTACCTTCTACGGCGACTCCGGCGGCCAGGTCGGCGATCAGGGCTGGTTCACCTCCGCCGACGGCAACACCACTGTTGCCGAAATCACCGGCTGCGTCCTTCCCGTCCAGGGTGTTCGCGCCCACAAGGCTCTTCTCAAGCTTCCCCTCGCCATCGGCGACCATGTCCGCACCGTCGTCGATGGCGAGCGCCGCGACGCCATCCGCCGCAACCACACCGGCACCCATCTGCTCCACGCCGCGTTACGCCAGGTCCTCGGCACCCACGTCAAGCAGGCCGGTTCGTCCGTTGAGCCGGTGCGCCTCCGCTTTGACTTCTCTCACTTTGCTCAAGTCGCCGAAGAAGAGCTCACCGAAATCGAATCCATCGTGAATCGCGAGGTCCTCGGCAACGCCCGTGTCGAGACCCTCGAAGACGTGCCCATCGATGTGGCCGTCAACGAGTACCACGCCATGGCTCTCTTCGGCGAGAAGTACGGCGACAAGGTTCGCGTCGTTAAGCTCTCTGACGGCTTTTCGACCGAGCTCTGCGGCGGCACCCACACTGCGGCCACTGGCGAAATCGGCCTCATCAAGATTGTTTCCGAGGGCTCCGTCTCCTCCGGCGTCCGCCGTCTTGAGGCCATCACCGGCTTCGGTTCTCTCGACACATTCCGCCAGGACTTTGAAGTCGCCAAGCTCGCCGGCCAGTTTGTCCCGTCGACCGACAACCTCACCGAAGGCCTCCGCGCCAAATTCGCCTCGCAGGAAGAAGAGCTCAAGCGCCTCCGCCGCGAACTAGAAGAAGCCCGCATGAAGTCCGCCGCCGGCGCGCTCGACGAGGCCCTCAGCCGCGCCGTCGACGTCAAGGGGGTGCGCCTCGTAACCCTCCGCGCCGATTCACTTGAGCGCGGCCAACTCCGCACCCTCGTCGATAACCTCAAGCAGAAGCTCGGCGAAGGCGTTGTGGTTCTGGCCTCATCGCAGCCCGAGGGCAAAGTCGCCCTCATCGCCGGTGTCACGCCCGGGCTCACCAAGCGCATTCAAGCCGGCAAGCTCGTGGGAGCAGTCGCCAAGCTCGTCGGCGGCTCCGGCGGAGGAAAGCCGGAAATCGCCGAGGCCGGCGGCAAAGATCCTGCACAGATCGACGCCGCGCTCCAGGCCGCGCCGCAGATCGTCGCGGAGCTACTCGGCTAGCGCGAAACGAGACTTACCGTTCTGGTTTCGCCATTGTCCCGTGTTCGCCCTACCGCGTTCTGAAACTGTACGCCAATCCGCCCGACACAATCGGATAGATCTTCAGCGGGTTCAGGTCGTTGGTGTATTTGGCCACCTGCGCCGTCAGGTTTTGCTGCACGCTCGCATCGGTCGCAACTGCTACGCAGTTTTGCCCCTGCGCATCGCAAATCTGTCCTGATGTCAGCGCAATGTTCAGTGTTGGTGCCCCGGTAAAAGCAGCGCCAATCTCAAACGGGAAAGACCAGCGCCCGCCCCTGCGCGGAATCATGTTGCCCCACCCGGTGGTGACGGTGAATGCCGGGTTCTGCGCGTGCAGGCCCAGGCTTCCGTTCCCCAGCACAGGGTTGGTGGCCGACGCGAAGTACGTGGTGTTGTTCAGGCTGAAGCTCGTCCCTCCCGCCACCGTAAACGTCGCATTGGCCGCGTTCTGGTTGTAGAAAAGCGCCCCCGGGCTTATGCGAAATCCGTGGTTGGGGAAAGGATAAAAATCCACCGACGCGCCGGCCGACGCGAAGTTCAATTTCGCGCCTACCGTGAACCCGTTCGTCGTGATGTTGTTCACCGTGTAGTTGAAATAGTTGCCGCTGGCGCGCAGGTTCATATAGCGATTCAGATTTGTCGCCGCCTGCAGATTGATCCCCATCGTGGATATTCCGCCGCCCATCGCGAAATGCGAAAGCGGCCCCATCGCTCCCGACGCCCCCCTCATTGGCGAAGCCATCACCTGGCCGCCGCCCCCATCCGCGGCGTCGAGGTTGGCTATCGGATCGAGCAGTGACTGCTGGAGCGACGACGATTCAAACGACTGCGCCGCCCCTTGTGCCATGATCCCCGTAGGCGTAGAGAAAGAAAGAATGCAGAATACGAGTGCAAAATGCTTGATCAAGAAATTCCTCCGGTTGGATTCAGATCTGCTGGAACGAAATAATGGTGCGATGGCGGCAGCGGTAGGTGTGTCTTCGACGTTTGAATGCGCTCAAAGTGTTTGAGCGCGCTGACACTCTTAGACTGAGCGCCTCCACTCGGCACAATCAACACTCTTCCGTCTTCTGCTGCTGCAACTTTGGTTCGGAGTTCCTTGCATCGGGAAACACTCCCGGATTGGAACTGCATCCGGCCCAACTTTGCCGCCCCACTCGACCGCGGGTCAATGACGTAATCTGACCCCATGGTCAAAGTGGACCGCGAATCGGAAAGGCGGGAATCGGCAAAGATCAGCCGCATTCGCCGCAAGCTGCTCGATTGGTACACGCTCAACCAACGTGACCTGCCGTGGCGAAGCACTGCCGATCCCTATGCAGTCTGGGTTTCGGAGATCATGCTCCAGCAGACACGCGTTGCCGTTGTCATTGAGCGCTTTCAATCGTTTCTCACGCGCTTCCCCACCGTGGTCGCGCTCGCCCTCGCTCCAGAGCAGGATGTCCTCGCGGAGTGGAGCGGCCTGGGCTACTATCGCCGCGCGCGCATGCTTCACAAGGCAGCCCAGTTCCTCGCCGCCAACAGCCACGGCAACCTCCCCGCTACCTCCACCGAGTTGCGCGCTCTCCCCGGCATCGGTGCGTACACGGCTGCAGCTATCGCCAGCATCGCCCACCATGAAGCTGTCGCAGTGGTCGACGGCAACGTCGAACGCGTTCTCTGTCGCCTCGAAGGCTGGGAGCATTGCCACTCCACTGGCGCGGCCGCCCTTGCACGCAAAATTGATTCCTACGCCCAGGCCCTTGTCGATCCCGTTCGTCCCGGCGACTTCAATCAAGCTGTAATGGAGCTTGGCGCCACCGTATGCGCGCCGCGCAATCCGCAGTGCATCGTCTGCCCGCTCGTGGCCGACTGCAAGACCCAGGGCGAGCACAAAACTGCTCCACGTCCGCGCATGCTCAGCCGCGAGGTTGCCTACGCGCTCTGTGTGCGCGATCGCCAGGTAAAGGTTGGTGCCCGTCGCCAGGCCGTGAGTGAAGTCTGGCTCGATCGGCGACCTCCGTCCCAAACCGTCATGCCCGGCATGTGGGAGTTGCCCACTCTCAATGAAACCCATTTTCCCGATGAAGACCTGCGCATGACCCTTCGCCACGCCATCATGCAAGTCAACTACTACGTTCGGATTCGCACCGTCCGGGAAGGAGACGTGGACGCGCTCACGGTTCCTTCCACCACGCGCCGCTGGGTTCCGCTTGCCGAGGCCGCCGGCCTGCCGCTCACCGGCCTCGCTCGCAAGGTGCTCATGCGCGCGCACCTTCTCTCCGGCGCCGCGCCCCGCACAGCACTTGCCCCATAGGCCGTGGTACCCATACCCTGAAAGTCCGTTGTCCCATTCCCATTGCGCCTTTGCACGCACAACTGAATCCCTTTGAGAGAACTCACGGAGTCCCCATGCCTCGCCCTCAAACCTTCATCCTGCAACTCCTCATCGCTCTGGCCACTTTCTTCCTGGCCTCTGCTGGCTCCGGCGCTCAGCAATCCACCACCACTGTTCCTGAAATCCACGGCCTTCCCGCGGGAGCACGCGCCGCCGCTGCCACCATTGATCCAGCGAAGATCCGCGCTCACGTCCGCTTCCTCTCGCTCGACCTGCTTGAGGGCCGCGGTCCCGGCAAGCGTGGTGCAGAGCTGGCCGCCGAATACATCGCCACGCAGTTTGCTCTCGCCGGCGTCGAGCCCGCAGGCGACAACGGCACTTACTTCCAAGCTGTTCCTCTTATGGCCGTCCACACCATTGAAGACAAGACCCACTTCTCCCTCGTGCCAACCGAGCTCACGCCTGCCGTGATGGCTAAGACCGCTGGGCCCATCGATCTCGCCTACGGCACTGAGATTGTCTCCAAGGATCAGACCGGCCAACCCAACGCCGATTTCGACGCTCCGATTGTCTTTGTCGGATACGGCATCCACGCGCCCGAGTACCACTGGAACGACTACGCGCTTCCCAACGGCTCTGATTTCGATCTCCACGGCAAGATCGCTCTCGTCATTGTCAACGAACCGCCCTCCGACGACGAAAGATTCTTCAAGGGTAAGGCCCTCACCTACTATGGCCGCTGGACCTACAAGTACGAGGAGGCCGCGCGCCGAGGAGCCATCGGCGTCCTCATCATCCACCGAACCGATCTCGCCAGTTACGGCTGGGAGGTAGTTCGCAACTCCCAATCCATCGAGAAGAGCTATCTCCAGGGCGATCCCGATGCCACTTTGCGGGCTGCTGCTTGGATTCAGCACGACACAGCCCAGCGCCTCTTCACTCAGGCCGGTCTCGGCGATCTTGATCAAGCCATCGATCGCGCCGGCAAGCCCGGAGCCTTCCATGCCGTCGAGCTTCCGGTTCGTCTCCGCGCGCATATCGAGAGCCGCGTCCGCCGATACGTTTCAAGCAACGTCGTGGGCCGCGTCTCCGGCCTCAGCGCTTTGAATCAGGCTGTCTTTTACACCGCCCATTACGACCATCTCGGCATCGACCCAGACGCCAAGGGCGACGGCATTTACAACGGCGCTGCCGACAACGGCACCGGCTGCGCCATCCTTCTCGAAGTGGCCCGCGCCTTCGCACAGTCCCCCGTCCACCCGCCCCACGCCGTCTACTTTGTCTCCGTCACCGCCGAAGAGCAGGGCCTGCTTGGCTCGCAATATCTCGGCGAGCACCCGCCCGTCCCCGCCGCGCAGGTTTCGCTCGATCTCAACTACGACATGCTATTGCCCATCGGCGTTCCTCGCTCGGTTAGCCTCAACGGAGCTGAGCGCATAGACTTCTGGCCCACCATCCAGACGGTCGCCAAAGCCTTCGATCTGGCCCTCCTGCCCGATCCAACGCCCTCCGCCGGCCACTACTACCGTTCCGACCATTTCTCGTTTGCGCGGGTAGGCGTTCCAGCCTTCTCCGTCGACCAGGGAGAGCTCTTCGAGGGGCACGACGAAGCCTGGGGCCACGCCCAGTTCGCAGATTATGTGGCCCACCACTACCATCAGCCCTCCGACGAATACCATGCCGATTGGGACTTCCGCGGGAACGCCAAACTCGCCCGCTTCGGCTTTGTGCTCGGATGGCTGGCCAGCGATCAGGCCAAGCCCGTCCAATGGAATCCCGGCGATGAGTTTGAGGCCGCCCGCAAGACGAGCCAGGCTCAAAAATAGTCCGAGCAACTCAGGTAGTACCCGCAGCGTGTGCACACAAGCTTGCAGTGGTGGCCCGTCAGCCGCTCACTGCAGTTGGGGCAGATCTGGCAATGATGGTCAACCGGCCGTTCCGTCTCGGGGTCCACTCCACGATGTGAAAAATCCGCCGCATTTTCACCATTCAGCGCCGATGGAAGCTCCGGAAGCATGGGCTGGATATTAGCATAGGAGTGTAGGCTGCGCACGGCGAAAGCACCCCCGTCGGCGCCCTTGAGTATCAACCCAACTACCCGCTCCGCAGAATCCTTGACTTCCGACTTTCCCCAGCAGCCACAAACCGGAATCTAGGGTCTTTAATCAAGCGGTGGACGCACACCCACACGTTTCAACCCCCAGGAGGGACTATGGCTAGCAAGGCAAGTGCAGTTTGGACAGGTTCATTGAAGGAAGGCAAAGGCGTCATCTCCACCGCGACCGGCGTTTTGAGCAACGCTAACTATTCCTTTGCCACTCGTTTTGAAGGCGCAGACTCCGGCACCACCCCCGAAGAGCTCATCGCGGCGGCCCACGCAAGCTGCTACTCCATGGCCCTCGGCGCAACCCTCGGTGGCGAGGGCTTTACTCCGGAAAAGATCGAAACCCATGCTGCCGTCACCCTGGCTAAGGTCGAGGGCGGATTCGCCGTCACCAAGATCGCTCTCACCACCACCGCCAGCGTTCCCGGCGTCAGCGAAGAAGCTTTTGCCAAGGCCGCCGCCGGCGCCAAGGCCGGCTGCCCCATCTCCAAGCTCTTCGCCAACAACACCGAGATCACCCTCGACGCCAAGCTCGTCTAGGGTCCTACTTTGACGCTCCTAACATAAAAGGACTTGTCATCCTGAGCGAAAGGGGCCCCAAACGTCTTCCAGTTTGGGGGTGGTGAGTCGAAGGATCTGCGGTTGCACTTCGGCTACTCGGTTACTCAAGCATCAAGCCCATCCTAGTCGTACCTCTGCAACACGGAGGGCGGCAGGTTGGGCTTCTGTTTGCGGAAGTCGATTGCGATGTTTCGCGCGCGAATACGTCAGGATGGGACTGAAAAAATCTGGTTGAGCCTCACCGCATTCTGCTCCCGTTTATTTGACACCGCGCCCCTCAGTTGCGAGAATCAATCTTGCTGCCGAATGAGCGGTTTCCGCTTGTTCTCATGTACCGTGCCGAAGTGGCGGAATTGGCAGACGCGCGTGGTTCAGGTCCACGTACTCGCAAGGGTGTGGGGGTTCGAGTCCCTTCTTCGGCACCAAGAGACTCTAAACGCAATAGAATGAGCCGCCTTCGGGTGGCTCTTATCGTTTTTGCCGCATTGCTGGCCCCCTTTTTCGAAGGGCCTACTTCGCCGTGGGCTGTGTCTCTTCCTTGCCCGCGGCAGGCGGCGCTTCGGCTACCGTCAGAATGCGCATCTCCGACCCCAGCCGGTGGTAGTCCGTGAAGCTGGTCTCGTTCACATAGAGGGTTCCCGTCGGCAAAAGCGATTGCGGGACATTGATAGGCAGCTCAGACGCAGGCTGACCGCCCTCCGCCGGTCCCATCCAGATATTCATGCTGCGCAGCGGGCATACAAACTTGCGATCGCCGATGACTACCTGCCCGTACTCGATTACGGTGTCCGCGCGCGAGACCGTGCCGTCTCCCAATTCGGCCTCTACAGTCAGGCGCCGGACGATGCCCGTCACCGGCTCAATAAACATCGACCCATGGTAGCCGGGAACCATATGGAGCGGGATCTGGTCGCCGGTGGCCTGGTTGCCCATTGCCCCTCTTCCACCGCCTCTGCGTCCGCCACCGCCCGCGCCTCTGGTTCTCAGGTTTTCATCCTGGCAGCAGTAGTTCACCGTGTAGTGCGAGTCCCCCTTTGCCACCGAGTAGTGGTAGACCGCGACCACTCCCCCTGACGTCTGCTCCCAGTGGTGGAATGTCGGCGCGTGCTTTTGCGTATCGACGAAAACCAGCCTCAGCAACTGGCCGAACTCTCCAAAAGATTGCAGCCCCCTCTCATGAGGAGAACCCGCGGCCGCCGCACTCTGGCCCGCGGTCGCGACACTCGGACCCGCAACCGACGCACTCTGGCCCGGCGCCGCAACACTCGGGCCCTGACCCGCAGAAGCAGGGGTTTTGTCCTCATGCGGCGCACCGGCCGCGCCTGCCGAGACCTGCACCGCCTTTGCCTTCGCTGCTTGTTGCGGAGAGAGTATTTGCACTCCCTGGTCTTCAAGGTAAGTGAATTCGTGGGTTGTCTTATCGATCAGGTGCAACCCGGCGTGAACCGGCCACTCGTTCACCTTGAATATCTGCGCCGTGTCATTGAACGTGTAGGTAGTGCGCGTGGCCAGAAAGTCGGGAAGGTGAGGCAACGACTGCGTCACGTATCCGGTAGCAATCTCCAGAATATGCTTTTGCGTCGCTGCATCCGGCGCGGCGTCTTTGGGCAACTCGCCGGGGGGCGGGTCCAGTACCGCCGACTCGTCGCCAAGAAGCTGCAATGCAAGCGTGGTCTGCGGACCCAGATGCAACGTGGCTGTGATCCCGTTGCGGGTTGCGTCGGTAAGCCGCTCCGTCAGGTCAACGTCGCCAAATTCCTTCATCATTTCCGCGTCCACGCGGTGTTTGGCCACTGCCGAGGCCAGCGTCTTCTCCAACTGCTCCACCGTCAGGTGCCGGGTTGCGCCGGCAGGAAGCACAGCCATCGCCACAAGCGCCGGCAAAACTGCCTTACGCATTACCGCACTCATCCCCAGCTTTTCCGCCATGATGCGCGATTTTATCAACACCTCGGAACCCTTGTCTTGGCCTTAGATTTCGCCAGCAGCTCTCTAGTCGGCAACCACGGTTAAGATCGCCGTCATCGTGTGTTCCTTGCCCGGTCCAAGGGAAACCGTCGCCCGCCGAACGTTGCATGCCTCCACGCACACCATGCGCTGCCACTCGTCGTCTCCCAGATCCGCGAGTGCCACCGCGCCCTGCTGCCCCGGATTCCAGACAACAGTCGTTGCCGAGTTCCGCTTCTCAGTCCGGATCGTCCGCCGCAGCGTCGGATCCACCAACTCAATCGGTCCCCGCGCATTCAGATATACGTTGTCGGTTGCGCCGGCGAACGTTAGGTCTCCAGACTGGATCTTCTCGCGATTTCCATCGGCGTTGTCCTGGTAAGTCACGCCTTCCAGGCCCCGCACGTGTACCGTTCGCGTGCCGCCTACCCGGAAATATGTATGCAGCGCCTCCGCGAACTCGAAGGCAGTGTTTCCTGTGTTCGCGACAGTCAAATCAAGACGAAGCGCCTTGCCGATAGCAATCCGGTGCACCATGCGAAATTCGTGCGGCCACCAGAGTCGGCTTGCTTCGTCGCTTTCCGTCGAGAAGATCACAACAACGGTTCCATCATTCTCGGCGGTCACCGAGTCCAGATGCCACTCCCTGATGCGGACAAATCCATGCGACGGCGCTTTGGGATCGTCCGCCTTGCTGCCAAACCACGGAGAGCAGATCGGAATCCCTCCGCGAATTGCTCGGCCGTCCTCCCATTGCGAATGTTCGCTGAGGAAGATCACGTCCTCCGCGCCCGCCGGCTGCCAAGAGGTCACCTGCGCCCCATGCAGATAAATCTCCGCAGAAGCCAGGCCGCCTGTGACACGCACCTTAGGCAAGCCGCCCATCCCAACCACTACCTCGGCAACTCCCGCTAATCCAACGCGGCGATTCAACTCGTCAATCTGCTTAGTCACATCCATCTCAGGCAGGATTCTATCCGACCGGGCAGACCCAAGTTTTTACAGCGCGACATTCCTTCATGAAGGCCGGGTGCCCCATGTCTCGATTCTTAGACATCGGAGTCAACAATCCTCGCAGCGCTCTATCGCTCCTCATGGCCGCCCTTCCTTCCAATGCTCTACGATGGCTCTAATGGCCCTCCTGCTCGACATTCGCGACCTGCACATCCGTTTTGGGACGACCGAGGCCGTGCGCGGCATCAGCCTTCAGCTCGAAGAGGGTGAAGTGCTCGGCCTCGTCGGCGAGTCGGGCTCTGGCAAGAGCGCAACGGCGCTCGCCATCCTCGGACTCCTCGGTCCCTCGGCATCGGTCACCGGCCAAATCCTCTGGCATGGCATTGGCTCCGCTAACTCCGCTCCAACTGACCTCCTCGAGCAGCCCGCCGGCGCACTCCGCCGCATCCGCGGCCGTGAGATTGCCATGATCTTTCAAGAGCCGATGACCGCGCTCAATCCGGTGATGACGGTTGGCCGTCAAGTGGCAGAGAGCTATCAAGCTCACGCCCCCTCATTCACTGGCCGCGAAGCACGCCGTCGCGCCATCGCCGCGCTTGAGTCCGTCGCCATCCCCGATGCCGCGCAGCGCTACGGTGACTACCCCCACCAGTTTTCCGGCGGCCAGCGTCAGCGCATCCTCATCGCCATGGCGCTCATGCATCGGCCACGCCTGCTCATCGCCGACGAGCCCACCACTGCCCTTGATGTCACCGTGCAGGCCCAGGTGCTCGAGCTGCTGCGCGACCTGCAGCGCCAGCACGGCCTCGCAATGCTATTCATATCCCACGACCTTGCCGTGGTTGGCCAGGTCGCGAGTCGCGTCGCCGTCATGCGCTCAGGCGAAGTCGTCGAGACCGGCCCCGCCCAACGCATCCTGACCGCCCCCGAGCACCCCTACACCCGCAGCCTGCTGGCCGCCGTCCCAACGCTCGCCACCGATCGTTCCCGCCCACTGGCCATGGTGCGCTGAGCCACAAATCTCAATCCAAACGCACGACCGCCCCACGCCGAGACGAAAAATCGTCGTGACGAGGGGCAGCCTGGTTCGATCAGCGCCTGTCGTTATTCCGCTGCTGCGGTCTCGACCGCAGGCTCGGTTGCGGCTTCGGCGGCCGGTGCTTCGGCCTCTTCGCCTTCCACGACATCCGCCAGAACCTTCACCTTCAGTTGCGCGGTCACTTCGCGATGCAGCTTCACAGCTACCTTGAAGTCCCCAACGCTCTTCAGCGGCTCGGGGAGCTGAATCTTGCGGCGATCCACTTCAAAGCCCTGCGTCGCCAGTTCGGCCGCAATGTCAGAAGACGTCACGGACCCAAACAGGTGGCCATCCTTGCCCGACTTGCGCGTAAAGCTCAGCACCAGCGGCTCGAGTTTGGTCACCAGCTCTTCAGCCTGGACCTTCTCGGTCGCAGAGCGACGTGCCGCCGACGACTTCATCTGTTCGATAACTGCTTTGTTCGCGTCGGTGGCCTGCAGTGCCAACTTGCGGGGCAGCAGGAAATTGCGGGCGTAGCCGTCGGCAACCTTCACCACGTCGCCGCGGTGTCCCAGGTGCTCAATTTCTTCTTTCAGAATCACTTCCATCGGAATCTCTCCATCCATGCAGGTTGCCCGGTTGAGTTGCGCTCTGTCTCATCGACAGGAGGGCATGGAACCGGAAACCTTCTCGAGGTTCATTGTGTCGGCGTGCGAAGGGATTGCGCGTACTTGCTCACAATCGCGACCCCCGAACGCATCCGCCAAAGTTCAGTGCGCCCAGGCCTAGTGCCTGGTGGCAAACGGCAGCAAGGCGATGTTCCTGGCCTGCTTGATGGCGCGAGTCAGGCGGCGTTGGTGCGTGGTGCAAACGCCGGTCAGACGGCGGGGAACAATCTTGCCGCGCTCCGCCACAAACCCCTGCAACAGGCGAACATCGCGATAGGGGATCGCATCGATCTTCTCCGTGCAAAACTTGCACACCTTCTTGCGGCGGAAGAACTTTCCGCGTCCGCCGGGACCGCCTGAGGGTCTGCCGCCTGGGCCGCCCGCAGGCCTGCCCCCGGGACGCGGACCCGAACTGTGGCCGGAACCTGGGCCGGGACCCGATTCCGCTGGTGCAGCGCCCGTCTCGGACGCGCGTACTGGAGTTTCATCAGACATATCGTTTCCTCTTTGCTCTCTTCAATCTCACTCGATCCTCCGGCGGGCCCTCTGGCCATCCAGAGAATTGGATCTCTTTCTCTGTTCCATGTCCGAACTCGCAGCCTGGATTCATCAACCCAAGCCAGGCCCGAACGCGGCGTTGACCGTGATAACCGCTCAGGCGCTCGCCTGAACCGGCTCCACTGCCTCGGCCGCTGCAGGTGTTGCTGCTGCCGGAGCCGTCGCCAGAGCTGCCGCAGGAGCTGCTGCCGGGGCCGCATGCTCTGCGCTCACCTTGCGCCGGGTTCCACGCAGGGCCTTCACCTTGGCAAGGCGCTTTTCTTCCTCGTCAATGCGCACGGTGATGAACTTGATCACCGGCTCAGTTACGCGCAGACGGCGCTCAAGCTCAAGCACCACCGCGCCATTGGCCTCAATGGTCAGCAGAACGTAGTTGCCATCGACAAACTTGCGCACCAGGTAGGCCAACTTGCGGCGGCCCATCTTCTCCACGGTCTTTACCGCTCCGCCCCCACCGGTTACCGTGGTGGTGAAGCCGGCAATCAGCTTGTCCACATCCTCTTCAGCCGCGTCGGGCCGAACGATAAACATCACTTCATACAAACGTTGCATCCGCATTCCTTTTCCGCCGAAGCTTCAACTCCAGCTAACAGTTCACGGTCCGCTTTCGGATCCGGCTCCCTGTTGTTCTAGTCCCTGTTCTTCTAGTCCCTAGTCCCTGGTCCCTGGGTCTTTGTCCTTCCGGTTAAACTCGTTCATCGCGGCTGCCGGTCCAACTTCGAGGATCCGGCGCGTAGCGGTTGCCACCCGATCCAGAACCTCATCCAGCACCGTCAATTCTGCCTTGCGCATCGGCGAGAGCAGAAAATCTCTGCCCGGCCTCCTTCCACCCATGGCCTCTTTAGCCTCTGGAGCTAGATCCGGTCCAACCCCGATCCGCGTTCGCAACCACTCCTGACTTCCCAAAGCCGCCGTCACGCTGCGGGCTCCGTTGTGCCCTGCCGGCGAACCGCGCTCCTTGATCTTGAACGTCCCCAGCGTAAGATCCAACTCGTCGTAAATCACGAGCAGGTCTTGAGCGGGGTCCGCTTCAAACTCCCGAATCAGAGCGGCAACTGCAAGTCCGCTCAGATTCATAAATGTTTCCGGCTTGGCCAGCACCACCTCGCGTCCCGCTATACGGCAGGTCGCGGTGACAGCCCGGCAGCGCCGGTTTTGCACCACCACCCCTTCCTGCTCGGCGATGCGGTCAATTGCCATGTACCCCGCGTTGTGCGGAGTCCACAGATACTCCAGGCCGGGATTGCCGAGGCCCACCACCAAAAACGGGCCGCGGCGCTCTCCGGAGATACTTGCGTCGGCCAAGGCTTACTTCTTGGCTCCCGGTTCGGGCTTCTTGGCGCCTGCATCCGGCGCGTCCGTCTTGCCCTTCTTGGCAACTTCGGGCTCGGCAACAGTCGCTGCTGCCGCGGCGGCTGCCGCGGCTGCATCGGCCTCGGCTGCCGTGGGCGCTTCTTCACGGATCGAGACCACGTGGGCCACGGTGGCGTCTTCGTTGTTCAGATACTTGATCTTGTCCGAGTGGGGAAGACCACTTACCCGCAGAACTGCGTGCATTTCAAGGTCGCTCACATCCACGTCGATGTGCCCCGGAATGTCGGCAGGCAGACACTCAATTTCCACTTCTCGCATCACCTGGTCAAGGATGCCGCCGGCAGCTTTCACGCCAATCGGTATGCCCAACAGTTTCACGCGCACCTTCACGCGAAGAACCTTATCCAGTGCAATCCGCTTCATGTCGATGTGGATAAGCCGGTCGTTGATAGGCTCCCGCTGCCAGTCCACAATCATCGCCTTGGCCGCGGCGCTTCCCGCAACCTCCACGTCGAAGATCGTGTTGTGACCCGTCTCAGAGAAAAGAATCCGCGAAATCTGCTTGGGGTCCACTTCAACGGCCACGGCATCGTGACCCGAACCATAAAGAACTGCTGGAATCTTTCCTGCCACGCGAACGCGGCGAGCCGCATTCTTGTTGAACTTGCCCTCACGGGGCTTTGCATTCACTACTTCAGGCATTTCTCTCTCTTTTCCTTTTCGGGCACGGTAGAACAGCCTTTAGCCGCTAGCTTCTAGCTCGCTTGCCGCCCCTGCGAAATCAATCGCCCGCTCCCTTTGTTGAACTGCAGCTTCCAGCTACTAGCTTCCAGCCTTTAGCTACCTTGTCGTTGTCATGCAATGCTTTGACTCGTCCGTCAATTCATCGCCTTGCTGCCCTTCGTCGAGTTACAAGAGCTAGTTTCAAATTCGAACAAGCTAGCAGCTACGAGAACAGCGTGCTGACGCTCGTCTCCAGGTGGATGTTCTCAATCGCTGTGCCCAGCAGGCCAGCGATGGAGAGCACCTTGATCATTGGCAACTTGTTTGGCGCATCTGCCGACGCAACCGTCAGCTTTTGCCCCGCTTCACGCAACGGCACGGTGTTCGTCACCACCACTTGCTCCAGTCGCGACGCGGCAATTCGGTCGATCGCCGGCCCTGAAAGCACTGCGTGGCTTGCGCAGGCGTATACGCCGGTAGCACCTGCCGCGTAAAGCGCATCCACCGTCTTCACCAGCGTTCCGGCCGTATCGATAATGTCGTCAATAATCAGGCAGGTCTTGCCCTCCACGTCGCCCACCACGTTCATTACTTCAGCTACATTGATGTCCGTGCGGCGCTTGTCCACAATCGCCAGCGGTGCACCCATCTTCTGCGCAAAAAACCGCGCGCGTTCCACGCCACCCGCGTCCGGTGAAACAACCGTAAGATTGGGCAGATTCATCTCCCTGAAGTAGCTCACCAGCACCGGGCTGGCGAAGATGTGATCCACCGGAATATTGAAGAAGCCCTGAATCTGTGCCGCGTGCAGGTCTACAAACAGCGCCCGGTGCGCGCCCGCCGTCGTCAGCAGGTCGGCAATGAGTTTGGCGCTGATCGCCACGCGCGGGCGGTCTTTTCGATCCTGTCGCGCATATCCGTAATACGGAACTACCACCGTAATCCTTGCAGCAGACGCCCTCTTCAGCGCGTCGATCATGATCAGCAGCTCCACCAGGTGCTGGTCTACCGGGTAGCAGGTCGGTTGAACCACAAACACATCCACGCCGCGGACGTTTTCCAAAAGCTGGAAGTAAACTTCGCCGTCGGCAAATCGCTGAATCTTGGCCTGCCCCACCGAAACACCAATGTGCTGGGCAATCTCCTCAGCCAGCTTCGGGTTCGCCGTACCGCTGAACAGCTTGAACCGCCGGTCCTCGCTCAGTTTTGCGGACTTCTTGCGCTCGGGCGCTGCCTTCGCGTCTTTTGAGACTGGAGCTGCTTCCCTCAACGAAGGTTCCTTCTGCGCTCCGTCCTTCGGCGTCCCATCTTTCGGAGCCTTGGGCCCGCTTTCCGGCTGTTTGTCTTCCGCGATCAACGTCACTTGTTCCGCTTCCATCTCCGATGACCTCCAAGCTGGTTGGCTTTGGCTGCTACTCGGGTCAAACCCCAAAAAAGTTGGCTGGGCGACTAGGATTCGAACCTAGACAAATGCCTCCAAAGGGCATTGTCCTACCATTAGACGATCGCCCAACTTGGCCTACCGCTGGCGAGTCTCTCTCGCTCAATGGAGGCCTGTCAATCCTGTTCTTGCATCAGTATTTCCCGCCAGTATGCTGCTCTGGGAAGGGTTCGGGTTAACTCACTCCGCACCCCTGCCAGCTTCAGCCGTTCACACGCGATTTCTGCATCTCCACGGGTCTGGTACAACCCGTAAAGCGCCGAACCGGACCCCGATAACGAGGCGTAAATGGCTGCCTCCGGAGTTTCTGGAGCCGCAAGAATGCGCTTGATTTCTGCAAGGGAGGGATGCTGGGCAAACACGACTCGTTCGAAGTCGTTCTCAATCCAGCTCATGATCCCGGTGCGGACAAGCGCGGACTCTATTGGTCCCGCATGGTCCCCACTCGCTGTGGGGACACCGGAGGAGCCTGCTCCCTGCCCGCCCTTCCGAGTCTCTCCTGAAAAAGGAGGTCCTCCCGAAAAAGCTGCGACATAGGCGCGGCTCAACTGTTCTAGTCTATCGTCGCTTGACTGTTCGGTCAATCCTTCGACAGCGCAAAGGGCGTCCCAGTCGCGAAATGCCTGCGGCGTCGAGACTCCCACCTGTGGCAACGCCACCACGCACCAAACCGGCTCAAAGTCCGCGAGGGGCTCAACCTTCTGACCGCGATCCACCCCCAGAACCGCCCCGCCGACCAAAAACAGCGGCACATCCGACCCCACTTCGGCCGCAATTTGCAGCCTTCTCTCCTGCCAAGTAGGTCTGTCATCCTGAGCGTTTAATTGAGGTTTGTCATCCTGAGGGGAGGTCGCCGCGGCGACCGCAGTCGAAGGATCTGCGGTTGCTTCTCCGGTTGTCTCTTCCCGCTCCCCGCCCAAACCCCGGGTGCCCCGTCCTTCGAGCGGCTTTTCGAGGGAAAAATGCTCGAAGGATGGGGGACCATGAACACCCAACTCCCGTTCCAACCCCACCAGTGCCGCCACCGCATTGGCCGACCCAGCCCCCAGACCACCCTGCACCGGCAGCCGCTTCTCAATGTGGATTTCAACCTCTGCCGTCACACCGAGAGACTCCAATGCCAGAGAAACCATCCTCCACGCCGTGTTCTTCGCATCCGTCGGCACCCGATTATTGTTTGAGATCAGCCGAATCGCGGTCTCGCCCGCCCTCCGCGCCGAGACGGTCACAAGATCGTGCATCTCCAATGTCTGATAAACAGTGGCTAGCGCATGAAATCCATCCGCCCGCGCCGCTCCTATATACAGTCCCAGGTTAATCTTCGCGTGCGAGCGGACCGTGGTTGCCATGCACCTTCATTGTAGAAGGGCGTCTCCCAGCTAACGGCCACGCCGCGCCCGGTCTACGTTCGCCCGTTTAGCTGAATCGGTGTCCCTCAGCCCTGAACCGCGCTCCACACCTGCTCTTTCGCCTTCCGCAGCGCCGCCACTGCATCGCCGAGCGGCAAAAACTCCATCGCCACATTCTTCCGATAGCCAAGCCCCGCCAGCTTGCGATAGATGTTCGCGTAGTTGATCTCCCCCGTGCCCGGCTCGTGTCGCCCCGGCACATCCGCCACGTGAATCAGCCCGATCACGTCAATGTTCTTCTCCAGCTTCTCAATCAGGTTGCCGAAGCCCATCTGCTCGTGAAAGATGTCGTAGAGAAACTGGACCTGCGGATGCCCCACCGCGCGCACCACTTCAATTGCCTCCGCCGCCGAGGTCAGAAAGTACTTGGGCCGCTCCTCCACATGAATGCACTCCAGCAGCAGCCGCACCGGCTGGCCGTCGATCTGCTTGCCCTCCACCAGCTTCGCCGCCTGCTTCAGCCCTTCCACGCAGCTAGCGTGCTGCGCCTCCCTGCTCAACCCAGGAACCGTATCGCCAGAGAGCATGATCATCGCAGGACAGCTGAGCCTCTCCATCGGCCCGAGCCCCGCGCGCAACTGCTCCAGAAACGCGTCTCGCACCGACGGGTCCGCAACCCCGTGCCCCAACCCCGCCGTTGCATCAAAGCGAATCCCCAGCCGCTTTTGCGCGGCAATGGCGCGTTCAAAATCCGCGTCGCTCCACTTCGCGTACTCACCCACCAACTCCACGTTGCGATAACCCGCTTCAGCCACCTTCGCCAGCCGCTCCTCAAACGGCAGATCTTTGAAGACCGTCCACAGCATCACCGACAGGCCAAACTCCGGCCCGTTGCTCAATGGAACCGTCTCGGCCACCGCCGCGCGTCCCGCCGCCACAGCCGCCAGTGTCGATGCCGCAACTGATTTCGCAAACGTTCGTCGATTCACGTGTACTCCTTCGCAAATCCCAACAGTTTCGTCCTGACTTTCTCGCACCTGGGCCGCCCTGGCCTCGCTTCACGGTCACTTCTTCTTCTGTGCCCGCTTCAGCTCTTCCCAGTCCTTCTCCGTCTGGTCCGCATACGCCGCACCGAACTTCCACAGCGCACCCGCAAATCCGTCGCCCGCTCCCAGGTAGCCGGCAATCACCAGCGGGTCGCACGATCGCGCATGGCCCCGCGCCAGCAACTCGCCGCATACCTCGCCGAAGGCCGTCAGTCCCGCTCCCGCCAGGTCGTCCAACTCAATCGATCCTTTGTGGTCGTTCAACTGTCGCACCAGGTAGTCCCGGCTTCCAATGTGCGTCCAACCCAAAAACGGGTCCGACTGAATCTGCATCGCGCGCTGTCCTTCTGCCACGCGCCTTCCGTTGTGCGCTGGTGGATGCGCCTTCGGCAGGTAGCCTGCATAACCCGACGCCGGCTCCTCCTTGATCTGCAAAAACAGCGGGTCCTCCGCTCCATTTCCCTCAAAATAGACACAATAATCCCGCAGTCCCACCGAACCGGTCCCGACCACCTTAAACGCCACATCCACCGGCCTGTAGAACGACAACAAGTGCTGGCGTTGCGGCTCAAGAGTCGCAAGATACGGCTTAAGCGACGCCAGCACTTCATCAGCCTTGGCGCCCGTCACCCGCGTCAGTACCGGCTTAACCGTTTTAAAGCGCCGTGCCGCACCAGCCTTCTTGCTCGTCGGCTCAGTCAGCTGCTCCAAAGTATGCAGAGGCGTCGCGCGCTCCGCCTTCAACAGCGCCATATGCACAGGTTCCACCCTGCTGATCCTGTGTACCTGGAAGTGTGCCACCTCCAGGGTCGACATTCGAACAAACTCGCGCATCTGTGTACAGTACCGCTCAATGCACTCCTCCACGGCCTGCCGGACGTTTGTCTCCTTCTGCCCTGCGCCTCTGCCTGCCAGCGTGAGCGAGGCTGCCATCCGCTTCAGGTCCCATTCGAATGGGCCCCGAATCGTCTCGTCGAAGTCGTTGATGTCGAAGACCAGCCGTCCGTCCGGCGCACCGAAGGCTCCCACGTTCCGCACATGCGCATCCCCGCACAACTGGCTGGTGATCCCCGCATTTGGCAGGGCTGCCAGATCCGCCGCCATCACCGGCACTGCGCCCCGGAAGTACCCAAACGGCGAGTCGGCCATCAACTCACACTTCAGCTTTACCAGCTCAGGCACCCGGCCGCGAGTCGAGCGCTCCAGCAGCGCCAGCGGACTCGTCTTCCGCGCCTTGATGTTCAGCACCCCATGCTCAGACCGGCCCATCTGCTTGCGATGCGCCTGGCCCATCTCTCTGCGCTCTTTCGGTGTCGTCCATTGCATAGCCCGGACCATACACGCTCGCGTCTCGCCTTCGCAACTCAACCTGAGACGCAAGCAACCCATAGTTTCAGTGATTTAAACTGCTGGCTGGTAGACCCCGTTTTTCTCAGCGCATCCCGAAGCCCCATTGGGACCCATCCTGGAGGACTTTTCCTTGTCGCACAAGCCTGTCGTCATCGCTTCGCTCGCTCTCGGTCTCATCCTCGCTTCAACCACCCTCGCCGCGCAGGCTCCGCCCAAGCCGCTCACCATTTCCGACATCTTTGCCCACGGCCCCATCACCGGCGAAATGCCCAACGGCATCTCCTGGTCGCCCGACGGAAGGCACCTCACCTACATCGACGGTGGCGAACTCATCGATATTGACCCCGTTTCGGGCAAGTCGCACATCCTCGTCAGCAAGGCCAAGTTCGCTTCGATGTCTGGCGCAGCCGGCTCTGAGAAGGACCGCGATCACCGCGACCGCTATAAAATGGCCTCCTACCAATGGGCGCCCAATTCCGCGCATCTGCTCTTTGACTCAAACGGCAGCCTCTTCCTCTACGACTTGAAGAACGGCACCGGCATTGAGGTCGGACACACCGGCTCTGCCTCCGGAGACGATCCCAAGTTCTCGCCCAACGGAGAGTACATCTCCTTCGTGCGCGACCATGGCCTGTCCGTTCTCAAACTCGGCAACTCGGGCTTGCCCGCCATCACTGTTGCGGGCTCTCCCAAGCCAACCACTCTGAATGGAGAGGTCGATTGGGTCTACGAAGAAGAGCTTGAGGTCCGCAGCAACTACGCATGGGCGCCCGACTCCAGGAGCCTTGCCTTCCTGCAGATGGATGAGGAATCGGTTCCCCAATACCCCATCGCCGACTGGATTCCAACCCACGCAACGGTGGATTTGCAGCGGTATCCCCAGCCCGGCGACCCCAACCCCGATGTCCGCATCGGTGTTGTCGGCGCCAAGGGCGGCAAGACGCAATGGGTGAAAATTCCTTTCGCAGCCGGCCATGACTACATCCCTCGCTTTGGCTGGGTCAATCCGAAGACCCTTTGGATTGAGACCTTAACCCGCGATCACAAGCACCGCACCATCTACTTTGTTGAATCCGGTTCATCCAAGGCTCTCCCCGTTCTTGAGATAACCGACGAGAAGTTTATCGACGATAACTATGACGTATCGGTCGACTCCGGAACCGTGGTCCTCACCAATTGGACCGACGGCCACAATCATCTCTATCTCTACAGCTACGACGCCAACAATCCCCTCGCCGGCCCTCTTAAACTTGAGCGCCAGCTCACCAAGGGCGACTTCGAAGTCACTGAGGTGCTCAATGTCGACCACGCCGGCAAGGTGATTCAGTTCGCCTCCAACGAAGGCGATCCGCTTCAGCAGCAGCTTTGGCAGGTCAGCTACGAAGGCGATCGTAAGCAGTTGAGCTCGGCCCCCGGCTTCCACATCGGCATCGTAGCCCCTGTCGGCGGAGCTTTCGTTGACCGCAGCTCCACACGCGTCGAACCGGCCTCATTTGACGTTTGCTCCGCTCCGGGAAAATGCACTCCCTTCTGGTCCTCGCGGGCACTTGAGCCTTTCCAACTCCACGCCCCGCAGCAACTTCAGGTCAAGGCGCACGACGGCACCACGCTCTACGCAACGCTTTTGCTCCCCGACAGCGTCGGCGATCCAGCCAGCGTCCCTCTCATCGTTAACCCCTATGGAGGTCCTGGTCCCGAAACCGTCGCCAACCGCTACGGAGGCGATGGCATGCTATTCGACCAGTTGCTTGCCCAACATGGCTACGCCGTACTGCACGCGGATAATCGCGGCATGGGCGCGCGCGGACGCGACTTTGCTCAGGCGGCCTACCACAATTTCGGCCCTGTGCAGCTTGAAGACCAGTTGACCGTGGTCGATTCAGTCCTCGCCCAATACCCGCAGCTCGATTCCAAGCGCCTCGGCTGGTGGGGATGGAGTTGGGGCGGCACATTCACGCTCTATGCCCTCTCTCACTCCGACCGTTTCCGCGCTGGCGTCTGCGTTGCGCCCGTCACCGATTGGGTCAACTACGATTCCATCTACACCGAGCGATACATGAGCCAGCCCTCCGAGTTCTCCACGGGCTACCACGATTTCTCGGTCGTCAATTCTGCGGCCAATCTCAAGGGCCATCTCCTGCTCGTACACGGCACGGGCGACGACAACGTCCACATCGAAAACACCGTGCAGTTCGTGCAAAAGCTCATCGAGGCGCAGATTCCCTACGACCTGCAGATCTACCCGCGCAAAACTCATTCCATCGCCGGCCCCGACGTGCGCACCCATCTCTACACCCGGATCCTCGCGCACTTTGACAAGTACCTCAAGCCGCCTGTTGCCCCATCCGCCCACGATTGAGGTCCAGCCCACACCAATCGCCCTGTGCCGCTCTGTGAAGATCTGGAGAGCGTTGCAAACGGGCGACCGAAGAATATGTCGAGCGGTCGCGGGGCCTGAGCGTCTGTGTGAATAGAAGCAGCGCAACCAGGCAGCGCTCAGAAAGCGAGGCCGGGAGAGCATTGCCTCGGCCAAAGATCGCATTTTAGGGGGAGAGATTGAACATGAGCACCGACGGACTTCATTGGCGAAATTGTGCGCGGCTGTTGCTCGGCGTCGCGCTGGTAATCACCGGGATGACGCAAAGCGCGCGGGCACAGGACGCAGAAGAACAAAAGCCGTGCCCAGCTAAAACGGCGCCGCCGACGGAATCGACTGTGACGGTTTACCTGAAATATGTGAGCCAGCAGCAGGAGGCAAACGACCTGCAGACCGCTGTACGCAACATGGTAACGCGCGCGCGTGTCTACTATAACCCGTCAGCGAACGCGATCATGCTGCGCGGAACCGCCGATGAACTGGCAATGGCGCAGAAGGTGATTGCGGATCTCGACCGCCCAAAGAAGGCCTATAGGCTGGAGTACACGGTTCAGATGATGGACGGCACAAAGCCCGGTGCGACGCAGCACTATTCGCTGATTGTAGTGCCGAGCGAGCGAGCCCAACTGAAGCTTGGGAATCGCGTGCCGTTGGTGACGGGGAAGACTGACGCTGATACCGCGGCCGCGTCTTCGCAGGTGCAGTATATCGACGTTGGGCTGAGCATCAGTGCAACGCTGAGCGGTGGCGGAGACGGGTTGATGCTGCGAACAAAGGTGGAACAGTCGACCCTGGCCGAAGAGAAGTCTGGGATGGGCCCGCAAGACCCGGTGCTGCACCAGGCAGTTCTGGAGAATGCGTCCACGATAACGCTGGGGAAGGCGCTGACGCTGGGATCGCTGGACATTCCAAATGGCACAATCAAGCTCGAAGTTGAGGTTGTTGCTGAAGCGATGAAGTAGGGCGGATGAACGGCGTCGCGTGTTGGTGGACTCGGGCTCAGAGGGCCGCAGTCTAAGCTTGCCGGTCAGAAGTCAATCATCAGAGATGATTGATCAGCGAAGCGATGCAAGCCGCGCCGAAGCCGTTGTCGATGTTGACTACCGAGACGTTGGGCGAGCAGGTATTCAACATGCCGAGCAGTGCGGCAACCCCGCCAAACGATGCGCCATAGCCGACGCTGGTGGGGACGGCGAGCACGGGGGCGTGGACGAGCCCGCCGACAACAGTGGGCAAAGCGCCTTCCATCCCGGCGCAGACAATGAGCACGCGAGCAGACTGGAGCGAAGTTTTCTGCGCGAGCAGGCGATGGATGCCGGCGACGCCCACGTCAGCGATGAGCTCGACGGTGTTGCCCATCAGGCGTGAGGTAACGGCGGCTTCTTCTGCGACGGGCAAGTCGCTGGTGCCGGCGCAGACCACACCGATCGTTCCCTTCCCGGCGGGAGCAGCAGTTTGGCTGAGCGTGATGCACCGGGCGGTAGGGTGATGCTCGGCCTGAGGTACGGCGGCCCGAACTGCGGCCCACATCTCGTCGGAGGCGCGCGTAGCGAGCACGTTGCCGCCGGCCTGGGCCATGCGGGCAAAGATTGTGGCCACCTGGGAGGCAGTTTTTCCGGCGGCGAAGATGACTTCGGGCATTCCCGTGCGCAAGGCGCGATGGTGGTCGAGCTTGGCGAATCCGAGGTCTTCGAAGGGCAGGTCCTTAAGGCGATCGACGGCATCGCCGACGGCAGTGTGACCATCGCGGACTTCGTTGAGGAGAGTTTCGAGGCGAAGACGATCCATTTTAAGAACTCCTACTGCGGGTACTCGGCGCTTCGATCGGCTGCGAGGTAGAGGCTCATCGCTGTCTGATGGACCTGTTTGAGCGGAACGGAGTGCTCGGCGGCGAGACGGCGGCAATCCTCATATTCTGGCGATGCGTTGGCAACCGCGCCAGAGGGCCAGCGCGCAATCTTGATGCGGACCGGACCCCATGGCGTGGTGACTGTTTGGAAGTCGCGAGCGAGCGACTCCTTGTTCTCGATACGCCAGTGGAGGCCGATGGTAGTGGTCTCGCGGAAGATCAGGTCGCGCAGCGCGGGAACGAGGTCTGGGCGGCAGAGCACGGTGAGTTGTACCCCCGTGCGGCCTTTCTTCATCTGCACGGTTGCGCGATACACGTCCCAAGCACCTGCGGCGAGAAGAAGTTCGCTGACGTAGCCGAGGATCTGCGGACTTGAGTCGTCGATCACGGTTTCGAGAATGGCGATCGGCTCGGAGATGTGCGCTGGTGCGGCATCGGCCGACTCGCCGATGAGAATGCGGAGCAGGTTGGGCTCGCCCGGGGTGTCTTTGCCTCCTGCGCCGTAGCCGGAGGACTTGACCTTAATCGGCGGGAGCGACTCGTAATGCACGTCGAGCATGCGCAGAACGGCTGCACCTGTGGGCGTGACGCGCTCCATAGGCGGGCCGGCTGCGTAGACGGGCGCGTCGCCGAGAAGGGCAAGCGTGGCGGGGGCTGGCACAGGCAATGTGCCGTGCTGGCAGACAACGGTGCCGCTGCCGACGTTGAGGGGCGTGGCCAACCAGCGATCGATGTTGAGGGATTCAGCGCCGGCAGCTCCACAGACGATGTCGACAATGGTGTCGATTGCGCCAACCTCGTGGAAGTGGACTTTCTCAAGGGGGATGGAGTGAATGGCGGCTTCAGCCTCGCCGAGAAGTTGGAAGGCGCGGCTGGAGCGGGCCTTTACGGATTCAGAGAGCGGCGCGGCGGCGATGATCTTGAGAATGGAAGAGAGATGGCGATGGGGGGCGTGGGTGTGCGTTTGGCCCTCATGAGTATGCGTGTGCGCTGGTGCGGCGGGCCCCGGGGCGACTACGTCGACCTTTGTGCCGGTGATGCCGCCGCGGACGACCTTACGCGATTCGAGACGCGCGCCGATGTTGAGCGCGGCGGTGGTCTCTTCAAGAAGGGTAATGGGAACGCCGGCGTCGACAAGTGCGCCGAGGAACATGTCGCCACTGATGCCAGAGAAGCAGTCGAGATAGCCGATACGCATCGCTTTGTGATTCTAAATTGTGCGCTAGGCGCCGCGGCGGAGGAGGACTTCGGCGGGGATGACGGAGTTGAGGGAGCCGGAGCGGAAGCCGGCGGTGTCGATGGTGACGTATTGATAGCCGG
>Ga0182015_10001443_pt1 | contig 31355 bp, 28 predicted proteins | sample 712P3MmetaG_FD_120478 | JGI IMG/M metagenome (GOLD analysis project Ga0182015, IMG submission 120478) | Permafrost microbial communities from Stordalen Mire, Sweden - 712P3M metaG | ecosystem: Environmental > Terrestrial > Soil > Wetlands > Permafrost | place: Sweden: Stordalen | collected... | reverse complement strand
GGCTTGATCTTCCGAGTCGACCGCTTCCCCGAAAAGAATCCGGTCTCCGTTGGGCGTCGCAGAACTGACCACATACCGGGAGACGATCCATCCGGTAATCGTCTTCTCCTCGGTCATGTTGGCCTCAACATGCACCCAATCGGGAGTAGTTTCCAAAATAATGACTTCGCGTCCGCGATCAAGTTCACCCAGCTTGGTCGAACTGGAGTCCGGAGAAAGATAAATTGCCGCCACCCGGATTGGAGCGCCCCGTATCACGTCCGCCGACGCACACAGGCTCATGAGTAACACAAACGCCGTAAGTATAGATAACCTTACGTGTTCCGGCCCGCGATCCTTGCTCTTGACGTCATCCTGAGCTTGCGAAGGATCTGGCGCGCACCAGTTGCGCCTCAATCCGAATTCGTCAACCCGCGTCACGAGAAACATTGTTTTAACTTGTCCAAAATTTACTCGATTACGTTCGGTTACTGCTGAAGTGGTTCAAACCGCATTTCCCGAAGCATCCCGGGATCGATATTTCCCCCGCTGATCACCGCAACATTCCATTTCGATTTTGGCAACTCGTCGGCATGAAATAAAAATCCTGCAACCGCGACCGCACCACTTGGTTCGGCAACAGTCTCCTCGTTGGATGCCAGGAGTTGCATCGCCTTCCGGATTTCCCTTTCCGTAACCGTCAAAATATCGTCCACATATGCCTGAATATGCTCAAAATTGATTGCGCCAATGCTCTGGGTTCGGAGACCATCGGCAATTGTGCTGGAAGCCTGTTCCGCCGCGAATTCCACAATTTTCCCGGAACGAAAGCTGGCTTGAGCATCGGCGGCAAGCAACGGTTCCACGCCGATGACCTTCGCTTTCGATCCGCTAAGTTTAATCGCCGCTGCGACTCCACTAATCATTCCGCCGCCCCCCACTGGCACAAGCACCGTCTCTACATCTGGCATGTCTTCCAGTATTTCGACGCCGATGGTTCCCTGGCCTGCAATAATTTTCTCGTCGTTGTAGGGCGGCACAATCACGTATCCATGTTGAGCTGCTAATTCTTCTGCTTTGGTTTGCCGCTCTGCACTGCCCGGACCTACCAGTACGATTTCAGCGCCGAGTCTCGCGGTTGCCTCTCGCTTGATCGGCGGCGCATTGTTTGGCATTACGATTATCGCCTTAACTCCTAAAGCCCGTGCGGCATATGCAACGCCTTGCGCGTGATTGCCGCTGGAATAAGATATGACTCCCCGATTCCGCTCCTCCGGGCTCAGCGACGCGATTTTGTTATAAGCCCCGCGAAGTTTAAACGCGCCGATAGGCTGCTGGTTCTCCGGCTTCAGGTAAAGTTTGCGGTCGTTATCGTGTGCGGCCGTCGCGTGAATATAGGATTCAATCAGAGAAGTGCGGACGGCTATCCCCTGAAGCCGACTCTGAGCGCTGCGGACGTCGTTCAAACTTATGATGTTTCGGCCCTCGACTAAGAGTATAGAGCTTCCGTCGAACGTGATGGCGCTGCGGGTGGTGTCTATCGGCGCCCGGCGACAATCCATTGCCGCGCCTCCGGCCGACCAAGTATGATGGAAGCGTGAGTTTCTCTGAAACCATCTTTCTTTTCCTGCTGGCATTGGTGATATTCGGGCCAAAGAAGTTGCCCGAAATCGGCCGGCAAATAGGGAAAATGCTCAACGAGTTCCGTCGCGCGTCCAATGAATTTAAGTCCCAGATCGAATCTGAAATATCGCAAATCGACGCCGAAAAGAATCGACGCCAGATCCTGCCCCCCTCAGAGCCTCCCGAGGGTGCCGTAGCCGCCTTGCCAATGACCCCTCAACCATCACATTCCCCGGTGCCGTCGACCGAGCCGGTACCCTTTGGCAGTGCCGCATCTTCTTTGGAACTAAATTCGGCGACCCTAAATTCGGCTAATAAGGCCTCCGATGTCTGAAATTGCCGCCGATCTTAACTCAGCCGGCTCTGAACCGGAAACTGAAACTATGCCAGCCATGAGCTTCCTCCAACATTTGGAAGAACTTCGCAAGCGGCTCGTCTACTCAATCATCGCAATTGCGGTAGGCATGGGCGCTTGTTGGGGGTATCACGAGGCGATCTTCGGGATCATGCAACGCCCCATCATGGATGCGCTGCACAAGAATGGATTGTCCGACAAGCTGGTCTATCTTAATCCCACCGAGCCCTTCAACCTTTACTTGAAGATAGCCCTAGTAGCGGGTGTATTCGTTGCCTCTCCGGTGGTTCTGTATCAAGTTTGGATGTTCATCTCTCCCGGTCTTTATCGGAACGAGAAGCAATACGTATTCCCCTTCATGTTTTCAACCATCGCTCTGTTTATAGGCGGCGGATATTTCGGCTATAAACTGGTTTACCCATTCGCCTTGGATTTCTTGATCGGATTCGGCAAGCAGTTTCAGCCGATGATCACAATCGGCGAGTACACGAATCTATTCCTGACTGTGATTCTTGGATTGGGACTGATTTTCGAGATGCCCATCCTGATTTTCTTCCTCGCTTTAATGGGTGTGGTCAGCGCGGGCTGGATGTGGCGCAACATCCGTTACGCGGTGCTCGCCATTTTCGTTATCGCGGGCGTCATCACCCCGACCAGCGACATTTTGAACATGTGCATCCTCGCGGCGCCGATGCTGGGACTTTACGTAATCAGCATTGCGATTGCATGGTTCGTCCATCCCACTCAACGCCGGGCCCGAATGGCGCGGAGAGCAAAATGACGGCACACGACCCATGTAGTGACAGCCGCCCCCGGCTGTCCAGGCTGGCGAAGTCAGCCTCTTTTTTTTCTTTGCTGCTGGTGAGTTGTCTGACCGCCTGCGCGCAAACTGGCAAGCTTCCGCCTCCCCCGGCCATTCCGGCCCAATCTTCTGCGAAGCCGTCGGATAGCGGAGCCGCTCCGGCGTTCAATTCAGCGCGCGCCATGCAATACGTAAAAGATATTGTCGCCTTCGGCCCCCGGCCAATCGGCAGCGCCAATCACAGGGAAGTCGAGAACTACATTCTCGCCCACCTGAAAGGCGACGCTGTCGAATCCGATTCATTCGTCGCCAATACCCCGGAAGGTAAATTTCCCGTCCACAACATAGTTGCGAAATTCCCCGGCACCCGCGATGGAATCATCGTAATCGCCAGCCATTACGATACGAATTATCCTCTGCGCGATACCGCCTACGTCGGAGCCAACGATGGTGCCTCATCCAGCGCTCTCTTACTGGAGATCGCCAATCAACTGCGCGGGAAAAAACCAGAAGGCTACAGCATATGGCTGCTGTGGGATGACGCGGAAGAATCCATGCAACTGCCCTGGGTGGATGCCGAGAGTCTTTACGGCGTTCGCCACATCGAAGAAAAATGGCAGGCTGATGGCACGCTCAAGAAGATAAAAGCATTTCTGCTCGCCGACATGATCGGCGACGCGGACCTGAATATCGAGCACGACACGGATTCAACGCCTTGGTTGGAAGACCTGGTTTATCAGGCCGCAACCCGACTCGGATATCAGTCCCATTTTTTCGGTCGGACGCTACCCATCGACGACGATCACATGCCATTTGTGCGCCAAGGCGTTCCCAGCGCCGATCTGATTGACCTCGATTACGGTTATAACAATGTGTTTTGGCACACCCCACAAGATACCGTCGACAAGCTAAGCCCTCAAAGTCTACAAATCGTCGGCAGCGTAATTCTTGAAACCGTCGACATGATCGACCACCGCTGACGCCGCGGAGCACAAAAAATGTCATCCCGACTGAAGTGGAGGGATCCCGCTGTCGGGTGTTGCTCGGAAGCGCCTCGAATCCCTGTTCATTGTTTTTCAACCAGAGCGGAGAACTTAGAACTCAGAACTGAAAATCCCTTTCCGGTGACTATTTGAATCAGCCACTCTTTTGGAGCCTCTTCATTTCTCTGGTAATGGTGTTGCTTGTCCTGGATCTCGCTCCTGGCAGGCGGTCCCAATCAATAAGCCTGAAGAGATCACTCATCTGGAGCGCGATCTGGGTCACCCTCGCCGCCACATTTGCCGCCATACTTCACTGGTGGCAAGGTGGGACCACGACCCTGGAGTTCTCAACCGCTTACCTAATTGAGCTGTCGCTCAGCGTCGATAATCTATTCGTCTTTTTGCTGATATTCCGCCACTTCAACATCCCTTTGGGAGATCAGCACAAAGTTTTATTGTGGGGAATCGTAGGGGCGATGGTAATGCGAGGAATTTTCATATTCGCCGGAGTAGGGCTCCTTCGCAAATTCGATTGGCTCGTGTACGTATTCGGTGCGTTCTTGATTTTGAGCGGGCTCAGGCTGTTTGTTAAGGACAAATCCGAAATTCACCCCGAAAAGAGCCGGATACTGAAATTGTTTCAGAAATTCATTCCCGTGACGGAAGACACATCGGGGGACAGTTTCTTTATTCGCCGTTCCCGCCTCTACGCCACGCCGTTATTTCTTGTGTTAGTTCTTATCGAGACGGCCGACCTGCTATTTGCCCTCGACTCGATTCCCGCAGTGCTGGCGATTTCCCGCAATTTCATGATCGTCTTCACGTCCAACATTCTTGCTATTCTCGGTCTGCGTTCCATGTACTTCGCATTGGCTGGAGTCATAGGAAGTTTTAAATCTCTCCACTACGGCTTGTCGGCGGTACTAATTTTCGTCGGAATCAAAATGCTAATTGGGCATTATCACGAAATACCCACTGCTCAGATGTTGGCGGCAGTGGGAGCGATTCTCTTGATTTCGGTTTTAGTATCGCTATTTTCAAAAACTGAAACCCATCCACCTCCGCCGGCATGAATTCCTAAACAAATTGAACGGAGTCGCCCTTAAGAACCGAATGCTTCAAAAATTTCTCATCGTTATGATGGGGAAAATCCAACCGGTAGTGTGCGCCGCGGCTCTCCTCCCGGGCGAGCGCCGAGCGTACCACCAACATACCCGCAGCGTGCAAATTTTGCGCTTCATGCGCGCGTCTTGTTTGCGGTCGACTTATTTCGCCCTCAATCTCTTTCAACATATTGAATGCCTTTGACAAACCCGCGGCATCTCGAACGATCCCGGCATATTGCCACATCAGATCTTGAATCTTATCGATGGTTGCTTCGCAATCTGAATCCGTGAACTGTGAGACTCGAGATTCCATACCCTCGCCTGTATTTGTTCCAGCAATCGCATGTTCTCGCATGCTTTGTCCGGCCCGGGCTCCGAAAACCAATCCCTCGAGCAGGGAATTGCTGGCCAGACGATTGGCTCCGTGAACTCCGGTAGCAGCAGCTTCGCCGGCGGCATATAAGCCAGCCAAAGTTGTTCTTCCTTCAAGGTCGGTGCGAACCCCACCCATCGCGTAATGCGCCGCCGGACGCACTGGCACCAGTTCGGTCGTGATGTCAATGTTGTATTGCAGGCAAGTGCTGTATATGCGGGGAAAGCGCGCCTTCAGGCGTTCGGAATCCATATGCGCTAGGTCCAAATACACGACAGGATCTTTGACGGCCATGATTTCAAGCTCATGCACAATGGCGCGTGCGACGACATCCCGTGGCGCAAGCTCTCCCAGCGGATGATACTTGTGCATGAAACGATCCATTTCCGCGTTGCGCAGGTATGCGCCTTCTCCGCGCAACGCCTCCGACAACAGGAATCTCGGCGCACCTTTTAGATATAGAGCTGTGGGATGAAATTGAATGAATTCCATATCGCTGATTTCGGCGCCGGCTCGAAATGCCATCGCGACGCCGTCGCCGGTAGCGACCCTGGGATTGGTCGTGTTGCGATATAGCTGTCCCAAGCCCCCCGTTGCGAGCAATACAGTAGACGCCGCTATCGAGAGACGTTCGCCGCCTTCAGCGATTACGCGGATACCGCAAACTGCGCCGTTCTCGATTTTCAAATCGGTTGTAAATTCGAATTCGCAGATCGTAATAGTTTTGAGAGTTTTCGCTTTAGCGTAGAGAGCGCGAAGAATTTCGCGACCCGTGGAGTCACCGTGAGCGTGCAGGATGCGGCTGCGACTATGGGCGCCTTCGCGTCCGAAAGTCAGTTTTGTTCCCTGGCGGTCGAACTCCGTCCCCCACTGAATCAATTCCTCAATGCGGGAGGAAGCATCCTCGACTAAAACTTTTGCCGCTGCCTGGTTGCAGAGTCCGTCGCCCGCTACCAGGGTGTCTTGCAGATGAAAGCTAATTTCATCTTCATCGCTCAACGCCGCCGCGATTCCCCCCTGCGCCCACTGGGTGTTGGAATCCGTAACTTCTTTCTTCGCTAGAACTGCAACCCTACCGGCGGGCGCCAATTCAATCGCCGCGCGCAATCCGGCGACTCCCGCCCCTACAACCAAAAAATCGGTTTCGGAAGGAGCGCAATTCATGAAATTAGTTTCTGAGAGGGCAAGAAGCAAAATGGTACCACGCACGAAAAGGCGGAATGAGGCCACCGAGAATATTGACATCGCATTGCGCCCCTCGGCATTCAGTTATGATGTGAACTCCATGTCGCAGGCAGCAATCCAAATAAGAGTTAATCTTCCACAGAACAGTTATAACGCCATAATTTCCAGCGGACTATTACCTAAAACCGGCGAATACTTGCGCGCTTTAGTCGAAAGCGACAGGCGGGTGTTCGTGGTGACGGTGCCCCCGGTACGTCGCAAGTGGGGAAAGAAGTTGATGACTTCGCTGAACGCTGCAGGCTTATCGGCAGAGCTGATTGAAATGCCCGACGGAGAACGCCAAAAAAAACTCGCCACCGTTGAAGTTCTCGCGGAGAAGCTTATAGCCCTTGGCGCCGAGCGAAATGCAGTGATTATCGCGCTGGGCGGTGGAGTCGTGGGCGACGTCGCAGGGATGTTGGCGTCGATCTACATGCGAGGCGTGAGTCTTGTGCAGATTCCAACAACCATTCTTGCGCAAGTCGACGCCTCCATTGGTGGCAAGACGGGGGTAAATCTGCGCGCTGGAAAAAATCTGCTCGGCACTTTTCATCATCCGCTCGCCGTCTTAATCGACCCGGGGGTATTGGCTACATTGCCGGAGCGCGAGTTTCGCGCCGGACTTTACGAATCGCTGAAGTGCGGCGTGATCGGCAATCCAGAATTGTTTCACCGCTTGGAAAAAAGTAAAGTGAAACAGCTGCGAGAGGATACCGCGGAACTCGAATGGGTAATCGCCGAGTCCGTAAAACTCAAAGCCGAAGTAGTTTCCACGGACGAGCGCGAAAGCGGCCTGCGTCGAGTTCTTAACTTTGGCCACACCATCGGCCATGCTCTCGAAGCCGAATCCGGTTATCGCCGGTTTCTTCACGGTGAAGCGGTTGCCTGGGGCATGATCGCCGCCGCCAATATATCAGCAGCAGTCGGCCGATTAGATACGGAAACCACGAATCAAATTACTAAGTCCATACTTTCATTCGGCAGTCTGCCAAGAGTTACAGCCGACGGGCGCAAGATTCTCCGCCTCTTGCAATCCGACAAGAAGACAGCCGACGGGAAGGTTCACTTCATATTACCCACAAAAATAGGTCATGTGGAAATAGTGAACGATGTTCCCGACAAAATAGTCGTTGAGGCCATTGGGACGATTCGAAATCTTTCTTAAGCCCTTTGGCGGAACTTGGCAAAAGTGATCTTTCCGTCGCACCAAGCTGGGAGATTTTTCCCATGGCAAGGGCCATCTATTGGTTTGGCGAATCGACGCTGTTAAAATGACGTGTCGCGTGGCAACGTGGGGCTGTAGCTCAGCTGGGAGAGCGCATCGTTCGCAACGATGAGGTCGCCGGTTCGATCCCGGCCAGCTCCACCAATCCGCAGTATTCCTTCTTCAGCAATGAGGCGTGCCACGCTAGGTCCTGCGTGCTATCCCGATGTGTCGCAACGGATGAAACGCGTCGCCCAAGCGAACGACGCGTTTCATAACCAATTCCGAAGCGGACTTTACGACATTAAACTTCTACGAATTGTCCTTCGCCTCCATGGTATATCTGCCAATCTCGTGGAGCAGCGGTCGCGCTGATGCCGGGACTGGAACCTTGCCGTCAAGGATGTCATGCCGGTCGACATCGTGTCCGTACATGGCGCGATCACCACTCGTGTCTGCCCGTACCACAGCGCCGTCCAGACTGACGCCGGCAAAAATACCCTTGGAACGCGAATAGGTCAGAATTTCCGCACTCATCCTGGCATCTGTGGCGGCGGCAGCATCACGCCCTATGGGACCGGCCGCGACCGAAGCATCCGCGCCAAGTTTAAATTTATCTCCCAGAAGGCTCTGTAGAGCGTGATCATTCATGAACAGCATCACGATATCGGTCGACGATCCGCCAATCTGATAGCCAACGCTTCCTCCCTCAATAGCCAGAAATATAGGGGCGCTCCATTTATGGTCGCGATGGCAGGTTACCAGTCCCCGGCCATAATTTCCGCCGAAAACAAACGCAAATTTCTTGTCGCCAGGAATAATCGCGACACACTTCGCCCGAGCTAGCAGATCGTTCGGAATGCCCTTATCCGGTGTGTCCATGATCTGCCTGAACACCTCGGCAGCCTTGTTGGTGCGATTAACGTCGTCTTCGCGGTCAGAAGCGACTGCGGATAAAGTTACCAGCAAGATCAAACTGCTTACTATCAGAATCCGTTTCCACATGTATTTCTCCTCTCAAAGTTTAGCTCGTTAAGTGGTTGTGCAGTTTCCGGCGGAAACTGGAAATTCTAAATCGGTGGCCTTCCTCTAAGAAACTTTCCGGCGAATACAAGATGCAATACTCGATCTTACTGTTGCTTCATTCTGTTGTGTCATTGCCGATGTCGCGCTTCGGATAGACACCAGAGATCGAATTCTATCTGCGGTCATTGGAAAGAAAAAGAAACTGAAGAGGCATTTTAGACCTGCGAAATCTCGCCTCGTTGGCACTCCGATGAGAAACGTGTCGCCACCATGGGCGCGTCACCGATTGTATCGGAAAGGTGCCATCGGTAGAGTAGAGTCAGCTTCGAAGTGTTGGTTTTCAATGCGACCCTCCCATATCGGGAACATCGAATTCGAGGATAATACTCGGTTGTCAAACAGAGACATCAGCGGAATGTTTGCCCAACGGTAATACATCAGATAACGTTTGTTTTCTAGCCGCCAATCGGGGCAAAAAAGCTTCGCGATGAGATAATGCGGGCTCCAGCAGAAAGAGGAGGAAACATGAAGTCCGCTTTATGGAAGTTTGCGTTTGCGGGTTTCCTACCTATTGCCCTGCTAGGGGCTGCGTCCCCAGCGACCCATAAATCCGAAACCTTTACCGGTAGGGTTAGCGACGCGATGTGCGGAGCCGAACACATGGAACCTGGAGTTACCGCAGCGGATTGCACCCGCGCCTGCGTCGCCAAAGGTTCGAAGTACGCCCTTGTCATCGGAGACAAGGTCTATACCCTTGACGGTGAGGACAAAACGGCGCTGGACCAACTAGATAAATTAGCCGACAAAAAGGTAACAGTCATGGGAACTGCCGAGGGAGACACAATCCACGTGGCGTCAGTTGTCCCGGCAAAATAAAAAGTTTTACTGGTTGCAATGTTGAGGGCTGCGGAGGAAAAACCGACCTCCCCTTCAGTGGACAAGCGCGAACCGTGTCGCAATCGCTTCCAGTTGGCGAAGATGATTAATGTCGTGCCCGCCCATGGTTTCCACGATTGTCTTGAAAGTCATCTCACCCCGTTCTGGATGAGTGACTTTTTTCGCGAATGCGTCGCGCGATACATTGCGGATCAAAGAAAGGTTCCATTGCCTCATGGACGAAAAGGCGCCGATCGCTTCTGCTGCCGAATAAGACGAATAGGTCGCCGCCCACTTCTCCTGATCAAAAGGTTGCACGACATGTGCGTCCTCGGCCAAAGTCTGGCGCAATCGAAAAGCGAATACCAGTTCGCAATCCGCGAGATGACAAACAATCTCTCGTGCGTTCCACTTGCCAGGTGCGGGCGAGTGTTCTATTCGTTTATCCCCTATGGTTCCGAGAAACTGGGAAAGTTGTGCGGACGTGGTCGCCATCACTTCCAGCGGATCGCGGTCCCCTAAATAAGAAGCATAAGGATTCAAAGCCATCGGTGGATAATAATAACCCGTTGGCGCTCACTGTCTCAATCACGACAGTTACGAATCTGATCTTCTTGAAATTCCTTGGTATTCTAAGATTCCATAAGAGGGGGAGCCATTTTGCAGCCTGAAAGATTCCGCGTGGGCCTAGTGCAGATGTCCGCCACACCCGATCCGGAGACCAATTTGCAACGCGCCATCGAGCGCGTACGCGATGCGGCTGGAAGCGGAGCGCAAATCGTCTGCTTGCCTGAGCTCTTTCAGACGCAATATTTTTGTCAGCGCGAAGACCCGGCGTTATTCGACCTTGCCGAGCCGGTTCCGGGCCCCGCAACTGAGCGCCTTTCGGCTGTAGCCAGGGAGCTCGGGATCGTATTAGTCGCTTCATTGTTTGAAAAGCGCGCGGCCGGTATCTACCACAATACGGCTGTTGTACTCGATGCGAACGGCGATTTGCGGGGCCTCTACCGTAAAATGCACATCCCCGACGACCCGCTTTACTACGAAAAATATTATTTCACTCCGGGAGATTTGGGATTCCGCGCTTTTGATACCAATGTTGGCCGCATTGGAACCCTGGTTTGCTGGGACCAGTGGTATCCGGAGGGTGCGCGATTGACAGCGCTTCAGGGGGCTTATCTTATCTTCTATCCAACTGCAATTGGATGGCATCCGTCGGAGAAATCTGAATTCGGCGCGGCTCAATACGATGCCTGGCGGACCATTCAAAGGTCCCATGCCATCGCGAACGGAGTTTACGTGGCCTCAGTAAATAGGGTGGGTTTTGAGAATGGCGACATCCGCGGAAATCGCGCGCCGGGGGCTGGCCTGGAATTTTGGGGAGGTTCTTTCCTGTGCGATCCCTTCGGCCGCGTGATCGCCGAGGCGCCCCCCGATCAGGAGGCAATTCTCATCGGCGAAATCGACGTAAAAAGCTTGGAAGATATTCGCCGCAACTGGCCTTTTTTGCGCGACCGGCGAATTGACAGCTACGCATCCATCACGCACCGCCTGATCGACTGAACGTTGCCATGCCTGCCCGTCTCAAGCCTCTCCCACCCAACTTTCCGTCTAAATGGCGAATGCCCGCCGAATGGGAACCGCATGAGGCCACGTGGATTGCATGGCCGCATAATAAACAGGATTGGCCGGGAAAGTTCGAGCCCATCGCTTGGGTCTATGCCGAAATCGCCCGTAATTTATCCCTCCGCGAACGCGTCGAGATTGTAGTTAATGACGCCGCCGCCGAAAAGCACGCCGAGAAAGTTTTAAAGACTGCAAACGCTTTCGGAGGAACAATTCGCTTTCACCGCTGGCCCACCGACCGGGTATGGATTCGCGACTCGGGATGCATTTTCGTCAAATCATCAAAGGACAGCTCAAATGAACCGCTTCTCACCGCGGTGAAATGGCGCTTCAACGCGTGGGCGAAATACTCGAATTGGCGCAAGGATGAAAAACTTGGAAGCCGCATGGCAGAAACGGCCGGAGTGAATGAAGTAAGACCTCTTTTCAAAAATAATCACGTAGTGCTTGAGGGCGGCTCCATTGACGTCAATGGCAGGGGCACCCTGCTAACTACAGAGGAGTGCCTGCTGAGTAAGGTGCAGCAGCGAAATCCCGCGATGAAGCGGTCCGATTGCGAAAAAATAATGGCTGAGTATCTTGGCGCGAGCAACGTGATCTGGCTTAAATCCGGCATCGCCGGCGACGACACTCACGGCCATGTCGATGACATTACGCGCTTCGTCACCGCCGATACGGTCGTCAGCGCTATCGAATCCGATCCCGCCGACGTGAATTACGAACCGTTGCGTGAAAATATTCGCCGTCTGCGCGCCGCCGCCGACCAGGATGGAAACGAGCTGGCCATAGTCGAACTTCCCATGCCGCGTCCCGTCATATTTCAAAATCGCCGGTTACCCGCAAGTTACGCAAACTTCTACGTGGCAAATGGCATTGTTTTGGTTCCGGTATTCAACGATCCCAACGATCGAATCGCGCTCGACCTTTTCGCCGATGTTTTTCCTGACCGTGAAGTCGTGGGCATTTATTGCGGCGAGCTTATATGGGGATTCGGCGCAATCCATTGCATGACTCAGCAGCAGCCCGCGCCTTGATGTTCAATTCTAAAAAATGCAGTTCAGGACTCAAAGTCCTTCAGGACGTACTTCGATAACGCGGTACAATGTGCCCGCGTCGCTGCCCACAATCCAAGTTCGGGAGTCACGATGAAGCACCTGATTTGGTTTTTTCTGGTCCTTTCTATTGGTAGAATCGCATTCGCCCAAGAACCGGCTATCGACGGCGCGTCCGGGCGCATGTTTTTCCCCAACGATACGTTTTGGGGATATGCGCAGTTTGACCTCGCTCCTCCTCATAACGAAATCGATCCGAATCTATGCAATGCAGACGCGAAAGATTTCGGCGGCAGCAATGCGCCCTGTAGCGAGTTTGCCCGCTACATGATTTCCGGATTGTTAGAAGTGCGTCCTTTCGGCCGCGGCCAATTTCGCCGATTCATGCTCTACGGAGAGCCGCGTTTTCTCTTTGGAAAAAATGTCCCACAATCTCTCTATACCTGGTCCTTCGACGCTATTGGTGTTGAACACTCCTGGGGCGCTGCTATTTATCTCGGGAAAGGTTTTGAATTTCGGGTCACGCAACACTTTCTCTTCGATCGCTTGGGAGCGCGCGATACCAACCTGGGTCCCGCTGATCTCGGAAATAACGGTCCATGGGGACGTTACAACACGGTTGGCGTACGAAAATATTTCGGTACCAGACGCTGGTGAACCGGCAAGCGTTGCGGAATTCCCGACGTGCTATTCTGAATTTCCGAATCAATTTTGAGTAATCTGGAGTCGAATTCGGTTTACTGCGTCCGTTTAGTAAAAATGAAGAGCTAATGCAAAGTCCCGGCTCGCCAAGAATTGTTTCAGGGGCTCTCTCCGACCGCCTCTCCGGTATCGCATTTCAAAATCTCCAGCTTGCAACATCACTGGTTTCACGCCTCACGAGTCGCATTTCACCCTCGCTTGTGGAAGCTTTGCCGGCTTTGTTGTCCGAATCTCCCGACCCGGATTCAGCCGTGATTCTCTTCGATCGTCTTATTTCTGAATCGCCATCCGAAGTGACCGGCCTGTTGAACCGGCACAATTTCCTGGCGCATTACGCCATTGTGATTTTTGGGCATAGCCGCTTTCTGGGCGAGACTCTTATTCAGAACTCCGATATCTTGCAGTCATTCCTGCGCGAAAGAAATTTAGACCTCAGCTTTTCTCACGACGACTTTGAACAAAATCTTTCGCGGTTTCGTGCGCGCTCGTTTGAAAGCGACGCCCCTTTACTTCTCGCTCGCTTCAAACGGCGGGAATGCTTGCGCATCATGTTGCGAGACGTGTTGAAGATCGCGCCGCTGGCGGAGACGACAACTGAAATATCGGCGCTGGCGGATGTTCTGATCGCCGAAGGACTGCGGAATGCTGCCAGAGTCCTGCAACGGCGTCACGGCTCGCCGCAGCACCTGGACGTGGAGGGACGGGTGGTCGACACCCATTTTTCCGTGCTTTCGCTGGGAAAACTCGGAGGCAACGAACTTAACTACAGCTCCGATATCGATCTCCTATATATCTTCGGTGACGGGCAGGAACCGCCCGCAGCGCAGATTACCAACCGCGAATATTTCATTCGCCTGGCCCAACTCACTACGGCCACGTTGTCCGAGGTTACCCGCGAAGGCCCCGTTTTTCGAATCGATCTGCGCTTGCGTCCTCAGGGCAATGAAGGTGAACTTGCCATCAGCCTTGAGACCGCGTTGCGCTATTACACCTCAGCCGCGCATGACTGGGAGCGGCAGGCGCTCATTAAGGTGCGCCATTCCGCCGGAGATATTGCGCTGGCCCGCGAATTTATCCGGCGGGTGCAACCGCAGGTGTATGGAGAAAGCAAAGGCCAGCCGGCACGGGAACGTCCCGAACACTCTGATCCATCGCCTGACTCTGGCTTTCGCCCGCAGGCTGGAAAGCCTGCGGGACCGCTCAACTTTGCGGCCATCAAGACGGCCCTCGTGGCTCGCGAAAGAATGGACCGGCGCCGGGAGAAACGTCGCATGTCAGGCAGCCCGGCCGCAATCGATATCAAGCTTGACCATGGCGGAATTCGCGACATTGAGTTTCTGGTGCAATGTTTACAGCGCGTCTATGGCGGTGCGGAAGCCTGGCTGCGGTCCGGCGGCACCTTATTTTCCCTCCAGAAGCTGCATGATAAATCACACATCAGCGGCAAAGAATTCCACGATCTAACCAGCGCCTACGAGTTCCTGCGCCATCTGGAACACCGCCTGCAATTGCGACAGGGGCAGCAAACTCATCAACTGCCGCTGGCCCAATCGGAATTGAGTATTTTGCAAAGTTCTATGGAGGGATACGCGCCGCAGGAATACGAGATCAAAGACCTGATCAAAACTGTTCGCAGGCGCATGTCTGCGGTCGCGGAGATTTACCGGCACATCATCTACCAGGAACAGACCCAGATACAAAAGGATTCGCCAACGGCCGGCTTCGCGTTGAAAATTGAAGCCGAGCCAACGGCCTCCGACAAATCGACCCAACAAATATTAGACCGGTTAGCGCAGGATGCCCCGGCACTGCATGAAATCTTAAAGGCTGAAGAACTGAGTCCTCATGGCCGGGCAAATTTATTTCGCTTCTTGAGTTCCGCATTCGCCAGTTCGCAGCGTTACGCCGAAGTCGTACGCCAATCGCGTAACGTCGCCGGAGCCATCGGCCTGTTCGAGTACAGCGATTATTTGACCGACATCGTTGTCCGATATCCCGAAGAAATCGAGACTTTGTCCGGTATCGAAAAAGAGATTCCGCCCGCAGGTGGGCAGCATTTATTTTCCGCGCCTCTGGGTTGGGGACGTGCGACCGTGGATCCGATCTTTGAATACGTGGGTACCGCAAACCATTCTTATGGAGAAAAACTTTCTCTGCTGCGAAAGCATTTTCGCCATCGCATTTTCGCCATTGGAGCACGCGATATCACCGCATTTGGCGGCGTATATGAGACTCTAGAATCGATAACCGCAGCCGCTGAAGACGCCATTTCCGCGGCACTAGCCGTCGCCGGCAATCCTGAAGGGCTCACAGTGATGGCGGTTGGACGCCTCGGTAGCCGGGAATTGGATGTGCTCTCCGACGCTGATTTGTTGTTTGTGTGCGCACGCGAGAAAGATCGCGAAAGGCTGACCAAATCCGCCCAACAAATCATGCAGGCCCTTTCCGCATACACGCGCGATGGCATGGTCCTTCCTGTCGATACGCGCTTGCGTCCTCGAGGAGGAGCTGGCGAATTGCTCGTCACCCCCGGCCAGCTTATAGCCTATTTCCAGCAGGAATCCGAAGCGTGGGAAGCTCTTACTTACACCAAGCTCCGATTCGTGGCCGGTTCCCGCGAACTCGGCGATCGCGTAATGTCCTTCACCGCCGCTCTGTATCAGCGCCACGCATCGGACCCCGATTTCCTTCATGCCGTGCGTACGATGCGCGGCAAACTGGCGGCGACCGGTGGTTCCGAGCAAAACTTCAAAGCGTTTCCGGGTGGAACCTACGACATAGATTTTCTAACCGGCTACCTTTTGATTAAACATGAAATACCGAATAAGCAAGGCACTCTGCGAGACCGGATATGGAAATGTGTCGCCGCAAACTTGCTCGAAAATCGTGAAGCCGCGTGTCTCGATCACGCTGCGGAATTGCTTCGTACCGCGGAACACGTGTCCCGGTTAACCATCGGCAGGGTGCAAAAATGGCTTCCCGCGATTGAGCACGCGCGGCAGGTGACGGAGAATGTAACTTCTAAAATCGTCAATAGAAGGTTCCCCGAAGGATTAGAAGCGGAACTGTTGCGCACCTTACGCGAAGTCAGAGATATTTATGACCGAGTGCTGGTGTAACTTGATCGGGGAATATCAGGAGTGTTTCGATTTGAGGGCATAATTCCGGGCAGCGCCAAATGCCGTTACGCTGATGTGCCCAATCGACATCCACCGCTCCAGTTTGTGATGGCCAGTGCGATGCAGAAGATAAGAGATGCCAACTGAGGTTGCCGCGCCCGCCGCCTCCAGGCTGGCAAATCCCGCAGTATTGTAAACAACGTCGTCTGGGATGAGTTCCTCCTCGCGGCCGCGAGCCAGCATATTTCGCGTTGACGTGTAGTCCAGGGTGCGCGAGATCGCGACACCGGAGAAAAGCCAGATATTAGTTCGATCGAAAAACCGATGCGCCGGCACGACAGCCTCGGGTTCAAAATCCACCACGTCGCGTGGTTCGACGGCTTGGGTTTCTCCCGCCGATTGCGGCGGCGAACTCTGGCTTTGTTGGGCCATGATTTGCGAAGTTGTGACAGCGAAAACAAAAAAGGCACAGCTTATACGAACCGAAGTGAACCTAAAGATCGCCGACTCGAACCGCATACCGTGATTGTATCCGCACAATTTCCCGATCCAATGATTTGCAATCGGCAGCCTATGCCTTTAGTTTCCTCTCAGCATTTGTTACGCAGGTTGCTCACGCATTCACGCCAGCCCTTATAATGATCATTCTTCTTGTCGCGTTACCGTCCAATTCTTACGGGAGGAAACTTGATGGCAGCTTCATACAATGGTGTGCCCGTGCCCGTCTCGGGGGACGCCATTTCCTACAGCGGTGGGAAATATCACATTCCCAACAATCCAGTCATTCCTTTTATTGAGGGCGACGGCACGGGAAGAGACATCTGGAAGGCGTCGGTTCGGGTGTTCGACGCCGCTGTAGAGAAAGCATACGGAGGCAAGCGGCGCGTCGCCTGGTACGAGGTGTTCGCCGGAGAAAAAGCGAAAGCAAAATTCAACAACTGGCTGCCGGACGATACAATCAGCGCGATTCGACAATTTCGCATCGCCATCAAAGGCCCCTTGACCACGCCGGTGGGGGGCGGCATTCGCTCGCTGAACGTGGCCCTGCGGCAAATCCTCGATCTCTATGCTTGCGTGCGTCCGGTGAAATATTACAAGGGCACGCCCTCGCCCGTGAAACATCCCGAACGCATGGATATTGTCATCTATCGCGAAAATACCGAAGACGTGTACGCCGGAATCGAGTGGGAGCAGGGAACTCCCGAAGCGGCGAAGTTGATTGAATTCTTGAATAAAGACATGCTCAAAGGCGGCAAGAAGCAGGTGCGCCTCGATTCGGGTGTCGGTATCAAACCTATCTCTATCACTGGAACCAAGCGTCTGGTAAGAATGGCAATTCAGTTCGCCCTGGCGAGTGGCCGCAAGAGCGTCACCCTCGTGCATAAGGGGAACATTCAGAAATTTACCGAGGGCGCGTTTCGCAAATGGGGATACGAGGTCGCTACCGAGGAGTTCCGTGATCAGGTCATCACCGAGCGCGAGAGTTGGATCATCGATAACAAAGACAAAAATCCCAATCTTTCTGTGGAAGCGAATGCTGAACTGGTCGAGCCCGGCCTGGAATTTGCTACTGATGATTTTCGGCAATCAGTCTACAGAGAGGTGAAGTCGGTTCTGGATTCCATCTCTGCATCACATGGCAAAGGAGCGTGGAAGAAAAAGTTGATGATCAACGACCGCATCGCCGACTCAATCTTTCAGCAGATAGTCACGCGTGCCGACGAATATTCCGTTCTGGCTACGCCAAACCTTAACGGCGACTACATTTCCGATGCCTGCGCAGCCCAGGTTGGCGGACTCGGGATTGCTCCGGGAGCTAACATTGGAGACGGATTTGCCATCTTCGAAGCCACTCATGGCACGGCGCCCAAGTATGCGGACAAAGATGTCATTAATCCAGGCTCGGTGATTTTGTCCGGCGTGATGATGTTCCGATTCTTACAATGGGCCGAAGCCGCCGACCTCATTGAGCATGGTATCGAGAAAACCATCGAGAAAAAAACCGTCACCTACGATTTCGAGCGCCTGATGGAAGGCGCAACCAAAGTGTCGACAAGCGCATTCGCAGATAATTTAATAGCGAATATGTAGGTGCGTTGAATGTTGAGTTGCAATTACCAAATTACCCGATTACTAATTACTCAATTTTCTAAGGGGTCTCATGTTGAAAAGTGATCGCTGGATTCGCAAGATGTCGCAGGAACACGAGATGATTAATCCCTTCTCCGAGAAGCAAGTAAGGGAGGGCGTAATTTCATATGGCTTGTCTTCCTACGGCTATGACTTGCGCGTGGCCGACGAGTTCAAGATTTTTACCAACGTCAACTGCACTGTCGTTGACCCGAAAAATTTCGACGAGAGGTCTTTCGTCACCGTCCGGTCCGATTGCTGTATCGTGCCACCCAATTCATTTGCCTTGGCCAGATCGGTGGAATATTTCAAAATCCCCCGCGACGTATTGACGATTTGCGTTGGCAAATCCACATACGCACGCTGCGGAATCATCGTCAACGTTACTCCGTTTGAGCCGGAATGGCAGGGTTTCGTGACCCTCGAAATCTCTAATACCACGCCCTTGCCGGCCAAAATTTATGCCAACGAAGGCCTGTGTCAGATCATCTTCTTCCAGGGGGATGAGGTCTGCGAAGTCAGCTACGCAGATCGCAAGGGCAAGTATCAATCGCAGAAGGGAATCGTCCTGCCAAAACTGTAATGCCTCGCTGAATATCCTTCGCAAACAATCGCAATTCCGTTCTGGAATGAGCGCTGGAATTACCTCGGTAATCTGTCCTTAAGTAACACAACTAACCTAAAGTGGTTGTGTTTCCACTGAGCGAAGGTAAAAGTCATTTTTTCGCCAATCCCTTGATTATAGGAGTTTGACATGAAACGCTTTTTCTCGATGTGTGTCCTGGCGCTGATTGCCGCCATTTCCACCGGTTGCGGCGGGGGTGGAAGCCAGAGTTCTAGTTCGAGTTCTTCCTCGACCAGCAAGTCACAAGTCTTCGTCACTGGAGAAGACGCGCCCGTCTCGTCGGTGGTGGCATTTAACATCACCATCAACAGCGTCACGCTTAATAACGGATCGAGCACTGTAACCGCGCTCTCCACTCCCACCGCCGTCGATTTCGGACGACTCGTTGGACTACGGTCGCTGCTGGGGTTCAACACCATCGCACGGGGAACCTATACCAGCGCTACTATTACTTTTGCCTCCAGCCCGGCTCCTTCGGTTAACTATGTAAATCTGTCGGGAACTCCAAACACGCCTCCTCCGCCCACCATCAGTACTGCGACCGGCGTGTTGAGCAGCAATACTGTGACGGTTTCGTTCCCTTCGGGCCAGCCTCTCGTCGTAGGCTCCAATGGACTCGCTGGCCTGCACATGGATTTCGATCTGCGTGATTCGCTGGCCACCGACAGCAGCGGCAATCTGATCATCAATGGCGGACAGATCGCCATAAATCCGGCACTCGACGTGATGGCGGTTTCCGCTTCGAGCGATTTGGGACAGATCACGGATTTCACCGGCACCGTAACTTCAACAAGCACGGCGGGAAATACCTTTGTGATGCAAGGCCCCTACGGTTTTCAGGAGACCATAGACGTCAATTCGACCACATTGTTCAACGGCAGCAATAGTTTGGCTAGCTTGGGCGCCAACAATATAGTTTCCGTCGAGGGCACGGTGCAAGACGACGGGAGCATTCTGGCCTCAAACGTCGAACTGATTACCACTGACAAGGCGTTTATCTCCGGTCGCATTCTCGCCATTAATCCGGGCCCGGTCGTCACCATGTTTGTGGGCGAAGAGCTCGGAACTACCGCGACGATATCCCCCGATACGGTATACACAGTGAACTTGAACCAGGTGTCGCAGTATGACATTTGCTTCATCGATAACTGGTTCACTAGCGAATTATTCGGATCCTCATCGCTAGTAGTGGGTCAGCGCATCTTCGTTGGAGGCACGTATCAAAGCAACGCATTCACCCCGGACATGGTTTCGTTGCGGCGCCAGGGAGTCGTAGGTAGCCTGGTGCAAGGCAGCGTGAATATTATCAGCGGCAATGTGGGAAGTTTCGAGATGCAAAATGATGCTTTAATGAGCTATTCCGCAGGCGGACCGTTCACGGTAAACACGGTCGGCCAGACAGTGTTCGTGAATATAAACGGCCTGAGCGGTCTGCAAGCTGCAGGGGCAACCAACTTGGTGTCACGAGGATTGGTGTTCTACGATCCCATCTCCCAAAAGCCAATCGTTTGGGCTCATCGGGTCCGCGTATTGCAATAGATTCACTCGCAGCAAAAAAGAGACGGATGGCCTCCGGCCATCCGTTCTTTGTTTCTGTCGAACCGAACTACCTGCTGTTTTCGCCCTCTTTGTACATATATTTAATCGCCGGCTTGTAAACCATCAGATTGGCGGACCCGCTCCGATTCACCTTCAGGCACGATTTGTCATACCACTCGATGGTCCCGCGGATCTCCTCGCCATCACACAGCACGATTACCATGGGCGTTTTCGATTGCATTTGTTTCTGATAATAAAAATTCTCCGCATTGGTTTGCTCTGGCGGCGAAAGCTTTTTTCCGGAGCCATTAGATCCGTGCCCATTTCGCTCCACTCGCTCTCGGGGAGCTGTGGAGGCGCCTGCATGATTATGATCGTTGCGGCCAAGGGAAGGCCGGATTAGCTTGCGATTGGCAAAATCCTCCGGGTGCAGGGACTGGCCCGCGACAATCGGTTCAATTCCATCTTTCATGGCATCACCTGTTGGCACGCTTGAAGGACCAGAGCACGGCGCGTTGTGCCCGGCAGACTGGAGGCGTGAATTGCCAATACGGTAGCACAGGCGGCTAACCTGTGACAATCCTGAACTTGCGCATTCTAGATGCTCCTGGGAATCCGCCTCTATGCGGCGATTTTTCCGGCGCTCGCCCGGTTCAACGTTTCTATGGAACCATTGTCCAGCCTGAGCTTTGTGGATTCGAGCAAATCCTCCAACTGATGTACGCTGGTGGCGCTCGCAATCGGCGCCGTAATGCTGGGACGCGCCATCAACCATGCCAAAGCCACCCGCGCCGGGTTCGATTGCAACCTCGCCGAAACCTCATCGAGCATCCGCAAGACCTCGAGTCCTCGCGGATTCATGTACTTACCCACCACACCGGCCCGAGCCTTTCCCTTCACGTCCTGTGGATTTCGATATTTTCCCGTGAGAAACCCAGCGGCCAACGAAAAGTACGGAATCACTCCAAGTTTCTCTTTAACAACCACGGGCTCAAGTGTGTTTTCGTAATTCTCGCGTTCCACCAGGTTATAGAGAGGTTGCAGGCTTTCATAGCGGGGCAATCCCTGTTCAGCGCTGATGCGCAATGCCTCAGTGAGCCGGGCGGCTGTATAGTTCGACGCACCAATCGCGCGTACTTTACCAGCTTCGATCAACTGCTGATAAGCGCCTAGCACATCGGCAATCGGAGTTTCGGCGTCGTCACTGTGGGATTGGTACAAGTCAATATGGTCCGTTTGCAAGCGCCGCAAAGAGTCCTCGACGGCCTGGCGAATATACGCGGGCTTCAAACCTTTCTTGCCGTCGCCCATATCCATTCCAACTTTGGTGGCGATGACGATCAGGGAGCGTTTGCCGCTCCTGGCAAACCATTTTCCCAGGACTGTTTCCGATTCGCCGCCGTGGTGCCCGGGTGCCCAGCGCGAGTAAACGTCCGCGGTGTCGATAAAGTTTCCGCCCGCGTCGGTGTATGCATCGAGGATGCGGAACGAAGCAGACTCATCGGCTGTCCATCCAAACACGTTGCCGCCCAACATCAGGTTTGAAATCTTCAACCCAGATCGTCCCAGCTCGCGCTGCTGCATGATGTTTATCCTTAAATATGCTGGTTAATAGATGCGATCAAACAGGCGCCCGATTGCGGATTCGTGCAACCGCGAGCCATGAACACAATGATAAAAAATAGTTACCCTCCCAGAGTAGAATTGTCAGTCTGGTTCGACTTCTATGACGGTGATTCGCCGACGTTTCGGAATTGCTGGGGTCGCATTTATTGTTTTGCTGGCCGTGAATGCGCCGGGACAGGAAAAGAACGATATTGCGGTTCTTTTCGGCCGCACATGGATCGCCCATCAAACCGTGCCGGGAACAAACTTTGTAGGCAACTCCCTCGCCTTCGGCCGTGGCATAGATCTTGAAATCAACTACCAGCGCATACTGAAGCGTGGCGACCGGGCGTCGTTTTCCGTCGAAGTTCCAGTGCTGCTCGATCTGGACGAGGACCTGAATTACGGAATGAACGTTATCCCGCAGGATTATCGGTCGTATTTCGTGACTCCCTCCGCACGCGTCACTTTTTTGCCGAATCTTCCTTTTACACCTTGGGCAAGCGTGGGAGGAGGTTTCGGCCACTTCAGCGCAAGCTCGACTCTCGAGTTTGGCGGGGCCAATCCGGGGAAGACTGGGAATACTATCGGAGTGCTGCAATTTGGTGGGGGCACAGATGTCCCCATCTGGCGAACCTTTAGCCTGCGCGGGGAGATCCGGGATTTTTACAGCGGAGTGCCCCAACTGAATATCGACACCGGGAAAAGTCACCAGAGCAATTTGTTTGTGGGAGTGGGCGTAGTTTGGCGCTTTGATCGTTAAAGAGTAAAAGCGGCTTGAGAAGCGCCACTTCGCTTGCGAGGCTATAAGAACTATTTTTGCTCAGGAGACCGGAAACGGATTTGCGAGGCCGCGACAGGGAATCACTGGCCGAGTCGCAAATCCTGACATCGGCCCAGCTTCCTAAGCCCTAAACCTTGACAGGTTCTTGCGCTGCTGCCGCAACTGCGTCATTGTGACGCTTATCTTTGACCCATTTGTGTCGCATGGCTCGAACCTTAAGGAAGGCCTTGGCCTCTTTGTAAAGCCGTTTGCGGTCGTTGCTGTCGAATGCAGCTTTCCGCAAGATACGGAACGCCGCCTTCGGACGGAAATAATATTCGTCGTAAAAACGGTGGACCGAATCGAGAATTTCGTCCGCCGGCAATCCTGGATATTGGATGTGCGCCAACTGGTGACCGCCTTCGTCTACCATCTTGGTGTCAGCAACCATGAAGCCGTTCTTCGTTGCGTAATCGTAGAGCTCAGTGCCGGGATACGCATGAGCCACCGATACCTGGATGGTTTCGACGTCGAGTTCTTTCGCGAAGGCGATCGTGTTATTGATCGTTTCGCGAGTTTCGCCGGGCAGCCCAAGAATGAAATCGCCATGGATGACTAACCCCAGCTTATGGCAGTCCTTGGTAAATTGGCGTGCCCGCTCGATCGTTGCGCCCTTCTTGATGTTCTTCAAAATTTGTTGATCGCCAGATTCATATCCCACAATCAACAGACGGCATCCCGCTTCCTTCATGGCCTTCAACGTCTCAAAGTCTGTGGTGACGCGCGAGGTGCAAGACCAAGTCAGCTTCAGTGGCTTCAGCTTGGCGCACAGTTCGACGGTTCTGGCTTTCTGAATGTTGAATGTATCGTCATCGAAGAAAAATTCTTTGACGTATGGCCAGTATTCTTTTGCTTTCGCCATTTCGGCGGCGACGTCATCCGTTGAACGCTTGCGCCACGCATGCCCGCTGGTCGTTTGCGGCCAGAGACAGAATGTGCATTGCGCCGGGCATCCGCGAGTGGTGTAAAGAGAAACGTAAGGGTTGAGCAGGAACGGCACATTGTAGCGGCGCACATCCAAATCGCGCTTGTAAACGTCGGTCACGTGCGGCATAGCATCCAAATCCTGCATTTGCGGACGGTCGGCAGTGTGCACCACCGAACCATCCTTCAAATAGGAGATGCCGAGGATTTCCTCAATCGGCTTGCCTTGCGCAAACTCCACCACAGAATAGTCAAATTCTTTGCGGCAGATGAAATCAATTGCCGTACCGTCCCGTAGCGTACGCTCCGGAAGCACGGTTACGTGCGGACCTACGAACGCAATCTTGATCGTGGGATTCGCGTCCTTGATTTTCTGCGCCAAGCGAATATCACCGGGGAACCCCGGCGTGCTGGTATAAAGCACGAGAAATTCGTACTCGCGGGCGATATTGATGGTCTCTTCCGCCGAGACGTAGTGTGGTGGTGCATCGAGCAGCCGTGCACCCTCCAGCATTCCGGTCGGGTAAGCCAACCAGACCGGGTACCAGTAAGATTCGATTTCGCGGGTGGCGGGCCAGCGCGAGCCGGCGCCTCCATCAAAGTTTTCAAAAGAAGGGGGATTGAGGAATAACGTTTTTAAAGGCATAATTTTGAATAACTTATCTTATCATCCGTAGCGACAATTTTGAGCCTGCGCTGGGTACTCTCCGTACACCTCATAAATGTCACAGACAACCCTTAAGGATATTGGACGCTTTCGCCAGTCCCAACCCGTTTGCGCCAGACGGGTAATTTGATGCCTTGAGAGGCGAAATCGGCCCTCCTTCGGGGCTTACTTTCCAGTTTCGACCCAGGCCTCCAACCCCCCAGTCGCGCGTAACAAACTTATCCGCGCCCGCTCTAGCTGAAAATTGGCATCTTGCAAGGCATCGTAACGTTCGGCGGATTGCGTTCGTGCATCCACGCCCTCATGCAGCGTTGCCGTGCCAGCGTCCATTCGTATCTTTACCGCGTTTAGATTCGCCTGCGTTATCTGATAAGAAATATCCGCGACTTCCTGGGCGGCCTGTAATTGCTCAACCGAGCGCTGTAGCCTGAGAGCTTCCGCCGAAACCTGGTTTTTGGCGATTTGTACCTGCTTCTGGGCATGTATCAAATCGGCATCCGCACCTTGCGCGCGCGCATGTTGCGCCAGGCTGAAAAAGGGGAAGCGCAGCACCACTCCGAGCGTTGCATTGTTCGGCTGAAAACTTCCCGGACGGAAGTAGTTTTCGTAATTATTGAATGTGGATAGAAGCGCATACTGGGCGGCGAAATCCACCGTAGGCCACAATGCTCGATGCTCGCCCCGCGCCCTGAACGCCGCAGCCACAGCATGGCTCTCCACGGTTTCAACCAGCGGACTGATTTCAGCAGCTTTGGCGGGAACATTGTCATCCTCTGTAATCGGCGGCAAATCCGGAATCGATTCGGCAGAGGTCACGATTGAAGCGGACGGCAGACCCGTCAACTGTGCCAAATGCTCGCGCAGCACGTCGATCGAGCCCTGGGCTTCGGTGACTCTGAGATGAGCTTGGGCCGTAGTCAGCCGCGCCTGATTCCGCTCCAACGGATTGTCCACGCCTTCACGAATTCGTTGATCTACGAGATTTTCGATTCTGAGCGCGTCCGATTGCTCCTGCCGCAGGTGATCAATCAGCGACTCCCACTTGTTGAGCTCGGTATAGGTCAGAACCGTATCCTGCACAAGTTGGCTGCGCTGTTCCTTCGATTGAATTTGTGTGGCCCGCCATTGGGCTTTAGCGGCGTGAGTAAATTCCCGCAATCCAGGATTGATCAGCGAAGCTTGCGCGTTGACGTTCAGAATCGACGGCGCGGCATTTTCCAGGCTGAGAGGAAATCCCCAGGTCGCGCCAAGGCCGGAGCCGACAGCAAGCTGCGGAACAAACGAATCTCGGGTTTCGAGATAGGTTGAAAATGCGCGTTGCTCATCGTCCGCGCTAGTCCCAACTACCGCGCCGTGACTGACGGCTAACTCCACTGCGCGTTTCAGCGAAATGGTCTCCGCTTGTAAAAGCGCGGATACGGTAAATAGCAGCGTAAAAACAAGAAGGGAAAAATGCAAGCAACGGCGAAGACTGGTCATCGTGTCGCCTCTAAGGGTTATTTTTGTTCAAACGAAGCATCCCGACGAGCCAATCACATTCCGCGGCTGACTCGGTTCAAAGCCTGATGCGCAGGGGAGAAATCCTTGGCCAGGGTTAACGCCGCCCGATATTCATCAGCCGCCGCCTGTTTATTTCCCTCCTGCTCTAGAACAGTTCCCAGCAGGTAATGTGCCTTGAATGCGGGTGCCTGCTCCACGGTCGAATGTGAAGAGAGATATTGCCGCAGCAGGCGCGCAGACTCGGGAACATTGCGCTTGCTGCTAATTAAGAGCTCAGCCGCGTCCATAACTGCCCCGGTAGAATCCATCTGCGCGGTGGCGGCGTGCTGGATGGCCGCTTCCATATCGTTGAGACGTCCGGCATGGCGGTAGAAAATCGCCAAATTCAGCCAGGCATTGGCGCTGCTGTGGCTGGCTGCGATGGCGGCTCGATATTCATTTTCGGCGGTCGTAAAATCCTTTTTCTTCTCCGCCAGGCGGGCGTTTACCCAATGTGCTTTTGCGGGATCGATTCCGGCAAGCGATTGTGCCTCAGCCTCGGCTTTATCCCGCCCGCCGCCAATCACTCCCGGAGCCTCCAAATAGAATTCAGCCAGATCGGTGCGCGCATCAATATTTTTGGGATTCAGTTTCACCGCCAGCTCAAATTCCGACTTCACCTTTTTCGCGAGGCCAGCCGCTGTCAGGAATCCTGACTTATCCGCTTTCTCCCCATATACCCGTCCCAGCCATAGGTGATACCGGCTATTGGTTGGATTCAGCGCAACTGCTTTTTGGCATGACGCAATTCCTTGATCCCATTCGCCAAGGGTGAAGAAAGCGCGGCACAGAAGATTTTGCGCTTCGGCATTGTTGGGAGAAACCCTGATATCGGCCTGCAATGCCGCAATGGCATCGTCAACTCTGCCCTGCGCAAGCAGCGATGATGCGTCCGCAGCCGCCAGTCGCGGGCATAAATTAAAGCCCAGAACCAGTAAAAAGACCATACGGAAAAAACCCGGGATTCTCTTAAATGACAACATGTTTAATGAACCACCTTTACCACCAGCCCGCTGTGCAGCGGCTTGGAATTTGTTGACGCCAGCGCGACCAGCGCATTCTCCGGGACGCCGCTCGCAATTTCGACCTGCGTCAGATTTGATAGCGAAGTTTCGACATCGCGCCGCCGCAGCTCACTATTCACGATCTCATAAAGGTACGGCTTGCTGTCGTCCTGACGGATTGCTTCTCGAGGCACCTCTAGCGCGTCTTTGTGTTCAGCCGTCACGATGCTGACGCCGACGTTCACGTTGGGCAAAAGCTTTCGATCATTATTGTTAACCACACAAGTCGTTTCCCCTACGTTTCGCGTTCCGCGCAGTCTTAAAGTCGTCGGCACCGACGTTACGGCGCTTTCCCAAACGCGCCCCGGAAGAGCATCCCAAGTCACCTTAATTTGCTGGCCCGGAGCCAATCGCGCCACGTCAGGCTCGTCCACGAAAGCCCGTACTAAAACTTTAGACAGATCGGCCTCCTGCAAAATGAGTTCGCCGGGATTCACATACGCTCCCTGATGCACCGGCAACGAATAAATTACCCCGTCAAAAGGCGCTCGCACATTAAGCTGGCTCAACAGATCTTCCGCCGCCGCGTAAGCGCTCTTTGCCTGACCCGTTTGCGCCTCGGCTTGCAGGATTTCTGGTTGCGAATATCGGTCTTTCTGTTTTTGTTCCAGCAACTTCAAATCAGCATCCGCGCGTTGCAGTTGCTCTTCGGCGACTTTCACTTCTCCTGGTGATGCCGCGCCATTTTGTTGCAGGCGAACCAATGCGTCACGATTTCGCTGCGCCGCATCCCGCTCAGTTCTCGCTTTGGTCAGATCCGATTGCAAGGTCAAAACTTCTTCCTGACTTCCCCCGCTGCGAATCGCGCTCGTTGCCGCGTCCGAACTCCGCATCTCAGCCAAAGCGCGAGCCGCCTGTTCCCGGGCCTCGGCGTCATCCATTTGCACCAGGAGTTGTCCCTTCTTAACCGTCTCGCCCTCTTTGACTATTAATTTTGTAATGGTCGTTCCCGTCGGGGCGTGCGCCTCGAAACTCTGCACCGGCTCGATTTTTCCATTGGTTGTAACCACACTCTGGATCGTGCCGCGCTGCACCGCGGCCGCAATTACCGGCACGGGATCGCCTCGCGACATAAACGAGCCCAGCAGAACGATCGCGGCTACTATTGCTATCGACCAAATCAGCCAGCGGCGACGGCGTGAAGCGCCGCCTTTATTTTGCAAAGATTCCATTTAGGAAATTGATCGCATAAATGTACCATTGCGCCAGCCAGATTCCAGAATGTGGACTTAACCGATTAGATGCACCAAGTTACTGAAGGAATTCAATTGTTGCGGCCGATTTTAATGACGGCGTTGGTTACAATAACCTATGCCAACCTCGCCGCGATACACCCCCGACCACGCCAAATCAGGCCTCGACGCTGACTTTCCCGAGATCGAGTGCTGGCCCAACCAGTTTCCTGGATATGAAATCGTCATCGAAGATCCCGAATTCACCTCTGTATGTCCGAAAACCGGATTGCCGGACTTTGGTGTGCTAACGATCCGCTATATGCCGGATAAACAATGCTTGGAGTTGAAGTCGCTCAAAGAGTATCTTCATTGCTATCGCAATCTCGGAATCTTCCAGGAAAATATCGTGAACCGAGTTTTGGATGATGTAGTGCACTGGGCGCGTCCCGTATGGGCCGAAGTGAAAGGCGACTTTCGTCCCCGCGGCGGCATATCGACGGTTGTCATAGCAAAATGGCCGCGACCGTAGCGCGGTTGGCGCGGGCGTCCCCGCCGCGAAAATGTAAGTACTCGAATAAACATGTCGGTGATAACGGTCTAGGATTAGCGATCGATGCTTTCGCGGGCAAGAGTGCCCGCGCCACATAGGCGCATCATGTTATATTCCACGCCAAGTGTCCCCCGTAAAACTTTATCCCCGCACCGCTCTTACTCTTCTCACCGCGCTCAATTTGCTGAATTACATCGACCGCTCGGTCTTATTTGCGGTGCAGCCGCTCATTCAAACTGAATTCCATCTGAGTAAGACGCAACTCGGATATCTCACCAGCGCCTTTCTCGGCTTTTACATGATCGCAGCGCCCTTCGCCGGTCCTCTAGCCGACCGCTATTCCCGCAAGACAATCATTATTCTGGGCGCCTTTTTCTGGAGCGGCCTAACCCTGCTGACCGCCGTTACCCACACCTATTGGGAATTGTTGATTCGACACACCCTCGTCGGAATCGGCGAGGCTACATTTGTGACCATCGCCCCTTCGCTAATCGCGGATCTTTTTCCGGAAAACGTGCGCGGCCGGATTTTCGGTATTTTTTATCTCGCGATTCCTGTGGGCACTGCAATGGGCTACCTAATCGGCGGTAAACTCGGCCCGAATTTTGGCTGGCGTTATCCATTCTACGTAGCAGCGTTGCCAGGGTTTCTGCTTGCGCTTGCGTTGCTGTTTATCCCGGAACCGGCGCGCGGACGCTTCGACTCGCAAAAAGAAACACCCGAACGTGGCACTTTATTGGGATTGGCTCGTAATCCGGCTTTCCTGACCGTCACCCTCGGCACGGCCGCCGGGACGTTTTCGCTGGGCGGAATTCAGGTCTGGATGCCGACCTTCCTTTCGAGCGCGCGAGGCTACAGCTTAGAAGCCGCGAACCTCATGTTCGGCAAAATTGTGGTCGTCGCCGGCATCACCGCGTCGCTGGCCGGGGGATGGATTGGCGACTGGCTGCTGCCGCGAATGAAGAGCTCCTACTATTTCGTCTCTGCCATCAGCATGGGACTCGGCGTCCCAGTGATGATCGTGGCGCTATTCCATCAGGGCCGCCTGATGATGCCTGCGATCGCCGTCTCATCATTTCTGCTTCTCCTTAACACCTCGCCGCTAAACACAGCGCTAGTCAATGCCGTGGGTGCGCATATCCGCGCCACCGCCATTGCGGTCAACATTTTTATCTTCCATCTTTTAGGAGATGTGCCATCCCCCACCATGATGGGATACGTTGCCGATAAGCGTTCTTTGCAAACTGCTTTTATCTTGCCCATCGTCGCGATGGCGATTTCATCTGCGATACTGTTTTACGGGATGAGATTCGCGACCCCTGTTGCCGTGCCCGCCCCAGCAAAGAATCACGGATGATTTATTTTCACTGGATCGCAGGCTGCGCCCTCGCAATAATCTGGTTGTCACGGCTGATCGCCGCCGGCTTGGGAATGCCGAACATTCCCGACATCTCGCAGCCTCAGTGGGACCATTCGCCCGACGGCGAGCCTTTTGTCAGCATCATCGTCCCCGCCTGCAACGAAGAAGCGGATATCGCCCAGACCTTAACTAAACTGCTGGCGCTCGATTATCCGCGCTTCGAAATCATCGCAGTCAACGACCGGTCTGCCGATCGCACCGGCGAAATGATGGATTCAATCGCCTCGAACGCCGACCCTGACCGGCTGAAGGTAATTCATATAGAAAAACTTCCCGACAATTGGCTGGGTAAGGCCCACGCGATGTGGACCGCCGCGTCCCAGGCGACAGGGAACTGGCTGCTCTTTACCGACGCCGACGTGCTGTTCAAGCCCGATTCCATTCGCCGCGCGCTCGCCTATGCGCAACAAGAAAAAGCCGATCATCTCGTAGTATTTCCCCGCATGATCATGCACAGTCCCGGGGAAAGAATGATGATCGCTTTTTTCCAGACGCTGTTCGTCTTCGGACACCGGCCATGGAAGGTTGCCGATCCCAAGACAAGAGACCATATGGGAGTAGGCGCCTTCAACCTCATCCGCCGCGACGTGTACGACGCAATCGGCACCTATAAAGCTCTGCGCTTCGAAGTCCTCGACGACATGAAGCTGGGGAAGATAGTGAAAGAATCCGGCTACCGGCAACGCAACGTCTTTGGCGATGATCTCGTAACCATCCGATGGGCCAAAGGCACCATGGGAGTGGTCAATAATTTAACCAAAAATTCCTTCGCAATTTTGTCCTACCAATGGGCTCGAGTTCTGCTGTCAGTAATCGCCGTTTTGTTTCTCAACCTTCTGCCGTTCATCGGTGTCTTTCTGACCCATGGATTAGAGCGGCTTCCATACGCCATCGTTCTGTTCTCAATGTTCTCCATTTATGTAGGAATGTCGTGGAAATCTTCCATCCCCGCTTATTATTTCGTGTTGCACCCGGTCAGTACTGTTCTGTTCGCCTACACTATGCTGCGCTCCATGACCCTCGCCCTATGTCGCGGAGGAATCGAATGGCGCGGCACAAGATATCCATTAGAAGAACTACGCAAAGGAATGGTATAAGCCTCTCAAATAAACAGGATGACAAAGAGAATTTGACGGACTCGCGTAGGGACAGCCGCCCAGGGCTGTCCAGTTGGGCGAAGCTCAACACGATTCTAGGAATCAGTGCGCAGTCGGCGGGGCCAGCGTCCCATCGGACCATTTGCT